>Ga0268298_10002188_pt1 | contig 21701 bp, 18 predicted proteins | sample WWTPWeurt_MetaG_FD_194462 | JGI IMG/M metagenome (GOLD analysis project Ga0268298, IMG submission 194462) | Activated sludge microbial communities from WWTP in Nijmegen, Gelderland, Netherland - WWTP Weurt | ecosystem: Engineered > WWTP > Aerobic digester > Activated sludge | place... | reverse complement strand
TATTCTGGCGCGGCGATGATTTCTGCAGCCTGTCGGCGATTCTCGGCGGTCGCATCCAGCCAGCGGCTCGCCTCCAGCATTGCCGCCACCAGAGCGCGCGCGGCATTGGGGTGAGTGTCGGCCCACTGCTCTGTCGTCCCCAGGACCTTTTCCGGGTGATCGGGCCAAATGTCCTGGGACGACGCCACGGAGAATCCGACGCCATCGATGAGCGCACGCTGGTTCCAGGGCTCGCCGACACAGCATCCGTCAATGGCGCCGGAGCGCATGCATTCGGCCATCTTGGAGGGCGGTACCGTCACCGTGCGCACATCGGTGATCGGATTGATGCCATGGGAAGCCAGCCAGTAGTAAAGCCACATGGCGTGGGTCCCCGTAGGGAAAGTCTGGGCAAACGAATACTTGCGTTTGCCCGCGGCAACGGCGCGCGCAAGACTTGATCCATCAACGATGCCTTCGTCCCGCAAGCGCTCGGAAAGCGTGATCCCCTGCCCGTTTCGGTTCAGGGTCATGAGCACGGCCATGTCTTTTCTGGGCCCGCCGATCCCGAGTTGTATGCCCAGCACCATGCCGTAGAGCACATGAGCCACATCCAGATCGCCATTGACCAATTTGTCCCGCAACGACGCCCACGACGACTCCTTGCTTGGCACGATGCGAATGCCGTATTGCTCGTCGAAGCCACGGTTGGCCGCGACAGCTACCGAAGCGCAATCGGTCAGCGGAAGGAACCCCACCCTAATTTCCCTCTTTTCGGGAACCCCAAACGGAGTCAGCGGCGATTGGCTGGCGACATTCATAAGCACTCTGCGGTGTCGAAAAACAATAAAGGCGTCCATCCTCGCGACGAAGCACGAATCGGATGGACGCCTTTGTCCTTTTGCCGGTCTCCATTGATCGGCTCGAGGGACTCAACGCAATCACCATGCCAGGACTACTTCATCTGGACTAATCCTTTTGTATTACATGGATTTAGGGAAACCGGCGCTTTACGAAGCCACGAGGCCCCGCACTGTTGCGGTGCAGCATTGGATTTCCCTGCACGAATCAGGGAATCCAGGCCTTCAGAGCAGGAGTTTGGCCATCTCGATGACGTCCCGCGCCACCACCACCATGGGCTGCCCCCGCTCCATGGCGAGCTTTCTGAGGGCGTGGTAGGCACCGTCTTCGTCCAGGTTGCGGGCCTTCATCAGCAGACCCTTGGCCTTCTCGACCACCTTTCGGTCGTTGAGCTTCTTGGAGAGATCTTCCAATTCGCGACGCAGGGTCTGGTGATCCTCGAACTGAGCCCGGGCGACCTCGACGATGGGTTTCAGCCGCCGTGGATCGATGCCATCCACCACATAGGCCGAGACTCCTGCCTTGACCGCGTCCCGAATCATCTCCTCACCTTCCGCCTGGGTGAACATGACGACCGGCCTCGGCATATGGCGGTGCATGGCCGCCAGATGTTCGAGCGTATCGCGGTTGGGGCTGTCGGTGTCGATCAGGATGACGTCGGGCTGCAAGCGCTCGACCTCGGCGGTGAGGCTGGCCGCATCCGCAAGAATGGCGGCTACCTGATAGCCCGCAAGGGCCAGGGCGGCGCAGATATCCCCCGCCCGGGAGCGGGATTGGTCGATGACGAGTACGCTGAGCATGGGATTCATGGAGCAATTCCGGGACCAGGGGTCCGGCAGCAGACGGCCGATCTTACCAAACCCTCTCTGATTTTCCCCTTACCGGGATCAGGAATGGCCGCACAGCGCCACCGCCGCCCGGGCCATGGCCTGGATCACCGCTTCGTTCTCGCCCACCGCAGGGGCCAGCTCTAGGTCGATTTCAGGATGCTCCCGGCGCAGATCGTTCAGGAGAAGGGGGACGTCCCGCCTGAGGTGCCCGCCCTGGGCAATGAACATGGGCAGAACGACGATGTGCCGGACGCCCGTCCCAGCCAGTTGGGCGATGCATTCAGGCAGAGTCGGAGCCATGAATTCCAGAAAAGCAGCCTCGACCTGGAGACCAGGTGCCTGGGCCGCCACCGCGGCCTGAACCCGGCGAATCGGGAGCGCCCACTCAGGATCGCGGGCGCCGTGGGCAAAGAGGACGAGGGCTCGATCCATGGGCCTTTCGTTTTCGTAAAGAGGCGAACTTCAAGTCTAGCGCATCAACAGGAGCAGCAGCACCAGATTCAGCCCCAGGGAAATCGCCGCGACCATCTTCCAGAGGAGCAAGGGATTGCGCTGGGCCAGGGGCTGGCGCGCCGGAGCAGCCACCGGTCGGCTGGCGCCCCTTTCGAGGGCCAGGAGGAATTCTTCGGCGGTCTCGAAACGATCCTTGCCTTCCTTGGCCACCGCCTTCAACAGGACATTTTCCAGCCAGCCGGGGATTTCCGGCCGCCACCGGGTCGGACGTACCGGCTCACCGAATTTTGGCGTCTGGAAGGGTTCCACCTCGCCGTAAGGATATTTGCGGGTGAGCAGATGATAGAGCGTCACGCCGGCAGCGTAGAGATCGAACCCGGGGGCGGGGTCGCTCCCGGCAAAGAGCTCCGGCGCCATGTAGGATGGTGTTCCGGCCCGCCCCAGCGGTTCGTCCGGCTTGAGTTCCGCAGGACTGACCGCCACGCCAAGGTCGAGAATGCGCAGGACGCCATCCTGGCCCAGGTGGACGTTGTCAGGCTTGATGTCGCGATGGACGATTTCCAGTCGGTGCAGAACGGCGATGGCCTTGACGAGTGCGATGCCCAGACGCACCGAATCGGCCACGGCGAAGTGCTGGCCGGCATCAAGGCGACTCTGCAGGGTGGCACCGGCGTGCCAGGTCATCAGGTAGTACAGGCTGCTGCGATGCTCGTTGGGCACTACCTGCGGAAAAGCCGGCGATACCACCCGACGCGCTCGCCACTCCTCCATGAGCAGCGCGCCATGGGCAGCCGTATCGCCCTCCAGGGCGGGCTGCAGGGTCTTGAGCACCAGGGCCTGGCCGGTACGACTATCGTGAACCCGATAGAGCAGCGTTTCCCGCGAATCGTGCAGGATTTCGTCGACGAGATAGCCGTCGAGTTCGTGACCAGGCTTGAGCCGGTGGGGCAAGGGCAGTCGTCCGTCGGTCTCGAGCACATCCCGAAGATTTCCCGGTGGCAGATCGACGACGTCCACAACCACCGCGCTGGCATTGTCGTGGCCGCCCTGAGCCAGCGCGAGACTGGTGAGCGCCGCGGCTGCGGCTCGCGGTTCGGGATGATCCAGGAGGACTTCGGTGATCAAGGGATCCGGCAGGATGCCCCAGACCCCGTCGGAAACGAGGATGAATCGGTCCCCTACCGCCAGATCTCCGTCGGCAAAGTCCATCAGAACCCGGGGATCGAGGCCGATGGCCCGCGAGAGCACATTGCTCAATTCCGGGTGCTCCCAGGTGTGATCGACGGTCATCTGCTGGAGGACACCGTCCTGGAAGCGATAGATGCGGGAATCCCCGATGTGCCCCAGGGTATATCGACGTCCCCGCAGGATAAGGGCGGAAAGCGTGGTCGCCATGCCCGCCAGCTCCGCATTGCGGGCCGCCTCGGCGATCACCCAGCGGTTGAGTGCAGTGGTGACGGTTTCCAGTGCGCGGGGAATGCTCCAGGTATCTGGGGTGGCGTAATAGTCGGCAAGCAGGCCGCGTACGGTGTATTCCGCCGCCTCTCGCCCTCCCCGGTGGCCGCCGATGCCGTCTGCCACCGCGGCAAGGACACCCTTGTTGTCCAGGTCCGACCCCTCCGGGGTCACGAAGCCGCAAAAATCCTCGTTGCGCTCGCGCGGACCGGTGAGGGAGGCATAGCCAACGGCTACGGACAAGGGCATGACGGGCACCAAAAAGAAAAAGGCGGGAGGTCGCCCTCCCGCCGGACTTTACCGCAGAACTCAGATCTTTGCGGTGGTCAGGTGGCTGGCACCCCAAGTGGTGCGCCAGCGGGTCTTGACTCCGGTCAGACCAACCAGGGCCAGCACGGCGAGGGCGGCGAAGATCAGGAAGCCGGCCTGATAGCTGCCGGTCACCTGCTTGGAGTAACCCAGACTCGATGCCAGGTAGAAGCCGCCCACGCCACCGGCCATGCCAACCAGGCCGGTCATGACGCCGATTTCCTTCTTGAAGCGCTGGGGCACCAACTGGAAGACGGCGCCGTTGCCCATACCCAGAGCAAGCATCGCACAGACGAAGGCGGCAAGCGCCATCCAGGCTTCCGGCAGACCGAAGCTGACGATGCCGAGGAAGATGGCGGCGAGGATGTACATGCCGGAGAGGGACTTGACGCCGCCGATGCGGTCGGCCACGTTGCCGCCGATGGGGCGCACGAGGGAACCGGCGAAGACGCAACCGGCTGTGAAGAAACCCGCCGTCTTCGGGTCAAGCCCATACTGGGTGTTGAAGTAGATGACCAGGGACGAGGCCAGCCCGACGAAACCACCAAAGGTCACGGAGTAGAAGAACATGAACCACCAGGCATCCTTATCCTTGAGCACGGCCAGATACTCGGCCAGCTTCTTGGGCGGGGGCGGGTTGGGGGCGTCCTTCGCCATGACGATGAAGATGAAAAAGACGATGACCAGCGGAATCAGCGCCAGGCCGAAGACGTTGCCCCAACCAAAGGCGGCAGCCAGTCCGGGAGCGAAGAGCGCAGCGAGGGCCGTGCCCGAGTTGCCGGCGCCGGCGATGCCCATCGCGGTGCCTTGGTGCTCGGCCGGATACCAGCGTGAAGCCAAGGGCAAGGCCGCGGCGAAGGATGATCCCGCGACCCCCAGGAAGCAGCCAAGGACGAGGACTTCCGCATAGCTATGGATGCCGGCAAGCCAGGCGTAGGCCAGCGCACCAATGACGACCACTTGGCCGATGATGGCGGCCTTCTTGGGCGAAAGACGATCCACCAGGATACCCATGACGATGCGCAAAATGGCGCCGGCAAGAACCGGCGTGGCGACCATCAAGCCTTTCTCGGCATGGGAAAGTTCGAGATCTTTGGCGATGGCCACGCCCAGGGGGCCCAGCAGGACCCAGACCATAAAGGCCAGATCGAAGAAAAGGAAGGCGGCGAACAGCGTGGGCGTGTGCCCAGCCTTGAGGAAGGATTTTTTGTCCATGTGCGTGCTCTCGTTGGCGACCGAAGTCAGTTTGGCATTGAGGGAAATGTCAGCGCATGATTTCGTCATCATTTCCCCGCCGCCGTTGGCGGGAGCATCGCTGTGCTACGAATTAATTAGCAACAGCCATGCCATGAACGCACTGCATTGATTGTAAAGAATTATCTTTAATGCATCCGAGGCAGCGCGCACCAATCAGGCGCACGAATCTTCATTGCGGTGCAGCAAAGGGCCGCCGATGCCCTTCAGTGACCGGTCGTTTTGGCTGCCGCCACGATCACAAGGGCAAGCATGAGCATGAACGACGTCGCCTTCCAGAACAGGACAGGATTACGCTCCATGAGCGAGGGCCTTGTTTTTTTGAGGAATTCCCGATTGGGGTGGTGAAGATCGAAGACAAACTCGGAAATTTCTTCGTAGCGGGAGAAAGGATCGGGATGGACCGCTTTGCGGATGGCGTCATCCACCCAGGCCGGGATTTCCCGGTCCTCATTGAGAACGCTCTTGTAATTGAGCTTCTTTTGCGCCGCCTTGGACCGAGCCCGAGGCACAGCGGCACCGTAGGGCAGAGCGCCCGCAAGCATCTGGTACGCGATGACGCCGAGCGAGAAGAGATCAGAGCGGGCACTTCCAGGTTCTCCTAGGAAGTACTCCGGCGCCGCGTACTGCTCCGTTCCGAGAAGATTGATTTGTCCGATCGGAGTGGAGATCTCCTCTACTCCGGGAACACGGGTCGCGCCGAAATCGATGATCTTCACCGTACCGCTACCATCGATCATGATGTTGTCCGGCTTAAGGTCTTGATGGACCATTTCCAGGCGATGGAAAGCCTGCAATCCCCGCGTGATCTGGTCGATGATGCCCCGCACGGTCTGCAGATCCGGCCTCGGATTATCGATCATCCACTGCGCCAGGGTAATGCCTTCGACATACTCGGTGACCACGTAGATGAAATTGCGTTTGCGCGAAAGCGCTTGCGCTTTCAAAACATGGGGACTGTTGATCCGGCGCGCGATCCATTCCTCCATGAGAAAGCGTTCGAGATATGCCGGGTCTTCCCGCTGGTCGACCGAAGGGGTCTTGATCACCACCCGATCGCCGGTAGCCTTGTCGACCGCCAGGAAGATGTGGCTGCGACTACTTTGCTTCAATGGCCGAACAATTTCGAATCCCTCGAACTGCATGCGCGGCGCGAGCGCAGGCGGGAAGGGCAATTCGCTCAGCTGCCGATACAATTCATTCGATTCCGGGTCCGGCAATTCATCGATGCGGACCAGCTGCACGCTCAAATTGTCGGCACTCCCTCGCCGCAAAGCCTCCTCGGCCAGTTGCCTGGCAGCCCGTTCGAGGTCGCCGGCACAGTCGGCGATCGCCCCAATAACGTATTCGGATTCCAGAAACTCGTACACGCCATCGGTCATCAGCAAAAAGTGGTCGCCTTTCGCGAGAGCCAGGGCCTGAGAATCGATTTCGACTTTGCGGTCCATGCCGAAAGCGCGTGACAGGAAACTTTCCTGTGACGAGAGGCGCAGCCGATGATCTTCAGTCAGTTGTTCGAGGGCACCGCCACGCAAGCGATAGATGCGAGTGTCCCCAACGTGAAAGAGATAGGCGGTGGTCGATTTGAGAACGATGCCGCTCAGGGTGCAGACGAATCCGCGGTCGCGGTCGTAGCGGTGTTGGCTTCTCTGGGTTTGCGCGTAAAGCCAGTTATTGACTGCGGTCAGGACATGCTCGACCGACTTTCTGACCGACCAGGCTTCCGCAGTACAATAATAATCTTCCATCAATGCGGAAACGGCAGCCTGAGCGGCTTCCTGACTCACTGCGCTGCTGCTGATGCCATCCGCCAGGGCGACGACTATCCCCTTCTCGCTCAGTTGTGGTTCCTTGGGAACGAAAATGCCGTGGAAATCCTGATTGGTTTCCTTGCGACCTCGGTCCGAATATTGACCGGTCGTCACGGTCAGTTGGCTACTCATAGACAGCAATACCTCATGAAAAAGCCCCTGTCCATCCCGGACAGGGGCTTATCCTATACGGATCCGCCTTAGGCGGCCCGTTTCTGAGCCGTCTTATAGTGGGTCGAAAAGAGCGTCGCCCCGACGAAAGTCAACCCACCGACCAGATTTCCGACCACAGTCGGAATTTCATTCCACATGAAATAATCCATCAGCGTGAAGTTTCCGCCCAACATGAGGCCCGAGGGGAAGAGGAACATGTTCACGATGGAGTGCTCGAATCCCATATAGAAGAACACCAGAATCGGCATCCACATGGCGATGACTTTGCCCGAAACCGAAGTCGACATCATGGCAGCCACAACGCCGGTCGATACCATCCAATTGCACATCACACCGCGGATGAAGAGCGTCAGCATACCGGCGGCGCCGTGGGCGGCATAGCCCACCGTACGGCTCTCCCCGATGACTCCGAGTTTCTGACCGACGGCGTTCGGCGCTTCGGTGAATCCGAAGGTCACGATGATTGCCATGAAGACGGCAACCGTCAATGCCCCGGCGAAATTCCCGAAAAACACCAGCGTCCAGTTGCGCATGACCCCGCCCCAGGTGCAACCGGGGCGTCGATCGATCACGGCGAGCGGCGCAAGAGTAAAGACCCCGGTCAGAAGATCGAAGCCGAGTAGGTAGAGCATAGAGAATCCGACCGGGAAGAGCAGTGATCCGATCAGGTGATTCTGGGTATTGACCGCGACGGTCACCGCAAACGCCGCCGCCAGAGCGAGGATCGCCCCGGCCATGTAGGCGCGAATCAGGGTATCGCGGGTCGACATGAAGATTTTCGACTCGCCGGCGTCGACCATTTTGGCGACGAATTCGGCAGGTTGTAGGTAAGCCATAATTTTCCCTTTCGATCTGCTAGTGGTGATTAAACACTCAAGAAAACTTGGCCGTCTTCGACTTTGACGGGATAACGTCGGGCACAACCCACATCGGGTGCGACCGCTTCACCGGTTTCCAAATAAAGCTTCCAGCCATGCAGGGGACATGTGACCTGCTTGCCATGGACGATACCCTCCGACAGCGGGCCGCCTTTGTGGGGGCACTTGTTCCTCAGGGCGAAGACCTCACCCTGGGTGCGGAAGATGGCGATGTCGATCACACCGCCGTCCTCCTCGTGGCGCACCACGCGAGACCCCAGCCTAGGGATATCCTCCAGCGAACACACTGGTTTCCAGTCACTCATAGCGCTCTCCTTATGCTTCCAATATTTCGAATTCGTGTTTTTGCTTGCCGGCGACGCGCTCTGCCCAGGGATCCTTGGCGTCCTTGAGGGAATCGACCAGGCGGTTATACAAAGCCTTGCGGTTCTCGTCGTCTTCGACAATCTTGCTCTTGACATAATCCAGTCCGACCCGCTCGACGTAGTGGCAGGTGCGATCAAGGTAATGCCCTTCCTCGCGATAGAGCTGCAGGAAGGCGCCGGAATATTCGAGCACCTCCTGGTCGGTCTTGACCTTCGCGAGGAATTGCGCCACCTCGGTCTTGATGCCGCCGTTGCCGGCGACATAGATCTCGTACCCCGAGTCGACGCCGATGACGCCCACGTCCTTGATGCCGGCCTCGGCGCAGTTGCGCGGGCAGCCGGAAACCGCCAGCTTGACCTTGTGGGGGGCATACATGTCGAAGAGCATCTTCTCCAGCTTGACCCCCATTTCCATGGACCGCTGAGTGCCAAAACGACAGTGTTCCGCGCCAACGCAGGTCTTCACCGTGCGGATGGATTTGCCATAGGCGTGGCCGGAAACCAGGCCGGCGGAATTGAGATCGGCCCACATCTTCGGCAGATCCTCTTTTTTCACTCCCAGAAGATCTATGCGCTGACCGCCGGTCACCTTCACCGTCGGCACGTTGTACTTTTCGGCAGCGTCGGCAATTGCCCGAAGTTCCGCTGGCGTCGTCAGTCCGCCCCACATCCGCGGAACGACCGAGAAGGTGCCGTCTTTTTGAATGTTGGCGTGAACCCGCTCGTTGATGAAGCGGGATTGGGAGTCGTCCTTGGCAAGATGGGGCCAAGTCGAAATCAAGTAGTAATTCAGCGCCGGACGGCACTTGTCGCACCCGTTGGGCGTCTTCCACTCGAGGAAGGACATGACCTCGGGGATCGACGTCAGGCGCTGATCGCGGATGACCTTCCTGACGTGATCGTGGTCGCATTCCGTGCATCCGCAGACCGGCTTCTTGTCGGAATTGGCCGGCGTATAGGCTCCCCCGATGGTCGAGGCGAGGATCTGATCGACCAGGCCGGCACAGGAACCGCAAGACGAAGCCGCCTTGGTGTGCTTCTTGACTTCGTCCAGGGTGAACAACCCTTTTTCCTTGATGGCTTTGACGATGGCGCCCTTGGTGACGCCATTACAGCCGCAGACCTCTGCCGAATCGGCCATCAGCGCGGCTTTGTTCTGCCCCTGGTGACCCGCATCGCCGCCGGCGGTCTGGCCAAAGATCAGATGGTCGCGCAGATCGTGGATGTCGCGTTCATCCTTGAGCAACTGGAAATACCAGGCGCCGTCGGCGGTGTCGCCGTACAGCACGCCCCCGACTAGTTTGTTTTCCTTGATGACCAGCTTCTTGTAAACACCGCCCGCCGGGTCGTTGAGGATGATTTCCTCGGTGCCCTTTCCGCCCATATAGTCGCCGGCAGAGAACAGATCGATGCCGGTCACTTTGAGCTTGGTCGAGGTCACGGAACCCGAGTAGCGGCCGATGCCATAGCCCCCCAGATGGTTCGCCGCGACCTTGGCCTGCTCGAAGAGCGGTGCCACCAGACCATAGGCGATTCCGCGGTGACTGACGCATTCCCCCACCGCGTAGATCTTGGGATCGTAGGTCTGCATGGTGTCGTTGACCACGATTCCGCGATTGCAGTAGATGCCAGCAGATTCGGCGAGCGTGGTGTTGGGCCGTATGCCCGCAGCCATCACCACGAGGTCGGCCGGTATCTGCATGCCGTCCTTGAAGCGCACGGCGGCCACGCGGCCGGATTCGCCCTGGATCAGGGCCTCGGTCTGCTTTTCCAGGAGGAACTTGAGGCCACGATCTTCCAGGGACTTCTGGAGCATCTTGCCGGCCACTTCGTCCAGTTGGCGTTCCAGAAGCCAGGACCCCAGGTGTACCACCGTGACGTCCATACCGCGCAGCTTCAGCCCGTTGGCGGCCTCCAGTCCGAGGAGTCCTCCGCCGATGACCACGGCGTGCCGATGACGGGTCGCCGCATCGATCATCTCGTCGGTGTCCTTGATGTCACGATAGCCGATGACTCCAGGGAGATCGTTGCCGGGGATGGGCAGGATGAAGGGATTCGATCCAGTCGCCAGCAGCAGGCGGTCGTATTCTTCGACGGTGCCATCCTCGGCGATGACCTGACGCTTGACGCGATCGATCTTCACCACCTTCTTGCCGACGTGCAGGTTGATGCGGTTCTCTTTGTACCAGTCCAGCTCGTTGAGAATGATTTCCTGGATGGTCATTTCGCCGGCCAATACCGGCGAAAGCAGGATGCGGTTGTAGTTGGGGTGAGGCTCGGCGCCGAAAATCGTGATGTCGTAATGATCCGGCGCAATCTTCAGCAGCTCTTCTACGGTGCGGACACCGGCCATGCCGTTACCGATCATGACGAGACGAGGCTTTTTCATTTTGGCAACTCCATTTTTGTGCAGACGCCCTGAGGGCGGAACAGATTCGTTCAGCGCATGACGTCGTTGCCACATTGGGGCTCTCGACCCCGGCTGCCTACGTTGGCAACCCTCGCTGTCGGAAAGCACACTGCAATCGCCGTGCCACCCGGTCAGAGCACTGTTTTATAAGGATTCTTGGGCAGCAACGAATTGTGCGGCGCACCATTCCGGTGCGCAGTGAATCAGTGCGGTGCGGATCGCTGGGCGATCATCCCGGGCGCCGATCCGGCAAAGCGCCGTCGGCGGGAAAGCCTTGCTCAGGCCGTTGCGACCGCCGTCCCGATCCCTTCCACAGCCACGATGGCCTTGGCCTGGTTGAAATCTTCGGCATATCCGCTGGCGTAAAGGCAGCAGGCCAGTTGATTGGCGATAGGCTTCGGCAGCGGCAGATGGTTGTCGAGAACCTTGCGAATCCAGCGTACCGTCGTCGCCGCATCCGGTGATTCGGGCAACATCGGGAGAGATTTCAGACTATCGTGTTCGGCTTCGAAAAGGACATCGCAAACGCCTTCGTGCAGGTATTCCAGTCGCGGGCGGCGTTTGGGGTTTGCGTAAGGCTCCCCCTCGGTTCCCCGCAGGAGCAAGGTTCGCCCGCCGGCCGCCCCAAGCACTTCTCGCATGAGGTCGAGAAAGGCAGGATGGGTCGCAGGCGAAACGACGACACCCTCGCCGCGGAACGGATCAATCATCTTGACCAGACTGTGAGCGCTGTTGCGCACACCCATGCGAGCCCGGAGCGCGAGTTGATTCGCGAGACCGGGGCACAGGGCGGTGATGGGGACGAAGGCGAGCCCCCGTTCGTCCAGAGCCCCCTGAGCTTGGGTCAGAGAGGCACTGGGCATGATCCCCAGTTCCCGGAAGATGTGGGCGGTCGTCACGCGCCCATAGCCTTCGATCAGACCATGGACCAGGACCGGGACACCAAAACGCTTGAGCAACAGGGCCAGCAACGGGGTGAGATTGGCGTCCCGGCGCGCACCGTTATAACTCGGCAGGACCACCGGTCTTGCTCGCCCGCTGGGAACTCGCAAGGCATTGACGCGCGCATTGGCGGCTTCGAGAAAGCCCGCCATCTCGTCGACCGATTCGCCCTTGACGCGTAGCCCCAGGATGATCGCACCCAGTTCGAGATCGGGGACTCCGCCGTCAAGAATGGCAGCGTACAGTTGGGCAGCGTCATCCCGCGCGAGGTCGCGGGAGCCTTCCGCACCGCGGCCGATCTCCCGGATATAGGGGGTGAAATTCATTTTGTCTCCTCTTTGCTGGTCTCAGGCAGCCTGGGGTTCTCCCTGGGCTGTTTCAGCAACCAGTCGTTTGACGTCGGGCAGGCAGGAACCGCAGTAGGTTCCACACTTTAAGGTGTCCTGCAATTGAACCAGTGTACTTCCAGCGCCACAGGCCGCTTTGATCTGCGTTGCAGTAACATCGGCACACTTGCAAATCACCTCCCGCGGCGCCACGGCCATCGGCGGCTTGGCCGTTGGCGCCAAGGCGAAGCGGATGAGGGACGGATCGAGATCATCCTCGGCCATGGCATCCTTGAGCCACGCCATCGCCAAGGTTTCGCCCGCAAGGCGCACTGCGACCAGACGTCCTCCCTCGGCTATGGCTTTCTTGGCAATTCCACGCCGAGGGTCCGAAAAGACGATGGCCCCTTCCTCGCCGTCGAGGCCGCAGAGGCGGTCGATTTCTGCCAGGCTCCCGGCCTCGGGCAGAGGCCAGGTCGTGGCGGCGCGGAAGACCACCAGGGCACTGGAATGCCCATAAAGCCCAACGGTGGCGAAGGGAAATGCGGGGAGCAGTACACGAACGCGATCCAGGAGAGCCAGGGCATCGGCTCTATCGGCGCAGCGCCTTATCACTGCCAATGGATACGGTAGGTCGGCCTTTTCAATCTGAACCGCAGCGTGCTTGAGTTCGGGCTGAAAGGAGACCGGGTCGTAGGAGGAAGGCATCAGGGCGTTGGCGCCGGGACTGCTGAGGAAGCGACTTCCCCAGTGCATGGGCATCCAGGCGCGGCCCTTGGCAAGTCCCGCGCGCTCTTCGACTTCGACCAAAATCTCGCCTCGGTCGTTATGGACCCGGACGATGTCGCCGGATTCCAGCCCGCGGTGACGCATGTCGCAGGGGTGCATGGCAAGCAACGGTCGCTCTTCCTGATTGAAGAGGCGGGCCACCGTGCCGGTGCGGCTCATGCCATGCCACTGGTCGCGCAGACGGCCAGTGAGGAGGCTGATGGGCAAACGACCATCGGGAATGTCGGCGGTGGAACGGTGTCGCACGGGAAGGAAGCGGGCGCGCCCATCGGCGGTGGCGAACACGCCGTCAGTGTAGAGTCTCTGCCGGCCCGCCGCCGCGCCTTCCGGATACGGCCATTGCTGAGGACCTGCGGATTCAAGCAGCGCATAGGAGAGCCCGGTGATGTCCAGATCGCGGCCGCGCGTGCTTTCGCGATGCTCGGCAAAGATCGACTCCGGATTGTCGTACGGGAAGAGTCGCGAAACGCCATCGTGTCCTAAACGCTCACCCAACCGATGCGCAAAATCAACGGCAATACGCCAGTCATGGCGCGCCTCACCCGGCGGTGGAACCACCGCTCGAACCCGGGAAATGCGCCGCTCCGAATTGGTTACCGTTCCCTCTTTTTCCGCCCAGGTGGTCGCCGGAAGAAGGAGGTCTGCATAGGCCGCAGTGTCGGTATCGCCAAAGGCCTCCTGCAGAACGACGAATTCGGCGGCCCTCAGCGCTTCCCGAACCTCAGCCTGGTTCGGCATGGATTGCGCGGGATTGGTGCAGGCGATCCAGACCGCCTTGATTTCTCCGGACTTCAGGCCTTGGAAAAGTTCGACGGCGGTCTTTCCAGGCTTGGCAGGAACCCAGGGGATGCCCCAAAGGGCAGCCACTTCGGCCCGATCTTTGGGCGAGGCGAGATCTCGGTGGGCGGACATCAGGTTGGCCAGTCCCCCAACTTCCCGACCGCCCATGGCGTTCGGCTGTCCCGTGAGCGAGAAGGGCCCGCAGCCCGGCTTTCCGATCTTTCCGGTGGCCAGGTGAAGATGGATGATGGCCGCATTATTGTCGGTTCCATGAACCGACTGGTTCAAGCCCTGGCAATAGAAGGAAAGGGGGGCTTCGGCCTCGCCAAACCAGCGCGCGGCCTTGACGATTTGCTCGACGGGAAGACCACAGATTCCGGCCGCCTCGGCAGGGGACATCGCGCCGGCGATGGCTTCGAGCTCGTCGAAACCGCTCGTATGCCTGGCGACATAGTCCCGATCCACGTGCCCTTCGGCAATCAGGACGTGGAGCATGGCGTTCATCAGCGCAATATCGGTTCCCGGACGCAGGGCCAGATGGAGGTCGGCAAGCTCGGCGGTTTCGCTCCGCCTCGGATCGGCGACGACGAGGCGCAAGTCCGGGTTTGCGGCGCGAGCGTCCTCGATGCGGCGGAAGACGATGGGATGGGCAATCGCGGGATTGGCGCCGGCGATGAAAACCAGGGATGCGTCGGCGATGTCGTCATAACAGCAGGGCGGTGCATCCGCACCCAGGGTGCGCTTGTAACCCGCGACGGCGGACGACATACAGAGACGGGAATTGGTGTCGACGTTATTCGTGCCGATCAAGCCCTTGGCCAGTTTGTTGAAGACGTAGTAGTCCTCGGTCAGCAGTTGCCCCGAAATGTAGAACGCTACGGCATCCGGGCCATGGCTGCGAATGATGTCGGCGAATCGTCCAGCGGCGGAATCGAGAGCATGGTCCCACGACACCGCGGCGCCGGGACGGCCCCGTACGGTGCGGATTTCCGGGACGAGCAGCCGGGCAGCCGAACCGGCAGTCAGATGGAGCGATGCTCCCTTGGTGCACAAGCGCCCGAAATTGGCAGGATGTTCTGGGTCGCCACGGACTCCAGCGACGGCGCCGGCGTCGGTTTCGACGATGACGCCGCAGCCGACTCCGCAGTAACAGCAGGTCGTGGGGGTTTGTTGTGTCATGGCTTTTCTCTCCGTCCCTGGCGGAGAGCAACGGCCATGCCAAGATTTGAAATCAATCGCTTAGCGTGCGCGACCTCAAATCCAGGGGGATTCACGCACCGTCTGGGTGCACTACGCCCGACGGACGCGCCTACTTGATGCGCTGCAGCTTCGGACGCCCCCCTTCGGGGCGCGGATCTTCGGGAGGTTGGGTATCGCTCTCAGCAGCGGCGGGGTGTTCCAAACCCTGAATGGGATCCTCGCCGGACTGTAAAGTCATCGGGCGCGCGGCGCCGACTTCAAAGGCCATTCCGGCCCCGTTTTCCCGGGCGTAGATGGCGGCTACCTGATCGACAGGAACCGATAGATCGCGGGCTATGCCCCCGAAACGCGCTTGGAATTCGATCAGCTCATTACCGATCTGCAGCCTATGGGTGGCGTCTGGACCGACGTTGAGGACGATCTGCCCGTCACGTACGAATTCCCGAGGAACCCGCGTGTGCTCATCGACGACCACCGAAAGATAGGGCGTGAATCCGTTGTCGCAGCACCATTCCCACAGGGCGCGCAAGAGATACGGTTTGGTCGAAGGCAAGTCCATGGCTTACTTGCGCATTGCCTTTTCGGAGGGCGTCAGGGCATCAATGAACCCCTGACGGCTGAATATCCGTTCCGCATACTTCATCAGGGGCGCGGCGGCCTTGCCCAAGTCGATGCCGTAGTGATCCAACCGCCACATGAGCGGGGCGATGGCCACGTCGAGCATGGAGAACTCGTCGCCCAACATGAATTTTTGCTTGCTGAAGATGGGGACGATCTCGGTAAGCCGAGCCCGTATTTCCTGCCGCGACTTGTCCGCCGACTTGGTGTTCTTTTCGATGGGTTCGATGTGACTGAAGATCTCCCGCTCCATCCCGATGAGCAACTGGCGCGCCCGAGCCCGCATGATGGGGTCGGCGGGCATGAGTTGGGGATGGGGAAATCGCTCATCGATGTACTCGTTGATGATGTTCGGCTCGAAGAGGATGAGGTCGCGCTCGACAAGCACCGGGACGCGGTTGTGCGGATTGATCACCGCCAGATCCTCGGGCTTGTTGAACATATCCACGTCGATGACCTGGAAATCCATGCCCTTTTCGTAGAGGACGATGCGGCAACGGTGGCTGAAGGGGCAGGTAGTGCCGGAGTAGAGGTTCATCATGATGATTCTGAGCCTTAAAAAGCGCTTCGGCATCGCCCCTGGCGAGCCTGTCGCAGGGGGCGATGCCGCGGACCGATCCGAGATCGATCAGTGGATGTCTTTCCAGTATTCCTTTTTGAGGGCGTAGGAGACGACAAAGAGAATAGCCAGGAAGGCAAGGACAATGTATCCCAGGGTCTGACGGAATTCCTGCTGGGGCTCTCCCATCCAGACCATGAATCCGACCAGATCGGAAACCGCCTTGTCGAACTCGACAGGAGGCAACTGGCCGGGAACAGCAAGCTCAAGCTTGTGGGTCTCGTGGTTCAGCACCTGCTGTCCCTGCAGCCCATAGAGGACATGGGGCATACCGACGTTCTCGAAAACGACGTTGTTCCAGCCGGTGGGCCGGTTCTCGTCGCGATAGAAGGAACGCAGATAGGTGTAGAGCCAATCGGCACCGGCCTTGGGCGCACCGAGATCGCCGCGCGCGCGGGCAATGATGGTGAGATCCGGCGGCGTGGCACCGAACCACTGTTTCTGCTCGTCCGCCCGGGCAGCCACGGCCATCAGTCCACCGATCTTGTCGGAGGTGAACATCAGGTTGTCCTTGACCTGCTGCTCGGTCAAGCCCAGCTCCATGAGGTTCTTGTAGCGCATGTACGACGCGCCGTGGCAGTTGAGGCAGTAATTGACGAAGAGTTTGGCACCGTTCTGGAGGCCTGCCTTGTCGCTCACCGAACCTGGCCACTTGTCCAGATGCACGCTGCCACCTGTGGCGAAAGCCAGGAGCGGCGCAAACAGGAAGGCGATGAGAAGTTTTTTCATGTTGTTGATCCTCAGTGCATCGTCACACGATCAGGAACCGGCTTGAACTTGTCCATACGCGACCACCAGGGCATCGCGAGGAAGAAGCCGAAATAGAACACCGTGCACACCTGGGAGATCTTTTCACCCCAGTAGGACGGAGACTGGGTGCCGAGGTAACCGAGGATGACGAAGCAGATGACGAAGATGGTCAGCAAGGTCTTGTAGATCGGGCCACGGTAGCGGATCGACTTCACCGGACTGCGATCGAGCCAGGGCAGGAAGGCAAAAACCACCACGGAAGCCCCCATGGCCACGACACCCCAGAACTTGGCGTCGAGACCGAAGAAGTTCCAGACCATGGCGCGCAGGATCGAATAGTAGGGAGTGAAGTACCAGACCGGGGCGATGTGGGGCGGGGTCTTCAGAGGGTCGGCCGGGTAGAAGTTCGGCGTTTCGAGGAATGCGCCGCCGCCTTCAGGGGCGAAGAACATGATCGCCGAGAAGACCATCAGGAAGACCACCACGCCAACGATATCCTTCACTGTGTAGTACGGATGGAAGGGGATGCCATCGCGGGGGATGCCGTTCTCGTCCTTGTTGGCCTTGATTTCGACGCCGTCCGGGTTGTTGGAGCCGGTTTCGTGCAGGGCCAGCACATGCGCCGCCACCAGACCCAGGAGAACCAGCGGGAAGGCAATGACGTGGAAGGAGAAGAAGCGGTTGAGGGTCGCATCGCCCACGACGAAGTCGCCGCGGATCAGGATCGACAGATCGTTGCCGACGAACGGAATGGCCCCGAAGAGGTTCACGATCACCTGAGCGCCCCAGTAGGACATCTGCCCCCAGGGAAGCAGGTAGCCGAAGAAGGCTTCGCCCATGAGGCACAGGAAGATGCCGACGCCGAACAACCAGGTCAGCTCGCGAGGCTTGCGGTAAGAACCGTAGAGCAGGCCGCGGAACATGTGGAGATAAACCACGATGAAGAAGGCGGATGCGCCGGTGGAGTGCATGTAGCGGATGAGCCAGCCCCCCGGGACGTCGCGCATGATGTACTCGACGGAGGCGAAGGCGACGGGAACGCCGTAGGCGTTGAGGGCGGCATCCGGCTTGTAGTGCATGACCAGAAAGATGCCGGTAACAATCTGGATGACTAGGACGAGGAGCGCCAGGGATCCGAAGAAATACCAGAAGTTGAAATTCTTCGGGGCATAGTATTCGGAAAGATGGCCTTTCCACATAGACGTCGCTGGGAAGCGGGCATCGACCCACTCCAGCAGATTGCCCGCCAGGGAACCGTCGGACTTGTACTTTTCGAAATTGCCAGCGGCCATTTGTTACGCTCCCTTCTTGTCTTCGCCGATCAGGATGCGGCTATCGGACATGTAGTAGTGCGGCGGAACTTCGAGGTTGGTCGGTGCGGGTTTGGCCTTGTATACGCGGCCGGCGAAATCGAAAGTCGAACCGTGGCAGGGGCAGAGGAAGCCTCCAAGCCACTCGGCAGTCATGCCTTCCTCGGCACCCTTCTTGAACTTCTGCGACGGCGAGCAACCGAGGTGCGTGCAGATGCCGACCACCACCAGCAGTTCCGGCTTGATCGACCGGGTCTCGTTGCGCGCGTAATCCGGCTGCATCTGCTTTTCGGACTTCGGATCGGCCACCGCGTCATTGAGCTTCGGCAGGGTCTCCAGCATTTCCTTGTTGCGATTGATGATCCAGACGGGCTTGCCACGCCACTCCACGGTCATCATCTGACCCGGCTCCAGCTTGCCGATATCGACCTCGACCGGAGCACCTGCGGCCTTGGCACGTTCCGACGGCAACAGGCTGGACACGAACGGCACGAGAGCCGCAACGGCCCCCGCCCCGCCCACTGCCGCGGTGGCGACGATCAGGCGCCGCCTCCCGCAGTCCATTTTTCCTTCATTGCTCATATGGCTGACCCCTAGACGGATAAGGTAGTTGGGATTGAATCAAACTCCTAATTATACGCTAAGCAGCGCTCACTTTGAAGCCGGCTAAGGCTTTCAGGACGGGCAGGAACGCCTTTCCCGCAGTGCTTGCGCAAGGGTACCGCTGTCGACGTATTCGAGTTCGCCGCCCACTGGCACCCCTCGTGCGATGCGACTGACACTGATACCGAGGGGTTTGAGCAGCGTGCTGAGATAGTGGGCCGTCGCTTCGCCCTCATTGGTGTAATTCGTGGCCAAAATAACCTCCCGCACCAGGCCGTCCCGAGCCCTAGCGAGGAGCCGCTCGAGCCCGAGTTCCCGGGCACCGACGCCGTCCAGGGGAGAAATCCTGCCCATGAGGACATAGTAGAGTCCGGAATAGGCGTGAGTTTGCTCCATCATGTTCATGTCGACCGGCGATTCGACGACGCAGAGCGTAGACCGGTCGCGCCGTGGCGACGCGCAGCGGTCACACACGGCCGTCTCCGAGAAATTGTTGCATTGCTCGCAGTGCTGCAAGACCGCCAGCGCCCTGAGCAGCGCCTCGCCCAGCCCTTTCGCCCCGCCCCGGTCCCGCTGCAGGAGATGATAGGCCATACGCTGCGCCGATTTCGGGCCTACGCCAGGAAGACAGCGCAGGGCCTCGATCAGGGCATCAAGGCTGGTCGGAACGGACACGGATCAGAACGGCAGTTTGAATCCCGGAGGCAGATTGAGACCAGCGGTAAATCCGGACATCTTTTCCTGGGTCAAGGACTCGCCGCGCCTTACTGCGTCGTTGATGGCAGCAGCCACCAGGTCCTCCAGCATTTCCCGATCGTCCATCACCGAAGGATCGATGCTCACGCGACGCACATCGTGGGAGCAAGTCATGACCACCTTGACCATCCCTGCCCCAGCCTGGCCTTCGACCTCGGTCTGGGCCAGTTGCTCCTGGGCCTTCTTCATGTTTTCCTGCATCACCTGGGCCTGCTTCATCAGCCCAGCGATTCCACCTTTCATCATGTGCACTCTCCGTCAGAACAAGGGTTTGATCGATGACTCCACGAGGGAGGCATTCAAGGTATCGATGGCGTCTCGCACAAACGAATCGCTCTCGATGGCAGCCACCGCCCGCTGCTGCCGTTCGGTCCGCTCGCGCTGTACGGTGGCGGCGGGAGTCGCAGACTCAACCGCAGCGATTTCAACCCGCAGGATGACATGGCGCCCGAAATGCTCGTCAAGGGCCTGCTGCAGCTTGTCCTGGGCCGGTTTCATGAGGAGATGCCGCTGCTCGGGCGGCAGGCGCAATAAACAAACCTCATCGCCTAGCTCACGCAATTCGCTTTGCAGCGCCAGCTCTCTGGCCATCGGACTGAGTTGCAGTCGTCCGACCAGTTGTTCCCACGCGACCGGCACACTGCCCTGCCCACGGGAATCCGAGCCGCCTTTGGACGGGAAGCTGACAGCGGCAGGACGACTAGGAATCTGCGCTTCCGCCGGGCCGCCTTTCGGCGGTACTGCCTCGCGCCGGGCAGTCGCCGTCGCGGCCAAAATCCGACTCTGCGGAGATTCCGGGCGGAAGGCGTGCAAGCGCAGCAAGGTCATCAAAAAGCCTGCATACTCGTCCGGCGCCAAAGGCAACTCGTTACGGCCGACCAGGACAATCTGATAGGCCAACTGAATGAATTCCGGAGACAGAATGCGAGCATACTCGAGCAGACTCTCCCGCTCGGGTTCGTCGTCCCCCAGGGCCTGCGGGGCGAATTGGGCGACTTGAAGGCGAGTGAGCAAACTACCGAAATCCTGCAGCGCCCCGGCGAACGAAAGGCTACGTAAGGCCATGTCGTCTGCAATCCCCAGGAGAGTATCGGCATCGCCGTCGACCAGCGCCCGCAGAATCCGCAAGAGATAATCGACATCGACCGTCCCCAGCATTTCGCGGACCTGCGGACCTTCGACACGGCCCGCACCATGGGCGATCGCCTGGTCGAGAAGCGAGAGCGCATCGCGCATACTTCCGGCCGCTGATCTAGCGATGAGCTGTAGCGCCTGAGGATCGCAAGCGATCCCTTCGGCCTCGAGCACTCTTGCCAAGTGACCCACGATGGCCGCCGGCGGCATTTGCTTGAGATTGAACTGCAAGCACCTCGACAATACCGTGACGGGAATTTTCTGGGGATCCGTCGTCGCCAGGATGAATTTGACGTGCTCCGGAGGTTCTTCCAGGGTCTTCAACATGGCGTTGAAGGCCGAATTGGAAAGCATATGGACTTCGTCGATCACGTAGACCTTGAACCGGCCCCGGGTGGGCGCGTACACGGCGTTTTCGAGCAGCTGCCGCATCTCGTCCACCTTGGTATTGGTGGCCGCATCGACTTCCAGGAGATCGACAAAGCGCCCCCCGTCGATTTCCTGGCACGCCGAACAGCGACCACAGGGCTCCGCCGTCACGCCGGTCTCACAATTCAATGCTTTGGCAAGGATGCGGGCAATCGTCGTCTTGCCTACGCCTCGGGTCCCGGTGAAGAGATAGGCGTGGTGAAGTCGATTCTCCGACAGCGCATGAGTCAGCGCCCTGACAACATGATCCTGCCCCACCAGGGTGGCGAAATTGCGCGGCCGCCACTTGCGGGCGAGAACCTGATAACTCATGTCCTTTGTCCGACGTCGAATCAGGAAATGGAAATGGCGAGCCTAACCCCCGGCACTTGCAGTCAATGGCTGTGGCTGCTTCCTTCCGGACCTGACCAGGTTCACCACCCTGCAATGCGGGGAGACCCGCCGCGGCGAATTTTATCACAGGCGCCTGAGGCACCCGCCGATTTCTTGGTGACCTGAAGCAAAAAGCCCCTCGCAGGATAAACCTGGAGGGGCCTTGCATAGGGAGCCTGGCGATGACCTACTTTCTCACACGGGATGTGCAATATCATCGGCGCGGTTTCGTTTCACGGTCCTGTTCGGGAAGGGAAGGGGTGGGTCCGAAACGCTATGGTCGCCAAGCGTAAC
>Ga0268298_10002187_pt1 | contig 21702 bp, 12 predicted proteins | sample WWTPWeurt_MetaG_FD_194462 | JGI IMG/M metagenome (GOLD analysis project Ga0268298, IMG submission 194462) | Activated sludge microbial communities from WWTP in Nijmegen, Gelderland, Netherland - WWTP Weurt | ecosystem: Engineered > WWTP > Aerobic digester > Activated sludge | place... | reverse complement strand
AATTATTGCCTTTTTCAAAAGACTTGTTGGCTTTAAATCCGCCATACGGTCCGGTGTCAAATGAATCAAGGTTATCAAATTTAGTTAATTCCTTGATAAATTTTAATCGTACCGTATCCAATGATCCGTTACGGTGTTTAGCTACAATAATCTCGCCAATTCCTTCTGTTGGCATTCCGTTTTCATCTTCAATGAGTCCGTAATACTCCGGACGATAGATAAAACATACCATGTCTGCATCTTGCTCAATGGCACCCGATTCACGCAAATCTGAAAGCAAGGGACGTTTATCACCCCCACGCGTTTCAACTGAACGGCTCAGCTGAGATAATGCAATGATTGGCACATTTAACTCTTTTGCAATTTCTTTAATAGAACGGGAAATAGTAGAAATTTCCTGTTCACGATTTCCACCTTTGGTTCCGGCAGACATCAATTGCAAATAATCAATGATGACTAACTGAATATCATGCTGCATTTTCATCCGGCGGCATTTTGCACGAAGCTCGAAAATAGAAAGTGCAGGCGTGTCATCAATATAAATAGGTGCTTCAGTCAGCGCGCTGATACGTGAATGCAATTGATCCCAATCTTCTTTTCCTGAGAAACCTTTACGCAATTTTTCAGAAGCAATTCCGGTTTCCATAGCCATGAAACGTTTCACCAATTGTACGCTTGACATCTCCAGCGAAAATATAGCAACCCCCTGATTAAATTGAACAGCTGTGTTGCGCGCCATAGATAATACAAAGGCGGTTTTTCCCATACCGGGTCGAGCAGCAAGAACAATCATATCTGAACGCTGCCAGCCAGAAGTGATTCGATCCAGATCTGTAAAGCCGGAAGGAACACCACTTACCCCATCTCTGTTTTCACTTGCCTTTTCAATTTCGGTTACAGCCTGACTCACCAGATCTTTTACGTTCTGATAACTCTTCTTTAAATTTCCTTCAGCAATGCGGAACAAACCACTTTCAGCTTCCGATAATACATTGAAAACATCTTGTGTTTCATCGTATGAATTTTTAATGACATGAGATGAAACTTCAATGAGTGATCTTAGAATAAATTTTTCAGAAATAATTCTGGCGTGATATTCAACGTGTGCAGCAGAAGCAATTTTATTTGTCAGACGGGCAATATACCCTGGTCCGCCAACCAACTGCAACTCACCTTTTTTTCTCAGACGTTCAGTGACGCTGAGAATATCGATATTTTCAGAACTTGCAAAAAGATCAAGAATGACTGCAAAAATTTTCTGATGTTCAATTTTGTAAAAACTTTCAGGCTGAAGAATGTCGATAGCATCATTCACCGCATTTTTTTCAAGCAACATGGCTCCCAAAACTGCTTCTTCAATATCCACTGCCTGAGGTGGAAGTTTACCTAATTCAGATACAGACTGAACTGTTTGTGACAGCAGTGTTCTTCTATTTGCCGGTTTGACGGGTTTATTCTCTTCCATTTCTACAAATATAGCCAATTGATAAGGGCTGTACCAGATATGGAAGATTTTAACTTTTAAACAGAAAAAATGATGATAACTTGTTGAAAAACCTTAGAAACAGACTAATTTCAAAATCAGATTTTTCTCCGGAATAGACAGGAAATATAAGCCTTTGTGATGAAAAGAAATCTGTTTTGAATCATTCAGGTTAATGGTTTGAATGAGGGATCCATTTGCTGAATAAATATAAACATCACCCGAAATCAACTCCGTTTCATCCATAAAAAATAGAATCTGATTATTTGAATAGGTTGCATACTGAACGAAAGGTTCAATCAATATTATTTCAGAATACAGTATTTTTTGATCAAAAGATTCCATGCGTAACCGATAAAAAAGTTGGTCATTTTTTGAAAGAGAAAAATCTGTCCAGGTAAATTTTTCAAATGCATCTGAATTTCCGTTGAGCGGAATTTCTCCAACGATTTCAAAATTTGTTCCGTTCACTGAACGTTCAATCTGAAATGATTTAATATCCTGATAAGAATAAGTAGCCCAATTTAATTCAACCTGATTTTGCAGCAATGCAGCATCAAAATAGGCTAATCGTGCTGAAAGCGGATAAACACAATTATTTGAAGTATAATAAGTAGGATTTCCAGCTGCATCATAATTGACTGAGCCTCCATCATTGCCATCAACATCATCTGCATAGTAAGTCACACTATCTGTTTGCCCGTTTCCAAAATCAATTTCAATAATTTTTGTTACAGCACCTGAATTCACAAAATTTCCGGTAGTACTGGAATTATTCATAAAGATAACGTAGATCGGTGCTCCGGGCGCACCGCAATTGGCAGAATAATCCAGTACAGTTGAAGGAGGGTCACCCGTAAAAATCATGACTGTCGCTCCGGCGGGAATTGGATTTGAATAAACAAAAAGATCCGGTATACAGCCTGCCATTGCATTTAAGTCAGAAACATAGGTTGGATTATTTACAAGAGTATTTGCTCCACATCCACTATTGCACCAATCAGAATTTGGCAGATCCAGATACATATCATCAATATCAATGGGATCAGAACCATTTTGAATGACAATTAATTCATCCGTTCCTTCTGCTCCACCATTGCATGAGTTCACAATCAAAGAAGTTATTTGCGCACTTGTACAGGTGATAGTAAACGAACCGAAATTGCCGCCGGTGAGATAATTTTCTTCGCAATCCGGGACTGTTCCATCGTATCCAAAAATGGCATAATAATAAGTTGTACCAGTTGTCAATCCAGTTACAGTAACTGAAGTTCCTGAACCGTTGTAAACCACGTATTGATTTGCTCCAATTGTTTCTCCGCTTCCATAAGTTGAATTGGCTGTATATGCTGTTCCGTCGGATGGAGTTGATCCAATGGCAGCAGTTGAAATAACCACGATGACATTATCTGCGGTTGTGCTGGCTGTCCAGGTGATTGTTGCAGATGTGCAAAAAACATTAACTGTATCAGCTGTAGTTTCAGTGGTAGGTTGAGTTACTGGTCCACTGCACCCGCAACATGATGAAGTATGTGAACCCAGGTTTGTTCCGCCGCTCAAAGGGAAGGATGTCCAGTTTGCCGACGTAAATGTTGTGAAGGAACCAACGCCACAAGCTCCACTTGGATCCGTTGTAACACCCGTGCAATAGGCAGAATTGCGGACAAAATTTCCATCTTCTGTTCCGGGTGAAACTCCCGTCCATTCTGAGCCAGGATCACACCCGATATCACCAATCAAATCCAATAATGTAGTGCCATTATATAATCCGACTGCATCATCACCATTAAATGAAACAGATCCTGAAGTCTGATTGGCTGTGTAACCAACCGTAGCTGAATTATAACTGCTATTGCAAAGGACAAAAGTACCACAGGCTGAAATTGTTCCTGAAAGATTAATTGTAGCACTTGCTGAACTTGATCCGTTTGAATAAATTTTGATATTGTATCCTGCCAGATTTATTGCTGAGTTGGTGGTATTATAAATTTCAATACACTTATCATTACTGGCGCCTTCATAGTATTGCGAAATGATTAATTGCGAATAGGAAGTTTTTCCCTCTATTATAAAAACAGAAAGAAGGATAATACTTCTAAAACAAAAACTGAAAAACAGTTTCATATCACACAATCACTTTTTGAGAATTAAGTGGTTTCGGAATATCTGTTTGGAACAGACTCTTATAGGGTGATCACTTAACTGAAAAATCAATTGAACGTATTCTACTCAGTTTCAATTGAATCATTCAAAATTAAGAAAAAATGTAACTAGGGAGATTAGCGATATGTTAACAAAGAATCAACGAATGGAAATTAAGGCAAAATCTCAAACACAGCAACGTATTTACCAATTCGGCTTTGAACCTCCGGATTGTCTGTATCCCATAAACCTTCCTGTTCGGCCAGGGAGAATCTGGCTGTTTGATCAATCAGTTTCTCAACAGTTTCACGCATAACACTGCCGGCCGAAAATTTGATGAACCACTCTTGTCCGTCATAAATTAAAAAAAGATCTCCAACACCTTCAATTTCTTTACCCGCTTTGTTGACAAAAGGCACATATTTAACCCTGGCCTCTACAATTTTAGTGGTGACATTTTCCATTGTTTCCGTTCTGTTTTCTTCCATGACTGGTTTAACATTGCAGGAACATACTACCAGAATTGACAAGAGTATAATAAATTTCATCTCTGAAAGATATAAAAAAAGCCGTCTCTTTCGAAACGGCTCTCTAAAAATGAAATCTGGTTTCTAACCAAAAACTCCTTCAAATGCTTTTGCTTTTGCTTTTTTCTTCACCACAATCGATGTTACCGTAAAATTAATCACTTGCCCCTGCGTGTTCATCTGCATCATATGCGGGAAATAATATCCTTTACCCATGTCTTTGAAATCTGAAAAATTTACGAGTAAACTAATTACTTCATCACCTTCCCCTTTGCTGAAAGTTTCTTTCTTCTCGAGCATTCCCGTTTCAACGGAATAGAATTCGTACGAAAACTCATCCGTATTTGAAACTTCCTGAACTTTTACTTTGTAATATTCTTTTCCGTCAATTACATCAATTCCCAATAGTTCAACTTTCAGTGATGCATCTGTGAGATAATACATCTGTGAAAATGGAAAAGAAGGTTTCATTTTTGAAGCGAGCTCTTCACCTTCATATTTTGTTGAGCCAGCACCCATTGCAAATGTTCCTCCACTGGTTCCGTTGAAATATTCTTTTTGAGCAACTGCATTCATTCCTGGTGCTTCAATTTTTGTAATCATGGCTGATTTGTTTGGTTTTCCTTCCCAGGTAGTCATATAAAGTGCTGCTTCCATTTCAGGCATTTCTGCTTTGTAACTGGTTTGAATCATACCAAGCTTTGAAAGTTTTGCATCAAACGCCGTTTTGTCATTCACCATAAATGATTTGTACATGTAATTATTCAAAACTGTTTCAAGTGTAACACCCGGCGCCACTGCTTTTAATTGTGCTTTGTCATTTCCGTAATAATCTTTGTAATGAACGGCATTGCTTGCATCAAAAACCTTCAATTTTTCAGCAATATCCTGATTACCTACTACTACAATGTTCAGGTTTGATGGCTTCAGATAAAGTCCTGCAACACGCAGCAAATCTTCTTTAGTCACCTGTTCCAATTTCACCAGATAGGTTGAATAGTAATCTTTTGGCAAATTATAACGAATTGTATTTAAAGCAAACTGAGCAACTGTTTCTGAACTTTCAAGCGAACGCGCAAATGCACCGGTCATTGAACTTTTGGTTAATTTTAATTCGTCATCGGTCACCAGATTTTTAGCAATACGATCAATCTCAAACAAAATCTGGGTAACAGCGCTGTCAGTCACTTCATTTCTGAAACTTCCGCCGGCAGAAAAACCACCAACAATTTCATCAGCATAAATGGAAGAGTAACATCCATAGGTATACGCTTTATCTTCTCTCAGATTAGCCATTAAACGGGCAGAAAAACTTCCGCCACCTAAAATTGAATTCAAAACTTTCAATGGAATTTCATCAGGATGTCCTGGTTTAAGAACCACGTTGTGTGAAATGTCAATTACACTTTGAACCGCACCTGGTTTGTCAACAAAATAAACCGTGTTTCCTTTGTTCTCAGGCAAGGTATAAACTGGTTCCTTTAATTCAGTTCCCTTTTTCCAGCCTGCAAAATATTTGTTCACATACTCTTTTGCTTCCAGTTGAGTTACATCACCAACAATAACCAGATAAGCATAATTTGGAATGAAGTATTTTGCATAGAAATCTCTCATGTCCTGAAGCGTGATATTGTTTACAGTAGTTTCTGTTGTCACCTCTCCATATGGATGCACCTTACCGTAATTGGCAATTCCACTTACAATTCCTGAAATAGCATCAGCATCAGTTGGAAGTGTAGAAAGATTTGTGAGTGACTGTTGCTTCAATCGGTCAAAATCTTCCTGCGGCAATGCAGGATTTAGAACCATGTCACTAACAAGCTGCAATAATTGCGGCGTGTGTTTTTTTAACGATGTAGCAAAAAATCCTCTTGAATTTGGAAAAACAGACGCTCCGATATAATCGATTTTTTTATCAAAATCATCTTTACTCATGGACGTAGTTCCGCAACCCAAAAGTTCTGAAAAAATGCCGGCAGCACCAGCCTTTTCACCTTCAGCATAGGTAGGATAATCCAGATATAATCTGAAAGAAACTTTTGGCAATTTGTGATTTTCCACCACAATCACTTTCATACCGTTGTCAAATGTGATGGCATCCGGAATACTGATTTTGATTTCAGGATTTGGCTGTGGCTGTGGTGCCTTTGAACGATCTATTTGTGAATATCCTGTCAACGCTATCAGCGCAAGAACAAGAATTGAAATTATTTTTTTCATATGAATACTTTTAAAAATCCGGCTTATCCTTCTTTAGGTAAATAATACAAAATCACTCTGTTTGACTGGATAAAATAGGTATTTGCCACGCGTTTAATATCTTCTTTGGTGACAGCCATAAACTTGTCAATTTCAGTATTGATCAAATTGGTACTGTGCTTATAGACATAATAATCAGCTAATGACTCAGCAATACCAGCCATAGAAGAATTTCCCATGATAAAATCACTTTCAATCATGTTGCGAAGTTTTTCAAATTCTTCATCAGAAATCAATTCAGTCTGCAGTTTTGAAATTTCATTGTCTACTGCTATTTCAAGATCTTTCATGTCTCCTCCCATCACCGGCATGGCCAGCATGATAGCCAGTCCCGGATCTTCTAACGGGTAAGGAAAAGAAAGTGCGAACAATGCTTTTTCTTTTTCAACCAGATTTTTATTCAATCGTGAGCTGTTGCCCTGAGAAAGAATCATAGACAACATTTCAACTGCATAGTGATCAGCATGGTTTAATTCCGGAGTGCGATAAGCAATGGCAATTGCCGGTAACTGAATATTGTCATAGATAGTATCTCTGATTTCTGCCTTCAGTAAACCTTCTTTCACGGTTGGAGTTGGAATTGGTTTCCACGTTTCAGATGCTTTTGAAAAATATTTCTTTACAAAATCTTCTGTGGTAGCATTGTGATAATCTCCCAGAAAGTTTTTAGATGCTTCGATTCCACCACCCAGTTGCGGACCGTATTTTGCCTGAAACTGTTCGAGTGAAAGAAATTCTTTATCCCGATAAATATCCAGTTTCTCACCATTTGGAATTGAACCAAAATATCCGGCAATCCATTTTTTTGTTTGCTCAATATTTAAGTCGCCGGCGATAGAAAGCGTAGCATTGTTAGGCACGTAAAACGTGCGGTAGAAATTTACATAATCCGCTTCCTGAGCTGCATCAAGATCTTCCATACTGCCAATTGGCTGCCATTTGTACGGGTGCTCATTGAATGCTCTTCTGAACAATTCATACATCAACGAACCATACGGCTGATTATCGACACGCTGTCTTTTTTCTTCTTTTACAACTTCACGTTGCGTTTCAATACCAATGTTTTCTACTTTGGCATGCAGCAAACGTTCAGACTCAAGCCATATTCCCAACTCAAGCTGGTTAGAAGGAAGAAGTTCATAGTAGAACGTTCTGTCCTGCGTTGTATTTGCATTCAGTGTTCCACCGGCACCTTCCACATATTTATCAAATTGGTGACGGTCGATGTATTGTGTTCCTTCAAACATCAAATGTTCAAAGAAATGCGCAAATCCGGTACGGTTTGGCTGTTCATTTTTAGAACCTACGTGGTACATAATTGTCACTGCAACAATTGGGGTAGAATGATCTTCATGCAAAATAACATGTAAACCATTTGGCAGATCGTACTCTACAAAATCAATCTTCTTACGATCCTGAGAAAAACCCAAAACAGAGATTGAAATAAGTCCGGCTGAAATCCAAGCTTTTAATTTCATTGCTTCTTTTTTTAATGAAAGGCAAAAATAAGAGATGTTTCTTAATTATTTTAGCGTGCTGGATAATTGGTAAAATATGAAGTTAAATGGTTTCAAAGGGGTTATAACCTCGGTATTGCTGGTCTTGACATCTGTTTCAGCCCGGTCTTTTGATTTTTATGAAACCACCCGAAAACTAATGGATGACCTCAATAGTGGCGATTCAACAGCATTTATGAATCACTTTCTGCCAGAAGCCATTCTTTACCATATTGGAGATGAAGGACTAGAACAAATGGCATTAAAAGACTTTAATCCCGTTCTGGCTAAATTCAGAAAAGGTGAATACCGTGAGAATTTTTCAAGAATTGACGTTTTAGAACTTCCTACCGGCCTGACGCATGCAGATGTTTATTTCGATTTTTATATCTCTGAAAAACTGGCTTTCTCAGGAATTGATCACGTCATTTGGGTAAAAACCACAAATGGTTATAAAATCTCAAGCCTGTTTTCAGGCAGTTTAAAACCAAAATTCACTACCTCAGCCGGCGTTAATACATTAACGGGAGAACTCGATCAGCTGATGCTCAAATGGCATAACGATGTGGCTATTTTTTCACTGGAAGATTATTTCAGTTTTATGTCGGATGAATTTATTTTTCTGGGAACAGATCCAAAAGAAAGATGGACCAAAGAAGAATTCAAAACATTTTGTGTTCCCTATTTTGAAAAAAAATCAACCTGGAATTTTAAAACAAACTGGCGCAACTGGTATATAAATGAGCGCAATGATGTTGCCTGGTTTGAAGAATCTTTAGACACGCAAATGGAAGAATGCCGGGGTTCTGGTGTTTTGGTAAAAGAAAATGGTACTTGGAAAATTGCTCATTACAATTTAGCTGTAGTGATTGAAAATGAAAAAATGAAACAATTCATCAAACTCAGAAAAAAATAAATCATGCTGAAAATGGACATGCACACACATATCCTTCCGCCATCTATGCCTAACTGGACGGAAAAATTTGGATATGGAGATTTCATCTGGCTCAAACAAACGGACAACCCGGGATTTGCTGATATGATGAAAGGGCATAAATTTTTCAGAAGAATTGAAGAAAACTGCTGGGATGAAAACATGCGCATTCCTGATTATAAAAAATTCAATACTCAGGTGCAGGTTGTTTGCACCATTCCCGTTATGTTTTCGTATTGGGCAAAAGGAAAAGATACACTTGAACTGAGTCGATTTCTGAATGATCATATTGCTGATCTGACAGTGCGCTTTCCAAAAAATTACATTGGTCTGGGTACACTCCCTATGCAGGATACCGAACTTGCCATTGAGGAATTAAGACGACTCAAACATGAATTAAAAATGCCGGGGATTCAAATTGGGTCAAATGTCAATGACATCAATTTAAGTGATGCACGATTTTTTCCAATTTTTGAAGAAGCCGCAAAATTAGGAATGGCAATCATGATTCACCCCTGGGAAATGATGGGTGAAAAAAGTATGGAAAAATATTGGTTGCCCTGGTTAGTTGGAATGCCGGCAGAAACTTCAAGGGCTATGGCATCACTTATATTTGGAGGAGTTTTGGAAAGATTGCCTGACCTTCGCGTGTTACTTTCACATGCGGGAGGTTCATTCATTCCGACTATCGGAAGACTGGAACATGGTTTTAATTGCAGACCTGATTTAGTTGCCATCGACAACAAAAGAAATCCAAGAGAATATCTTGGCAAATTTTGGGTGGATTGTATTACGCATGACATTGATATGTTGAAATACATAGTGAAAGTTCAGGGTTCAAAAAAAGTATGTCTGGGTTCAGATTATCCTTTTCCATTAGGTGATCTGGAAATAGGAAAATTTATTGAAGAAAGTGATTTGCCTAAAAATGTGATTGAAGATATTTTTTGTCATTCAACCCTGGAATGGTTGAATTTGAAAGCAGAACAATTCAGATAAATCAACGATACATACATTTTAAACGTAATCCTAAAAAAGATCAGAAGTCTTTTAGTAATTTCATTGTCTCAATTAAACATTCATGAAAAAAATTTATCTCCTTCTTCTTGCTGTTATAAGTTCTGGAATTTCATTTTCACAAAGTGGTCTCACCTGTGCACACATGAAGGCAAATTCCAAGAACTTTGAAAGATCGAATACACTTCCGCTTGAGTATATAACTTTAACAGAAGAATACGATGTGCATTTTTATTTTCTGGATGTTGCACTTGAAAATACGTCTACTGATATATCTGGATCAACTGAAATTCATGTAATCAGCAAAGTAGCCGTTTTGGATACATTGCTTTTTGAATTGCATGAAGATTTGACAATCACAGATATTTTATTGAACGGAGTTACTTCAACTCCATTTACACGCGTTGGGTCAGCAGTTATTGTTCCTGTGAATTATACAACTGGTGATCAGTTTTATGTCAAAGTACTTTATGGTGGTACACCTCCTACTCCAATCACCAATCCGCTTGGTGGTGCCGGCATGACACATGATGATTCACCCAGCTGGGGAAACGAAGTTACCTGGACGCTGAGTGAACCATTTTCAGCATTTGAATGGTTTCCATGTAAACAATCTCTGACCGATAAAATTGATTCTGTTTTCACGTATGTGACAACATCTTCAACAAACAAAGCTGGCAGCAATGGAATTTTAACTGATGTGGTAGATTTAGGCGGAGGATTGAGCAGATATGAATGGCAAACCAGATATCCGATTGATTATTATTTGATTTCAATAGCGGTAGCTGAATATGTAGATTACACGATTTATGCAAACCCTGTTGGAGCAACGGCACCAATTATGATTCAGAATTATGTTTATAATAATCCGGCAACGCTGCCTTATTTTCAAGATGAAATTGATAACACAGCCGATTTTATTGAATACTTCTCAGAGCTTTATGGATTATATCCATTCGAAGAAGAAAAATACGGTCACTGCATGGCACCGTTAAGTGGAGGAATGGAACATCAAACCATGACTACACAAGGTTGGTTTGAAGATGGTCTGACAGTACATGAAATGGGGCATCAGTGGTTCGGTGATCAGGTGACATGTGCAAGCTGGAGTGATATCTGGCTCAATGAAGGATTTGCATCTTATACTGAACATTTGATGTATGAGCATTTTTACCCTGGTGATGAATTAACCGATATGCAAGACAGACATTTAAATGTGAAGGAGCAGCCAGGCGGAAGTGTTTGGGTTGAAGATTCACTGGATGCAGGTTCTATTTTCAGCGGACGTTTGGTTTACAATAAAGGAGCTGCTATCATTCACACCATGCGTTTTCTGATCAACGATGATGCTTTATTTTTTGAAGTACTTCAAACCTATCAGCAAACTTTTAAAGATGAAACCGCTCATGCACAGGATTTTAAAAATGTGCTGGAAACAGAAACTGGAATGGATTTCACAAACTATTTTAACGAATGGTATTACGGCGAAGGTTATCCGACCTACAGCATTGAATGGAATCAGATTAACTCATCTGTTTGGATTGATCTTTCACAAACAGTCTCAATGCCAGGCGTAACTCCATTTTTTACGAATGACGTTGAAATAGGAATCACGGATAATACCGGTTACACCAGTTACTATCGACTTGGTGACATTAATTCTGCGAACTCACTTCACTATCTTGGTTTTGGCGGTGTAATTGAAAGCATCACCATTGATCCGCACAATTATATCATTAACAATGTTGGATCAATTACTCAAAACAGTTCTGTTACAGCAATAACAGAAAGAGAAAACGGAATTAAAGTGTATCCGGTTCCTGCATCGGATGTTTTATTTATTGAATCAGCTAGGTCAGGTTCCTTCCAGATCATTTCAGCAAATGGACAAATTGTATCACAGGGAAATTTTTCTGAAGGTAAAAATGAAATTGATCTAACAAGGTTGGCAAGTGGAAACTACATTTTAAAAACTGAAACAGAGCAGTTTAATTTCAGCAAGAAATAATTTTGATTTTCTTTGAAAGCATTCCTTATTCAAGGGTTATACCACAAAGGGCTCCAAGGAGCACAGAGGTTCACCAAGTTTTTTCATCTGCATCTTTGTGGAACTTAATTTTTCTTTGAGATACTTTGTGAAATAACTACTCGGAATTTTACTTGAATTCCACTTGATTCAAAATTAATCCCGAAGATGGTGCAATATTTCTAACCGGAATTTCAGAATCAGGCAGAAGGGATTTTTTTAATTCTTCCAGAGACGTTTGACCTTTTCCAAGACTAAAAAGTTCGCCCATAATCAGCCTTACCTGATAGCGCAGAAATCCATTTGCTTTTATTCGCAGCATCCAGGATTTATCCGGAAAAAAATCAGCATGATAAAATTTGTTTTCAATAATCTCACAGCATTCAACCGTTCGGATAAACTGCTGATCCGGTTTTGGTTCGGCACAATATCTTCTGAAATCGTGCGAACCTTCAAATAATTTTGCACCTGTTTTCATCAGTTCAATATCCAGTTCTTCATCCACTGACATGATCAACGGTGCGGTAAAAGGATGGTTTTTTGTTCCAATGGCGAAGTGATACAAATATTCTTTTGATTTTACCTGATGAATAATATTGAATGACTGATTCGTTTCTTCCATTTTTAAAAGACGAATATCATTAGGAAGATTCTTGTTAAACAGCGTAAGAAAATTATCCGTTTCAATTTTATCGGATGAAAAAAGTTCGAAAACAAAATGATTCGCCGAAACTTTTGCATCCGTTCTGCTGCAACCCATTGTTTTAAAATTGTTGTGCTGAAAAATGAATTCAAACGTTTTGTCAATCATGAATTGAACCGTTTTGTATCCGGGTTGTTTGAGCCAACCATGATAGCGGTATCCAAGAAACTGAATATGGAAGAGATAATAATATTTGACGGTAGATTTCACCAGTCAATCGGAAAATAATCTTTGAGAAATTTTCCGTTCCAGTGTTTGCCGGTATTTATTCCATCGAATAATGGATCACAAACACGTGCTGCTCCGTCAACAATATCAAGCGGTGGCTGAAAATCATGAACATCTTGTTTATGTTTAGATAACTCAACCGGATCTTCATCCGTCACCCAGCCGGTGTCAACAGCATTCATGAAAATACCTTCAAGTCCTAAACCAGAAGCAGCGGTATGTGTCATCATGTTTAATGCCGCTTTTGCCATATTGGTGTGCGGATGTCTGTCTGCTTTTTTGAACCGGTGAAATTTACCCTCCATGGCAGAAACATTGATGATGTGTTTTTTACCGGTGTATTCTCTTTTCATCAGATCAAGTAAACGATTAATCAAAACAAACGGTGCAACAGCATTGACCAGCTGTACTTCTATCATTTCAGCCGTTTCTATTTCACCCATTTTTAATCTCCAGCTGTTTGTTTTTCTCAAATCTACCTGCTGCAAATCAGCGTCCAGTTTCCCTTCAGGAAAAACCTCCTTAGCATCCAGTGAATTATCAAATTTGTATGGAATCTGAGAAAGCTGAGCAGATGCCCGAATACCAATACCTGGTTCAGTTCCATGCCAGGTGACCGCCAGAGAATTGTTGTTGTCATCTGTTCTGCCATTAAAACCGCCTAATTCATGAACGCAATTTTTGTGACCGGATAAAATCTGTTTTACTTTCTCAGTGTGTTTTTCAAACGGAAGATTTTCCATTTCCATTAAGTGATTGTAAAAACCAGAAGGTCGTCGGACTGTTTGTGCGGCGTTATTAATGATTATATCGAGCCGTGAAAATTTCTGTTTGAAGTAATCAGCAAATAGTTCTACGCTGGGAATATGTCTCAAATCGAGTCCATGAATATGTAAACGATGTCCCCACTTTTCAAAATCTTCTTCTTTTGCAAAACGGATGGCAGAGTCAGCAGGAAACCTTGTTGTTGCTACAACTGTCGCTCCTGCACGAAGAAGCATCAATGTTGCGTGATAACCAATTTTTAATCGTGATCCGGTAATCAGGGCAACCTGTCCGGTGAGATCGGTGGTTTGATAGCGCTTTATATAATTGAGATCACCACATGATTCACACATGCTGTCATAAAAGTGATGGAGTTCATCGTATTCTTTTTTGCAGACATAACAATTGCGTGGTGAAGAGAGCTTTTGTTTTTCTTTCTTTTCTTCAAGCTTTTCTGGTGCAATCAACTTAGGAGCTTCAAAAACCGGATTTTCTCTGGCAACGCGTATAGCAGCTTTTGCTCTTTCTTTTTTGTCACTGAGAATATTTGCTTGTTTTCGCGTGAACTTGACTGCTTTATTTCTCTTTTTGATTTCCTTTTTGTCTGGCCTTGATAATTGACCTGCAGCTCTCATCAAAGCTACCCGTTGCTCAGAAGATAATTGTGTAATCTGATCACCATTATCACGCAAAAATTCCAGCAGCGAAATTGCCGAATCAACTTCTTCTTTGCTCAATATTTTTTTTTGATCAGACATGAATTATGCAAGAATCAATTCATTGGAACAAAACTCATTTCTTCTGGCTGATCAAGCAGAGAAATTACTCCACCTGCAATGGTAGCCTTAAGTTTTTTAGGTTCCCACAACATATAAACCTCCCATGAAGTTAAACCGGCAGCTTTTGCATCTTCTGAATTTTTCATTGACAGATCAACTGTTTCATTGAAGAAATCCGTTTGTTGAGGCACCAAATCAAATGACATATTTTCACCATCTATTACTAATTTCTGCATAGGCAAAACAAAAAATCCGGCTGAATATTCAGTTCTGTCTGGATCAAACATATCAGTCACTCCATAATATCTGCCAGCGTATGTATCATCAGAATTTTTTTCCAGAATGATGTAGTGATTATGAATTAAATCAAGCGAGTTATATGGATTTACGTATTCATATGTTCCGCTGTAATCTGCTGTTTCAATAAAAGCAGTGTCATTGGATGTTTTGGTTGAATCTGTTGAATTCGTATCTGTTTCAGCACTTTGTCCGCATGAAACAAAAAATAATGGTAATCCAAAAAATAGTACTCTCATAAGTTCTGGTTTTAAAATCTACGCAAAAATAGCTGATTTATGAGATACTTCTGAGAAAGCCCGATGAATAATAATCTGAGAAGATTTAGTGATCGTTTAATCTTCAGCAAGAACGATGATATAATCGTCAGGAGAAAATGTAACCGTCTTTGACTTATCCGGATTCATGTAGACACCAAAGGCTTTATCAGAATCCTGTGCCTGAGAAGATATCCGATATCCGAATGCCGATTCATTTATCTGCGCCGCACTCTCAACAACGGTATAGAAGTTCACAGGTACGCCGGTTTTTACATATCTGCTCACAGGTTTCAGATAAATTTCAGAGCCTTCAGCTTCAAAAAGCACATCATATACTTTTTTCAGTTCTTTGTTTTCACTCAGCTGACTTAACATCAAACTGATGAGGTTATCGCTGACAATAAAGTCATCTGCCTTTGCAACAACTCCCAGTTCACGATTTTGAATATCCAGCATTTCAGAAACTATGGCGTAATCTTTATTGTGTTGCTCAGCAAAATTTCTGAGATGAAGTAAACAGATAAGCGTTTTGGCGTCACTTTCCTGTACATCAATATGAGTATAACTTAATAAAATGATGTGATCAAAAGTTTCTGTTTTTAATTCTACCAATGTTTCTTTATCATTGACATCACCTTCTTTGAATTCAAGTTTCTGTCTTTTTAAAACAGATTTTAATTCTTTCAATTCGTCGTGCAGATCAACACCTTCTGACATAATCAATACTTCAGAACCATTGGCAACATAATTATCGAGTTCTTCAATAATTCTTTTTCCTTTTTGATTCCATCCCAAAATCAGAGTACGTTCAATTATAGGTTCTTTTTCAGCATCTCTATGAAACGCATCAACAGAAATTTTATAATCAGTTTTATTGCTCAACACAACCGTGTCATCATCTTCAGAAATGGCAATTACCTGATCTCCCTTTTGAAATACATAATCCATAGGCGGATTAATGAGCACGGATTCTTCTTTTGTGAAAACACCCAACACAGATGAAGTCTCATACATCATTAACGCTTCTTTGTAAGATTTTCCGATCAGTTTAGGTTCATTCGCAAAATAAATTTCATCGCCTTCAAATTGCAATAAATCACTATACACAACACTTAAACCAGATTGACGACAAGTTTGTGCAGTGATTCTTGAAATCAAATCTGCTGATAAAACAAAAATAGTTTCATCATTACCAACCAGCTCAGCCGCTTCCATGTTTCTTGGATCTTTCAATTCTGCAACTATGTGATAAGGTTCCTTTTTACGGTTTTTGCCGTTGGTTAACGCAAGCACAGATTTGATGACATAGGTATCAGAATTTTCTTCTTCACCAGCTAGAATAATAATTGAACGTGCTTCATTCGGACTCACTACATTAATTGCAGAAGATGATAATGGACTTCCACTTCGAACAATGATTCGGGTATTTTTCAAATCCGGAATCCGCTGACGGATTTCATCATCCATTTCTACTTTATCTCTATTTGCGAGAATAACAATACTAGGTTTTTTCTGATTGGAATTTGCTTCAATAATTTCTGTGAGAATGGAGAATATTTTTTCTGACCAACCTAAAATCAATGTATGATTTGATTCAAGGACTTTTGATTTTCCTTTTCTCAATTCACCAATTTTTGCATCAATTCCTGAAGAAATAGTACCAATTAAAATAGAGAGTAAGAAAAGTGAACCCAGCGTTGCTACAAATCGAACTGCTCTGAAAGCCCAACCCTGATCTCCTGCCATTGCACCCTGATCGAGTGTTGACATCAGAATCTGCCAAGAACCTTCTATGAATCCAAGATCTTCTGTTGCATCTGGTGAGCCCTTTATTTGAGCCACCATGATCACCAACCCCAAAACCACGACAACAACGAGCGACAAAATCGCAAGCCATTTGATTACGCCGATAGGTCCGGCGGACATGGTGTTTTCGAAATAATAACGAATGCGTTGTTTAAGCGGATGTTTGGCCATTTGATGTGTATTAAAAAATCAGGACATCAAATTTGCAATTTTTTATCTGAAATACCGCTGAATGAATCAATTAAATTGATTTCTTTTTTCAGAAACGGATAGAATACTGAAAAACAATCGTTCTCATGGATTCAATTTTGAGTGGTCTGAGCGAGTAGGTATCATTCAAAATATTTTTACCAATAACCGCAAATTTATTTTCAACATTTTTTCCAAACGCATAAGAAATTCGCAAATCATGTATGAATTGTCCATCATTGTTTTCTGCATAGAAATCACTAAAATAAATTGGCTGCATACTTCCTCCAGTGTTTTGTGTCACGTATTCAAAATCAGAAATTGCGCGATCCAGATTTTCCATTTTACTGAAATACTTAATAGTGTAACCTACTGAAAAACCATACATATTTAATTCCACATCTGCTTTAAACGTGTGTTTGAATCGGTACTTGAGTGTATTTGTAAGTGTATCCTGACTGGTGTTTTTGAAACTGTATTCAGTTGGATTAAAGGGATTATAATCCTGAGCAAATACTAAATCTGGTTCTAATGTAATTGGGTTGATATAATTATACCCTATCATAGTTGTAAAATTGATAAACTTATTGACTTTAGCTCCACCTGTGAGGGTAATATCGAAACCAGTTACCTGCGAACGGCCAGTATTAAGAAACTTGAATCCTGCAAGTGGATCACCTGCCATAAAATCCGGATTTGGATCCCAGAAACCAAACAGATATTCTATCGTATTTTGATATTGCTGAATAAAAGCAGCAATATCCAATTGGGCCATGTATTTACCAATTTTAAATCCCTGATTTACGCCTACCTCGGCATTCCAGCTTTCTTCAGGTTTTAAATTAGGATTCTCATATACACCAAAAGATCCAACGGCCGTGCGTATATAACGTTCAGTGATTGTTGGAAAGCGATATCCTTGTCCATAGGATGCCCGCAAAAATGTAGCCTGACCTAATTTCAGATTAAACCCTGCTCTGAAAATTGGATTCCATGCAGTAATTGAATCATTCATTTGATAATATTCTCCTCGAGCTCCTAAGGAAAAATTTAAAATATCAAGCAATTTTTTCTGAATCTCAGCGTAGCCACTTAAGTTGAAAGAATAATTGGTTGTATCCTCAGTGCCGCCACCATACATGTTGGCTTTTGAATCTATGTACTGTGATGAAACTCCACCAATAAAATCAAAAGACTTTTCTTTGAGAAAATTAAATTCTTTTTTGAACTGATAATCGGCATAATAAACTGCAGCCTGATTGGATTGATTTAATGACATTTCATTATCCGTAAACAAATAGCGCATTTTTAAACTGTGTTTGACACCAATTTTTGAGTGAAAGCTTACAAAAGGATCCACGTTATAAATGGTTTGAACCTGCTGCAGAACTGCTCCCGGATACGCTCTGAAAATTCCGCTTGAATCATCCAGCCAGGCTAAAACCATATTTGTTTGATGGTACATAAAATTACCGTTCAAACCATATTGTAATCCTTTAAATCTCTCTGATCGCTGACGCAAATTAAAATTGAATCTGTATTTAGCACTTCTCATTTCCTGATCAGAATATTCTTCAGTAATGGTATCAATCACATAGGGTCCTTTTATAGGGCCACCAATATATCCATGATCAAAATTTACATTTCCTCCGACGACCAGATCAGTGTTTTTTTTGATAATTCTGCTGTGTAGAAAATTCATACCATGTATATACGGATAATCACTCCACCATTGTGTTGAATCACCTTCGGGTGCGGAATAAAATCCAGAATAAACATTAATTTTTGTGAGTGGTTTATCTTTTGGATATGCCGTGCGGATATGTATTGCTCCACTCAATGCTGATGAACCAGATAATACAGAAGAGGCACCTTTTGTCACTTCTATCTGCTCAATATTTTCAACCGGCACAAATCCCCACTCTGGTCTTCCTGCATCTCCTGAAAGAATAGGCATGTCATCAACCAACACGGCAACCTTACTTCCTACGCCAAAAGTAAAACCGCTTCCACCTCTGATTTGTGGTTCACCATCCATAATATTTAAGCCAGGAGTTTGATCTAATATGGATTCAATACTTCTCGTGTTTTTATTATCAATAATTGATGGCTTTATAACCTGCATGGAAAAAGTCAACTCTTCAATGGGTTGTTCAAACTTTCCAACAATCACATCCACCTTTTCGAGCGAACGAGGCTGCATTGCAACATTTAGTGTTTCTTCTTCACCCTTGCTCAATTCAATGGAAACGGTATCATTTTGCATTCCGGTAAATTTGAAAATTAATTCATATTGACCTTCTGGTAAATCAAGTTTGTAATTACCATTTACATCTGAAACTGCACCAATCGATGGATCTTTTTTTAGGATGACATATGCACCAATTAATGGTTCTTTGGTTGCAGCATCTGTTACCGTACCAATTACACGTGCCTGTGAAAATCCATTCAGGGAAATAAAAAAGGCGAACAATAAAGTAAAGTTTCTTTTCATTGCAGAATAAAAAAGAGCTATCCGTTCAGACAGAACGAATAGCTCTAATGTTTTTTAAATTAAAGATTAATTTTTCCGGTGATAATTCTGTTTCCGCTTACCACACGATAAACAAACACGCCTGAAGCAGGAATATGATGAACCGAATTGGTTTCTGTTAATTGATCTGAATAAATCAATTTACCATCTAATCCAAATAAAGAAAACAATGTGTTTGGTTGAATATCACTCAACAATACATTCACATCAGATCCATTACTAAAAATATTAAACTGTAAATTATCTTCATCAATTCCAGCAGCTGAAGGAACCATGATAATTACCTCATTTGAAATTTGAACATCACCTGAGAAATCACTTTCGCAAATGATATAATAAGTTCCAATAGCAGCAAAATTTGGTGTGTAAGTCAAACCTGTTTCAGCAGTTCCAAATGATGTATAACCGGAACCAGAAACTGTTGAGAACATCCATTCACGAGATGAAGCAGCAGATGGAGTTTCGTTGGCAGTCATCAATGTTCCATTTTGACCAACCAATAAATTTTGAGTAGCAGAAGGAGAAATGGTAACAGTATTCGAAGCAGGATCCGTAACAACTATTTCTACTTCATTGGATGTAACAACCTGTGTTCCGTAATCTACTTCACAAACTACGTAATATATTCCGGGAGTTGCAAAGTTTGGAGTATAAGTAGAACCAGTTTCTGCAGTACCGAAAGATGTATAACCAGAACCAGATGTTGTTGTGTATTTCCACTCCTGAGTCACCGGCGAAACAACAGATGCATTAGTAGTATAATTTACTGTAAGCATTGTACCATTTACACCCATGTCAATATTCTGAGTTGCTGGAGGCGTAACATTTACAGTAAGTGGATTATAAATTAATTCCAGATCATCAATCCACATTACGCTGTTGTCAACTGCCTGCGTGCTGTCACCTGCTGACAATACAACTAAAACATATTCCGGATTTCCGGTTGTGTAATACGTAAAAGGTACAGAAAATCTTACCCATGTAGAAGCGGAGGTTGTTGTAACATCATATCTTGCACGTGAAACCCAGTGAGCCATTGGATATGTAGTTGCCGGTAATTGCCCTTGAGCAGCCGTCGTATGAGTTATTACTTCAACTTTGCCCTGATCACCAGATAGTGGATTATATCTGAACCATCCTACCAAACTATCAGGTCTCACAGTGAATGGGGTGTTCCATTTAGAATCTGCGGTATTTGTATACACATAACCTAATTCAGGATCGAAATCTGCGTGAACACGTCCATTGGTTAAAAGTCCATTCGCAACAACACCTAAAGTCAAGGTGTTTTCCAATCTGATACAATATGTGCCAGAATGAGGATTGGTTGTTTCTTTATATGCAACGATTGGTGCAAAAGTGGTTAGTGCATCGGCTGATTTTAAAGAACTCCAATTGATTGGTTCATCTTCTGATCCAGCCACATCAGCACCATTTTCCCAACCAGCTTCAAAGCCAGGATTTTCAAGTTGGGTCTGCGAAATTCCAGTCAAGTAAAATATTGCAGACAATATAAAAAGTAGAGATTTCTTCATAGTAGTTTTCATTTAGGATTCATCAAAAATAATGATTCTTTTGAAATAGTATTTTAGTCAAGGTTTTATGCGTGCATTTAGATTCATTAAAATGGCGATCTCAAACGATTCTTATTCTAATTACGACATAATTTTATATCTTAGAATTCTCAAACAGTTTTTCATGAAAGGTAAATTTCTACTCTCCGCATTTTTTCTTTTAATTTTTACTTCTGCCAATTCGCAGATAATAATCAATGAAGGATGTAATAAAAACTACTCCATTTTAACGGATGAAGATGGAGATTACGAAGACTGGATAGAGCTTTACAATGCTGGATCGACGACTCTTAATCTGAACGGATATTTTCTGACCGATAATATTTCAAATCCTACCAAATGGGTTCTGCCAAATCTTCAAATGATGCCGGGGGATTATGAAATAATTTACTGCAGCAGCAAAGACAGATACGCCACACAAGGATTTACCAATGTTCTAAATTCAGGTCCTTTTGTGCCAACCACCGGATGGAACACACACAACTTTACAACTCCGTTTAACTGGGATGGTGTTTCAAATGTAGTAATCGATATATGCTCATACAGCAGCACTGGTTATATCACCAATTCTGTTTTTAATCAATCAGCGACTCCCTATGTGTCAACAACCGCGGCATGGAACGATGGAAGTCCCGCCTCATGCTCAGCTGTAAACGGAACAACTTATTCTCAGCGACCAAACAT
>Ga0268298_10002186_pt1 | contig 21717 bp, 28 predicted proteins | sample WWTPWeurt_MetaG_FD_194462 | JGI IMG/M metagenome (GOLD analysis project Ga0268298, IMG submission 194462) | Activated sludge microbial communities from WWTP in Nijmegen, Gelderland, Netherland - WWTP Weurt | ecosystem: Engineered > WWTP > Aerobic digester > Activated sludge | place... | reverse complement strand
CAGTGTAGAAAAGCAATGGGGCCGACGCGACATTAAATCGCATCGGCCCCATCTGTCCTTTGTACCTGAGAGATTGCAGCGATGAAAGTCATCGGCTGCGTGCCCCTTCGGTGGATGCGGCCGGCACGTGGGCGGGCGGCATCACTCTCCAGATTGTTGATTTGTCGGCGGTCCTTTTGCCTGAGCGGTTCCGGGGGTTGCGCCTTCGGCGGCTCGCACACAAAACACGGGGCGAGCGCTCTCCCGCACGACGGCGCGCACCATACCATCCGGGACGAGGGACGGCAAGGGTCTGCTACACTTGTACGGATGATGCCGTCCCAAAGTCGTTTTCTCAGCATACGCGGTTTGCGCTACCACCTGCGCGAGTGGGGGCCGGAGGGCGCTCCTAAGCTCTTCATGTTGCATGGCTGGATGGATGTTTCGGCATCCTTTCAGTTCGTGGTGGACGAGTTGGCGGCGGACTGGCATGTGATCGCCCCCGACTGGCGGGGTTTCGGTCAGACCGAATGGTGCGGCGATGCCTATTGGTTTCCTGATTACCTGGCGGATCTCGACGCGATCCTGAGCGCCTGTTCACCCGACGAGGCCGTCACTCTGATCGGCCACAGCCTGGGCGGCAATGTCGCCTGTCTGTATGCAGGTGTCAGGCCCGCGAGGGTCGCCCGCCTGATCGCGCTGGACGCGTTCGGGCTGGCGGACAGCCGCGCCGAACTTGCGCCGGGGCGACTCGAGAAATGGCTGCATGAACTGAGCGCGCCGGTGAGCTTCCGTACCTACCCCGACCGGGCTGCGCTGGCGGCGCGACTGAAGGCGAACAATCCACGCCTGGTCGATGCAAAGGCAGCCTTTCTCGCTCAACACCTGGGCGAACCCGACGGGCAGGGCCGTATCCGTCTGGCGGGGGATCCGGCTCATCGGCGTGTCAATGCCGTTTTGTATCGGCGCGCCGAGGCGGTGGCGGCGTGGAGGCGGGCCAGTGCGCCAACCCTCTGGATCGAGCCTGCCGAGCCGGAGTTGCGGCGCAAGCTGGGGGTGAGTGACGAAGCCCATGCCGAAGCGCGTGCGAGCTTCCAGGATTTCCGGGAGGTTCAGGTCGCCGACAGCGGCCATAACCTGCACCATGATCAGCCGGGCCGGGTGGCCCGGATCGTAGAGGCTTTCTTGTTGTCCAAGGAATCATGAACGCACTGAATGCCGATCTGCACTGCCATTCCACCGCCTCGGACGGCACGCTGGCGCCCGCCGCCGTGGTGCGCCGTGCCCATGCCAACGGTGTCGACCTGCTGGCACTCACCGATCACGACGAACTTCTTGGCCTCCCGGAGGCCACGGCTACCGCGGCCGAACTCGGTCTGCGCTTCGTGCCTGGCGTCGAGGTTTCCGTGTCGTGGCTCGATCAGACCCTGCACATCGTCGGCCTGGGCTTCGATCCGTCCAATGTGGCGCTGATCGAGGGGCTCGGCAAGGTGCGTGGTGGTCGCGATGGACGGGCCGTGCTCATCGCCGCGGAGCTGGATCGCATCGGCATCCGCGGCTCTCTCGAGGGCGCGCTGCGCCATGCCGGCAATCCAGCTCTGGTGAGCCGTGCCCACTTCGCCCGTTATCTTGTCGAAATCGGGATTTCGAAGAACGTGCACGATGTCTTCCTGCACTATCTTGCGCGCGGCAAGCCGGGTTATGTCGAGCACGTCTGGGCCACGCTGGAGGATGCGCTCGGCTGGATCAAGGGCGCCGGTGGGCTGGCGGTTATCGCCCACCCGGGCCGCTACCGGCTGAGTCACGCCGAAATGGATATTCTCTTTGACAAGTTTCGTGACCTGGGCGGTGATGCCGTCGAGGTTTCCTGCGGCGCCCACGATGGCGGCCAGGTGCTGGCCTTTGCGCGCCTGGCGCGCAAGTTCGGCCTGATGGCTTCGCGGGCGTCCGATTTTCACGGCCCGGAAGACAGCCCGATCGACCTAGGGCGTGCGCCTCCCTTGCCTCAAGACCTCACTCCGGTGTGGTCGCAACTCATCTGAACACTTCTTTTTTAGAATCATGGCCCAGTTCTTTACGCTTCATCCCGAACAACCGCAGCCCCGCCTGATCAAGCAGGCGGCAGAAATCATGCGCAGCGGTGGTCTCGTCGCCTTTCCCACCGATTCGGCCTACGCCCTTGGCGGCCATACCGGAGACAACCCGCTGCTGGCCCGCATCCGGCGCATCCGCGGGGTGGATGAGCGCCATAATTTCACCTTGATCTGCCGTGATCTCTCCGAGATCGCCACCTACGCCAAGGTGGATAACGCCCAGTACCGGCTGCTCAAGGCCACGACGCCCGGCCCCTACACCTTCATCCTCGAAGGGACGAAGGAGGTTCCGCGGCGCCTCCTGCACCCCAAGAAGAAGACCATCGGCCTGCGCGTGCCGGATCATCCTGTCGTCGCGGCGCTGCTCGCCGAGCTGGGCGAGCCCTTGCTCAGCTCCACCTTGCTGTTGCCTGAAGAAGACCACCCTCTCACCGATCCGGAAGAAATCCGCGACCGCCTCGAGAAGGAAGTCGATCTCATCATCGAAGCCGGTCCCTGCCGCGGCGAGGCCACCACGATCATCGATCTCACCAGCGGCAGCCCCGTGCTGGTGCGCGAAGGGCGTGGCAGCCTGGCGCCTTTCGGGCTCTGAACTCCGCCTGTTTTTTCAACCGCTCAGGAACGGATTGCGCGCGGTGGGTGCCGGCGCGCCGGACTGATCGGCCAGGTCTGCTAGAATCGCGGCCCCCGCACGGACCTTTCCCATGCAAGAACTCATCGCAACCCTGACCATCTGGGCGCTCCCCGTGCTGTTTGCCATCACGCTGCACGAGGCCGCCCATGGCTACGTCGCGCGTCATTTCGGCGACTCCACCGCCGAGCGGGCCGGGCGGATCAGCCTCAACCCGCTGCGCCACATCGATCCGGTAGGCACCATTCTTGTGCCGGGCCTCATCCTCGCCATGAGCAGCCTGGCCGGCGCTGGTGCGATGCTGTTCGGTTGGGCCAAGCCGGTACCCGTCAATTTCGGCCGGCTGCGCAAGCCCAAGGCCGACATGTTGTGGGTGGCCGCCGCCGGGCCTTTTGCCAATCTCCTCATGGCGATCGGCTGGGCGCTGCTTTTCAGGCTCGCCTTTGCGGCCCCTGACAGCGCCTACGCGCTGCCGCTGGCCAAGATGGCCGATGCCGGCATCCAGATCAATGCGGTGCTGATGTTCCTCAACCTCGTGCCGCTGCCGCCCCTCGACGGCGGACGGATTGCAGTCAGCCTGCTGCCCGCCGGCCCGGCCTACAAGTTTGCGCAGATCGAGCCCTATGGCTTCCCGATCCTGCTGTTTCTGCTGTTCACCGGTATCCTTGGCGACATTCTCGGGCCGCTGGTGGCCATTTTCCGTTTTGTTCTTGCAACCGTTTTTGGACTCTGACATCCCATGTTCGCTGAACGCGTCCTCTCCGGCATGCGCCCCACCGGGCGACTCCATCTCGGCCACTACCACGGCGTCCTTAAAAACTGGGTCAAGCTGCAGGCCGAGTATCCGTGCCTGTTTTTCGTGGCCGACTGGCATGCGCTTACCACGTCCTACGACAACCCCAAGATCATCGCGGACAGCGTCTGGGACATGGTGGTGGACTGGCTCGCTGCCGGTGTCGATCCCTCCCAGGCATCGATCTTCATCCAGTCCCGGGTGCCCGAACACGCCGAGCTGCACCTGCTGATGTCCATGATGACGCCGCTCGGCTGGCTCGAGCGCGTGCCTACCTACAAGGATCAGCAGGAAAAGCTCGAGCACAAGGATCTGTCCACCTACGGCTTCCTCGGCTACCCGCTCCTGATGAGTGCCGACATCCTGATCTACCGCGCCGACAAGGTGCCGGTGGGCGAGGACCAGTTGCCCCACGTCGAATTCACCCGCGAACTGGCCCGGCGCTTCAATCACATGTATGGCCGCGAACCCGGCTTTGAGGAAAAGGCCCGCGAAGCCGTCAAGAAGCTCGGCTCCAAGCGCGCCAGGCTTTACGAGGAATTCCGCACCCGCTTCCAGCAAAATGGCGACGATGAAGGACTTGCCCTCGGTAAGGCCTTGCTTGAAGAGGCCCAGAGCCTGTCTCTCGGCGACCGCGAACGTCTCTACGGTTACCTCGAAGGCAGCGGCAAGATGATCCTCGTTGAACCCGATGCACTGCTGACCGAAGCGGCCCGCATGCCGGGTCTCGATGGCCAGAAGATGTCCAAGTCTTACGGCAACACCATCTTCCTGCGCGAGGAATCCGAGCCGCTCACCAAAAAAATCCGCACCATGCAAACCGACCCGGCGCGGGCTCGGCGCACCGATCCGGGTGATCCCGAGAAGTGCCCGGTGTGGCAATTCCACGTCATCTACTCCGACGACAGCACGCGTAACTGGGTTACCCAGGGTTGCAAGAGCGCCGGTATCGGTTGTCTTGAGTGCAAGCAGCCGGTGATCGACGCGGTGCTCAAGGAGCAGGACGTCATGCGCGAGCGGGCTCAGCCCTATCTCGACGATCCCAGCCTGGTGCGCAGCATCGTCGCCGATGGTTGCGACCGGGCCCGCAAGCTGGCCCAGGAAACCATGCGCGAAGTGCGTGACGCAATGGGTCTGAGCTACAACTGATGTTGCAGCGGGTGCCCGGTCGTCGATTTATGCCTTGGATGCGGGAACCCGCCGTGTTAACCTGCGGCGCTGGATTTGTGTGGTGAGTACCGCCATTGTCGATCCGGTTTCGCCGGCCGCGCCGCTGGAGGTGATCCTCGGCCGCATGTATGGCCAGCCGATCTTCGACATGCCGAAGGATCTCTACATCCCGCCCGATGCGCTGGAAGTGATCCTGGATGCCTTCGAAGGTCCGCTTGACCTGCTGCTCTACCTGATCCGCAAGGCCAACATCAACGTCCTCGATATTCCGATGGTGCCGCTTACGGCCCAGTATCTGGAATACGTAGAAGCGATGCGCCAGCATAATCTTGAACTGGCTGCCGATTATCTGCTGATGGCCGCCACGCTCCTCGAGATCAAGTCCCGCATGCTGCTGCCGCGCCCGTCCCGGGCGGACGAGGCGGAAGAGCTCGATCCGCGTGCCGAGCTGGTGCGGCGCCTGCTTGAATACGAGCAGATCAAGCTGGCCGCCGCGCGTCTTGACGGACAGCCCCGTGTTGAGCGGAATTTCGAAACGGTCGGGGTTTTTGTCGCTGAAAAGGTCGTGGAGCGCTTGCCGGGCGTAAGCCTGCATGACCTGCAGCTGGCGTGGCTGAAGATCGCCCGTCAGAGCCGCCTGAAGCGGCATCACACGATCCAGCGGGAAGAACTGTCGGTGCGCGAGCACATGACCCTGATCCTGCGAAAGTTACAGGACGACGCCTTTGTGGTTTTCGAGTCGCTGTTCGATCCTGGCCTGGGCGTGGCCAGTCTCGTGGTGAGCTTTCTTGCCACGCTGGAGCTGGTCAAGGAGCGCCTGGTGGTGATTACCCAGAACGAGGCCTTTGCGCCGATTTACGTAAAGCGTAGCCATGGTGCAGCCGGAATCGAATAAGAGCTTCAAGCTGGTGCTGGAAACCGCCTTGCTTGCGGCCCCGGCTCCACTCGCGGTGAGCGAGTTGCGCCGCCTCTTCGAGGATGATCCGGGCTCGGATGAGGTTCGCCGTGCGCTTGGCGAGCTTGTGGAAGACTGGCAGGGCAGGGGGGTGGAGCTTGTACAGACGGCTGGAGGCTGGCGCTTCCAGACCCGGATTGAGTATCAGGTCTACCTCGACCGCCTCAAGCAGGAACGACCGCCGAAGTATTCGCGCGCAGTTCTCGAAACACTGGCGATCATCGCCTATCGTCAACCGGTTACCCGCGGTGATATCGAGGATATCCGCGGCGTGGTCGTGTCGACAAACGTATTGAAAACCCTCGAATCGCGAGGGTGGGTGGACGTAGTGGGCTACCGGGATACTCCCGGCCGGCCAGGCTTGTACGCCACGACCCGTAAATTCCTGGAGGATCTCGGTCTGCGTAGTCTGACCGAGTTGCCTCCGCTGACTGAAATCGAAAGGATCATGGATCTTGTAGAGATTCCCGGCCTCGTTTCAGAAAACAAAGAAGAAACAGGGTCTTAGGGGTTTTTGCCTGAAGCGTGCTTGCCGGTTTTGGGTGTTGTGTACCCGCTGTGTACGCGAAAATCCTTGATGTCCGGCCCGTCAGGTTCTATCCTTCGGTAGTCTCGTGTTTCGAGGCGTCACGGTGAAGAGTCCCCAAGGTGTTCGCTGAAAAGCGAGCGCGCGGGCCTGGGGAATGGAGGCAAAGGGCGGTAGGTCTTCGGATCTACCGCCCTTTGTCTTTCTACCTCTTCACCGGCCGCGTGCGGCGCTGGCGCACGTCGGGGTTGTTGGGCTGGTTGACGGGCTGCAGCTGCCGGTCATGCAGCCATTTCTGTATCTCATCTTCCCACCAGACACGGGTTTTCGCGGTGATCAGGAACGATGCCGGAAATTTGCCGTCCCGCTCCAGTTCCCAGATCGACGTATAGGAGAGCGGAATGATCTGCAGCAAGCGCTTCTTGTTGAGGGCGATTCGGGTCATGTCGGCATTCCTTCTTGGTGAGGTGATGGCGTTTCGGTTCTGCCAATGCGCTGGAAATAGGCGATCCACGATTCGCCGGGGCGGGGCGGTTTGCTCGAATCGATCTCTTGCCGGAATCCGCGGGGCCTTCCGGCGGGTGGGGGGCTCTGCCATCCGGGCAGGGCGCCCCGCGTGCCTTCGAGGATGCTGCCTAGCAGCCCGACATTCAGGCCTTGCGTGCTTCCTGTTCGCCTGCGCAGTGCCTTGGCGCGGGCGATGGCCTCGTCAAGCTGTTCCGGTGTCCCGGCCTTTGCTGCCAGCGCTTCGAGGGTAAGGCCGGCGCGGTGGGTGTCGATTCCGGCGGCGGCGATCTTATCCACAAGCCACTGCGGTACACGTAAACATTCCTGATTCTTGATGTGTGCCCGGTTTGGCGGTTTGGTTGCTTCGTATCGCATGCCCGGTATGTGCTTGTAAGCCAGGGTGCGCGCTCGATTGCTGGCGCCCGGTTCTGTTGATGGCGATGTGCCCGCACCGTGCCCGGTTTGATTCGGGCGAGCGGAGGCGGTTGCCGCCAAGGGGAGGCGGTAAGCCAGCCGCCGGCCGGCGAGCCGGTGCAGCAGGCCGGCGCGTTCGAGGCGGGCGAGGGCGCCCCGAATGTTCTTCTCGGTGGGTTGCTCGATCTGGATTCCGGCGCCCCGCGGGGTGTGCGTTTCGCAGTAGGTGGCCAGCATGGCGAGGCTGATAGGCCGGCTGCGGCCGGTGATGCCGGTCCGGTAGTCCATCCACCCGCGCAGCATGACGTAGGCTTCAAAGGCGAGGGGGCCGGCGCCGTGCAAGGTTTCCAGCTCGATGCGTCGTAGGGTGATGAGCTGTTCCGCGGGGTTCATCGTGCCCCCCTTGATGACTTGGCCAGCGCTGCCGAAAGTGCGTCGATTGCCCGGCCGCAGGTGGCAACGTGGGTCGGGTCTTCACCCGCCAGGATACCGGCCGTGAGAAGGCCGGAATCGATGAGGGCAAAGACGCCGGCCGCTGCGGCGAACAGCTCGGGCGCGGTTTCGATCAAGGCTTCGTTGGCGTCCGCTTCGGAGCAGTCGCCCCACGCGTAAAGCTCGCAGATGGTGACCCTATCCGGGCCGGTGCCGGCCGCAATGGTTCGGTGCCCGACACGGCGCCAAGGGCCGGGGGTGTGCGGGGTGCTCATCATTCGTCCTCCACCCCGCGGGTTTCCGGCTGTCTGCCCGGCAGCTGGGCACTGGTAAGGTCTTCTTGATGCCACTCCGTGAGAACTTCCTGAAGCATCGCGGCGCCTTCAATCACGCGGGGCAGATTGGGGCCTTTCTTCCCAAGAATGCCTTTTTCGATCTTTCCGCTCGGCCTCACGATGATCCACGCGAAGGTATCGACACAGCCGCCGCGGGCGATGTCGGAAATGGTTTCGATGTCGTCGGCAAGTTGGAGGTTTCGGGCGCGCACGGCAGCGGCTTCGGTGTTGTCGACCACGAGGCGAAGAAACGGGCGGGGGGCGCGTGCGTTCATGCTGCGTTCCTCCCCGTGAAGGAAATCCGGAAGGCGAACGCCGGGCAGGCGATGCAGCGCAGCGCGCGGTAGAGGCGGAAGCGGAGCACGAGGGCAGAGGGGGCGGCGGGCTTAAGCATGGCTGTTGCCCCCCATGCTGGCGGCGACGGGGCCTTCGACGGTGACGATCAAGGCAGGCCAGAGCAGGCGGCGAGTTGCAAGCTTGAGCGGGCGGACGCCGTAAAAGCTGGCGGTGTCGCACAGGCGTTGCCGTACGGTGTTGGGCTTGACGTGGTTGAGCGCGGCGAATTCGGCCGTGGTGAGGCGGGCGGGGGTTTCGGCGGTGGCCGGGGTGTGGGCGTGCGTGCCCGATGCGGATTGGCGCATGGTGGTGCTCCTAGACTGCGGTTTGAATCTCCGCAGCTCCCGTTCCAATGGGGGCGGCGGAACCGTGCGGGGTTGGAACTACCGGGTCTAGGATCCGGCCAGCCTCGCGGCTGCCCCACACGGCCCGCCATTGAACAGGCGTCACCATGCGACCGACGTAAAAAAACCGCTTGCGCGGCCGGTGTCGGCCTAGACGTTCCGGGGTTCCAATCCCGGCTTCCTCTGTTTCGGAAGCGTTGCCATCATGCGCCGGACAGAATGCAGCCGTCAAGCCCCTGATACGTTATTCATCGGGGCAGGCGCGCACGCGGGCCCGCTCCCGCCAGGTGATGAGGTCGGGCAGGGGCAGGGCGGCGAGGGTGTCGAGGGGCCAATGGAAGATGAGCGCAATGTCTGCGATGGCGTCATCAATGTACTCGGGCAGGCGGATATCGGCCGTCGGCATGCGTGCGCGGGCTTGCTCGAGGGCGGCCACCACTTGGGCCGCCGCGTGGTAGCCGAAAACGACAAGCGGCACTACTTCCGCTTCGTCATCCAGCGCCGTGGCGTCATCCACACCCTGCAGCCGGGCTTGCAGGCGCTGAAGGGTGCCGGCGTGCATGCCCAGAAGCTCGGCCAGGTTGATTCCCAGCAGATCAGCGGTTTTCAGGGGTCGGGCAGGGCCGTTCATTGGGTGTCGGCGAGGATGGGGGAGGCGGTCACAGCATGCTGGCCAGTTGTTCGGTGAGGTCGCCCAACAGGGCGCTGTCGGTGCGTTTGAGGGTGAGCTGGAATTCGATCTTGCGGGGCGCCCCATCCTGAAAGTGCAGCGTGCCGGTGGTCTGGATGCTGGTGATGAGGTATTCGCCGAATAGCAGGCCGTCGCCCTGGATGAGCGGCCAGGCTTGGCCGGTGGCTGCCATGGCTTGCAGCAGTTCGAGCGAGAGCCGGGTTCCGGCAAGGCCGGGCATCAGCACGCCGTTGAGGGTGATCTGCTCTTCGTCCGGGCCAACAAACTGGTGCGCCGGCCGGGCGCCGACGCGGGCGTTGCTGGAGTGGCGCCAGGCGAGTTGCCGCTGTAGATCCTGATACGCGAGGGTGTGGAGGCTGAAAACGAAGTAGCCGAGGATGAGCTGTACGGGCATGGTGCGGCCTCAGTTGGTGTCGCCGAAAATGCTGCGGCGCCGTGCCGCGGCCTGGTTGTCGCGTTCGGAAAGGCGGCGATCCACCGCGCGGGCGATGTCTTCGGGCGACTGGCCGGGGCCGGCGGTGATGTTGAAGGTGGTGGGCGCGTTGTAGGCCATCGGCTGGCCGGTGAGGGGGCGCAGCGGCTTGGAGGGGGCAACAAGACCGGCCCCGGCCCCGACAAGGTGTGTGGTGCCAATGGACCCCGCAGCAGGGCCGCCCACCTGGCTGAAGTCGAAGGAGAGCACGCGCTTGAGGGCGGCGAATTTTTCGACGATGACACGGATTTTGTCGCCGATGAAGTTGCTCAGGCGCTCCCACCATTCGGAGAGTTTCGGGCCGATGGTGTCCCAGTTATTCCAGATGAGGGCTGCCGCGCCGGCCAGCGTGGTGATCAGCAGTAATACGGGGTGCCCCTTGGCGACCATGCCCAGCGCCGTGAGAGCGCCTTTAATGGCTGGAAGGGCAGTTTGCCCCAGGGCGCCCAGCGCGGGCAGGTACCTGCCAATATTGAGAATCTCGAACCCGGCCTTGAGCACGCCAAGGGGGCCGGTGACCGCCCACGCGGCGAGGGCAAGGGCGCCCACTCCGCCCGCAAGCCCGGCGAACAGCGCGGCGCCGGTAACCAGCACCTGCGAAAGGCCGGGGTATGCGTCGATGAACTTGCTGATGCCCCCGACCATGCGGTTTGCCAGATCGATGATCTTTTCCGCAGCGGGCGCCAGCAGGCCCCCCACCTTGGTGCTGAACTCGTCGAAGGTGCCGCCCAAGGCGTCCCAGCGGTTCTTCAGGGTTCCAAGGGATTCGCCCACGCGCTCGTTTAGGGACGCTTGAACCGCCATTTTGCCCTGCATCTCGTCGTAGCCGGCTTTGCCCTTGCTGATGAGGATTTCCAGAGCCTGCAGTGTTTCGGCGTCATCTCCGAAAATTGTCTTCAGCACGCTTTGGCGTTTGGCGTCGTTGCCGCCAAGGGCCTTCAGCTTTTCCAGCTCGGTGAAGAGCTTGTCCAGGCCGCCAAATCCGCCCGTTCCATTGGTGAAGTCCAGCTTTATGCCGGTGCCGTCTAACTCGGAATTGCCCTTGGCCATCTTCTTGGAGTCGATGGACATTTGCAGAATCTTCCGGTACGCGTTCCCGGAGGTTTCACCCGACATGCCGGATTGGTCCGCCATAGCGAGTAGGGGCGCAAGGGCGTTGGCTGCCTCCAAGCCTTCCTTGCGCAGGATGGCCAGTGCCGGAGAAAGCTTGGCAAAGCCCCCCAGCATGTTTTGAGGATCGACGCCGACATAGAACGTGCGCTGGATGGTGTCCATCAGCGCCAGCATGTCTTTCTCGCTGGTTTTGGTGGCGTCCTGCAACTTGGCTGCAAACTCTGCGGCTTCGGCCTTCGGTTTTTTGAGCTGTACGGCCAGCAGGGCCGTTGCTTCTCCGAGTCCGCCTAAGATGGCTTTGGCGCTCATCCCTTGGCGGTTTAGCACCGTCATCATTTCCATGAATTCAGTCGTGGTGCCGGGTAGCGTGGTCCCCAGCTTTTCGGCCAGCGCCTGGATCTGGGCAAACTCGGGGGGCAGGATTTTACCGGCCCTGAGCATGGACCCCTTCAGTTCAGTGACGGCAGCTTGATAGTCGGCATAAGTCTTGACGGTGCCAATCAGCGGCAGGCCGGTTGCCGCCGCGGTACCCGTCGCCGCGGTGCCAACATTGAGCATGGCGCCGCGGTGTTCCTGCAGGGCCTTCCAATTGGTTTGGACTCGCTTCACGCGTTCCATCTGTTCCCGCTGCCGGTCAAGGCTGCGGGTTGTCGTTTCGATCTGTCGGGCAAGGTTGGCCTGTCGGCTGGCCAGCTCTTCAACCGGAATTTTGGCGCGCTGCATGTCAACGGCGGCGCTGGCCTGGGCTTCCTTGGCCCGTTCGTTGGCCTTGGTCAGGTTCCTGAGTTCCCGGGCGGCTGCCTGGTACTCGGTGGTCATGTTCTTGGATGGGTTGGCCGACGCGATGAGTGCGTCCCGCAACTCCCGGACCCTGCGGCCCGCTTCCTGCATGGCTTGGGCGGTTTCGGTAACCCTGGCGTTCGCCGCGCGGAATCCCTCCAGCTGCTTTTGTTGGGTGTTCAGCTCCCGAAGGCGGTCCCTTGCTTCCTTCACGCCTTGGCTCAGGGCTGTTGTGCCCTTGAGCATGTCCCGGAGTGGGCCGCTTGCCTTGTTGATGGCTTCGAGTTCTACCTTCAGGCGCAGGTTTTCCATGATCTTCTCGTTTCTCTTGATGGGCGCCGGGCACCACGCGGCGCCCGGCGGTTGGGGATCAGTTCAAGCCCAGGTTCACCACTTCCTGCTGCGATTCCTCGGGCAGAAGAACCGCCACGAGGCGAACGGAGAACTTGAAGAGGTCGGACAGTTCGAGCTGGCTGGCTTCGTGCGTCGTCAGGGTGGGCGTGCTCACACGGGGAATCACTGCCAGCACTGTGTCGGTCTTCATGTCGAAGAGGTCCGACAGGGACAGGCCCCGCAGGTCGCCGGCCTTGGGCTTGCGAATCTGCACGGTACGGATTTCGGTTTCGCCACGGATGACGGGGTGATCGAGTTCGATGGTGGTCAGGGCGCCGGCAGTGCTGGTGTTGGTGGTTGCAGTCATTTCAGTTCCTTGGATGGGGGTGGTTGTCTTGCCGCTTCCCCCTGGGGGCCAGGGGCCGGCAACGGCGTGCCGGTGATGGTTGCTTCAGGCGGGCCGCAAAGCCCCCCAAACCCCGCCGCGCGCGGTCGAGACCCCGCCGCGCCTGCCCGCTTTGTTGATGGCGTTCTGTGCGGCTGTGCGGGGGCCTGGGGGCCTTGCGGCGGCGGGGCGGGTGTGGGCATGTTGAGCCGGTGCGAATCGTTGCGGATTTGTGCACTTAGGCTGTGCACGCTTACCCTGCGGTCTCTTCCGCGTCGTTCGGCTGGTCCTCAGCGCTGTGCTTTTCTGCTGCCGCGGCCTTTTTCCCTTTGCGCAGCGTGAGCATCTGAGGATCCTGTTCGGACTGGGGCAGCATCGACGGCGCGTATACCTTGGTGATCTCGGCGATGCTCTCGAAGATGCATCGGCACCTCGGGTTCATGCACTGCATATACAGCCGGCGTGTGGATGGAGAGACGTCGTGACTGTTGCGGACGCGGGCCGGGCCGCTGCACGCTGGGCAGCGCAAGCGCAGTGAGGGTGCTTTTTCGTGCTCGATGCTCATGGCCGTGGCCCTCAGATGCCCATCAGTTGGCGGTTTTTCTCGATTTCCTCCACGCGTTGACGCATGGCTTCAACGGTCGAGCGAGGGGTGCCGATGGGGGTGATGGACAGCGCGCCGTAATCGGCAAAGTGCTTTACGATGCGCTCGATGTCGGTTTCGGCCGCGGCCAGGACGGCGGCAGGATCGATTCGCAGGCCTTCGGCGTAGTTGCCATCGATCACCGCGCTTGTGCGGGAAAGGTAGTTCAAGGCCTTCAGCATGGTGGGGTTGCGCGTATCGCCGCCAGACTGCCGGCGATTCTCCGGGGTGTCGCCATCGAAGAAGGCGCCGGCGATGGCGGCCTGCACGAACATGGATTCCATGCACAGGCGGACTTGTCGGAAGAGGTCCTGGTAAATGACTTCGAGCTCGCCGAACTCATCAAGCGCGGCGGAACGGGCAAGATCCTTGCCCTGTTGCATTGCCCCCTGATATTCCGTGGTGGCGGCCTGCAGTTCGCCTTCCAGCGAGGCCAGGGCCGCGCGCAGGTCCGATTCCTTGCAGGGGAAATCCTCTTCCGGGTCTTCGAGTTCAGACAAACGCCCGGCGAGGGCGATCATCCTTTGAGCGTCGGGCTTTTCGCCTTTCAGGAGCGCGCGTTTCACCTCTTCGATGCGCTGTTCCTGCACGCCGGCATGCGCTTTTTCCTTGCTCTCGATAGCGGCAAGCCGGGCGCGCCCCGTGGCGATAACCTTCTCCAGTTTCGCGCGCGCTTTGCCCCGCGCCTGGATGAGTTGCCCGTTTTTGTAGAGGTCCGAGTAATTCGGGGTCGCGTCCCGCTCGAGCATGGCTTCGAGCGATGTTTTCAAGTCAGCTGCGCCGTAGTTCATCGGCTTTGCGGATTCGGTCATGACAATTCCTTTCGATTTCAAACGAACTGGATGTTTTCGACGAAGGCGCACTTGCCCAGGTCTTCGATGACATAGGCCTCGTTCACCGACTGGTAATCTTCGATGCGATCGCGGGCGGGGTTGTCGACGATGCGGCGCCGGCGGGTGCCGGACTGCCAGTAAATCGACAGGTTGTTCAGCGGCGTGATAAGTAGAGAGTTGGCGGGGAAGTAGGGCACATGCACCACGGGAAGCCCCGCGGCCTTGCCAGACCGCATGATCACGTCGGCGGCCATCATCTCGGAGGGCGGCTGTACCGTCTGCACCAGCGGAAAGAGCCGATCCGCGTTCAGGTCGTGGCCCATGATGACGACGAAGCCCAGCGCTCCCAGCGCGGTCCGGTGCCAAGGATCGATGATGTTATTGATCAGGTCGTAGATGAGGGCGTCGAGGTCGACGTAATCGCCCGTCAGGCCGATCCGAACTTTTCCAGTTCCGGGGATAGCCTCCCCCATGACTCGTGCAGGGGCGGAAAGCCGCAGTTTCTGCAGCCAGCCGATATTGACGTCCTGCAGCATGGGGTTGGCGGCGCGGTTGGTCGCGGCGGCTGCGCTGGTGCCGTTCAAGCCAATCTTCATCCGGTCCAGCCCGATCTGCTTCAGGATGGCATTACGGACAAGCTGCTGAAAATTCGGAAACTTGGCCCATTGGTCGAGCTTGGCGTAGGTGATCGCGGTGTCAAAGTTGGTTTTCCGGCACGCGTAGCCGGCCGAATCCATATCGGTCGGGTCGGCCGGACTCCGGTCGCCTGAAGTTCGGTAGGCAATGGGCGTGTTCGCCACTCCCAGCGAGATTTTTTCGCCCTCGGCCTCATCAACGCGAACGATATTGATGAGGCTGAGAAAGTGCGAACTTTCCTGCACCTTCAATTCGATGTTCTGCGCGATGGTCGGGGCAACAGTAAAGGTGCGGTCCGGGCTCGTGGCACCGTTGATTTTCAGCACCTCGGCCTTGTAGGCGTCGAGTTGCTGAATGGTTTCAGGCTTCATTGCATAGGTCATTTTTAAGCGTCCTGTCCGTTGAAATTAAAGGCAGTCGATTTCGATGGCGCCGTTGCTCTCGCGGTCAAGCTGAGCAACAAAGGCGCAGTCGCCGGCCTGCTCGAGCTGCTCGCGCAGATCCTTGACGCGCTTCTCGGCGACGAAAAGTTCGATGCGCAGGGTCTGCACATCGGGGCCGGCGGGGTGGTTGGGGTCAAACATGGTCGAAATCCTCGGGGTGGTAGAGGTCAGGGGGCGGAAACCAGTCGGCCGAAGGGTCGGCCGGGCTGGCGGAGAAGGGCGGAAGGTCTGCAATGGGTGCCGGCCAGGTGCCGGCGAAGGCGTCCGGGGCGGCGCTGGGCATGCCGGCGCAGGCGCCGGAAGGCAGGGGCGTACAGTTATTGACACGGGTCCAAGGCGCGGCGACCCGGGCGGGCCTTGCTTTGTCCGGGCTCGAAATGCGGCGAATCTCCCACTTGAAGCGGCGACTCTCGAAGGCGCGGCCGCGGCGGGTATCGAGCACCCCGTACACGCCGGCCGGGCGGGTTTCACCGTAGCGGTTGGCCGGCGCGGGTTCCGGGGCCTTGGCCACCGGGCACCAGCGTTCGCCGGGGCGCGTCTTGGCGAGGGTGACGGCAAGATCCTTGCGGGCAACGGTCGGGCCGCCCTGGCAGCGCAGGTAGTCCGCCCATTCGCCCGCGTCGGCTGCCTTGCGGGCGGTTTCAATCGTGGGCGTATGCTCGGGCGCGGCTTCCATGCGGCGCAGCTCACGCCAAACGCCCACCGGCGCGCCGCCGATTTGCTGAAACTGGCGAATGCCCCACGTCGACGCCCACGCATTCACCCGTGCTGCGCCCTCGATGGCGTCGTCGCCAAACAGATCCTGCTGCACCTTGTAACCGTCGATGTTCTTGGCGATGTACTTGAGGATGTAGCCGGTTGCCGAATGGGCTTCGTCCATCTTGATGGCCACGAACTTGACGCGGTTCTTCTGCGCGCCGGGTTCGTCCGGGCTGTGCTGGGTCAGGAAGTAGCGGGTGAAAAGCTCGCGCACGATCTTCACTGCATCGGGCGGCATGAACAGCAGCAAATGCCAGTGGGGGGCACCGTCCTGGTGGGGTTCGGCGATACGGAAGCCATAAATGCGAATTCCACGCCGATGCAGGGCTGCCCGAAACTTGCCCCAGGCCTTGCACAAATGTTGCTGTGCTTCCCGTGGGGTGGTGCCGTCGTATGCGGGGTTATCCCGCACGCGCACAGGTTGCCCCTTCCGGTACACCGCACGCTTGGCGTGCATCGAGGAAGGGCATGTCCCGGTAATGAATAACGCCGCGTACCCCAGATCGCGGGCGATCTCTTCGAAGCCACGCGCTCGCGCCATAAGCTCGCCGCGGCGGATTGTCGGGTTTGCCGTGCTCTTCTCGGCCAGTGCGGCAAGGGTGGCCGCGTAACCGTCCTGATTCACGGCCTCCATCTCGGCCAGTAGCGCAGCGTTGCGCCGCTTCTGGCGCTCCCAGCGCTTCACATTGGCGTTGCTGACGTATTTCTGCTGCTTGGCATGCACGATGCCGAAAATCTCGATTGCGCACGCCTCCTTTATCCGCTGGTGCTGCCGGGCGATCTGGCGGCGCCACCACTTCGGGCAAACCATGCGGGCAATGGCGCCCTTCACCTCTTCCTCGGTGCCGTCCTTGACGGGGGGCGGCTCGATGAAATTGGAGACTGCCAGTTCAGACAAGGCGCTGTATCCGTCGACCAGCGCCCCGCCCAAGGCGCTCAGGCGCTTGAAGGCCTGCTTCGCGCAGTGGTCTGCTTTCCCGCGGATGTCGTCATCGGTCGCAGAAAGAGGGAGGCAAACGGGCAAGCCGCGCAGGTGCTCGCTGATCTCCCTAAGCCGGGTGTTGGCCGTGGCCTCACCTTCGGCTGTGTGCTGCAGGTGGTATACCGTGGTCACTTCCGGGCGCCATTCGAGCGGGATAGGCGCTAGGCAATAGGTGATGAACTCCTCGTCAGCCTTACGGGTGCCGGCTCTGCCGGTGGCAGGCCGCCACAGTGCATCGAAGCAGTTGGAAGACAAACGGCGGGCGGAAATCATCCCTCCACCTCGCCGGACGTGTCGCCGCTGTTGAGGGCGGTAGTCAGCCATTCCAGCAAATTGCGCGCCCGCACCATGATGATGGTCCGCTGTTCGGCGGGCAGATCCTGCCAGGTGTTCCGGGCCAGGGTGTCCGGGTCGGGCTGGCGGGCAATCAGGGCGAGCATTTTCCGGCCGGCGCGGTCCAGCCTGTTCCATGCGCGGCCAAAGCGGCAGGCGGGCACGCTGGCCAGCCCGGCCGCTTCCCGTGCAGCAGGAAGCCACCGGGCGGCGATGGAAGAGGAAGAGGGCACGGCCGCGCGCCGATCAGTCGGGGGCGGTTACTCGGATGGCGGGCCAGAGGGTGCGGCGCGTGGCGAGCTTTTGCGGCTTCACGCCGTGGAAACTCCCCGTGTTGCAGAGGCGCTGCCGAACGGTGTTCGGTTTGACGTGGTTCAGCTTGGCGAACTCGTCGGTCGAGAGTTCACAAGGGGTTACGTGCTCTTGCTTGGTGGTTTCGGCCTTCATTTCTGCACCCGTATATATGTCTGCGTGGGTGCATCTTGCCGAATCCTGAAAGCCCTATTTCTTAGCGGGCTTAGCGGGTCGCCTAGCGGGTCGTTTTTGCTTAGCGGGCTGCTTAGCGGGTCATGGCGTATTTCTTCCAGTGCTTCTGGATACCTCTTCGACCGGTGGTGGACTTCTCTCCCTTGGTATTACTCCAGGCGACCCCGTCACCGATCGCACCAAGGATGTAATCCGTTTCGTCTGATTCCTTGAGGTAATGAATCAGCTCGTCCAACGTGGCGCATCGGCCGGTGGACCGATGCATAGACTCCATTGCTGCTCTGACCGCGCGCTCTAGATTCGTGGTCCGTTGCTTCTCGTCTTCGTAGTTGGGGAAAGCGTTTCCAGGCGCCTTGTTGGGGGGGCTGATGTCGGTGTTCTGTGGGGCCCGATGCTCAAGGGGCGTAGCCAAACCGTTACGTTCTGGGGCTTGATGCCCAGGGGCACGAAGCGGTTTGTAGTCGGTGACGACTGGCACCGATGGGAACTGATTCAACACTTCGTAAATCGGCTTGAGACGTTCCATTACTGGCTTCAGCGGCCTTAATGCCTGGTCAGCTGCCTTTGCCAACTCCAGAAGTCGGGTTGTTCGTTCATCCATTTCACGCCTCTTCATAGCGTCCTTCATATGGGATGCCGCGCCAGGCCGGTGAAGGTGTCCGGCTTTTCGCCCGGCCAAAGGCTAGGCGCGACATGATCGTTATGCGGGTGGGCGGTCAGGCTGCGATGCGTGCCACCGGTGCGCGCTCCTTGGCGCGCTCGCTGGCGGTCCAGAGGTCGCGCTGGGTTTGAAGGCGCAGCCAGTAGCCGGGCGAGGTGCCTAGCGCCTCGTGCAAACGCAGGTCCATGTCGGCAGTAACTGCCGCATGCCCGTGCAGGATGCGGGACAGCATCACCCGGCTGATGCCCACATGGGCGGCGAAGGCGGTCACGCTCATATCGAGGTCTTCCAGCCAGCCGGCCAGGATTTCGCCAGGGGTTGAAGGGTCGTGCATGTCCATGTTGTCGGGCCTCAGTGGTAATCCAGATAGTCGAGCAGTTCCACGTTTCCGCCATCGAAGCGGAACACTAGCCGCCAGTTGGCTTGCACTGTCATGGCGAGGAAGCCGGCGCGGTCGCCGGACAGGCCATGCAGGCGCCAGGACGGGCGGGCGAGGTCTTCGGGGCCGGCGGCGGCGTTCAGGGCGGTAAGCATTTCCCGCAGGCGCTTCGCGTGTATCGGTTGGATGCCGGCCTGCTTGCCAGTCAGGAAGAAGGCTTCAAGCCCCTTGTGTCGGAACGATAGAATCATAGTTTGTAAATCTAGGCTTTACAACTTAGGGCTTTGCTATCCGTAAGGCGGGGGCTTGTGTTTCTGCGGGCTGTTCGATGCCGGCTTGCCCGAGAATCCACGCTTCGACCTTGCTATGCCACATGCGCAGCAAATCCAGCGGGCGCACCCGGTAATGCTTTTCGACGGTTGCGCTGGGCTTGTGCCCCATGATCTGGGCAACGACTCCGGCGGGGGTTTCGGTCCATTCGGCCAAAGAACCAAAGCTGCGGCGCAGGCCGTGCAGGGTGAGGTGTTCTATCTCCGCGCGTCGGTAAGCCTGCTTGTGCTGTGATCTCGGATCTTTCAGCCAGCCAGTGGCGGAGCTTGTGCTGCTGAAAACCCAGGGCGACGACTGCCACAGCACTTCAGTTACATTTCCCTCTTGCTTGACTATCCGAGGCTTGGTGAGCCTCTGCGGTGGGGTGTCGTTTCTGGCCTTGAGATCGTGCAGCAGGGCGGCGAAGTAGGGTGTGAGAGGAATCGTCCTGTGTCCCTCCACCTTGTCGCGCAGGGTCAAGCTTTGCCACTGAAAATCTACGTCGGCCCACCTGAGCAGGCGGAGCTCCCCAGGGCGGGCACCAGATAGCAGAATGCCTTGAAGGTAGGCTGCAACAATTGGGCTACGCAGGCGCCGGACTTCCTGAAACCATACTGCCAACTGCTCACGCAGCAGGGTGTCGTTCCGCGCCTTCTTCTTCGGTAGTTCCTGTAGCACGGCCTTTGCGGTACAGGCTGTCGCGTCCACTTGATCCCGATACTCGGGCATCTCGGCACACCAGTTAAGAAAGGCTCGCAGCAGGCTGTAGGCAAGTCTGGCGCGGCTGGGACGCACCGCAGCTTCATCCTTCAGCCAGGCTTGAAGAAAGGTGGCGTCAATCTGGTTTAGTGGGCGCTCTAGTGGGGTGCGAAGAATGCCGGGCTGTGTGACGCCCTTCCGGCCGCGGGGGCGGGGCTCGCCGCCGGGCTTGGCTGCATCCTCGTGGCTGGCAATGTGCGCTTCTCCCCATTGATGGCGGCGAGCATGGATATAATGCGCCCACGCCTCGAGGGCCGGCGCTTGTACCTGGCGTGCCCTCTCAAGCTGGGCGACTGCGGCCGCTGTCTGGTCGCGCTTCTCCTGGCGCGGGTCTTTCCCTTGGTCTACTACGACTTGAAGCTGTCGCGCTGCATCGCGGGCTTCATCGATATCCAGCGTTCGGCAGTCTCCGATGGTGATGCGGACCGTGCGCCCGTCCTTCAGTTTGGCCTGGAAGATGTAGGACTTTGAGCCGGCTGTCGCACGTACGCCTAGACCTGATGCGAGGCTGTCGCGAAGAAAGGCTTGAGACTTTCCGGCAGGGCACGCGAACCGGCGAATGCGGTCCGCTGTCAGCTTGATGCGTGAGGCTTGGGCGTTCTGCCCTTCATGTTGTTCTGGCTCGGTAGCCATGGTTTGCCGGCCTTGGGGTTCATTCGTGTACGCTGAGTGTACGCGATTTTTGAGCATATTAACGAATACAAATGAGCATTGCACTTCCCGTTTTTGTTGGGTAACTACTTGATTTTCATGGGCAGTGCTTCTTTTTGTAGATGTGAATCGATATAAACGAATATCGACGAATATCACCTTTCAGAGGATCATGGATCTTGTCGACCTCCCAAAAACCGAAGAACCGCCCGTTCCGGGCTAAGACCGGCAAGCCCGGTGGCAATGGTGCCAACCCAGGTAATGGGGGCGCAGGATCGCGCCCTGGTGGTGGTCAGGGGCAGCCCCAGGGGGGGCGCCGTGGCCGCGGCAGACCCGAGACGGAGGGTAATCGGGCCGATCGCCCTCAGCGTGAGTCGAACGGCGAGCGTCAGCCCAAGAGCAATGCCTCTGCCATCGGTCTTTCCGACCTTGGTGGAGGTCGTGGTAACTGGCGGGCCCGTCGGCAAGGCGGGGCGGCAAGCCTCTCTGGCACCGATGGCGGCTATCCGCTGGCCAGCAGCGAGCTCCTGCCGCCGGCCGACGGCGAGCGTCCGAAGAGGCCGCAGGATACGACCTATACCGAGCCCCAGCGTCTGCACAAGGTGCTGGCTGCCGCCGGCATCGGCTCCCGGCGCGAAATCGAGGAGTGGATCGTTGCAGGGCGGATATCCGTAAATGGCGAGCCCGCCGATGTGGGCCAGAAGGTCGGTCCCGGCGATCGGGTGCGCATCAACGGCAAACTGATGCCGCTGCGCTTCGCGCCGAGGATTCCCCGGGTCGTGCTGTATCACAAGCCTGAAGGCGAGATCGTGTCACGCGACGACCCGGAAGGTCGTCCGACTGTCTTCGACCGTTTGCCGGTGCTGCGCAAGGGGCGCTGGATTGCGGTCGGGAGGCTCGACTTCAATACCTCGGGCCTTCTGCTGTTCGTGAACGACGGTGATCTTGCCAACAAGCTGATGCATCCGCGCTATGAGCTCGACCGGGAGTACGCCGTGCGTATCCTTGGCGAACTTGACGAGGCGCAGCGCAATGCGCTGCTGGCCGGTATCGAGCTCGAGGATGGTCCGGCAAAATTCAATACGCTGGTCGACGGTGGTGGCGAGGGTTCGAATCACTGGTACAGGGTTACCCTGTCCGAAGGCCGGAACCGTGAAGTGCGCCGGATGTTCGAGGCGATGGGCCTTACCGTGAGTCGCCTGATGCGTGTTCGTTACGGCCCGATCGTGCTGCCGTCCCGACTCAAGCGCGGCATGTGGGAAGACATGACCGAAGACGAAGTGTGCGTCCTCGCAGGGCTTCCGAAGCCGGTCAATCCTGGCGGAAAGGGCAAGCGTACCGCTCGCCAGCCGCGCAGCACGACACCGCGTTAGGCGCTATACAGGTCTGAAATTGCGCCCGCTGCGGCGGGCTGCTATAATCAGCGTGTTTTATCGGTTCGAAAGAGCCGACATCCGGTCAAATATTCAACAGGGATGGGCGTTTCGCCCATTTTTCATTTGTGGGCGAGAAAATGGATCTTCTGAAACTAATCGAACAGACCGCGGAAGGCCT
>Ga0268298_10002185_pt1 | contig 21720 bp, 22 predicted proteins | sample WWTPWeurt_MetaG_FD_194462 | JGI IMG/M metagenome (GOLD analysis project Ga0268298, IMG submission 194462) | Activated sludge microbial communities from WWTP in Nijmegen, Gelderland, Netherland - WWTP Weurt | ecosystem: Engineered > WWTP > Aerobic digester > Activated sludge | place... | reverse complement strand
TACCTTCGCCGCCTCGAGCGCGCGAGCCCAGACTGCCTACGTCTACCCCGAGGACGCCTGGAAGTACGACGCCAGCGCCCAAGACCTCGGCACGGCTTGGCGCGGCCTCGCCTTCGACGATTCGAGCTGGCAGAGCGGTGAGCCGGTGTTCGGCTACGGGCCCGGCCTGAACCCGGAAACGAAGATCGAGACGCCCGCCACCACCGTCTATCTCCGGAAAACCTTCGACGTGACCGACGCAGCGGACGTCGACGCCCTCACCTTCGAGGTCGCCTTCGCGCAAGGGCTCGTGGTCTACCTCAACGGCCAGGAGGTGCTGCGGCAAGCGATGCCCGCTGGCGCGGTGAGCTACGGCACTCCCGCCACGGGTCATGCCTCGACCGGGCTCGAAACCTTCGACCTCGCAGCGGCCACGAGCAACCTGGTATCCGGAAAAAACTCGCTCGCCGTGGAGGTGCATCAGACTTCACCGGCGGCGAACGCGAGCTACTTTTGGGGTTGGCTTCACTACGGCACCAAGAGCACACGAGTCGTGCGGGGCCCCTACCTTCAGCTCGTCACGCCCACGAGCGCCGTCGTGCGCTGGCGCACCAATCATCCGACCGACAGCCGCGTAGCGTTCGGTGCGAGCGCCGCCACGAGCAACGTCGACGTTGCGGCCCTGACCACCGAGCACGAAGTGACGCTGACCGGGCTCGAGGCGAGCACGAGCTACGTCTATTCGGTCGGAACGACGGCGAAGGAGCTAGCCGCCGACCCGGGGCAGGTGTTCCGCACGGCGCCTACTCTGGGCAACACGAGTCCCGTTCGCGTGTGGGTGCTGGGAGACTCCGGCTCCCAAGACAGCGTGGCGCAGGAGGTGCGCGATGGGTACTACCAGCTGACCCAGAACGCGCAGCCCGACCTGTGGCTCATGCTCGGAGACAACGGCTACCCAGATGGCACGGACCTCAACTACCAGTACGGGATCTTCGAGCACATGTACGAGGCTGCGCTCCGCGCCTCGCCGCTCTGGCCCACGTTCGGCAATCACGACTGGGGCGGTGACGGCAGCGGCCAGAACCCCATCAACGACGCCGAAAAGGGCAGCGGGCCCTATTTCGACATGCACACGCTACCGAAAGCCGGCGAGGCCGGTGGCGAAGCTTCTGGCACCGAGGGCTACTATTCGTTCGACTGGGGTGACGTGCACTTCGTGAGCCTCGAGAGCATCCAGCTCAAGACGCCGCAGCAGATCGCGTGGCTCGAAGCGGACCTCGCCAAGACGAAAGCGAAGTGGCTCATCGGCTACTTCCACGTACCGCCCTATACCAAAGGCAGCCACGACTCGGACGAGCCGGGGCACGAGTTCGTCCGTCAGGGCCTCGCGAAGACCCTCGAAGCCTACGGGGTGGATCTGGTGCTGGCGGGCCACAGCCACGTCTACGAACGTTCGATGCTGATCGACGGGCACTACCAGACCAGCGACGAATTCGAGGCGAACCCATCGGCCTTCACGCGAAACGCCGGAGACGGGCGCGAGGACGGCGATGGCGCGTACGTGAAGCCGGCCGTGCGCGCGCCGCACCAAGGCACCGTTTACGTCGTAGCCGGCAAGTCCGGCGATCGCCCCGGCGGCGGATCGCTCGATCATCCGGTCATGGTGGAGCTCGAAGACCCGCTCACGAAAACGAAGCATCGAGGACTCGACATCCCAGGCTCCCTCGATCTCTCCGTGAACGGGGAACACCTCGACGCACGTTATGTCGACTCCAATGGACAGGTCCTCGACCACTTCACGATCTCCAAAGGCGGCGGCGGAACCTCGGGCAGCGGGGGCCAGAGCGGTGCGGGCGGCGGCTCCGGCAGCGGCGGCTCGCCGGCAAAGCCTGACGAGAGTGACGACGGCGGCTGCGGATGTCGCAGCGTCCCTGGCTCCGGCGCGGGCCACACGGCGTGGTTCGCCGTCGCGCTCGGCTGGGCGTGGGCACGGCGGCGCGCGCGCCCCTCAGCGTCGTAGCGTCGGATCTGCGCGAACCGCCTTCTGCCGCGCCTCGCGCTCGGTGCGCACTCGCTCGGCCCACGGCTCGGGCCCCTCCCATGCGCAGGCGAGGTACCCCTCCGCATCGAAGGTGCGCGGCGAGCCGCGGCCGGCAGCGCGGTTGTTGTAGTTGAAACAGACGCGGTGGTGTTCGGCGATACGCGCTTCACACTCGGCTTGGCTGCCCAGCCGCGCGACACACGACTTCGCCGCCTGCTTCATGGCGTCGCGATCTTCCCCTCGGACCTTCGACCACACCACCGTCATGCCGAGCGCAAGAACCAAAGCGGAGACCAAAGCCGCGCGCATCACGAATTGAGTTTCGGTCGGAAATGCCACGAGCTCTCAAGATGACATGCGATCGCCGCGATGTCAGAAGAACTCGCGATGCGCTCTCGTGCGCGGGCGCCTCGGTCGTTCAGCTCGACGCCGCGGGCGCCGTTCCTTGACAGACCCGAGAATCGCGTCTAAACATCGCCCACCCATGTACACGACGTTTCGCAACGCGCAGGGCTTCGGTCGACCGGCCGAGCATCGGCGCGTCTAGCGGAAGCGCGGCGACGGTTTTCCGAGCTGGCCGCTCTCCCGAGCGGCCTTCGTGCATTTTGGGCCGATTCTCCCGGGATTTTTCGGGAAATCGCACAGAGCCCGGAAACATTTCTCCGCGCTCGTTCGTCGAAAGAACGTTCCACATGCTTGCTCGTTCGAGAACTTCGATCCCACTCGCAGCGCGTTCCCCATGCGCTCGAGGCCGCGTGCACGCGCACGCGAACGCGGGGTAGCTCGAGCACCACTCGGTGCGAAGCCGCCCCGAGGCGGCTTTCGCGTTTTTGAAGGAGCCGACACGAAAGGAGTCGGTCCGTGAAGATTCTTCGTCACAAGATTGGTCTCTGACCAGAAGCGTGGTTCGGCCTGCCCTCAGCGGCAGGCTGCCGCGCATCGGGGCGATCGTCCAATAGGAGGGCGTCGGCGTCGCAAGCCGAAAATCCGGGTGCGAATCCCGGTCGTCTCCACTGGCGCTTCGAACGACGGCGCACGTCCGCGCATTCGGAAATCGGACTCCGAGTCTTCCGTCTGTGTCCGCTTCGTGTGTTCCGCGAAGAGCCAACCGGGCCGTCAGGTCCATCAGCTGGAAGTCCGGGGTTCGAATCCCCGAGAGTGCATAGGGCGCTCTTGGCTCAGAGGTAGAGCAACAGCCGACCTAACCAAAAGGTCATGCAAAACAAGATTACGCCGAGCTCGGTCTTCGGCTTCGCGCGGGCGTGGTCTCCACGCTACGCGCGAGCTCGCCTCGGGCCCGACCTCGAGTTTCACCCACCCGGTTGCCATCGGTCTCGTCGCGGCGACACCGATGGCTCGAGGGTGGGCAGCGCTCGTGGTCGCGCCCGGGCGAGCCGCGGTTCGGAGCGAGTGGGCTCACGACATCTGGCGCCTCGAACGCCGGGCGCTCGCGACCCGCTCCCTCCCGACTTCGAGGGCCGCGCTCGGCGCGATCACTGCCCGCGAGCCCGAAGTTTCTCGAGCGACCCCGAGGTCGCCCTGCCGGCGGTGCCGGCGAAAGGAGGCCGATACGGCCATGTTCAAAACCCTACAAGTACGTCTGGAAGAGCGAGCGGTTCTCCTGCATCGGGGCGTCCCGGTGCGCGCCTTGGGTCCCGGTCGCCACTGGGCGTTCGGCTTTGGCTTCGAGCTCGTGGCTTGGAACACCGACGCGTTGGTGTTCCGCGCCCAACCGGCGGTCCGCGCGCTGCTGCCGCGCGAGTGGTATCGCGAGGTCGAGCTCGGTCCGCGGGAGCGCGCGGTGCTCTTCCGCGATGGGCGGCCGGCGGCGTTCTTGCGGCCGGGGGTCCACCGCGTGTGGACCGTGGATCCGAGCGTCGAGGTCCAGCGATTCGACGTCGACGCCGCACTGCCGGCGCTGACGGACGAGCTCCGCGCAGTGATCCCGAATGGCGAGATCGTCGAGGCGACCGTGCGCGAGCACGAGCGCGGACTCCGCTTCGTCCAAGGCAAGCTCGCGGAGGTCTTGCTGCCGGGCCGGCACGCCTACTGGACTCACCCGGAGGCCACGGTCCGGGTGGAATGCGTGGATCTGCGCGCGGAGCAGAGCACCATCACCGGCCAAGAGCTGATGACGCGGGACAAGGTCACGTTGCGGCTGACGCTCACGGTGGAACACGCCATCGACGATCCCGCGCGCGCGACGCTGGCGGTCACGAACGTCAAGGACTCGGTCTACCTCTTGGTTCAGCTCGCGGCACGCGACTTCGTGGCGAGCACGACGCTGGACGAACTACTCGAGGGACGCGACGCCATGTCGCGGCAGCTCCTCGCCGAAGTGCAGCCGAAGGCGGCACGTTTCGGCGTGCGCGTGGAGCGCGTGGGAGTGAAGGACATCGTCCTGCCGGGTGAGATGAAGCTGCTCCTGAACCGCGTCATCGAAGCGGAGAAGGCGGCGGCGGCCAACGTGATCACGCGGCGCGAAGAGGTCCAAGCGACCCGACAGCTGGCCAACACCGCGCGCGTGCTGGCCGAAAACCCGGTGCTCCTGCGCTTGAAGGAGCTCGACGCCTACAAAGAGATCGCGCAGCACATCGGCGAGGTGCGCCTGGTGGTCGGTACCGAGCACCTTGGCGCGCTGCTCCCGGCCGAGATGTTCGCGCGTGACAACCTGCTCACCTCGAAACGAGAGAAGAGCGACTGAACGCAGCGGCTCCGAGGCACCCCCTCGGGGCCGCTGCCCCTTTTTTCTTCACGCGCTCTCTGCCCGCGGCCCGGTGCTCTTCGCGACCGCGCTCGGCGCACAACCGACCTCGGCGCGGAAGGCGCGCGCGAACCGACCGAGATCGCGAAAGCCGACGCTGAGCGCGGCTTCGGTCACGCCGATGCCGGAAGCGAGGAGTTCGCGAGCTTTCTCGATTCGAACCCGCTGCAAGTGGCGATAGGGGCTCGTCCCCATGGCGTCGCGAAACATGCGACTGAAGTGAAAGCGGCTGATGCCGGCCGCACGCGCCAACTCGTCCACGCTGATGGGCTCGGCGTACGAGCGTTCGATCACGCCGAGTGCTGCCGCCAGGCGCGGATCCGTGGCAGCTACGGGACCACCGGGTGCGGCCCGCACCACCGCGACGGCCAGCGCTTCGGCCAGCGCTTCCACGGCGAGCGCGCGGCCCGCACGCATTTCCTCCGCCTCGGACTGGAGCAGCGCACCGAGGCGTGCGAGGTGGCGCGCGTCAGGCAGGAGCACCGGCTCGGTGAAAGCGCCGCGACCGAGATTCCGAGCAATCTCGAGGTAGAGCTCGGTGGCGATCCAGGCCGAACCCGCACAGGTTCCCGGGGCCACTCGCGTCGCGTGCTCGACACGAGGCGGAATCACGACGCCCATTCCCGCCTCGACGCGGAGCTCGCGCCCGTCCACGTCGTAGGTTGCCTCGCCGTCCAGGATCCACGCGACCTCGAGCGCAGCGTGTCTCCCCTTGGGGAAGGACGTCGGGCCATGGCGATGTCGGAAGCTCCGAACGCGCACCCGAGGTGTGACTTCGAGATCGAGTACCGCAAACCCCTCGAGCCATTTCTGCGCGCTCATGTTCGAGCGAGCCAAGCAGCCGACGTGCCAAGCCGAGGCGCCAGGAAACTCGGCGGTTCCCCGAGGCACCGTGCACAAGCTGACGGTGGGCCTGGGCGCAGGCGCGCGGGGTCACAGGCGGCGGGTGCCCGCCACGCGACCACCGACCGCTGCGGCGGCGCGGCCGAGCTCTGCTTCGAGCGCCGCGATCCAGCCCGGCTCCGGCGCGCCCCGCCGCTTGCAGAAGCAAATCCACGCCCCGGATTCGCCGTCGAACGCGATATCGGCTCGGTAGCCAGAGCTCTCGACGCTGCGCGCGAGGGCGATGGCCGAGGCGCCGTCGGAAACAACCACGGCCCAATCGATGGTCACCCAAAGGGGTGAAAATGAGGGTTCCGCGTGGTCCAAGGGCCGGATTCTACTGAGACTCGCGGACTCTCGGGCTCGAAATCGCGGGCGGGCGCGCCTCGCCGAGGTCCGGTCCGGCGACTATGCTCTGACGACATACTGGGACTGGGAGGTCTAGATGCAGCTGGGTCACCGTTCGCTCTTCCGATCGTTCGTCTGGGCCACCACGGCCGGGTTCGCCGTCTTGGGCGTCTTGCACTGCGGCGGGGGCGACGGCTCCGACGACGAGAAGGGGACCGGTGGCAGCGGTGGAACCGGCAAGGGCGGCAGCGGCGCTGGCATCAACTTCGACGGCAGCGCCGCGAGCGGCGGCAGCGGCGGCGCCATCAACCCAGACGCCGCCTGCGGAACTTCGAGCGAAGAGGCAACGCTGGTTCCCGTGAACATGCTGGTGATGTTCGACCGCTCCGGGTCCATGAACCAGAACAACAAATGGCCCCAGGCGGCTGCCGCGCTCACCGCGTTCTTCCAAGACCCGGCCACGGCGGGCCTCAGAATCGCCCTGCGCTTCTTCCCCCACAACTCCCCGGCGCCAGGCTGCAACAACCAGGACTGCGACACCAACGCCTGCTCGCAGCTCTTGGTTCCCATTGGCGCCGTCACGAAAGACCCTGCGCCGACCGATGCGCAGGAGGCGGCGCTGGTCAACGGCGTCCAGAGCAGTGCTCCAGGCAACGGCGGGGGCACACCGATGTTCGCCGCGCTGGGTGGCGCCGAGCAGTGGGCGACGGGCTACGCCGCCGCGCACCCGGGTGAAAAGGTCGTCGTGGTTCTGGTGACGGACGGCCTACCGAACGGTTGCGACGAGAACATCGACAACATCGCGGCCCTGGCGACGGCTGCCCGAACCAGCAACGGCGTCCTGACGTATGCGGTCGGTCTGGAAGGTTCTGCCGAAGCGCAGATGGACGCCATCGCCACCGCGGGTGGGACTCAAAAGGGGATCTTCATCGGGAGCTCCGCCAACGCCCAGGCGGAGCTGCTCGCCGCGCTGAAGGCCATCCAGGGCAGCCAGGTCTCCTGCGAGTTCCAGATGCCCCAGGCGAAGCCGGGCTCCACCATCGACCCGAAGAAGATCAACGTGAACTACACACCGGGCGGTGGCAGTTTGCAGACGCTGGGGCAGGTGGCGACCGCTGCGGACTGCGCCAACGGCGGCTGGTACTACGACAACCCGGCGGCCCCGACCAAGATCACGCTGTGTCCGACGACCTGCAGCGCCGTGCAGGCCGACAAGGGAGCGAAGATGGAGATCCTGATCGGCTGCGCGACGCAGATCCAGCCACCTCCTGCGTGAGCTGACGGAATTCCGCTTCGGGCTATGCTGGCCGGGTGTCGGACCGTTTCGTTCCTCCCCCGCCGGTGAGCTCCCCGGCGCCGGTGCCCGGCGCACCGACGTCGGGGCTGAAAGTGCTCGGCATCGCCCAGTGCGCGCTCGGACTCTTCGGTCTGGCGTCGGCCCCGCTCGCCATCGTGACCCGACTCCTGGTGCGCGACCCGGCCTCGCGCCGCATGCAGGAGTTGATGTGGGAAGGCGCGCTCGGCGCGTGGATGTACACGTCGCTCGCGCTTGGCACGCTCGTCGCGATGGTGTTGATCGCAGCAGGCGCGCAGGTGCTACGCGGTCGGCGTTCGGGTCGCACCCTCACTCTGGTCCACGCCGTCGCGTCCATCGCGCTCTTGATCATCGGGCAGCTCGTTTCCCTGCTGCTGCTCTATCCCATGCTGTGGCAGATGGGCTCGAGCGGAAACCCGGCCGAACGGGGCGGCGCCATCGGTGGCATGGTGGGTGGGCTCTTCGGGAGCCTGTTCGGCTTGGCGCTGCCCGTCGTCGAGCTCGTGGTGATGACCCGCCCTGGCGTCCGCGAGTTCTTCCAGCGGAGCGAGGCGGGATGAGCGAGCCCGGGGAACGCCGCGCCGAAAGCCGCGCAGAACCGCTCCCGCCTCGACCCCGCTCGCTCCTCGCCGGCGGCCTCATGGCGCTGGTCTTCGTGGCCTTGGTCGCCCAAAAGCTGAGCCGGCCTCGCCCGGTCAACGTGCCGAACGGCCTCGGGGGTGCGCGTCTCGGCGCCAGTCGCGAGCAGACGCTGCGAGCGCTCCCGGGCCTCCGCGAAGCTCCCGTGGCCGCCGCCGCGTCGCCGGGCATCGCCCGCTATCAGGGTCGAACGCTGCTGTTCGACGAGCCCGCTACCTGCACACTCGAGCTCGCGGTGAACGACGCTCTGTCCCGCATCGAGTGCGTGTTCGACCGAGCGCCAGCGCCAGCTCAGCTGGAAGAGAAAGTGCTCCGGCTCCTCGGCGAGCTCTACGGAAAGGAGAATGGGAGCGGCGAAGGCCACCGCTGGCAGAACGAGCGCACGCGGCTCTACCTGGGCACGAAGGCCGACGAGCGCTCCAGCGTGACGGCGCCGGAGGGCGCTCTGCGCATCGCGAGCTGGACGCGCGAGCACGAGGCCCGACCGCACTGAGCTCTGACCAACTCAGGGCAACGTGACGCGCTCCCCCGTCTTGTAGTTCCAAACCCCGAGCCAGCTCGGACCGCCCACCGCCACGATGGGCTGCGCCGCCGAGAGCGCGACACCACGGTCCTTGCTGATCTCGCGCACCCAATCCTCCCCCGTCGTGACCCCCTCGAGCGGGAGCTCGATGCTCGTGAGCTCTTTGCCGTCGGCGTCGAGCACGGAAAGGCGCCAGCTGCGCGGCGGCGGGCCGGCATCGGCAGGCGGCTCGGCCACCGGCTTGGCAGCCTCGAGCCGGAGCACCGCGATCACGCTGTCGTTGGTGTCGATGTCGAACGCGCCAGGCAGCGCCAGCGTCTTCTGGACGGCCAACTTGTCTTTGCCGAGCTCGCAGAGCTCCAGCTTGCCGTCGGCGCGGGCCAGCCAGAGCTGATCGAGCCGGTGGGTCGTGAGGACCCGCCACACCTCGGCCCCCGCCGGAAGCACCAAGCTGGTGTGATTGCCTCCGGGGAAGAAGCGATCGAGGTTGGCGCCGCGCGTGTAGACGTAGGAGCCGTCCTTCAGCAGCGCGAAGCCCCGCTGGTCGGCGGCCTCGAGCTGGATGAAGTCGAGCGTCTCGAGTCGGCCGCTGTCGCCGAGCTCGTACGGATACAGCGTCGGGTCGATGCCGTGGTGAACCCAGATCTTCTTCTTGTCGCGCCGATCTCCCATGAGCAGCGAGTCCGGAAACAACGGAATGCGTCCGTACCGCTGTGCCTTCTTGGTATCGCGCGGCACGTGCCAGACCTCGCTGGCCGTCGCCACGAGCACGCTGCCGTCCTGCAGGGACGCGACCCTGCGCCCCTGCGATACGGGCAAGCGAAAGGTCTCCCGCATGTCCGTGGTGCTGCGCAGCACGAGCTCGCTGTCGGTGAGCTGCGCCAATCGGTCCTTCCCGAATGCGAGCTTCTGGGTGGGCACGCGGCGCGGGGCGATGTCGAGCTTCGCGCTGCGCAGACCCGCCACGAGCTCCTTGGCCGCCGCGCCGGCGTCACTGGGCCCAGCGTCGAGGTCGGCAGCGACGACTTCCGCATCCGAAAACTGGAGCTTGGGCGGAAGCTCGGGCTGCGAGGGGCGCTCGGGCACCGGCGGTCGATCCTCGCAGCCGGCGACGAACGCGGACAGCGCGACGGCAGAAATGGCGGTGAAGAAGGGGCGGATTGCCATGACCGGCGCGCCGGAGCTTATCCTCGGGGATGACAGCGAGCACGAGCGAGAGTAGTCGAGGCCGAAAAATGCGCCTTCGCCGGCTCCTCCCCCCGCTCCTCGCGCTCGTCACGGCGTGCGGCTGTGGCCACTTCCGTCGGGTGGGCGAATGCAAGCGACTCGCAACGCGTGTCAACGCGACGCTCGAAGAAATCGCGGGCGTGCACGACGCGGGTGCCGCATCCCCGGAGACCTACACGGATTTGGCCAACCGGTACGACCGCCTGGCAGCCGAGGTGCTCGCCTTCGCAAAGTCCGATTCGGCGCTCGATCGCACGCTGAAGGAGTACGCCGCGGCGTTCCAGGAGACGTCGAAGACTCTTCGGGCCCTCGCCGATGCGATGGACAAGCGCGACCCGATCTTGGCCTCGAAGTCCCGGCGCGAGATGGGCAATCTCACTCGTCGAGACAAGGCGCTCGCTGCTCGCGTCGATGGGCTCTGCAGCGAGCCGTGAGTCTGTCCGTCGAAGGTTCTTCGGAGGGTCGTCACAGCGCCGGTTCGGCGCGGCGCCGGTTCGGATCCGGAACACGAAGATAGAAGCCCGTGACGGGCGTGAACCAACGAGCCTCCGCCCGCTGTCCGTCCAAGGTGAAGCTCCGCGGGTTGCCGATGTAGTCGGGACCGTGGACCACCGCTGCATAGTGCAAAGAAAGGCCCACCGTCAGGAGCGCGCACGCGAGCGCGAGCGGGAGCCGAATCCGGAGCGGGCCGACGCAGAGGACTACGAGCATCGTGGCCGCGCCGGGAACGAGCCACTGCCAGAGCGGCGTGCCGGAATCGCAGCGGTGCATGCCCATGGCAGCGCCAGCCAGCGGAAACACGCCGGACACGATGGCGAGCACCACCCGCAGCGCTCCCGGGCGGGTCCAGAAGCGGAAACAGGCGAAGCTCGCTCCGGCGAGCACGCCCGCGAGCAATCCGAGGTGCAAGGCCACCACCATCGTTACTTCTTCTTCTTCTTCTTCGGGCGAGGCACCTTGCGTTCTTTGGGGCCGACGCTGACGTGGCCCCAAACATAACCGACCTGGCGCCGGAACTGGCCGAGCTCGTCCCCGCCGAACAGCCAAATGTCGCGGGGATCGGCGTCCATGTGGATCATGGCGGCCCAACGCCCACTCGAGACCCACGAAAGGACCTTCGGAGTCGTCAGCGTCGGGCGCACGATCACGATGCCACACGCCGGCTGCACCGGCAGACTCGAACAGCCCGCGAGCACGCGCAGGTCCTCGTTGCCGATGGGGCGCCAAATCCATTCGCGTTCGAAGCGGAAGCCTTTCTCACGCCCGATGTCTTGCTTTGCGTCGTCCGGCAGCAGGCTGAGCGTCGCGCTGGCCAGCTCCTTGTCGGGAGTGAGTCGCGGCTCGAGCTTGTCGCCGCGCGCGACTTGGAGCACGACCTCCGCTTCGTTCTTGGCGCCGGCGCAGCAACGGAACCCGATGTTCTCCGCCTTGGTGTCCGGCGCGCGTCCGACCGCATTGGCGCAGCGGCCGACCAGCTCGCCTTGGGGAGCGTTGCCACCGCGCACGGACACCAAGCTGCGTTCGCTCCCACGTCCCCACGGGCTCAGAGTCCACTCCCACACTCCGCCGTGCAGGTCGCGGATTCCGAATTCGCTGCGGCAGCCCACCAGGAAACCTGTCGGACGGAGGCCCGAGGCCGTCCCGGTCCCACAGCGCTCCGCGCGATACACGTTGCCGTACTCGTAGACGGAGTTGTTCGGCCCCTTGCATGCGCGCTCCCACTCGAGTTCCGTGCAGAGGCGCTTGCCCTTCTCCTCACAGATGGCAGCCGCATCGGGCTCGGTGACGTTGCTGAGGGGGATCGCGCCTTCCTCGTTGGGATAGGGAAAGACGTCCATGTAGAAGCCCTGCAGGATGACCTGCTCACCGGGCATCTCTTGGTCGGCGAGGCGCGGGAACGCGTCGGGCGCGGTTCCCGCCACGAGGGCGCCGCCGGGAACGTAGACCATTCCGCGACGCGGGGCCGGCGGTGCCTCGGGGGGCCCGAGGGAGCCCGAGGGCGCCGCAGCTGCACCTGCATCGCTCCCTCCGTCCTTGGCGCCGCGGCACGCGAACAGGCCGCCGGTCGCGCAAACGATCACGAGCGACCGCGCACACCCCCGCGACACTGCTCTTCGGGTTCGTTCGCGCCGAGCGAACGCCCCGATCATGATTCGCCGCGCTCGTCCTTCTCGCGCAGCCCGAGCTCTTTCATCTTGAGCTGCAGCCCCTTGCGCGAAATTTTCAGCAGCCGAGCGGCGTGTGTCACGTTGGCGTTGGTCTGATCGAGGGCCTTTTGGATGAGCTCGCGCTCCAGCCGGCTCATGGCGGCCTTCACCTGCTCCTTCAACCCGTCGGAGCTCGGCGGTTCGTTCACCAGCGGGAACGGTGTCGGCACGCGAGGCGCCTCACCCGACTTCACCTCGGGCGGCAGATCGCCGACGGAGACCTGGTTGCCGTCGCAGAACAGCACCGCGCGCTCCACCATGTTCTCGAGCTCGCGGATGTTCCCGGGCCAAGGATGCGCGAGCAAGAGCTGCTCGGCCTCGGCATCGAGACCCTTCACGTGCTTCTTCAGGCGAGCGTTGAACTTCTCGACGAAGTGCGCGACGAGAAGCGGGATGTCCTCTCGCCGCTCGCGCAACGCCGGCAACCGAATGGGCACGACGTTGAGTCGATAGTACAGATCTTCGCGGAAGGTGCCCGCGGCGATCTCACGCTTCAGGTCGCTGTTGGTGGCGGCCACCAAGCGGACGTCGACGCGGATGGTCTTGATGCCACCGACGCGCTCGAACTCGTGCTCTTGGAGCGCGCGCAGGAGCTTGACCTGCATCTCGACGGGAATGGTGCCGATCTCGTCGAGAAACAGTGTCCCACCGCTGGCGAGCTCGAAGCGACCCGGTTTGCTCCCCACGGCGCCGGTGAACGCACCTCGTTCGTATCCGAACAGCTCGCTCTCCATCAAATCCCGGGGAATCGCCGCACAATTCACTTTGATGAACGGCTTGTCGCGGCGAGAGGAGTTCTCGTGCAGCGCCCGCGCGACGAGCTCCTTGCCGGTACCGCTCTCGCCACTGACCAGCACCGTCGTGGGCGTGTCGGCCACGCGCTCGAGTACGGCGTAGAGCTCGCGGATGCCCGAGCTATTGCCGATGATCCCGTAGCGCGCGTCGGCCGGCGCGGGCGTCTCCGCGCCGCGCGTCGCCTCCGTCGACGAGAGGTCGCGGGTGCGCAGCGCCTTCTTGACGATGGTGCGCACCTCCGACTGATCGAAGGGCTTGGTGATGTAGTCGAAGGCGCCGGTCTTGAGCGCTTCGACGGCGTTGTCCACCGTACCGTGCGCGGTGATCATGACCACCGGAAGCTCGGCATCGAGCTCGAGCGCGCGTCGGAGAAGCTCCATGCCGTCGATCTTCGGCATGCGTAGATCGGTGATCACGAGGTCGATGTGGTTCTCGGCGAGGACCGCCAACGCCTGTTCGCCGTCCTCGGCGGTGTGCACGTCGTAGCCATCTCTCGCGAGCTGCGCGGAGAGTACGCGCCGGAGGTTCGGCTCGTCATCGACAACCAGGATCTGCTTGTGCTCGGGGAGCATCATGTTGGCCCTCGCCCCATCTCTCACTCGCAGCGCACGCCGCGCTTTCCGGCGGGCAGGAGCTTGGAACAGAAAAACAAGGCGGCTTTCCCGTTGCCGGGTGCACCCGCCACGAAGACGTCTTTGCCGGGCTGATGGACGACGGCCAGGGCGGTCCCGAGGCGGTCGCCGCTCTCGGCGCTCGAGATGAAGCGCGACTCTGCCATCCAGTCGAGGTGGTCGCCCTCCACGTCGAATACGAACACCGCGCCGGCGTCCGACTCGTCGCGCACGCTCATGCCGGGCGCGCCGACCAACACCTCGCCGTCCCCATCTCGATCGAAATCCGCCACGGCGATGGCAGCGCCGAAATCCGCACCGCCGCAACCATCCAAGTCGGCAGTCGCACGGCAGGCGAGCTTCACCAGCTCGACCGCCGAGGGCAGCGCGCCACACGTGGCCGGGATGGCGGGGGCGAGTGCGGCCCCCGAAAGCACGTGGACACCTTGATCGGAAGCCACCAACAGCTCTTCGTCGACATCGGAGTTCACCTTGCCGACCGCGAGCGACTTGCCGAAGCGCGGTGCGCTGGAGCTCACGCAGCCCTTCGGGGCGCCGGCTTCGTCGAAGAAGAAGAGCCGGCCTGCTTCCGGCTCGCTCACCACGAGCAGGCGCCCGCCACCGGCGCCCAGCACCGCGACCTGACCGCCAAAGCTCGATCCGACGCTCACGCCTGGGTCGAGCACGCTTCCGTTCTGGGACTTCGACGGATAAAACCAAGCGCTGCCCGCCGCCTGATCGAGCCCCATGGCCCCGGCCATCACGATGGGATAGTCGCCGTCTTCGGAGGCGAGCGTGAGCTGCTTGCCCGGCTCGGGCACGCTGACGCCCGACGGCAAGGCGAGCACTGCGAGGAACGCAGCGTCCCCGCCCTCGCACTGCACCTGGATACCGAGGGGCTTCTGGTTGCCCGCGGTGCCGATGCCTTCGGCGGCGCACAACGTGCGGTCGAGCCCATCCAGGACCGCGCGCTGGAGCGGCGCGGCGCGGCGCGCGAGAGTGCACCCAGCGCCGCAGTGGCCCGAACGAGCCGCGTCTTTGCTCGCGCCTTGGTTCGATCCGAGCTCGAACTCCGCGCCTCCGTTCTGCCCGGGCGCCGCACCGACGAAGACACGATAGAAGCTCCCGGACTCGCTGCTCGCCAGGCTGGAGCCGAAACCGAAGCCGACGTTGTCTGGCTTGTTCAAGAGCAGCACGGGCGCGTCCTTCTGGACGTCGTCGAAGCGCGTCCACGAGCACGCGATGCCTGCGGAGGCCCCCGCCACGAGTAGCGCACGCGACCAGCGATTGGAGTAGGGACTACGATTGCTCATAGCCCCTCCTCAGATCCGGACGTGCAAGTTTCCCGCATCCGGCTCCCACCTCGAGTCGAGCGCCGAGGCGCGTGAGTGCATGCGGCTGGCAGATACGCGCCTTCCGCATCTGATGACGGCGTCGGCGATCCGGAGCTTGTATTTCGCGGCTCGATGTCCCTGCCTGCGTCTGCCCCTGTCAACGCTTCACGTACGCCCTCGCGGGCGTCCGCGCATGACTCGGGGTCGGGGTGGCTCGCTAGACCTTCCCCGCATGGATTCTTCCTCCACTGCCTCCTTCCAGTCTTGTGCTGGCGCACCATCAGAACGTGCCTCCCAGGGTGAAGCCGGTGGGCCCGGGCGACAACCCGAACGAGTTCTGCGACGGCCGCGGCCGAGCTCGCGGCGCGGGCATCGCCACGCGCAGCGCCGGGCGCGCCCAGGCGGTGGGTCGCTGCTTGCGCGGGTCGTCGAACTCCACGGGGTTGGCCAAAACCGCTTTCGACTCGGGCAGTGGGTCTTTGATGAAGTTGTAGGTGGCGAACGCTCCGAGCACGCCCCCGATGGCGAAACCCGCGTTGGCACCGATGGCAAAGATGCGGCCCCGCGTGATGCGCTCGTCTTCTTCCTCGAGGACGCCGGCTTTGCGGTCCTCTTTCAGCTCGTCGTGCAGGGAGTTCGACTGGATGCCGAGGAAGATGCCGGCGCCCAGGAACACGCCGCCGATGATGGCTTGGGTCCAGGCTGCCCCGCGCGGGTAGGTCTTCACCATGTCGGCCTGGAGCGGCAAGACCTGGCCGTTCGGGACCATCACGACCTGCTCCAGCGTTTTGTAGCCGCTCGCCTTGACCGTGAGCTTGTGCTTGCCGGCGTCAGCGCGCACCAGAAGCGGGGTTTCGCCGGCACGCCAGATCCCGACCGGCTTCTCGTCGACCTGCACCTTGAGCTCCGGCGCGTTCCCTTGGATGCGGAGCTGACCGTAGCTCACGCGCACGAGCTTCACTTCGAGCTCTCGCTGTTCACCACGGCCGAGGTCGAGCTTCTTGTAGAAGGGCTCGAAGCCCGGCGCCTCGACCAAAAGGGAATGCGCCCCGCTCGCCACGAGCTCACCATGCGGTGTGGTGCCCCACGCCGGGCGCGCCCGCCGATCGTCGTCGATGAACGTGTACGCTCCGAGCACGTTGGCGGAGACGCGCAGGAAGCTCATGAACTCGCCCTGGGAGAGGTTCGCGCGGAAGTGGAACACCTTGGCGCGCCGCACTTCGACGTCCGCGTCGCAGGCCTTGAAGTCGAGATACGGTTCCACGACGACGTGGTAGCTGCCGACCTCGAGCGTCAGATTCGCAGGGGAACGCGTGGCAGTGACCTCTTGCCAGCCTGGGTTGGCGGCCCCGAGCTTGTAGGCCGGCGCTCCCTCGCGCGCCCGCGCGTACAGCTTGATGAGCGCCCCAGCCGGTTCGGTCTCGATGATCGCGAGCGACTTCATCGAGTCGGCGGTGTCGGGCACGAGCGGCGCCACGGGAGGCGGCGGAGCCGCGGCTTCCACGCCGCCGTCTGACCCTCCGTCTTCGCCGCCATCGGCGCCCGCGTCCGTAGTTGCCGGCGCCGGCGTCGGCGGCAAGCCCTTCGCTGCCTCGAGGGACGCGATGCGTGCACGCACCTTGGCAGCGTCCGGCGCGTTGGGATCCGCCACGAGATAGGCCCGGAACTTCTCCAGCGCGTGGTCGAGGTCGTTCAGCTTCTGGTAGCAGACGCCGGCGTTGAAGAGGAACGCGGCGTAGGGCTGTTCGGCGTAGCCCGCTTCGAACACCTTCGCGGCTCCGGCGAGATCGCCGGCCACGAACAGGGCCTGCCCTTTCTCCATGCGCTCGCGGATCAGCTCGAGCCGCTTGGCGCTGACCGGCTTCCCCGTTTGGGCACGGGCGGCTTCCGGGCCTGGAACCAGTAGAGCGAGCGCGAGAAGGAGTGCACTCCCAAAAACGACTCGATTCTGCATCGCCCGACCCACGCCGCCAGACTTTGACCCCGAATGCGGTCAAGGCACAAGCCGGCGCGCGGAAGCCCCGAGAACCGCGCCGCCCGGCGCCTTCACGGGTCGGCGCCGGCTGTGCCGTGGCCCAGCGGCGGCGCGCGCAATGCGCGGGGAGCGACACGAAGATTGAGGTCCGGGCCGAGGTGCCACTATGCTACTCGGGCCTCGGGAGACCCGAGATGCCCATGCGCGCTCCCTCACATCTGGTCTTGCTGGCCGCCGGTCTTGCGCTTTCGCCGCGCCTGGCGCGGGCCGAAGATTCCCCCAAGCCCTTTCCGCCGTGTGAAAAGACGCCCACCGAGGGCGAAGTCGCAGGCGCCAAAGGTGCGTTCCAGGCTGGGCAGGCCTCCTTCGAAGAGGCGGACTACAACCGGGCCATCTCCTACTGGGAAGATGCGTATCGGCGCGACTGCACGGCCCACGCGCTCCTGCTCAACTTGGCGCGAGCGTACGAGCTCAACAATCAGAAGCGCCACGCGGTGGTGGCGCTCGAGACTTACCTCGGACGCCAGCCGAGCTCGCCCCAGCGCGACCAGATTGCCCGCCGAATCGAAGTGCTGAACGAGAAGCTCGCGCAGGAGTCGACCTCCGCTCCCGCGAAGACGGGCCCGGAGACCGGCGCGCCGACGAAACCGACGGGCCCGACACCGACTCCCGAGCCCGACCGCGGCGGGCAACGGCCGCTGGTTCCGTTGATCGTCGCAGGCGCCGGCGGTGTGCTGACCATCGTCGGCTCGGTGCTCTACTTCAAGGCCTCGAGCGACGTGAAGGACGTGGAAGACCAGTGCGGTGGCCGAGATTGTCCTCCCGGCCTCGCCAAAGAAGGCAACGACGCCCGGTCGCGCCAAACCCTCTGGGGTGGAGTGGCCATCGGCGGCTTGGTCGTCGCCGCCGGCGGACTCACTTGGTATTTCCTATCGGAGCCGGCGCCAGCCAAGTCCGCCCGTGCCCTCCGTCCGAGCCCGCGACCGCGAGTCGATCCGGTCGTCGGACGAGGCTTCACTGGCCTCGCGCTGAGCGGCAGCTTCTGACGCAGCGTCAGCGTTCGGGGGGCGGCTCGGGGGTAGGGCTACGCGTCGAATCCGCGGGCGCAGGGGAGGTTTCGGATTCGGGCTTCTGCTTGCCCGTGTAGACCACGTAGTTGGCTTGCCTCGAGGGGCCGCCGTCGAGCCGCGCGAAGTCGGGCTCGAGCGGGAAAGGCGTCTCGCTCGACGAGCCACCGCAACCCGAGAGCGCACCAGAGACACAAGTGGCCAGGATCAGGATGCGGTTCACGTCGCGACTCACCGCGCCCGTCTAGCACGAGGTGTGCGGGCCGCCTAGCCGCCGTCAGCGCCCACGAAGGATGCTAGCGTCTCTCGCCTCGGAGGAACGACGGAAGGAAGATGATCGGCAGGCTGGTAGGGACGGTGGTTCTGGACGACGCGAGCGGCGAGCTCTTGCTCGACGTCCAAGGCGTCGGCTACGAGGTCACGACCCCGGTGGGGACCCGCGGGCGCGCGAGTAGCGAAGGCGAGCGCGTGGTGCTGTTCATCCACACTCACGTGCGGGAAGATGCTCTCGACCTCTACGGTTTCGCGAACGAGCACGAGCGCAAGGTGTTCCGCCTTCTGATCGCCGTACCCAACGTCGGACCCAAGACAGCGCTGGGAGTGCTGAGCGCGTTGCCCGCTGACGAGCTCGCTCGAGCAGTGGAGGGCGAGGACGTCGCGCGCCTCACGCGAGTGCCGGGAATCGGAAAAAAGACCGCCGAGCGATTGGTCCTCGAGCTCCGAGAGAAGCTGCCGCGGCTCGGCGCGAGCTTGCCGAGCGTGCCCGAACCGAGTGCGGATTCGGGCGACGCGCGCCGGCTGATGAACGCCCTCACCCACATGGGCTATCGCCCGGCGGAGGCCGACCGAGCGGTCCGCGCCCTCGGGGATCGGGTGGGCAAAGAGCCGCTCTCGGATCTCTTGCGCCAAGCGCTCGCGCAGCTGACCCCCTGAAAACACCGGTTTTTCGGCCTGGGCGTCGGGGTCCGACGGCGTCGGAAGCGGTTCTTGACCCCCTGCGAGGGGCGTGGATAATCGCGCAGTTACGAGCAAAGGCCCGTTGCGGTCGACGCGTCGCGGGCGACCGGGGAGCTTCAGAGTGATCACCTGTCCGAAGTGCAGCAAGGAAAACCAGGACCACTACAAGTTCTGCCTCGGTTGTGGTGCCGAGCTGCCGCGAGGTGCAGCGCCGAAGCCATTCTCTCCGCAGACGCCGCCGCACGGTGTTGCTGCCGGCGCACCCGCACCTGCACCCACGCCTTCGCCCGCGCCGACTCCGGCGCCGATGCCCGCGCCCGCCGCGCCCTCGGCGCCACGCCCGGTCTCGGCACCCGCCCCCGCGCCAACCCCGACGCCGTCCGCCGCGCCCTCCGCTGGAGGCGCCATCGTCGCGTGTCCGCAGTGCGGGCACAAGAACACTCCGAACAACCGCTTCTGCGCGTCGTGCGGCTACAACCTGGGCTCACTCGGTGGCTCGGTGCCAGCGCCCGCCGCGGCGCCCGCAGCTCCCGCCGCAGGTGGTGCCGGCCCGAGCGTCACGTTCACGGCGCTCCGAGCAGATGGGACCGAGGCGGGTAGCTACAAGCTACCAGACACGCCCACGCTCACGGTCGGTCGCGACACGGGCAGCATCTTCGCCGGCGACAGCTATCTCTCTCCGCGACACGCCACGTTCACGCGAAAGAACGGCCAGCTCTTCGTGAAGGACGAGAACTCACTGAACGGCGTGTACCTGAAGGTGAAGCCCAACGAGCCGTGGCCCCTGGGGTTCAACGACATTTTCCGCATCGGACAAGAGATCGTCCGTCTCGAGGAGCTGAAGCCCACAGGCGCGTCGCCGGATGGCGTGGAACGCTTCGGCAGCCCGGCCAAGGGCTACATCGGGCGACTCGCGCTGGTGATCGGCCGCGATACCACGGGCAACGCCTTCCCGATCCCGGAGCGCGGCGTGCATCTCGGCCGCGAGCGCGGCGACATCCTGTTCTCCGAAGACGGCTACGTGTCGGGTCTCCACTGCCGCATCGCGCGCGGCGCGGACGGCAAGATGTACCTCACCGACGTGGGGAGCTCGAACGGGACGTTCGTGCGCTTGGGCCACGAGCAGCAGGTCCAGCGCGGTGACATCCTGCTCATGGGGCAGCAGCTGTTCCGAGTGGATTTCTGATCGCACGGCGGCGCACATGTCCGGGCCCCGCACGATTCGAGTAGTGGCAGCCGTCGTCGAACGCGATGGCAAGTACCTCATCACACAGCGGCGACCGACCGCGGTGCTCCCGCTCCTCTGGGAGTTCCCGGGCGGGCGCGTCGAAGATGGCGAGACGGACGCGGATGCGCTCCGCCGCGAGGTGAAGCACCGACTCGGCGTCGACGTGCAGCCCGGGCAGCTCATCAGCTTCGTGAGCCACCCCTACGAGCACTACACCGTCGATCTCTATCTCTACGAGTGCCGCATCTCGACTGGCGAACCCAAGGAGCTCAACGTACACTCGTTCCGGTGGGTCACGAGCGGCGACTTCGATCAGTACCCGTTCACGCCAGCCGACGAGCTCTCGATGAACAAGCTCCTCGGCCTCGGCTGACGGCCGTCGCCGCGGGCCTCGCATGCCTCGCCGTCGTGCGGGCGCCCCTCGCCGAGCCGCTGCCGCCTGGCCCGAGCGCGAGCGCCGCCCCGAGCGCGAGCCCCGCCCCGAGCGCGAGCCCAAGTCCGAATGGGCCGACTTCGCTGGGCAGCCCGCGACCGGGAATGCCCGCGACGCGCGCCGCTCCGTTCGGCCCAGGCGCCGAGGTTTCGGTGACCTCGGAGGGCAAGCCCGTGAACGTGTTCGTGGCGCGCATGTCACCCACCGCCGTGGACGCGCCGGCCGACAGCGACTTCGTGAAGCTCGGCAAGACCCCCCTCGTGTTCGAGCTTCCGCCAGGCTCCTATCGGCTCGAGGCCGAGGGATTCGAGGTCTCCAACACCGGCATGCTGCTCGAGATGCGTGGCGAGCCGAAGACCATCAAGGTTCGGACGGGGTCCGAGGGGCTCGCCACCGCGGGCACCCTGCTCATGGGGATCGGGATCCTGGGCGTGGTCGGCGCGACCGCCATCCTGGCCTCGGGCTCCAAGGCCCCGAGCAAGCTCGACAAGGCGAGCGTGCTCGTACCGATGTACGTGGCAGGTGGACTCTGCTTCGGCGGCGGCCTCACCATGACGTTGGTCGGCGGCTCACACGTCGACGAGCAGAAAGCGGGCGGGCCGAAGCCGAGCGGTGCGTGGCTGGGGCTCCGCGGCACTTTCTGGTAGCGCGAGGACCGCGCAACTAGCCGCGCCCCGGACCGAAGAGCGGCGTGTCGGCACTCTCCTCGCTCTCCACCTGGCTCGTCGACCTCCTGGCGCCGCGGCAATGCCCGGGGTGCCGAGCGGACACCCGCGCGCCCCCGTGCGGAGAATGTCGGCGCCAGCTGTCGCCGGCGCCGCGTCGCAGCGTGGCGAGCGTGCCCGTCGTCGGAGGCGCGCTGTATGCCCCACCCGTCGACGCCATGATCGCGGGCTTCAAATACGGTGATCGGTCCGACTTCGCCGGCGCGCTCGCAAGTTTGATCCCGGAGCCACCCGAGCGCTCGCGAGACACCTGGCTCGTGCCGGTCCCGTTGCACCCGAAGCGGCTGCGCGAGCGGCGCTACGACCAAGCCGCGCTGCTCGGTCGAGCGTTGGCCCGTCGTTGGCAGCTCCCACTCGTCCCGCGAGCTCTCGTCCGCGCACGGGCGACGAACCAGCAGGCCTCCCTGGACGCGCACGCCCGGAGTGCCAACGTCGCGGGCGCTTTCCGGGCAGCACGACCAAACCAGCTGCGCGGGCGTGAAGTGGTGCTCGTGGACGACGTCTTGACCACAGGTGCGACGGCCCAAGCGTGCATCGAGTGCCTGGTGAGGTCGGGCGCTCGGGTCCTGGCCGTCGCCTGCGTGGCCGTCACCGAGCGGTCTCACGCTGGCTGAGGGTCGCGGCGGAGACCGGCGGAAATTCCCTGGCTCCGTGTCGTCCGCGCACGCCG
>Ga0268298_10002184_pt1 | contig 21737 bp, 17 predicted proteins | sample WWTPWeurt_MetaG_FD_194462 | JGI IMG/M metagenome (GOLD analysis project Ga0268298, IMG submission 194462) | Activated sludge microbial communities from WWTP in Nijmegen, Gelderland, Netherland - WWTP Weurt | ecosystem: Engineered > WWTP > Aerobic digester > Activated sludge | place... | reverse complement strand
GCCAGCGCGATGAATTGATAATCGCGGGCGGTCAATGATTTGGACGGGGGTTGAAAAGTGGCGCTCAATTATTTGATGGAGTAACGAAAGATGGGACGGGTCGGCGAGTGACGCGCGACCTCTTCAAAGCCGGCCTGCGCGAACGCAGATGCCGCGCCAGTGTAGATGAATGAGTCTGCCTGCTGCGTTTGCGAATCAACAGGGTAGCCTTCAACAATTCTACCGCCCTTGCTCTTCACATAGTCAACAGCGGCTTTGATCAATTCCACCGTGATGCCTTTACGGCGGTGTTTTTTTTCAACAAAGAAACAAGTGACCGACCACACTTCCTGATCGTCCACCGGCTTGAGGACACGCGAATGCGCCAGTTTGGGATATGCGCTGCGCGGCTCGACCGCGATCCACCCGACCGGATACCCTTCGGAGTATGCCAGCAGACCCGGAATGGTCTTCGCATCTACAATGGACTTTTGCATCTGCCGCGCAGAATCGCCGGCATTCTCGCTAAAATCCTTTCCACGAAGTTTCCAATGCATGCACCAGCAACCGCCGCAAGCGCCGTGTCTGCCAAAGAGCAATTCAAAATCGTGCCAGAGCTTTTGAGTGAGCGGATGAAAGGACAGGTCAAGTTCTTCGATCAGGTTTCTTTCTTCGGTCATAACTGATTATCTTCCTTCAACAAGATGATCGTGGTCGATCGTGCCAGAGGTCCATTCTTTGAACTGCGAAAGCACCACTCCGGTAAAGATCATCACACAACCAATGATCTGAATGCCCAACAACCGTTCATCAAGGATCAACCAGCCGGCAAGCACTGCAAAAACAGATTCGAGACTCAAGATCAACGCGGCATCGGCGGGCGGTGAATGTCGCTGTGCCCACACCTGCAGGGTATAGCACAAGCCAAGAGAGAATAACGCCGTGTACGCAATGGCAAATAAGAGAGGCGCGCTCAAAGAGATGAACGGCTCGGTAAATGCCCCCCACCCCAAATTCAGGATCGCGCACACAAAAAGCTGTCCCACTGAAAATGACATGGCTTCAAATTTCGAAGCGTACTTGCCAAGGATGATGACGTGAAACGCCCAAAATAAAGCGCCTGCCATTTCAAGCGCATCTCCGGGCTTGACCTCGAACCGGCCGCCCGTTGAGAGGAGAAAAGCGCCCACCCCAGACAAGATCACCGCGCCAATGTACAACCAGTGCGGCTTCTCACGCCAAAAAAGAAAAAGAATGATCGGGATGAGGACCACGTACAAACTGGTGATAAAGCCCGCGTTCCCGGCGGTGGTGTGAACCATGCCCGCCTGTTGAAGCGCGCTGCCCATGAAAAGGAAAAAGCCCGCAATAAACATCCACTTGTATTGGCGGCGCGGCATGGACGAGAAATTTATCCTGCCGACAAAAGGCAGGACAACCAGTGCCGCCAGCAGATAACGAGCGCCGTTGAAATAATATACACTACCCATTTGTCCCGCTATACGTTGGGCGACAAAGGCAGACCCCCAGATGATGGAAATAAGAAAGAGAGTAAGGTCAGCTTTTAGGCGCATGGGAAAATGAAAGAAAAGGAGATGGTTGACCGCATTGCAAGGCTGGATTTTACAGCATTATTCACCTGTTTGAAATCTTATTTCCTAATCGGGTAAAATCAATTAAATAGATCATCCATGCAAAACACTGCGCACCCATCCTATCCCGGCTGAAAGTCATCTCACAAGGAGCAACACCATGATCAAATGGGAATACTTGTACGTAGAAGCCACCGACGATGAGGTCATCTACATCGACGAGAAAAGGGTCAAGGAAAGTTCGGGGCACTTCCACGGCGTGACCGACCGATTGAACATCCATAAGTTTTTGGAAGAGATCGGCTTGGAGGGCTGGGAACTGGCCGGCATCAACACGGTCAGCGAAAGCGAAGGGCGCTGGCGGATGATATTAAAACGTCCCCTGCCGTAGATTCCCCCGCATCTGAACCTGATCATGTACAGCCTTGAAACCATCTCCAACGAGAAGGATGATTTCCGTAAAGCGGTTTTGAATGCGCGCGCGTTCAAGCCGCTTTATGTCAAGATCAAGGTGAATTACGGATGCAATCTCAAATGCGAGATGTGCAAGCACTGGCGCGAGACGCGCGAAGCGCCCATCTCGATGGAACGCTTCAAGCAGGTCATTACTGAACTTGGAGAACTCGGCTGCAAGAAGATCCATTTTTCGGGCGGGGAGCCGATGTTGAGACCGCAATTGCCAGACCTTGTGGCACACGCCACCGATCTGGGCATGCGGGTCACTCTCACCACCAATGGAACATTGATCGACAAAGAAAAAGCCAAAGCCCTCATCACCGCCGGTCTGCGCGGGGTGAATGTTTCCATCGATTCACCCATTCGCAAAGTCCACGAGAAAGTTCGCGGCGTGGAGGGGTCTTTCAAACTCACTACAAAAGCAGTGTCTTTATTTAGCAAGTACGCCCGCAAAGGGAAGATCACTGTTCGCATTAATACCGTGGTCAGCCGTGAAAATTACTTCAGCCTCGCCGGGTTGCCTGACCTTGCCCACGAACTCGGCGCAGACGGGATCAACCTCATCCCTGTGGACGACCATTGCGGCGAGCACCTGTCCATGCGCAGAAAAGATATTGCGTTGTTCAACGAAGAGATCGCCCCTCACATCGAAAAACGCGCAGGCGATCTGGGCATTAATATCGCAGATGAAGACGCCTTTCCATTTGGCAGGGACGAGTCTGAGGTCCGCCTGGGACGCGCTGGCAGATACGCCTTTGGCTACTATGGCAAGCATCCCTGCTACGCCCCATGGACTCATAGTCTGGTCGACTTCAACGGACTGGTTTATGTGTGCTGCATGACCCGCGAACAGATCCCCCCGCTAGGCGATATCCGCAAGCAGTCTTTCAAGGAAATTTGGGAAGGCGCGGCGTATCAGGCTGTGCGCCAGAAAATGCACCCGCCTTCGCTCAAACCCTGTCAGCGGTGCGATGATTTTATTTTGGAGAACAAACAGATCTGGGATACGATCGGGCCGTATTGATCTTCATCACCCGGCTTGCAAATGAGCCTGCTTCAAAATTCGGTCGATATGACCCAAAGCTTCTCTTGAGTTCATGATGAAGGTATGCAAAGCCGGCACAAGGATCATTTCACGGGCGGACTCAAGGCTGGTCTCTTGCACGGTCAGGACTGAGTCATTCGTTTCCTGACCCAAGGGGAACCATCTGCCGCGCGGACCTCCCGTCCCGGCGATGACAGTCACGGGAACTGCTGGCTTGGGCAGGCTTTCATAAAATGCGGCGCTCGTCACAAGTTGACCGCATTCATAAGTTAGGTAGGTATAAAGTGGGTTGCGCCTTGCCAGAGGACCCATCTTCGGCGGGCGGCTCGGTGAAGCCAGCAAAATCAAATGAACCGGGGCGTGGGAAAGCGAAGGCAAACTGGCACGAGCAATCACGCCTCCCATTGAATGTCCCACCAAAGCAAAAGGCTCATCCCGTGGTAATGAACATACGGCATCGATCAAGCGCTGCACAATGTCGGTAAATTTTTCCCGCCTTGTATAATAGCGAAAGTACCTTACCTGATACCCAAGCCTTTGCAAACGAAAGCCCAAAAGCTTCATGGCGAACGTGGTACGTCCCTGCCCATGAAGCAGGATAATGTTCATCGGTTTAACTCAAGTCTGAGAACATATCGCCGCTATCATCATCAGAGTCGTTGTAACGGCTGGATCTTCCAAAGGCGTCGAGATCGGTCGGCGTGAAGAGCGTCGCGGCGATAGGCAAGGCTACCGGCATCTCTAAACCCTGCTGGCAGGCAATACACACTCGCCCTTCCCGAGTCTGATTGGTATGTTCGTCGCAAAATCCGCGCCCGCATTGGATACACCTGCCCAACGAAGGATTTTCGCAGCGATGCGGAACTAGATAGCCAATAATCATTTCACATTTTTCTGCCATCAGGACACCTCATGAAAATTGCCTTTCTTTCAGAAAAGTATACACCAGACATCGGCGGGCTAGCAATCTCAACCGAGCGGATCGCCCAACTGCTTGCCACCGCTGGACATCAGGTGCGTGTCTTCAGCCCGACCCAAAGCCTGCCAGCCTCCGAAAAGCGGACTCTCCCCCATCACAAGGTCAGCGTCACCCGCTTTGGCGCGCAAAAGCACATGGACGATACTCTGGTTGATTGGTTCGAGCTCATCGTGGAGGAGCACAAGCGCGAACCATTCGATCTGGTTCACGCCTACTTTTTGCCGCAAGCCGGATTTGTCGCCGCGTACACCGGCAAATACCTCAACATCCCCAGCGTGGTCAGCATCCGCGGCAACGACATCGAGCGATCTGCTTTTGACCCAGGCAGATTCTCGCATGTGATGTACGCATTGCAAAACGCCAGCGCGGTCACCACCAACGCCATTGAACTGGCGAAGAAAGCCAAAGCATTCATTGACCGACCGATCCACATCATCCCCAACGGAGTGGATACTGATCTCTTCAAAAAAGTGGCGAAAAACAACGCGCTGGCAAAGTCGCTGGGACTGGATGAACAAAGATTCGTGGTCGGCTTCGCAGGTGAGCTGCGATCAAAAAAAGGATTTTCGACTCTCCTGCTTGGATACACGCAAATAAATAAAATGGTACCCTGCACCCTCCTGATCGTGGGCAGTGTCCGCGCGGGAGAGTATCAGCAAGCCTTCGAAGACTTCCATCGCAACAATCCAGACACACGGATCGTCGTCACGGGCAGTGTGCCGCACAAAGACCTGCCTGCCTACTATTCATTGATGGATGTTTTTGTTCATCCTTCCCTGCGAGACGGCATGCCCAACGCTATTTTAGAAGCGATGGCTTGTGAACTGCCGGTCATTGCCACACCCGTTGGAGGGATCATGGAAGTGATCGAAGACGGCATCACAGGCAAGACCGTCCCTGTGCGCGATGTAGCCACCTTTGTAAAAACCACGATCAATCTTTTACAAGGCACAGAAGAAAGAACTCGCCTCGGCAAGTCAGCCCGTGAAAAAGTGCTCAATGACTACGCGCCAGAGAAGGAATTGCGCGCCAATCTTGAGATTTATCAAAGCTTGAAATAATTCCCACGGACACATTTTTAATGAACATCCTCATCCGCTCTGAAACTCCGGAAGATATCCAGTTCATTGGGCAGGTCACTGCCCTGGCTTTTGCCGGCAAACCCTATAGCGATCAAACCGAGCCGCTCATCATCGAAAGGCTGCGAAAGGCTGGTGCGTTGAGCCTCTCACTCGTGGCAGAAGCAAATTCAAGGGTGGTCGGGCACATTGGGTTTTCCGTCGTCCACATCAATGGGCTGGACATCGGCTGGTTTGGTCTCGGTCCTATTTCGGTTCTGCCTGAATTGCAAAAACATGGCATTGGTTCAAAGCTGATCGGGGTCGGGCTATCCATGCTCCGCGAAAACGGCGCAAAGGGCAGCGTGCTTGTGGGCAACCCAGGGTATTACCATCGATTTGGATTTAAGACCCATCCGGGCTTGACCTACGAAGGGTCACCCGCTCCCGAATATTTCATGGCTCTGCCTTTTTATGAAGAAATCCCAACGGGCAAGGTGGAATTCCACAAGGCTTTCTACTCCTCTGAATAAACAGGCAGGAAAGATAACCAACCCATTCCTCATCAGGAACATTACAGGTGATAAATGACAACTTTATTTGACTCGACTACCACAGTAAAAAAAGAACTTTCCGATCAAAGGTACATTGCCTCGGACGAGATCGCGACCATCGTTTTTCTTGCGCAAAAATTAGGCAAGCCGCTTCTTGCTGAAGGTCCGGCCGGCGTAGGCAAAACGGAATTAGCCAAGGCTATCGCATCTGCGACCGGCCGGGAGTTGATCCGCCTGCAATGCTACGAAGGATTGGACGAATCCAAGGCGCTGTATGAATGGGAATATTCCAAACAACTGCTTTATACCCAATTGCTGCGTGACAAACTCAACGACACACTCGGCAAGGCAGAGTCACTGACCGAAGCTGCAGACAGGCTGGCGAAGGAAGAGGATGTCTTTTTCTCGAACCGCTTCCTGTTGCAGCGCCCGTTATTAAAAGCGATCCTGAGCGACCAACCCACCGTGCTTCTCATTGACGAGATCGATCGCGCCGATGCGGAGTTCGAGGCCTTTTTATTGGAAGTCCTGAGCGACTTTCAAGTATCTGTGCCTGAACTGGGTACGCTCTCTGCAAAGCACAAGCCGTTTGTGATCTTGACCTCCAACAACACACGCGAGTTATCTGAAGCATTGAAGCGGCGCTGCTTGTATCTCTTCATTGATTACCCCAATCTGCAGGAAGAACTTGCCGTGGTGAGATTAAAGGTTCCAAACCTGAATCCCAAACTGGCACAGCAGGCCGTGGAATTTGTTCAGCGGCTCCGTAAGGCAGACATGCGAAAATCCCCTTCCATCAGCGAGACGTTGGATTGGGCGAATGCTCTTGTGGCATTGAACGCATCCAATTTGGACAAGGATGTATTGGAAGACACTCTTTCGGTCTTGCTCAAACACGAAGCCGACCTGCAAAAGGCGAAGCGGCAGTTGCTCAACCCACCGCAGCCCAAACAAAGACCCGCAGATGATCTTGGAAGATTCTCCGGCAATTGATCGGGCAGACAAAAATTCCCCATCGTTTAATTGATAAAGGTTGATGAAGTATGGAATCCCGCATTTTACAGTTAATTGCAGCCTTACGCGCCAGCGGGGTGCGCGTGTCTCTTGCCGAGTCTGCCGAGGCTTTTTCTGCGGTGGACCTGATGGGCATTCAAGACCGCGAGTCGTTCCGACTGTCCCTGCGCGCCACCCTCATCAAAGACGTCAAAGACCTTTCCACTTTCGAAAAACTCTTTCCCCTTTTCTTTGGGTCTGGTCAGCCGCCAGCGATGGGCGGAAATCCATCTGATGACCTGACACCCGAGGAGATCCAAATGTTGGCCGAAGCGCTGAAGCAATTCACAGAGCAGCTCCGGCAGCGAATGGAAAGGCTGATGAACGGCGAGCCGCTCACCAAGTCTGAACTGGAAGCGCTCGCGCAACTCGTCGGACTGAATCAGGCCGACGACCTCAACTATCAAAAATGGATGGCGCAGCGTATGATGCGCGCCATGGCATTCCCTGAAGTGCAGAAGGCGATGCGCGAGTTGATGGAACAGCTTGAGCAGATGGGAATGAATCGCGAGCGTGTGGATCAGATTCGCGAAATGGTCCGCCAGAACATGCAGGGCATGCAAGAACAGATCGAACAATTTGCCGGCGAACGCATCGCCGAAAACCTGAGCGAGCGTCCACGCGGCGAGAATATCGACAATCTGATGAATCGTCCGTTTCAAGCGCTGTCAGATTCAGAAAAAAAACTTTTACAACGCGAGGTGAAACGTCTCGCGGCTGCTTTGCGCACCCGCATCGCACTGCGGCAAAAAAGAATGAAAAGCGGGCAGCTTGACCCCAAGGCAACCATCCGCGCCAATCTCAAATACCAGGGCGTGCCGATGGAAATCAAACACAAGGACCGCGTACGAAAACCAAAGATCGTGGTGATCTGCGATGTCAGCACATCCATGCGCTTCTGCTCAGAATTGATGTTGAGTTTTCTTTTCGCGCTGCAAGGGCAAGTCCGCAAGACCCACGCATTCGCATTCATCGATCACCTCGAATCGATCTCGGAAGATTTCAACGGATCGAATGCCGATGAAGCGATCCAATCTGTTCTATGGCGAATGCCCAGTGGACATTACAACACCGATCTCGGCCGGGCTCTAGGCAATTTTAACGATGGGTATATGGATACCCTCAACAGCGGGACAACCCTGCTCATCGTTGGAGATGGGCGTAACAATTACAATGACCCGCGCCTTGAAATTTTCTCCGCCATGTCCCGCCGGTCCACACGGACCATTTGGCTGAATCCTGAACCTCAAAGCATGTGGCACGGGGATAGCGACATGCCCAAATACGCCTCGCTCTGCAGCAATGTGCTCAAGGTCAGCAACCTGAAGGAATTGGCTGAAGCGGTCGATAAGCTTATGACGGGCTGAACTTTCAACAATGTGGTTTTTAAATTACAATCCGGCGCTGTTAGCCGCCCTTAATTATCCAACTACATTATTCGAGGAATTATGCCGGTATATTATGACATCGACCCAGACTTGAATCTTGTTGTATATGTTTGCAATGGAACATTCAACGCGAGTGAGTTTTTCAAGACGGGAGATAAAGTTGCCTTTGACCCTCGGCTCCGCCCTTTGATGAATATCATCATTGATGCCAGCCAGGCCTACCTGGAAGTGTCCATATTTGACCTGCACTTCGCGCTCGAGAAGTCAAAAGAATCAAAACGAATGGGTAAAGAGATCGGGCGAACGGCCGTCCTCACCAAGAGTTCAAGCCTTAATTTTCTGGCGGAAGCATTCAAATTAATGTCGCCGGAAGCCCCGTCCAACTTTGGCATCTTCAACACTCAAAAGGATGTCATCCGCTGGCTCGATCTTCCAGAGGAGGCTGTTCACCGGTTCTGGCAGCAGCTAAAAGAGCAGGCAAGATCGAATCAACCATAAATCGAAGTCCACACATTGCAATGAATTGAAAACTTGCAATGTGTTTTTTTAATTGTAAGATTGGCCTGCTTTTTAATGTAAACATCCCAGATCATTCGGAAAAGAAAATGACCAAAATCTTGATCGTAGACGATGATATCCAGGTCACAAATTTATTAAAAAAATACCTCTCGTCGGAAGGATTCGAAGTCATGGGGATCACCGACAGTTCCAAGGCGATGCTAACTGCAAACAAGATCCTGCCCGACCTCATCATCCTGGACTTGATGATGCCCGCTCCGGACGGATTCCAGATCTGCAAGATGCTTCGCGCTGACCCAAAGTTTTTCGATACCCCGATTCTGATCATCACCGCCATGGAGATCAGCAATAGCGATGCAACCATTTTTGGCGCGAACGGGTATCTCGCAAAACCCTTCATCTTTGAGGAAGTTGTTTCCACCATTGAGTACATGCTGGACGGAGACGCCTGAGCGCCCCGATTTCTCCGCCCGCTTTTGAATCGGTCTTTCCATTACTTGAATTTTCAGTAATACGGGTATAATTGTCTAAATAAGGGTTCAAGAATCTGCTCAAAAGGAAAACTTCCAATGGCAAAAATCTTGATTATCGACGACGATTCACAGACCACAAAACTGCTCGAGGGCATGGTCAAACTCAATGGGCATCAAGCATCTTCGATCAACAACAGCACCGAAGCAGTGGAAGCTGTCAGCACGGTTGTGCCCGATCTGATCCTTCTGGATATTATGATGCCGAAGATCAACGGGATACAACTCTGTAAGATGTTGAAGGCAACGCCCGGGCTTAAGGACATCCCAGTGATCATCGTCTCTGCATTGAACGATATCGGCAGCAAAAAAGATGCGTTCCACGCCGGTGCAAGAGATTTTCTTTCGAAGCCTTTCATGCAAAAAGATCTGATCGCCAAGATCAATGCCCTTCTTCAGCCGGCTTAAATAGTTGAATTACAACACACCCCCGCCATGTTCGCGGGGGTCTTTTATTTTTTACGCAGGCTGGGAAAACTCCTCCTGCAACCGAACTGGGAGGAATGGCCTTTTTTCTTTCTCAAAGGTATAATTGCCTGTAACAGCCCTGAAATGCCCGCGCTGACTCATTCTCAATATTCGCTAGGACCAGATCATGACAAAAATCCTCATCATCGACGACGACTATATGGCCACCACCCTGATCGAAAAAGTTCTCTCCGGGCAGGGATTTGAAACCCTGGCGATCAATGACAGCACTCAAGCCATTCATTCCGCACTCACTTATGTCCCAGACCTGATCGTCCTAGACCTGATGATGCCCGACCCCGACGGATTCAAAGTTTGCAGAATGCTGCGTGAATATCCGCGCTTCACATTCACTCCCGTCATTATCGTAACCGCCCTGGATGACAACGACAGCAAGGTCGTTGCATTTGGCGCAGGCGCAGATGACTACTTAACCAAGCCCTTCCGTGTAGAGGACTTGATAGCGCGTGTGAAAGAACTGCTGGACCGTGTTGGGTAATGCACCCCAGTTAAAATGCCAGTTTCCAAAATCCATTCAAAAATCATCCTGATCCCGGAAAGCGCGATCGACGAGAACAGGCATGTCAATAACGTGGCTTACGTGCAGTGGATGCAAGACATCGCCGTGGAGCATTACTCCTCTCTTGGCGGGGTGACCGCTCAAGGGGCAGAATTTACCTGGGTGGTGCGTGAGCACAGGGTCGAGTATCTACTTCCAGCTTACGCAGCCGAAGAGATCGAAATCCGCACATGGATCGAAAACATGCGAAAGGTCAGGTCACTGCGGAAGTATGAATTCATCCGCAGGTCAGACGGCAGGGTCGTTGTGCGCGGAGAAACAGATTGGGTCTTTGTCGATATCACAACGGGCAGTCCGCGCGCCATTCCACAAGAAATTATCGATCTATTTTCAAACGGATCAACCTAAACTCATTGAAATGAAACCGGCTTGCTGTTCAATGCCAGCGAGGCATTGAAATACCGGCTGGCCTCTTCGTATTCTCCATGCTCGCGGGCGTACTCGCCGGCCTTTTCAAGATAATACACCGCTTTCGCCACATCATCTGCAGACTGCCAATGATGAGCAAGTTCTGCGTACGGAGGGATCGCTGCCGGGGACTGTTCAAGCAGCTCAGCCAGCGCAGTGTGCAATTGCCGGCGCTGGGCAAACAACATTAACGAATAGGCTGCTTCATGGGTCAGCGGATCTTTGAAACTGTAACTTGTCGTTTCAGTGGAACGCTTCACGATCAGATCCAACTCAGACAATGATTGCAAATGTCCAAGCAATTGATCCTGCTCCAACGGCTCTGGATAGATCGCCGAAAGCGTATCGAGAGAGAATACCTGCCCGATCACGCTAGCCACTTTCAAAGTTAACTGAGCAGCCGGCGCAAGACGATCGATAAGCAAGGCCCGCTCCACTGTGCGACCAACCAGATTCGAAGGTGACGAATCTCCCATCCCCAAGTGGCGCACAGGGCGATAAACCGGCACGGGACGGGATTTGCCTTTTACAAGAATGGGAGGCAAAGATTCAAATTCAAAATGTGACAGGGTGGCTTCGTAAATGGAAGCGTCGCATAATATTCTTCCATGACCGGGGGCAGCGGCAGGAGCGGCCTGCATCAGCCGCGCAGCAAGATTGGTTTTATCTCCCATCGCTCCGTAGGTTCGATGCGCGGCACCGCCATACGCGCCGACACGCATCTGACCATAGGCAAGACCAACCTGCAGGTTGGCAATAAAATGCAAATGGTCGGGCAGGACCGTAAACTCCAACGCCGCAAGCACAGCCTGGATCGCATCGTCATTATGGGCAACAGGGGCCCCGAACACGATATGGATGTAGTTTCCTTTATCCCCCACCACCAATTGAAGCAGCGATCCGCCATACTTGACTGTGACCTGATCCACCCAACGGATGAATGAGTCGAGTCTCGGGCCTGCCTGCGGATCAGAGTCATATTCCAAACCGTCGAACTTCAAGAACAAGGTGGCGGCGGGACGCAATTCCGAAAGCAGATCGCTCTTGCCCGCGCGAACCTTTTCAAAGACCGCCGGAAGCATCCAGGGCTGAGCCTGCGCTTCAGGAATCGCAGAGATGGGCAGATCATCCCAAGGCACAGGGGCAACATCCTTCATCAGTCCGGTGACGACGGCCAATCTTTTTTCAGCGCGCCATTCAGAAACGATGAACCTTTCTTCAAGATCAGAAACGCCCGTAGCGACAAGCACAACCTCATCACGATTGGCATGCTGCTCGGCATCTGCCAGAATGGACAGCAGGTTTCCGGCCAATACATCGATCTGATGCAATGAAGGATCACCGACCAAGAACCTGCGGGCAGAGCCGGCTGCCACAGCAACTTTAATAGCCAGTGTAATGGTCATCCCAGCCGGCGTCATGATGGTCTTGAACTGCCGCATACCAGCCTGCATGGCAAGCGCACAGGCAGAAGCGCGCTCAATGGATGTGCCCGGGCGCTGCCTGCCGGCAAGGTCAAGATCGTCGAACCAGCAGGTAATCGCATCGCCGCTGAAGGCGATCACACTGCCGCCATAGCGATGCACCGCGTCGATCAACACGGTGTAAATGCGATTGAGATGCCGAAGGATCTCCTCGGCGCCGCGCTGCAAACCAAGCTCGTTCGCCAGCGACTCGGTCAACGGCGTAAAACCAGAGACATCTGCGAACAAAGCAGTCCCCTGCGCAGATCCCGGCAGGCTAATTCCTTGCGCCATCGCCTGCCGGCGGTCCATTGGGATATAAGCCGCAACATTCGCAGACTTTTCCAATTGCTGCTCTTGAATGTCCATTTGCATTTGTAGAATTTGATGCTTCAATCTCTGCTCACGGGCGCGCACTTCCTCTGCCATGTTGGCGAACACGCGCGCCAATTCGCCGAGCGCATCCTTCCGCGCCGCAACAGACTCGATCATGCCTGAATCATAGCTGCTGTTCTCGATCGCATCCGCGGCATTCGTCAGCAGTTCCACCTGACGCAGATACTCAACCTCCTGATCGCGAAATCTCTTTCGGGTCAGGCTGGCATCGATGCGGGCTTTCAACAAGATGGGTTCAAAAGGTTTGGGCAGGTAATCTTCGGCGCCTTGCTGAACTCCCTTCACGATGCTCTTCAGGTCGCTATGGGCGGAGATGATGATCACCGGAATATCACGAGTGACCGGAGATTCCTTGATGCGCAACAGAACTTCAAACCCATCCATGATCGGCATCATAATATCGAGCAGGATCAGGTCTGGCGATTCCCTCTTTACCATTTCCAGGGCTTCCAATCCATTGCCCGCAGAAACGGTATCGAACTCGAGATCTTCAAGTTCCTGTTCCAGGTAATCTACATTAAACGGTTCGTCATCGACGATCAATATCTTGGGACGTTCATTCATGATTCTGTTTCCCGAACTTCGAGTTTTTTAGCAAGCGGGTATTTACCCCAGATATTTCTTCAGGGTGGCGAACAATGACTGGTCATCTATGGGTTTGGTCAGATAGTCTGAACAGCCCGCATCCAGAGCCATTTTTTCATGGGCGCTCATGGCATGAGCAGACAACCCAATGATCGGTGTGGAAGCCATCGATCGGCGAATCCTGCGGGTGGCTTCATAGCCGTCTATGATGGGCAGGTTGATGTCCATGAGGATCAGATCGGGGGTATGTTCGAGAGCCATAGCCACCCCCTCCTGCCCGTCTCGGGCAACCAGCAGGTTGTAATCATCTTCAAGCAATTGCGTAAGCAGGTCAATGTTCAGGTCCGTGTCTTCCACGATCAATACAGTTTTCATATTCAACCTTTTAAGGATTTATTTTTCGAGCGCAGTGCTGATCTCTCTTACCAATCTCTCGCCATCGAAGCCCTGCTTCTTCATTACAAAGGTGACCGACTCTTTTAATTTCTTCGCTTCTTCGTCTGTCAGTTCCTTGGCGCTGATCACAATGACCGGCAGGTCGCGGGTTTCAGGATTTTGGCGTAACTGCTCGATGACCCCAAAACCATCGAGGCGGGGCATCATCAGGTCGAGCAGGATCACATCGGGGCGGCTTCTTTGAATAGACTCAAGACCGGCAACCCCATCGGGCGCAGCATCCAGAACGAACTCGGAAGCCGGCAGGATCTGGCTCAACATGTCTGCGATGTGCGGGTCATCATCCACGACCAGAACATGCTTCAACGCGCCGGACATTTTCGCAGCCACCCGCTTGAGCGTTTGCAATACCATACTGGGATCCAATGGCTTGAGCAGGTAAGCCGACGCGCCCAGTTTGAAGCCCAGCGCTTTCTTGTCAATGATCGTCAGAAGGATCACCGGGATGTTGGTTGTCAAAGGGTCGGCTTTCAAGTCGTGCAAGACCTGCCAGCCGTCCTTATCTGGCATCATGATGTCGAGCAGAATGGCGTGCGGTTGAAGCTCGCGGGCTTGTTGATGCCCCAAGGCTCCGCTGCGAGTGCCGATCACTTCAAACTCAGTGTTTCCAAGATTTTCCTGCAGGAGGTAGACAGCATCCGGGTCGTCATCGATGACTAACACAAGTTTTTTGGCGGCATCTGGCTTGGGCTGCAGAAATGCCTGCTGGGTAGAGGCAGATGCCGGGTCCGAAGATGATGCGCTATTGTCCGGCGAAGCAATTGAATCCGGTGCGGATTTTTTATCCAAATATTGAATGGGAAGGGAGAGTGTGAAGGTCGAGCCGACACCCAGCTCGCTTACAGCGGTCAGATCTCCGCCAAGCAGACGCGCGAGGTTGCGGCTGATCGCCAGCCCCAACCCGGTGCCTCCATATTGACGAGTGGTGCTGGTATCGGCTTGCTGAAATTCTTCAAAGATTCGTCCCAGGGCTTCCTCGCTCATGCCTATGCCGCTATCCTGAACAGAGACCACAAAGTTCGCCGCGGTGTGATCGACCCGCAGGGTGATCTTGCCCTGATGCGTGAATTTGGCGGCGTTGCTCAAGAGATTAAGTATGATCTGCTTGATCTTGTCCTGATCGGAATGCACGATCATCAGATCGGGAGCGAGGATTTTATCCAAAGTGACAGCAGGCTTTATCAGCGGAGCAGCTACATTCAAACAATGTTCAGCCAGCATGTTGATGCTGAAGTTCGAAGCTTGCACATCCATGCGACCGGCTTCGATCTTTGCGATGTCCAGAACTGTGTTGATCAACCCAAGCAAATGCTCGCTGCTCGAGAGCACCTTATCCAGATTGTCGGTTTGCTTTTCGGGCAATATGCCTTCAGACTTCTTGCGGACGATCCGTGTGAAACCGATGATGGCGTTCAAAGGGGTGCGAAGTTCATGCGACATGTTCGCCAGGAAGGTGCTCTTGGCTTGATTGGCATGCTCCGCGGAAGCACGCGCCGAGCGGGCCTCATGGAACAGGCGTGAGTTCTCGATCGCGATGGCTGCCTGCCGCCCAAGCCCGGTGAGGAAGTCCAGGTCGACTTGCGAGAAGGTCCCGTCGGTGCGGTCTTTATAAACCGAGAGCACGCCAATGGTGCGATTACTCGCGATCAATGGAGCGATCATCAATGTTTCAGGGACTTCCTCCTTATCGGGTGTGCCAGCCACGTGCAAGCCGCGCGGATCCAATTCCACATTGTCGATCACTTCAGCAATGCCGGTCCGGGCAATGGTGCCGGTGATGCCGCTTCCCACCTGGAGGATGTCAATGGAATTTTCTTCGGCATAGAGACCCAAAGCCAACGCAGTCCGCAGGGTCACGCCGTCTGTATCGACCAGACGCAGGATGGTGTCACGGGCGGAGAACAGGCTGTGCACATTTTCCACCACGCTGCGCGTGACGGTCTCAAGGTCAAGTGTGGATGACAGCTCGCGCCCCACATTGGCAATGGTAGCCATCTGGAAAGCACGCCGCTGAGTTTCAGCATGCAGTTGAGCCGTGTGAATGGCGGAGCCGGCGTTGGCGGCAATTGTTGTCAACAGGCGCAGAGAATCGTTATCAAAGGCTCCTTCACGCTCGGTGCTTTGCACACTAAGCACGCCCAGCACTTCCCCACCGGCATGGATCGGCACCCCAAGATAGGACAATACATCCCTGCCGACATTTGTTGCGCCGATCTCCCTGCTTCGAGCAGTAACATCCTTGTTGATCAAGAGCGGCTCGCCCGTCTGAATGATCCGGCTGGTTAACCCCTCGCCAAATTTCAAGGGAACGAATTCATCTCCATGTTGATATCGGAAGTGGATGAGTTCGGTCTTTGGATCGAGCATTGCCAGATAAGCCACGTCCGCTTCGAAGATCGCGCGGGTCTGTCTTCCGATGAGCTGGATCAAGTTATCCAATTCGGTTTCTGCCACCAGAGCCTGGGTCACCGTGCTGATAGCGCCCAGCTCAGCAGCGCGCTGCTCGGTCTCTTTCAGCAGGCGCTGAGTCTCTTTGAAGAGGCGGGCATTCTGAATGGCCGTGCCCATGTTCGAAGCAATGGTCTCCAACATGCGCACCAGAGAATCCGGGAATGCGTTCCTTGTTTTGAAATCCTGAACAGTGATCCCGCCGATCAGGGTGTTGCCGGTGAGGATCGGGATCATAATGACAGACATGGGGATCTCGCTGCCAAAGGTCAGACCCGAGCCAAATTTCTCCCATATCTCAGGGGTCACCTCGTTCGCGATCAACGACTTTCCCTGCCGCGCAAGCCGCAGACTGAACGGCGAGAGCGGGGTTGGAACCGGATATACCCGCGCATTGTTCTTGTACACATAAACAGATGTGAGCAGCTTGGATTCATTGTTATACAAACCAATGCCGATGTTATCGGTCTGGATCGCCGCCCGCAATTTATCGCCAACCTGATCAACCAGAGATTGCAGGTCCAGTTCCTGGGTCAAGGCCTGACTGATACTATTGATGATGCCAAGCTCGGTATTGCGCTGCTCGGTCTCCCGCAATAAACGTTCGGTCTCATCGAACAAGCGCGCGCCTTCGAGTGCCACTCCCATCGCATTAGAGATCGTTTCCAACAGGCGCATGGAAGAATCTGTGAAGTAATTCTCGGTCTCCAGATTTTGCAGGGAGATCCCTGTGATGGAGTTCTTGCGGATGAGGATGGGAACTGCGCACAAAGATTTTGGCGGCTGTGAGCGGGAGGATTTGAAGTCGGGAAATTGCGCCGCGAATTCGGTGAAACCAGTATTAACCACAAAACTCTTCCGCGTGGAAACAACCTCATTGAGAATGTGAATATGCAAGCCAGTGGCTGGCTTGGGAGCAATTTCCCATTCCTTGCCGTGTTCATAGGCATATTCATACGACAACGTCTTCGTGTCGTAATCGATGGTGTAGATCGCAGCCGTGTGAACATTGAAGGTTTCCGTCAACTTCCTGCCCACAGACTTGAAGATCTTTTCTGCGTCCAGATTTGAGACCAGATCCTGTTGTATGGAATTGATCATCGTCAATTCGGAATTGTTCTGCTCGGTCTCCTTGAGCAGGCGGCGGGTCTCGTCGAACAGACGCGCATTTTCAAGCGTCACGCCAATGTTGGAAGAAAGCGTTTGCAGCAGGCGCAAATTATCTTCATTGAATGCGTGTTTGTCATAACTTTGCACATCCACAACACCCAAAACTTTTTCGCCAATGAGGATCGGTACCCCGAGATAGGATTCCGGATCTTGACCTTCGCCGGGAGAATTGAGGTAGGCTGTCGCGCCCTGCTGAGCCATTTCCTCGGCGGTGTGCAGCAGCAGCGGCTGTCGACTGCGGATCACCCTTGAGGTAAGCCCCTCCTCACCCAGCTCCCACGGCGGTTCATCAAAATAATATTGATCGTCAAAGTAACTGTACGCAAGCCGAACCATCTGCCTGAAAGAATCAAAGAGTAAAACGTCCACCACATCGGCTTTGAAGATGTTGCGGATATTTTCGCCCACGGTATAGGTCAACGCTTCTACATCAAGGGTTTGCCCAAGGACCTTTCCGAGGGTGTTAATGATGGCAAGTTCGGCTGCACGTTCTTCGGTGATCTTGAGCAGGCGCTGGGTCTCATCGAAGAGGCGGGCGTTTTCGAGCGCCACACTCATTGAGTTGGCGAGGGTTTGCAGTAAACGCACATCCGAGTCGCTGAATGCATGTTCTTCCATACTGGCAAGGTTGATCAACCCACGCGCCTGATCTCCTGTCACCAATGGGACAAAGATCACTGATTTTTCAGATTCCGTGCCGGGAATGGTAAAGCTGTCGTACTTCTTTTCCTCTTCCAACAGGTTTTCGTTGATGACCACTGTTTCGCGGGTGCTAAGAACATAATGAGTAAAGCCTTGCACTCTGTAGGGTTGTGGCTCCAGAAAAACGCGCTCTCCATTTTCATACATATATGGATAATGGGTCATATTCGTTTGCGGATCTTGAATGCGAATGTTCATATCCGTGTTGTGGAAGATCTCGCGGATCTTGTCGCCGACCGCATCGTAGATACCTTGAATGTTGAGTTCGGCGGCAAGGGCGGCCTGCACACTGTTGATGATGGCAAGCTCGGCATTGCGCTCTTCGGTGATCTTAAGCAGGCGCTGAGTCTCATCAAAGAGACGCGCGTTCTCGAGCGCAGTTCCTAACGACGCGGCGATGGTGGTCAGCAGGCGCAGTGCGGATTCACCGAAAGCATTTTCGCGCTCGTAGTTTTCGATGATAATCATACCAAGTACACGGTCGCTACTGATAATCGGCACAGAAGCTATCGATTTGCCCTGATCGGTTCCAGGCATAAGCGGAATATTTACTTTTATAAAATCGTTAGTGTTGTTCAATACAAATGGCGTGCGCATTTTTAGCATTGTTTCAAATATTCCACCTGGGCTTGGCGGTGCAGATGGAAAGCTCAATCGTTTGCCGTGTTCATATTCATAAAGATAATGAAGTAGATTTGTTTTTTCATCATACCAACGGATGCCAAGATCGCCTGTACCCAATACTTCACTCAACTTATCGCCAACCAAATCCACAATGGCTTGAAAGTCCAACTCGGCGGCGAGTCCCTGCTGGATGGAGTTGATGATCTGCAACTCGGCGACGCGTTCCTGCTCGGCTTTGAACAAGCGCTGGGTCTCATCGAAAAGACGCGCGTTCTCGAGGGCGGTTCCCAACGAAGCGGCGATAGTGGTCAACAGGCGCAGTTCAGATTCGCCGAAGGCATTCTCGCGCTCATAATTTTCGAGTTGTAACGATCCAAGGGCACGATCACCGCTGATGATGGGTAGAGAAACACCTGATTTGCTACTATCCGTGCCTGGAACTGAAGGAGAAATTGCATTCCCTTCCTCTTCAGTATTCCAAATAACCGGCTGGCGAGTTTTTTGCATTTTCTCAAATAAGCCGTCTGGTGTTGGTCGGCGCGGTTCTATCGTAAGTCTTTCACCATGTTCGAAGACGTAAAGATAATGAGCCAAGTTGTTTTTTTCGTCATACCAAGTGATCATAAGATCAGGTGTGTTGAGCACATCACGCAGCTTATCCCCAACCAGATCCACGATAGCCTGGAAATCCAACTCAGCGGCGAGTCCCTGCTGGATGGAGTTGATGATCTGTAACTCAGCGACGCGTTCCTGCTCTGCTTTGAAAAGGCGTTGAGTTTCATCAAAGAGACGCGCGTTCTCGAGCGCGGTTCCCAACGATGCGGCGATGGTAGTCAGCAGCCGAATTTCAGATTCGCCAAAGGCGTTCTCACGTTCAAAATTGGAAGTGCCGATCAAACCTTGTACATGGTCACTGACAATAATGGGCACCAAAATGCTGGATTTTTCAATATCAGTACCGGGAATGTGGAGCGAAGCAATCTTTTCAACTTCTTCTTTTGTATTTAGAACATATGGTTGACGGGTTTTTCGTAAAACATCGAATATCCCATCTGGAGGTGGATTTATTGGCCCAAGTGAAACACGCTTCCCATGTTCGTAGACATAAAGGAAATGGAGCAAGTCTGCTTTTTGGTCGTACCATCTGATTTCAAAATTTTGCGTATTAAACACTTCCCGTAACTTGTCACCAACCAGATCCACAATGGCTTGGAAGTCCAGCTCGGCGGCGAGTCCTTGCTGAATAGAGTTGATGATCTGCAATTCGGCGACGCGTTCCTGCTCGGCTTTGAACAGCCGCGCATTATCGAGCGCTACGCTCATCGAGTTTGCAAGGGTTTCCAGAAGGCGCACATCCGACTCGATGAAGGCATTCTCTTTTTCGAAGTCGATAACTTCGATCAACCCTATGGCTTTTTCCCCTGAGATCAACGGCGTTATCAGCACTGATCTTGGCGTTGAGGAAGCTAATAATGTACTGCCGTATTTTTTCATTTCCTCATCGTAGTTCTGGTTAATTACCAGTGTTTTTCGATTGGCAATAACATGAAAAGCAAAGCCGCCGTCACTAAGCGGGTGGGGAGGTTCCGTGACTCGTTTTCCTTTTTCGAAAATATATGGATAGTGTAACAATCCAGTTTGCTCATCATAAATACGAATATCGATTTCGTCCTGATGAAGAGTTAGCCGAATCTTGTCACCGACGAGATCGTATATGGCTTGCATATCCAATTTGGATGCCAGCCCTTCCTGAACACTGTTGATGATGGCGAGCTCTGTCACGCGCTCTTGTTCGGCTTCAAAGAGCCGCGCATTCTGAATAGCGACACCCATGTTGGCTGCCAGGGTTTGTAAGAGCGAAAGATTGTTCTCTGAGAAATGATTCTTCCTGTAATTGCCAACAGTGACAACCCCAATGGCTTTGTCGTTCACAATGATCGGCGCGAACATCATGGATTGGGTATCTGTCCCATTGACGTTTTCAAGTAGTTCAGGCGGTAGATAGGCGCCATTGGCAACCTGTTCTTCAAATGTTCCCATTAGAAGGGGTTGGCGTGTTTGGATGACTTTGGTAGTTAAGCCTTTCCCCAAAGGGAATGGCTCAATGAAATCGAGATAGCCACCTTCGCCCTGATCATATTCATAAAGGGAATGGATGAGATTGGTCTGCTCGTCCAGCAGCAGGATCGCGATGGCTTCTGCATGAAAAATATCACGGACTTTATCGCCCACGATTCTTGTGACTGTTTTGACGTCCAGCGTCTTTGCCATCGCTTCACCCACCGAGTTGAGGATGGCGAGTTCATCTACACGTTGATTTAACTGCTCGGTTCGTTCTTCGACCTTGCGCTCGAGTCCTTCAAGTAGACCGGCATTATCCAAAGCGACAGCGCCCTGGTTCGCCAACATGCCGAGCATATTGCGGTCGGTGTTGTCGAAGGTACCGTAGAGCGATTCCATGTCCACATAGAGGTAGCCGAGGAGTTGGTTTTGGGCGATGAGAGGCGCGACAATTCGACTGAGACCAGACTTCTTGGGCAGAGTCAACTGCACAGTCCGCGTTTGACGTGCTTGATCTAGATATTTGCCGATGCGCTTCAACACATCCTTGGGGTCTTCGACTTTTTCGTAGCCTTTGCCCGATTGATAGGAGGGCAAAGGCAAAATGGATTCCGCCACTTGGCGCGCGCCGTCCTTTTCAAGGATCAACATCACGCGCTCGCCGCCGATCAGTTCGGTGGCTTCTTCAACGAGGAAGGTCTGGATGGCTTCGACGGTTTTGAGCGTGTTGAGGCGCAGGCTGGTGTTGGTGAGGCGTTGGAAGGGTTCGCGCAGGTTGGATTCAATAGCGAGGTGCGGGTATGTAGGGCCGGATCGCGATCCGCCCTTATGCACCCAAAATTGCAGCAGTTCGCGATTGACCTGCACCTTGTTGAGCGCGTTGCGGCGCAGACCTTCATCGCGGATGTTTTGAATGCTTTCGAGCAAAAAGTTGTAGGCGCGTTCAAGGGCTTCGCGGGCTTCTTTCGTTTTCTTGTTGGCATTGAGTGTCTGCGTGTGCCGCCACCAGATGGCTTGGGAGGATAAGCCATCTGGCTGGGCAAAGTTTTGGGCGCGGTGCAGGGCAGTGGCTTTGGCAGTGGCTTTGAGCGCGGCGGCGGGGTCACCCGCGGCGAGGTGGATTTTTGCCAGTTCGGTCAGTTCGATATGTTCACTGCCAGTTTGGGCGGCTTTGTCGATCTTCAAGGCAGATTTGTAGTGACTTATGGCGCTCTTCAGGTCGC
>Ga0268298_10002183_pt1 | contig 21741 bp, 13 predicted proteins | sample WWTPWeurt_MetaG_FD_194462 | JGI IMG/M metagenome (GOLD analysis project Ga0268298, IMG submission 194462) | Activated sludge microbial communities from WWTP in Nijmegen, Gelderland, Netherland - WWTP Weurt | ecosystem: Engineered > WWTP > Aerobic digester > Activated sludge | place... | reverse complement strand
CACCCGCTTTGGCTATGGAGCATCCAGCCAAAGATACGCCGCCCTCGATGAAGCCTTGTTGGAAATTGGCGTCCGCCAGGACAGGCTGGCAGTCAGCAGCCTCAGCCGGGCGCGCGGGCTGAACCTGCCTGCAGGAATTCCCAAACCTGAGGCGCTGCTCTCGATTGCACTGCGCCACGAACAGATATTTTATGGCATCCTGTGGCTTGGATTTGATCAACCGCATGTATTCAGCGAAGAAGAAGTCCGCTTTATTACCACCCTGGGCGGTCAAACCGCCCTGGCTGCTTCGAATGCCCGCCTGTTCCAAAATGCCGAGGTAGGCCGCCAGCGTCTTGCAAGCATCCTGGCCTCTACCGCTGATCCGGTGCTGGTGACCGATCATCAAGACCGACTGATCCTGGCAAACCCGGCCGCCTGGCATGCATTAGGTTTAAACCCGGACACTACCCACGGACACCCGGTCAATAACACCATTATGATCCCAGAGCTGGCAAATTTGCTGCGCCTGCCTGGCAAAGAGACCAGTTCAATCGAAATTTCAGCCCTCGATCAGCGCATCTACCTGGCTACGGCATCGCCGATCATCGCCGGGAATCGCACCATGGGCCGGGTCTGCATCCTGCGTGATGTGACCCATTTCAAAGAATTGGATGCCCTGAAATCCGATTTTGTTTCAACCGTCAGCCATGATCTCCGCTCACCGCTGACGCTGATGCGCGGTTATGCAACCATGCTGGATATGGTCGGGACACTGAATGAGCAGCAGGCGAATTACACCCAAAAAATTATCAATGGCGTGGATATCATGTCCAGCCTGGTCAACAACCTGCTGGATCTGGGCCGGATTGAAGCCGGGATCCACCTGCAGCTTGAGTTTGCCGAGGTAAGCGATATCCTTCAAAATGTAATGGAACCGCTGCAAGGCACAGCCGCCCAAAAGCAAATCAGCCTTTCTGCAGTCCTGCCCACAACCCAACTGCCCCCCATCCAGGCAGACATGGCCCTGCTCCAGCAGGCCTTACACAACCTGATTGAAAACGCAATCAAATACACCGATCCAGGCGGAAAGGTAAGAATCCAGGTCCGCCAGGAAGATAATCACATTGTATTCGTAATCGCTGACAGCGGGATCGGGATTGCTCCGATTGACCAGCCAAGACTGTTTGAGAAATTTTACCGCGGCGCCCAACGCGACGCCCGGAAGCGAACCGGCAGCGGTCTGGGGCTTGCGATTGTCAAATCAATTGCGGACCGGCACAATGGCAAGGTCTGGGTGGAAAGCCACCTTGGGAAAGGCAGCATTTTCAGCCTGCTAATTCCCCTGCGGCAGACAAAAACAGACGCAAAAAGCGAAAAAAGCCCTTGACCGATTGGGCATTTTAATTGTATAATGATAAGACATGCTTGTATTTAACGTCAGACTGGGACAATAGGTGCATTTTCGGCTGGCATCGCTGGCTGAAGCCCATTGTTGAGGAAAAAGGTTATTTACATGGTGTGTAAGCAAAATCCCTTCAGAATTAAGGGTTTATCATTTGTGGTTGTACAAGCTAATTGTCAATATTCAAGCTCAAAACTTGCGGTGTTGAGCTGTTAAATCGAAATAATCAAGCGCTTGAGCTAAAAAACTCGAGCGCTGGATTTTGTTATTTATAGTTCTCTTCAGGAGGCAATCGAGTGGAAACGAAAGGGCTAACCGCCTTACGAATCAGCCTGGCTTCACCCGAAACCGTACGAAGTTGGTCGTACGGTGAGGTGCTTAAACCTGAAACCATTAACTACAGGCGCTTGCGCCCAGAAAAAGATGGGTTATTCTGCGAAGCAATCTTTGGACCTACCCGAGATTGGCAGTGCTACTGCGGTAAGTATAAAAATATCCGCTATAAAGGCATCGTCTGTGATAAGTGTGGCGTTGAAGTCACACGGTCGTCAGTTCGCCGCGAACGCATGGGGCACATCGAACTTTCTGCGCCTGTTGCGCATGTGTGGTACACCCGCCGCATTCCTTCTTATTTAGGTCTGCTGCTGGATATCTCACGGCGTAATTTGGATCGGGTTCTGTATTTCGCCCAATATGTAGTTACTTATGTCGACGAGGAAGCCCGCCAGAAAGCGCTCAAACGCCTCGAAGATAAAATTGTCTCCGCTGAACGCGAGCAGGGCAGCCGTCTGAATGCAAAAATTGCAGAGACCAAAGCAGCCCGCGATCGCAAGCTGGGCGAACAGGCCAGCATCAAGTCTCAGTTGGAACAAAAATACGACGAGCAGATCGGCAACCGTCTCGAACCCATCATTCAGGAAGGGCAGCGCCTCGAGCATCTTCTGCAGGAAAGCATGGGCGTTCCGGCTCGAGTGGAAGTCGTCTTCTCCGAAAATGGAGCAGTCATCATTCAGAGCGGTGAAACCATCACCAATCAGCACATCTCCAAGGTGCAGCGCATTGTTAAAGATCGCCTGGATGAGATCGAGAAAGAATTAAAAGATCAGAAGCAGCGCGAAATTGAACACATCAACATGGATGTGGACGTTTTCCGCGCTCAGGCTGATCGTGACATGGAAGATCTGCGCAACGCCCTTGAAGACCAATCCACGGTTGTGCATGATGAAAACAGCAAGCTGCGCGATGAAATCATGGAAATTCGCCCCCTGACCTTTATGGGTGAAACCCGTTTTCGCGAACTGAAAGCCCGCTGGGGTCAGGTCTTCCGCGCTGATATGGGCGCTGAAGCCTTCTTCGATATCCTGCGCCGCCTCGACCTGGACAAAGTTGCCACCGAACTCTGGCAGGAAATCCGCACCACCAAGAGCAAGCAGAAGCGTAAAAAAGCGACCAAGCGATTAAAAGTTGTCGAAGCTTTCCGCCGTTCGGGCAACCGCCCCGAGTGGATGGTCCTGACGGTTCTGCCCGTTATCCCCCCTGACCTGCGCCCCATGGTCCAGTTGGATGGCGGCCGGTTTGCCACATCCGACTTGAATGACCTTTACCGCCGGGTGATCAACCGCAACAACCGCCTGAAAAGACTGCTTGAACTCGGTGCGCCGGATGTTATCGTGCGCAACGAAAAACGTATGCTTCAGGAAGCTGTTGACTCTTTGATCGATAACTCACAGCGCGGCAAAGCGCTCTCACGGCGCGGCCGACGTGAATTGAAATCCTTGAGCGACATGCTCAAAGGTAAGAAAGGCCGTTTCCGCCGCAACCTGCTCGGCAAGCGCGTCGACTATTCCGGTCGTTCGGTTATCGTGGTTGGCCCCAAGCTAAAACTTTACCAGTGTGGTCTGCCAAAGACCATGGCGCTGGAGTTGTACCGGCCGTTTGTCATTTCACGCCTGGTTTCGCACAATTATGCTGCGAATGTTAAGGGCGCCAAACGATTTATCGAGCGCAACCGCCCCGAAGTCTGGGAGGTTCTCGAAGAAGTCATCAAAGAACGTCCCGTTCTTTTGAACCGTGCCCCCACCCTTCACCGCCTGGGTATCCAGGCCTTTGAGCCGATTTTGATCGAAGGCAGCGCTATCCAGCTCCATCCTCTGGTTACCACCGCCTTCAACGCCGACTTTGACGGCGATCAGATGGCTGTGCATGTCCCGCTTTCTCAAAAGGCTGTCAACGAAGCCCGTGAGCTGATGCTCTCGTCCAAGAACCTGTTGAAACCAGCCGATGGCGAGCCTATCATCAGCCCGTCGAAGGATATGGTGTTGGGTGTTTATTACCTGACCACCCTGGATGAAAGCCGCAAGCACAAGGGCGATGGGCGTCACTTTGCGACGATTGATGAAGCAATCCTGTGCTACCAGCTCAGCCAGGTTGAAGTCAAATCAAACGTCTTTATCAAAACCCTCTCCTGGTATGATGATGATAACAATCGTCTACCCAAACCTGAAGAGCGGATCATCAAAACCACCATAGGGCGGATCATCTTTAACGAGATACTGCCCAGTTCAATCCGTTTCGTCAATCGCAGCCTTGAGAAGGGCGGTCTTAAAGACCTGATTGCTGAAATGTATGAGGTCGGTGGCGAAGCAGAAACTCCCGATGTGGCAGACCGGATTAAGGATATTGGTTTCACTTACGCCACCCGCTCCGGTTACAGCATCGCGGTTTCCGATATCGCCGTCCCGCCCGAGAAGACAGCCATTGTCAACCAGGCCCTGGCTGACGCAGAATCTGTGGCACGAGATTTCCGCCGCGGTCTGTTGACCGAACAGGAACAGAACGAGCGTGTGATTGCGATCTGGCAGCGCACCACCAACGAAGTAGGCGCCGCCGTACGCCGCCATCTCGATCCTCAGGGCAACCTGGCGACAATGGCCAACTCTGGCGCGACCAAAGGTGGTTTCGGCCCCATTTCGCAGTTGGCCGGTATGCGCGGTTTGATGGCAGATCCGTCTGGCCGTATCATTCCGCTGCCCATCCGTTCAAACTTCCGCGAAGGCCTGACCGCTCTGGAATACTTCATCTCAACCCATGGCGCTCGTAAAGGTTTGGCCGACACCGCCCTCCGTACAGCTGATGCAGGTTACCTGACCCGTCGTCTGGTGGATATCGCTCAAGATATCATCATCAACGAGTTGGACTGCGATACAGACGAAGGCGTGATCATTTACAAGAAAGATGATGTCGCCGGGCAGCCCCTCAGCAGCCGTATCTTCGGCCGTCTGGCCGGAGAGCGGGTTGTCGCCCCCAGCACTGGCGAAATTCTGGCCGAACGCAACGACATGATCGACCATGACTTGAGCCGCCGGATTGCCAATGCGGGCGTGACTGAAATCAAGGTCCGCTCTCCACTCACCTGCCAGCTTACCCACGGCATCTGCTCCAAGTGCTATGGTATGGATCTGGGCCGCGGCCGCATGGTCGCCATTGGTTCCGCAGTTGGTATTGTGGCCGCCCAGTCCATCGGCGAGCCCGGTACGCAGCTCACCCTGCGCACGTTCCACACCGGTGGTGTGGCTGCAGGCGGCGACATTACGACGGGTCTGCCCCGCGTGGAAGAGTTGTTTGAAGCCCGCCGCCAGCCAAAAGGCGAAGCGGTTATGTCAGACATCGCCGGCGTGGTCAAGGTCTCCCAATCTGACCGCTACAGCGATATGCGCATTGTCCGGGTTGAACACAGTGAAATGATCAGCGACGAGTACGATGTGCCCAATGCCTGGGTGATCGAAGCCCGTGACGAAGGCGCAGTCGAAGTTGGATCCATTGTTGCCCGTCTCGAATCTGCCACCATTGCGGCCCAACATGCTGGCCGGGTGCGGATTGAGCCCAGCACAACCGGCAATCAGGCCCGCATCATCATCAGCTATGAAGCCCGCCAGGACGCCGAATACGAAATCCCAAGCAATGCCCGCTTACTGGTCAAAGACGGCGAGCATGTCGCTCCCGGGCAGCCGATTACAGAAGGTTCATTGAACCCGCACCGCATCCTGAAGATTCAGGGCCGCGATGCAAGCCACATGTACCTGCTGTCTGAGGTTCAGAAGGTGTACCGCTCTCAGGGTCAGAACATCAACGACAAGCACTTTGAGGTGATCATCCGCAAGATGCTGTCCAAGATCCAGGTTACCCGCCCCGGCGATACAGCATACCTGCCCGGCGATCTGGTTGATCTGCTGGAAATCAAGCGGCGCAACGAAGAACTGCTGGCAGCCGGCAAGCGGCCCGCCCGGTTTGTCGAAGTCCTGCTTGGCATCACCAAGGCATCACTCAGCACCGACTCGTTCCTCTCAGCCTCTTCCTTCCAGCACACCATCAAGGTGCTGGCAGGCGCAGCGATCGCTTCCACGGAAGACCCGCTGTATGGTCTGAAAGAGAATGTCATCATCGGTAAGCTGATCCCGGCAGGCAGCGGGTTTACCCAGGGTCGCTTCATTGAAGGCGACGAAAAGAAACAGGCTGCCCAAAAAGCAGAAATTGGCGGGTTGTTCCCGGATGATCCAAACATGGATCCCAATTACATGAATGATTAGGAAATAAAAAATGACCGGCTTTTGCCGGTCATTTTTTTATCTCACCGAGGCTGTCCAAAAAGAGAGGTTTGGGGTACATCGACAACCACATGTAGTGGTCGATGTACCCCAAGAATACTTGACTCTCTAATTCGTGTATGTGCCGATCACCCCACCCCTCAAGGGGCGGGAGCAATGCTAAAATTGCGATTGCTCCCCGCCCCGAGGGCGGGGTTGGGGGTGGGCGGGTCTTCGTTGCCACCCATACAGGTTAGACAGCCAGGGCCCAATAATCCAATATGTACGGCGGAGGTTGTTCAAAAAAGGAACTTTTTGAACAACCTCATTATTTTAGTTTATCTTCAAGCCGGGCTTTTACAGCTGGCCATTCTTCTGGCAGAATGCTGTAAAAAACCGAATCGCGAACATGCCCGTCTGGCAGAATCATATGATTCCGCAGGATGCCTTCTTTGACGGCACCCAGGCGCTCAATCGCCCGCTGACTGCGTTCATTGCGTAGATCGGTTTTCAACTGCACCCGAACCGCCTGCAGGGTCTCAAAAGCATGTTTTAACATCAAATATTTGGATTCCGTGTTAACGGCGGTGCGTTGAAAAGCTGCTCCATACCAGGTGCCGCCAACTTCAAGACTGCGATTGCGAACGTCAATATTCAAATAGCGTGTGCAGCCAACTGGCTGGTTTGTGTCCAGTGAGACAACCGCAAACGGCAAATCGGTGCCCACTGCCTGGTGATCGAGCAGTTTGAGCACCCAATTACGCAGATCATCTTCAGTTGTTATCTCACCGTAGACCATCAAACGCCAGATATCCGCGTCCAGGCCGACCTTTGCCAGTCCGGGCACATGCTCAAGCCCCAGGGGCTCCAGCCGGACAAATTCCCCCATCAAAACAATTGGCTCGATTTTCATCGTATTCTTCGTTATCCAGATGCTGTCCAAAAAGAGGGGTTTTGGGCAGATCGACCATCACGTGTGGTGGTCGATCTGGTCCAAGAATCGAATATATCCGGCAGGGGCTGTTCAAATTTTGGACAGCCCCTGGATATCACCAAACTTTAGGTGCCTTCTTCCCAGGAATTGAGATATGCAACCTGGGCGGCGGTCAGTGTGTCGATAAGTATGCCCATACCCTGCAGCTTCAGGCGGGCAATTTCGCGGTCAATATCAACGGGAACGCTGTAAACTTTCTTTTCCAGGGTCTTGGCGTTCTTGATCATATATTCGGCAGCGAGAGCCTGGTTAGCGAAAGACATATCCATCACGCTGGCGGGATGTCCTTCGGCTGAAGCCAGGTTGATTAACCGGCCTTCGCCCAGGATATTAATATGCCGTCCATCCGCCATGACATACTGATCAACAAAAGGCCGAACCAGACGTTTTTCAACGGCCATTTTTTCCAGGGCAGGCAGATTGATTTCAACATTGAAATGGCCTGAGTTGGCAACAATCGCGCCGTCTTTCATCACATGGAAGTGATGTTCATCGATCACATTCAAGTCGCCGGTCACGGTGACAAAAATGTCACCTTCGCGGGCGGCCTGTTCCATCGGCATAACCCGGAAGCCATCCATTACGGCCTCGAGGGCAGAGATGGGATCAACTTCGGTCACAATCACATTCGACCCCATACCGCGCGCCCGGCTGGCCAAACCGCGTCCGCACCAACCGTAACCAGCGACAACGAAGTTGCGGCCTGCGAGCAAGACGTTGGTCGCCCGCACAATGCCGTCAATGGTTGATTGCCCGGTGCCATAGCGATTGTCGAACAGGTGCTTGGTCTGAGCATCGTTGACTGCGATCACCGGGAAAGTCAGCATACCATCCGCAGCCATTGCTCGCAAGCGGATGACGCCGGTGGTGGTTTCTTCGGTACCGCCAACCACATTGGGCAGCAGTTCGCGGCGCGATTTATGCAGGGTGCCGACCAGATCGGCGCCATCATCCATTGTCATGTGGGGCTTGTGATCAAGCGCAGCGCCAATGTGCTTGTAATAGGTCACATTGTCTTCGCCTTTGATCGCGAATGTGGGAATTTCGAAAATCGAAACCAGGGCGGCAGCGACATCATCCTGGGTCGAAAGCGGGTTAGAGGCGGTCAATACGACCTCGGCCCCGCCCGCCTGTAAGGTGCGCATTAAGTTTGCCGTCTCTGTGGTGACATGCAAGCAGGCAGCGACACGCACGCCCTGCAGAGGGCGTTCTTTTGCAAATCGTTCGCGAATCTGGCGCAAAACGGGCATGTCCCGTTCCGCCCATTCAATTCGCCGCCGGCCACCTTCGGCAAGCTTCAAATCTTTTACATCTGAATTTTCCATTAGCTGAATCTCCTTCTCAATTTCTCAGACAAATATTTCCATTTGTTTGTGCCGCAGCTCATTTTTCAACACAAACAGCACAAGTTTCATTCAAACAGGGCATCTAGCTGACCCTGGTCTTCATAGTATAACCTGAACCTGGCAACAAACTCCTGGGTAGTATAATGATGGCTTTGTGGTCCTGCCTGCTCCAGGCAGTAAGTAGCAGCCAGCGCGCCAATTTGCCCACACAATTCAAGCCCCCATCCGCGCTGGTAACCAGCCAAAAAACCACCCCGAAATGCATCACCCACACCGGTGGGGTCCACAATCAGCGCTGCCGGTACGACCGGAATATGAATTTCACCTGCCCGGGTGTAAATATCGGCGCCATTTTCACCGCGCGTAACCACCACAAAAGCCGCATAATTTAGGATCGATTGGATATCAAGTCCTGTGGCTTTCTCAATCAGGCCATATTCATAGTCATTAACAAACAAAGCCTGACAGCTTTCAACCCCCTTGCGCAGCGATGCTGCATCCAGGCGTACAATTTGCTGGCTGGGATCATAAAAATAAGGGATGCCAAGCTCTGCACATTCCTGCACATACTGGTTCATCGCCCCGGGATCATTCGGCGAAATCACAACCAGGTCAGGGCGCTCTCCTTGCCAGGTCCGAAATGAGAGCTGGCTGGCAAATGCCATAGCACCCGGGTAAAAGCTGGCGATCTGAGCATTTGAACGGTCTGTATTGGCGAAAAATGAGGCAGTAAAGACACCCGGAACCACTTTGGCTAAGGAAGTGTCAATCCCTTTATTTTCCAACCACTGGCGGTAATCCTCAAAATCCTCGCCCACCGTTGCCATTAGTTGGGGTTTGCCGCCCAAAAGCGCCAATGTGTAGCCGATATTCGGAGCAACCCCACCTCGCCGCAGCGTCATCGTTTCCACCAGGAAAGATAAACTGATTTGATCGAGCTTATCTGCAAGGAAGTGTTCCCGGAAATATCCGGGGAAAGTCATCAGGTAATCATATGCAACAGAACCAGTCAGAACAATTTTCACAGCCAATGCCTCAGACAACAAGATTGCGCACAAAAAGACGCCCTCAGTGGAGAGCGTCTCATTTAACGCAACTTAGTTTATCACGAGGCAGGGCGAGTGTCAAATATTAATTCTTACCGGGAATTTCCCAAATCCAGAGCTGTGAGAACAAACAGGTTGTTTCACCCGATTCCTGAAAACCCATCACCCCGGCCAGACCCTTTTCCTGATCGGATAAGGAAAATGTCCCCAGGCGGGTCCCGTTAGCAAATACAGTCAGTTCTTTACCCTGGACCATCAGGTGATAAAGGTTGGTCGCCCCCTGTTCAATATCAATCAGTTTGGTGTACTGCACTTCCAGGCTGCGTTCGGGCACCAGTTGGCCATTTGAAAAATACTCCAAATCCCAGGCCGGCGCTCCCGCCAGGCGTAATGTAGAGAACTGGTACTGTTTTCCAGTTCCCAGCGGCGGGTCGGCACGCAAGATAATCCCACAACCGGCCAGACCGGTTTTTGAAGACCAGCCGATCGCCACCCTGAGTATAAAGTCTGTCAGGATCAGATCCTGCGCCGCCGCACTGTATTTTGTTTCGTTGTAATTTTTCAGAGTAATTTCGATCGGACCGGGATCGTACCAGGCCAGGCTGCCTTCAAGTGGCAGTCCCAGGGCAGCCAACTCTTTCTTTATTTGATCATCATCGACAGGTTCGCTGGTTTGAAAAAAAGCGCCCGCCGTCGCAGCGACATCAACCGTGCCAGTTGGGGTCCGGGTTGGAATCAGCGTGGCTAATGGGGTCCGGGTTGCTAAAAAAGTCGGCTCAATCGAGCGGTCAGGTGGTGTTACGGTGAAGGGGATTCGGGTTCGGGTTGGAGGCAGCGGCGATGGCGAGGGGTTCGGAAACGGCGAGCAGGCGGTAAGTATAAAAAGACAAACAAAAAAACATCGTCCCCAAAATTCCCACACAATCCGACTCCAGGTTATGCCAGGCATCTTTTGGATTATACCCGGTTTCCGGCTTTAACATCTGCAGCCAATCCAATTACCCTGGACACATCCGGCATCCTCATTTATAGTCAATCTATGTCTAAATTACCCCGGTCCCAATATTTGCCCGGAGCCCAATCCGCCGCCCGGCGGTGCACGCTGGGCCTGATCCTGCTCATCACCGCCATCGGAATGGCCTGCAGCACCTTCAGCACGCCGCTCCCGTCACAGCCAACAGTGGCCACGCCAACCTCAGCGCTGGTCTTCGCAACGCCTACCCCTCAGCCAACCCCGGCCCAGGCTGCCGATCAACAGCCAATAATTACCCCAACTGCTCCTCCAGCGCCCACGTCTTTACCTGCGCCTGCCCAGGAAACCCACATTGAGGTTGGCGACAAAGCGCTGGGGTTGGGCAATTTCGAGACCGCTCTGGCAGCTTATGAACAGGCCAGCGTCTCCGCAGATTCGGAAAGCAGGGCTTCGGCGCTGCTTGGTCTGGGGAGAACATATTTGCAGCTCGACGATACCGATAATGCCTTAAAGTACCTGCGCGAGCTGCTGGACCAGTATCCCCAAACAAGACAAAGCGCAAAAGCAAATTTCGCCCTGGCCCAAACATATGAACAGATCGACCGGACGGAGGATGCAGCCGAATACTATCTGGCTTACCTGACCGAACAACCCGGAATTTTGGACGCCTATATTTATGAAAAGCGGGGAGATTTGCTGTCCGCAAATGGGAATTTTAGCCTTGCCCAGATCGAATACCAGGCTGCGCTGAACAGCCCCCGGCTTTTAAATGATTTTGAGCTTGAAATTAAACTGGCGCGCTCCTACGCTTATATCGGTGATTATGGAACAGCGCTGGTGATGTACGATGACATTGCAGCCCGAACCACATCAGATTACATCAAAGCCCAGATGGGCTATCTCAAAGGCATCGCCCTCAGCGCTCAGGGAGATACCGCAGGCGCCCAGGCGATATATCTGGAGATGATCAACAATTATCCCGCGGCTTACGATTCCTACCTGGCTCTGGTGGAGCTTGTCAATGCGGGGTATGCCGTGGATGAGCTTCAGCGCGGGATTGTCGATTATTTTGCCGGCGAATATGTCGCCGCCCTGGCTGCCCTGGACCGCTACCTCAGTGCCGCCCCAACCGACCCGGCGCGGGCATACTATTACAAAGGGCTGTGTCTGCGGGCCCAAAATAACCCGGCAGCCGCCATTGAAACCTGGGATATAGCGATTGTGGGCTATCCTGCCAGCCCGGTCATTGACCGGGTTTATGAACAAAAGGCCTACACCCAGTGGGCATTTCTGGATCAATATCCAGAAGCCCGCCAGACCCTGGTCGACTTTGTAGATGCCCAGCCCAACCACGCCAGAGCGGCTGAATTCTTATTTGACGCCGCCCAAATCTCCGAAAGAAACGCCAATCTGGCAGATGCGGTTGCCCTCTGGGAGCGCATCCCGGTCGACTTTCCTCAATCCGCCTACAATTTTAATGCCCTGATCCAGGCAGGTCTCGGCGAATACCGCCAGGGAAATTTCCAGGCGGCCCAGGCAATCTTCCTGCGCGCCCAGGCCAATTCGGCCAACATTGCCGAGACTTCTGCGGCATTGTTTTGGGTGGCAAAAACGTACCAACAACTGGGCGACCGTCCTGCCGCCGAACAGTTCTGGCAGGCAGCCGCTTCAACTGACCCGACTGGGTATTATTCAGAGAGAGCCCTGGATATTCTCGCAAATCGCCCTCCCTTCGATCCACCCATGGCTTTTGACCTGGGCTACGACGCCCAGGCTGAATACCAGCAGGCCGAGCAGTGGCTGCGAACAACGTTTAGCCTGCCCCCAGAAACCGACCTGAGCAGTCCGGGGACACTCAATGACGAGCCCAATTTCCGCCGGGGGATGGAATTTTGGGAGCTGGGTCTCTATAACCTGGCCTCAACTGAGTTCGACGCCCTGCGCACCCTCATCCAGAACGATCCGGCAGCCTGTTTTCGCCTGGCGCAAACCCTTGTCCAACTGGGAGCTTACCGCCCGGCAATTCTGACCACCCGCCAGATCCTGACCCTGGCCCAGTTGGATGATGCAGCCTCGCTCAATGCCCCGATGTATTTTAATCGCATCCGGTTTGGCGCATATTACATCGATCTGGTCATCCCAGAAGCACAGACCTACAACTTCCATCCTTTCGTTGTCTGGAGCCTGATGCGACAGGAAAGTTTCTTTGACCAGACCATCGTCTCGCCGGCTGGAGCGCGCGGCTTGATGCAAATTATGCCTGCCACAGGGCAGGAACTTTCCGAACAACTCGGCTGGCCTGCCAACTACTCCAACGAGTCGCTAAACCTGCCTTTGGTCAGCATCAAACTTGGCCTGCGCTATCTCAGCAACGCCCAGCGCTATCTGGACGGCGACCTTTTTGCCGCTATGGCTGCATACAACGGTGGGCCTGGCAACGCTGCCGCCTGGAAAGAACTTTCCCAAAACGATCCGGACCTCTTCTTGGAAATTATCCGCTTGGATGAGCCCAGGCGCTACATCAAAGGCATCTACGAGATGTTCAATATTTATCGCAGATTGTACGGCCGGATCCCGGAATAGCCCAAAACAACTTCTTTTCGAACCACCCCGAACTGGCGTCCTAATAGAGTAAAATAACGTCAGTTCGGGATAAGAGATTTTTGGGTGTTTTTTGGGTGGCGTAGCCACCCAAAAAACACCCAAAACAACCTCTTTTCGAACTAACCCGAACTGGGGTTAAAATAAAGAAAAGGAGGCGCAATGCCTGTGCAACCTCTCAACCAACGCATGTTTCATGGGACGATCAACGCCTCAGCCCTGGCAGATCAACTTATAGCCCGCTACAATGACCGCCAAAACCGGACATTTGTGCAAAAAAGCTCCGGCAGTGCAGTCATCCAAGTCGGCAGCAAACACGGCACACCGATCAGTGTGAACATTGCCGATACACAGGGCGGTGTACTGGTCAGCATGGGACGCGGCCGCGATTGGCTCGACCGGGCAGCCGACGCCGGTGAGATGATTGAACGCGCCGCAGCGGGAAATCCGATTTCCCTCCTGGCGCTGATTCCAGATGTGATTGGCGAACTGCAAAAAGAAAACCTGGCGCCAGGTATCTGGAATGCCATCAACGATATCTGCAGCCTGAGCCTCGCTCTGGCGGGTGAGGAAAATGCGCCTGCCAACCCCAAAATCTGCCTGTACTGCAGCACAGCCAACCCAGATGAACTTGAATCTTGCCAGGCCTGCGGAGCAGCCCTGCCAGTCAATTTGCCGAGGGTCTGCCCTAAATGCAGCCGTGCCCATACCTCAGACGCTCTGTTCTGTCAGGCCTGCGGAACCCGATTGGTGGAAGGATAATCGATGTCTGGACCCAAATTTATCCCATCAGCAGAACGCCGCAAAATTGCGGAGGATATCGCAAACCGTTTTCACCGGCAGTATGGAGATCGAACCATCGCAATCGGGGTCTACGGTTCCCTGGCTCGCCAGATGGAAGGCCCCTACTCAGACATTGAAATGTTCGTCGTGATCCAGGGCCAGGACATCTGGAAACCTTTTGAATGGGCTACCCCAGACTGGAAGGCCGAGGTGGATGTCTGCTCTGCCGATACACTCGAAAGCCAGGCAGCTGCTCTGGAGAGCGATTGGCCGATCACCCATGGCGCTTTTCGGCATATCTGGGCGATTTACGATCCAACCAATTACTTCGCCGTTCTGCAGCGGCTGGCCGACAGTCATTCTGAAGAGGCTTTTCGCACCCAGATGGAAGGCCTGATTGTGGGTGAAATCTTTGAATTCGTTGGCAAAATTCGCAATGCAGTCTATAAGGCAAACGCCGATCCATTGGCCGCTTATTTAACCGAGCTCGCCATCTATGGCGCCCGCTTGGTGGGCCTTGCCGAAAGGCACACATACCGCAGTTTCAGCCTGTTGTTTCAAGATTCACTCAACCTGCCCAATCTGCCGGAAGGTTATCGCGAACTATGCGGGGCAGCCATGTGCGGGGATTTGCGCAGCCCACAGCTCATTTTGGAACTGAGCGATTCCTTTTGGAAAGGCGTTGAAACATGGGCTCAGGAGCGCAAGCTGGCGATTTATACCGATCTGGACAGCCTGCTTAATTCTGCGGATGCCTTGTAATCATGCTGAAATTGGGCGATTTTTTTCAGCACGCCAGGGTAAACGAACTGTTTGAAACCCTGGTTGAAGAAAGGTCAGGATTAATCCTGGTCGCAGGCCCAGACGGGCATACGCTAAATTCACTCGAAAACACCCCCGCCAGCCGCCAGGGCCTCCTGCCGGGAGGGCGGAAAATAATCTTCGAATCGCTCATCGAGAGCTTGATGGAAACCCATAAGGACAGATCCTGCGTCATCGTTACCGCTTCCCCAGAACAATTCCGCCCCGCCCGCAGCCTGCGGAGTCAGATCAAGGTACTCACCGTTGAAAACGAGCACCAGTATGGCGAAAGAATTACCCAGGCCATTGGGCGCAAACCGGGTCTGCTGGTAATCGACTGGCTGAATTCTCAAAGCGCCACCATGGCTCTTTCTGCAGCCCAGCAGGGCAGCCTGGTGTTAAGCCAGTTAAACAGCATCCTGGTGGGAAACCAGATCAAGCACCATATCGAAAAACTCGGCATCGCCCCCTCTCGCCTGAGTGGACTTCGCTGGGTGATCAGTGTCCGCCGGGTTCCAACCCTGTGTCAAAAATGCCGGCAGGCAGTCAGCACCACCCCGGGTATTTACCAGCGTCTGCAAGCAGCCATCGACCAATCCCCAGAGACGTTGGCTTATATCCAAAACCCGGCCTTTTATACCTCAGGCGGATGCCCGGACTGCCATCACACGGGCTGGAGCGGCGATCTGGCAGTCTGCGATTTGTACAAAAACACGGTCAACGGTCACACAGACCCCTATGCCGAAAAAAGCCTGCTTCCAATCCAAAGCTACCTCGCCTACCTGGCGCTGCGCGGCTCGGTTGCTCTGGAAGATTGGCTCGAGTTCGACTCAAGGCAAATGCTTTGTATCTACGAGTTGTTCCAACAGCGCGATCAGGCATTAAGCCAGATCAGCACACAAAATGACGGCAAACTGGCCGAACTGACCGCCGCCAGGCGAGTCATGGAGCAGCGGACCCGTGCCCTGGTTTCTCTGCAAAGCCTCGCCCAATCGTTATTGATCGCCTCCAATCTCCAGGAGCTGGCCATCCAGATCTGCCAACAGGTTTGCTCACTCTGTCAGGCCGAACGTTCTGTCCTGTACTACCGCCGGAGCGAAAAGCAGGTGGATATTCTGGCAGTCAACGGCTGGCAAAAACCAGCCCCCGGGGTTGAATTTGACCTCAACCTGCTGCCGGGGTTTCAGGCTGGAATGAAAGCCTATCCGTTCCACCAGATACCGCCTGGCATCGACCAGACCAATTCCATGCCCGATTTCGTGAAAGCCGGATTGTGTGTCCCCCTGGTCGCCCAAACCCTCCCCGTTGGGTGGATTATGATTCACAGTGCACAAAAGCCGGCCTTCCAACCCGGGGAAACAGCCTTGCTGCAAACATTTGCCAGCCAGGCAGCCCTGGCGCTCCAACGCGCCGGGCTGGTGGAGCAGCTCGAAGGCAAGATTGCCGATCTGGAAGCGGCCCAACAAAAACTGGCTCAAAAAGAACGGTTGGAACGCGAACTGGAATTGGCTCGCCAGGTGCAGCAGAGTGTGCTCCCAAAAATCTTCCCAAACCTTGCAGGTTTTCAATTCGGCGCGGTCAATTCGCCTGCCCGCCAGGTAGGCGGGGATTTCTATGATGTATTCGCGATTGACTCGGACCATTTTGGTCTGGCTATTGCCGACGTTTCGGATAAGGGCATGCCTGCCGCCCTGTTTATGACCTTGACGCGCAGTTTACTGCTGGCAGAGGGCCGGCGAGTGCTGTCGCCGCTGATCGCAGCCCAAAACGTGAACCACCTGCTGGTGGAATTGAGCAACGCCAACATGTTCGTAACGGTCTTTTACGGCGTCGTCCAGCGCAGCAGCCGAACCTTGCGATTTGTGCGGGCTGGACACGATCGACCACTATTGCTTCGCGCCAGCTCCGTGATAGAATTGGGCGGTTCAGGAATCCCGCTAGGGTTGTTTGACGATGAAATCTTCAAGCTCAGCGAAGAGACAATTCCTCTGCAAGCGGGCGATCGGCTTGTTTTGTATACGGATGGCCTGGTTGACCTCGATAGTCCCGCCGGGCAAAATTATGAACGTCAAAATCTGATCAACCTGGCTGGAAGGTGTCACCACATGCATCCCAATGATTTCTGCTCGGCGGTCTTTGCGGAGCTGCGCGCTTTTCAGGGTGATCGGGAACAAACCGATGACATGACCCTGCTGGTTATGGAGGTCGAATGACGGCTGCCTGGGAAAAGAACAGTCATTGTTCCAGCTGCGGCATGCCGTTTCCCAGCGGACAAGATTGGCCAAGAACATGCAGCCGCTGTGGAAATATCGCTTACCGAAACCCGCTGCCGGTAGCAGTTTGTCTTGTCCCGGTTGCAGCAGGCTTGCTCCTCGTCCGCCGCTGCATTCAGCCCGGGTTGGGAGGGCTGGCACTCCCTGGCGGGTATATTAATTACGGTGAAAGCTGGCAAACAGCTGCAGCTCGCGAAGTTTGCGAAGAAACAAGGCTGCAGTTACACCCAGAATCTATTCAGCCATTTTGGGTTGCCAGCGCCCCCGACAGCACCCTCATCGTCTTTGGGCTGGCCCAACCCCAAACAGAACTGCCGGATTTCACACCCACACCGGAAGTATCTGAATTGGTCCTGACGCCCAGCCCAATCACCCTGGTTTTCAGTCTCCATACGGCTGCTCTGCAGCGTTACTTCAAAATATCGTCAACCCAGTTTATGGATTTTCTGCCATAAACCCCCACAAAACCAAAAAGAGGCCAAAAATGGAATGGATGGATCTTGCCAATATCGCAACCCGCGAGGTTGTCCCTGGCTTTCATGGGCGCTTTGTCCACAGCGAAAATATGACTCTGGTATGGTGGGATGTGGTCAGCGGATCCACCCTGCCGCTCCACCAGCACCCCCACGAACAGGTCACCCAGGTGATTGAAGGTGAGCTGGAATTAACCGTAAATGGTGAAACCCGGCTGCTGAAGCCAGGCGCTGTCATTGTCATTCCTGGCGGCACGCTGCACAGCGGGAAAGCCGTTACACCGTGCAAACTCTTTGATGCTTTTTACCCCATCCGGCAGGAATACCGCTAAATACCGTCAATTTTTAAGTGTTGTTTGGGTGGCGTAGCCACCCAAACAACCTCTTTTCGGACTAACCCGAACTGGCGTTAGCTTCAATCACGCTTCAAGCCGCCTGTGCCCGCCATAACATAATGAAAAGAAACCCACTACCTATCGATCGAATAACGGGCGTCGTGTTGGCGTCCATCTCAGCCGCCTGTTTTGGCACCCTGGGCATCCTGGGCCGCTACGCCTATGCCGATGGCCTGGATGCCAGCACCATGCTGCTGTTGAGGTTTTCGTTTGCAACCCTCATCATGGCAGCAATCCTGGTTGTGCGCAAAGAGCGCCTGCCAACTGGCTCAACACTCCTGAAACTGATTGGGATGGGCGCCCTGGGCTACACTTTCCAGGGTTTATGCTACCTGATGGCAGTCAAATATGCCTCCCCTGGGCTCGTTGCACTTCTGTTGTACCTCTATCCGGTACTTGTCGCCGGGCTGTCCGTACTCCTCTTAAAGGAGAAATTGGGCAAAGTCAAGATCGCAGCCCTTCTTCTGGCTCTCGCCGGCACCGCCCTGACTGTAAATCCGCAGGGTGGGCAGCTCCTGGGGGCGCTGTATGCGATTGGCGCAGCGATCATCTATTCAGTCTATATTATCGTCGGCACCCAGGTCATGCGCAGTGTGAGCGTTTTTCAATCCTCCACCGTGATTTTCGCATCTGCATCGGTCAGCATCGGGATCATCACCCTGATCAATCATGGACCGCAAATGCCAAACAGCAGCCTCGGCTGGCTTGCAATCCTTGGGATTGTCTTCGTTTCCACCATTATCCCGGTTGTCACCTTCCTGGCAAGTTTACAGCGGATTGGGCCAACCAATGCGTCTATGCTTTCCACCCTCGAACCAGTCGTAACCGTACTGCTTTCTGCTTTATTATTAGGCGACCGGCTGTCTTTCCTCACCCTGGCGGGCGGAGCGCTGATTCTGTCGGCGACACTGATTTTGACCACCAGCGAAATTAGCAGACAAATGAATTGAACCCCAGAGATTGTTTTGGGTGATGTTACTTGATTCAGATTGTATGGTCGCTTTTAGAATCAAGTGTTTCAATAGTTACGCAGCCGCGCACTGTATTTTTCAATCACAAGCCGGTAAGTTTGAATATCATCAGGTGAAATCCGGGAGACTTCAAACCCGGCATTAAAGAGAACCGGTTCAATATAGTCCGGCTGGCACCAGCGGCAAAAAGCCGTAAAGATCAAAGCGGGTTTACGCCCCATCTCCGCAGGTAGATCGAGGCGCAATTTAAGTTCCTGCTCAACCTGGATTGAGTTTTTACAATCGATCCGGAAACCAGTCTCGCTGATATCAGCCAGATGCCCCAAAACCAGGGCGCTGGATGCCTGGTAAACCGGCAAATAATAGGCGATTTTCCGCCTGGCACGCACCCGCAGTTCTGCGGTTGCCCTGCCTTCCAGCATTGAGGGGATTTTAGGATCAATCGAGGGTGGATTGCGTGTCTCTGAAGATGCCGCCGGCAAGTACCTGGCCGAAGTACTCGAGGTGGTCTCCTGAGGCGGCGGCGGGGGTGTAGATGCAATCGAATTCTGAGCGGCCGCCTTGATTGCTGCTGAATAATTAAGCAGCCCCGGCCCTCGAATTTGGCGGATCGGAGATTCAGGCGGGGCGGACGCCTGAGCAGCATTGTTGGCCGAATTAGCTCCGCTGGATTTCGAGGGCGAAGCCGATTTGGGAAGCAGCAAACTCTCACCCAGCGAATTCAACTGCGTCAGATAAACATCCAGAGGTGGGGGTTGAATCCATTGGACCATTTTCCAATCATCTTTGGTAACAGTGCACAAAAGCCGGGCTAAGTCAGGAACAAACAAGCCAGCCGCCTTGCTGGATGGATGTGTAATTGCAGTTTCAATCGATGCGCCTTTAATCGTACAAAGCCCCCAAATATCCGCCAGGTCATTTGGCTCAGGGCGTGAGATCAGGGCCAGCAGTTTATTCGCCAAAATATTTTCAGGGCTGTCCAGGCGCCCCAAGACAGGGTGAGAACTAAAAACCCCCATATGCAGGGGACCATCATTATAGAAATTTACTTTTATTCGCAATTCGTTGTGGCTCAAGAAAATACTCGAAAATCTCTCTTCCTGAGATATTAGCTGAATTTTCCATTGAACCTCTTTACGCAGACGTTCCAGGATTTGCTCTACCCACAGTCCAAATCGAGTCGAATCATTAACTTTAAACTCAAGATCTGCCGAAAACCGATGACTCAAATACCCCCGGGCGGCAGCAGTTCCGCCCGTCAGGTAAAAACCTGAGTCAAGAAAGCGGCAGACTGTCAGAATCTGATCCTGAAATTTATATAATGCAGTAAGTGAGTTTAATGGATTATTCATTCAATGACCTGCCACACAATTCCGGATGCGTATTGACCAACCAGTTGACAAGAAAGTCTATCCCTCGCCGCCGGCTTTCTAATGTAATTTTTGAACGCCAATGCGCCCAATGCTCCACCAGTCTGGAAAACCCCAATATGTTTACAATATCTGAATATGTCCCATACTCCAGCAACTTCAACGCGGCCCAATCCTGATCTAACCTTCCGGTGACCTGTTTCCCCTGCAGAATCGCCAGGAATTTCTCCTCGTCCAATCCATAATCCAAAATATAATAAAACTGCGATTCGGGTTTATGATCCATTACCTATTTATTATATACCAGATTACTCTGATTATACTCTGCCTCTCTGGCAATTGCCGTGAAAGTACCCATATTTGGGGGTGTGAAAGCGGCTTCGCCGCTTTCACACCCCCAAATATGGCCTTTATCACGGTGGATCCCAATGACCCTTTCCTAAAGTCGGGGATTGGGGTGTTTGTTGCCGGCGGCAGAAAGTTATCACGTATAATTAAGGATAAGAGATTTTAGGTTATTTTTGGGCGGCCAGGCCACCCCAAAAACCCACAATAACCTCTTTTCGAGTAACCCCGAACTGGGGGTAACGATAGAGAGGGCACAGCACATCTTTAGAGGTAAAATGACCAGAAGAAAACCACCGGAACGAATCGTCATGCTCGATATAGACGGCTTAGGTCGAGACGTTTTCACAACTGCCCTGAACAGCGGTCAGCTTCCTCAGATCGCCCGCATATTCGGAGGACCCGGAATGGAAAAGGGCATCTCCTTTGACGCCATCGCCAACGCGCCATCCATTACCTATTCCTGCCAGGCATCCACAGTGACCGGGGCACACCCCAGGCAGCATCAGATACCAGGCAACATGTTTCTAGACCGGTTTGGCAAAAACAATTTTGGCAAACCCCGCTACTATCAGTTTGATTTTATTGACGCTCCTCTGGTATTCAGCCTGGGTCTTTCAAGCAAAGTTCTGGCGCCAGACACCCCCACCCTGTTTGAAACCGCGGCCCAAAAGGGAAAAACATCCACAGTCGCCTATCATATGTATGCGCGTGGCGCCCAGAACTGGATTCAGCCTGGGATTGACGATTGGGAGCTTTTCGCCAAAGTCACTCAGCCCAAATTTGGCGAATTGTATGACGGCAACATGATCAAAGATGTCCTGGCGCATTTGGAAGCTGGAAACCGTCCCTCCATTTTAATGATGTACTTCTTTGGCATGGATCACGAATCGCATATCCATGGTACCCAGGTTCAAATGGACTACCTTACCAGGGTTCTCGACCGGCAGATCGGCGAATTCCTGGATAGGTATGAAACCCTGGGTTTGTTGGACAACACCCTTTTTTGCATTTTTTCAGACCACGGGCAGATCGATATCCAAAATGATGATCTGCACGCCCTCAAAGTGGGCTCTATTTTCGATCGAGAGTACACCTATCTCTTTGATGCCTTGAAAATGGATGTCAATGACTTTTTATTGGAGGGCACAAACTGCGATGCAATCCTGGCTCAGGCCGGGGGGATGGCCCAGGTTTATCACCGCAAAATCAGCGGCTCATGGTCTGAGCCGCCCGAGTTCAAGCATGTTTTGAACCTGGCAAATGCATTTTACCGCTCCAACCTGACAGGCGAATACAGCCCCGAACTTAAAAATGCCCTGGAACTGATCATGGTGCGGAATGTTGAACAGGATGGCTGGTATGCTGATTATCAAGTGTACACCCCCGAGAATCTCATCCCG
>Ga0268298_10002182_pt1 | contig 21766 bp, 18 predicted proteins | sample WWTPWeurt_MetaG_FD_194462 | JGI IMG/M metagenome (GOLD analysis project Ga0268298, IMG submission 194462) | Activated sludge microbial communities from WWTP in Nijmegen, Gelderland, Netherland - WWTP Weurt | ecosystem: Engineered > WWTP > Aerobic digester > Activated sludge | place... | reverse complement strand
TCTCCAAGGTCCAGCCCTTGAGGAGCTGGTTCCGTATTACCCGCTCAAGCGCATCCTGCTCGAGATGCCGGGGCAGAAGGATGTTTCCATGCGCATGGTGGACATCATCACGCCGATCGGGTTCGGCCAGCGCGGGCTCATCGTCGCCCCGCCGCGCACCGGCAAGACCGTCCTTATGCAGAACATGGCGAACTCCATCGCGGAGAATTCGCCCGACGTGAAGCTCATCATCCTGCTTGTGGACGAGCGCCCTGAGGAGGTCACCGACTTCAAGCGCCACTGCAAGGGCGAGGTGGTCAGCTCCACCTTCGACGAGGCGCCGGAGAGCCACGTGCATTGCGCGGAAATGGTCATCGAAAAGGCCCGCCGTCTCGTCGAGCAGGGCGAGCATGTCGTCATCCTGCTCGATTCCATCACCCGCCTGGCCCGCGCCTACAACGCGCTCGCTGGCAACAGCGGCAAGATCATGTCCGGCGGCCTTGAGGCCAACGCCCTGCAGAAGCCCAAGCGCTTCTTCGGCTCGGCCCGCAACATCGAGGGCGGCGGCAGCCTGACGATCATCGGCACGGCGCTCGTCGATACCGGCAGCCGCATGGACGAGATCATCTTCGAGGAGTTCAAGGGCACCGGCAACATGGAGCTCCACCTCGACCGCGATTTGGTGAACAAGCGCATCTTCCCGGCGCTCAACATCGACAAGAGCGGCACCCGCAAGGAGGAGCTCATTTATCATCCAGACGAGCTCCTGAAAATCTACTCGCTGCGCCGCGCCATGCAGGGTGTGCCCGCCGCCGACTCGCTGGACATGTTGATCCAACGGCTCAAGAAGACCAAGACCAACACGGAGTTCCTCCTTAGCCTCAACCGCTGAGCCGCCCGGGCCGGTGGCGCGGGAGGGTTTCCGTTCACCATCCCGTGACCACCGCCGACGAATTCGCCGTCCAAATCGCCCTCAAGCGGGGTTTGGTGACGGCCGGGCAATTGTCGGCAGCCCAAAAGCGCGCGGCCGGACACGCCGACCTGTCAACCGCAGCTTCGGGTCTCCTGGATATCCTGGCGGCGGACGCGGCGCTGGATCAAGAGACGCTGGGCCGCGCCATGGCGGACGAGTTTGGCATGCCGTGGGTGGTGCTGGCCGGGCGCACGATACCGGCGGCGATTCTCGCCGCGCTGCCCCGCTCCTTTGTGGCCGAGCACAATGTCCTGCCCTATGCCCGCGAAGACGGGATGTTGCGCGTGGCCGTGGCCGATCCCATCGCGGTCGACGTCATCGACAGCCTGGGGCACTTGAGCGGAACAGCGGTGCAGCCGGTGCTGGCTTCGGCCGCGGACATCCGGCAGGCCATAGCCCGCCATTACAGCCACGACCGGACTGAAGTGGGGCCGGAGCTGGCTGCGGAATCCTTTCCAACCGACAGAGCCGGCAGCGGAGAAGAAGGGCAGGCAAGCGCCCAAGATGCCCCCATCATCAGTCTCGTCCAAAACCTGATCGCGGAGGCCGTCCGCCGCCGCGCGTCGGACATTCATCTTGAGCCGCTGGAGCGACGCTTCCGGGTGCGATACCGCATTGACGGCATGCTGCTCGAGGTGGAGTCGCCCCCGAAGCGGCTGCAACTGGCCATCATCTCCCGGCTGAAGATCATGGCGAATATCAGCATCGCGGAAAAACGCGTGCCGCAGGACGGCCGGATTCAGGTCAAACTGGGCGGACGTTCGCTCGACCTGCGCGTGTCGTCGCTCCCCACGGCACACGGCGAAAGCATCGTCATGCGCATCCTTGACCAGGAGGGCCTGAAGCTCGGCTTGCCCGAACTCGGCTTCCTGCCGGACGACCAGAAGGCATTCGAGCAAACCATCGCCTCGCCCGACGGCATCATGCTGGTCACCGGTCCGACCGGCTCCGGCAAGACGACCACGCTCTACGCTTCGCTCCACCAGCTCAACCAGCCTGACCGCAAGATCATCACGGTGGAGGAACCGGTGGAATACCAGCTGGCCGGCATCAACCAGGTGCCGGTCAATGCGGCGATCGGCATGACCTTTGCCGCCGCCTTGCGGGCCATGCTCCGGCAGGCGCCGAACATCGTCATGGTCGGCGAAATCCGCGACCGCGAGACGGCCGAGATCGCCATCAACGCCGCGCTGACCGGCCACATGGTCTTCAGCACCCTGCATACCAACGATGCCGCCTCGGCCGTCACGCGCCTGATCGACATCGGGGCCAAGCCGTTTCTCGTGGCGGCGGCGCTTCGCTCCGTCATGGCCCAGCGTCTGGTGCGGCGCATCTGCCCGGCCTGCAAGCGTCCCCATACCCCGTCGGCGCGCGAGCTGCACGCCCTCGGGTGCCAATCCGGCCAACTGGAGCGCGCAGACTTCGCCCACGGCGCGGGCTGTGCGGCCTGCAATGGCACGGGCTATCAGGGGCGGATGGGAATCTTCGAGATATTCCGTGCCGACGACGGCATCCGCGCGATGATTTACGACAACGTTACCTCCGCCGCCCTGCGCGCCCAGGCCCGGCGGGCGGGCATGCGGACCATGCGCGAAGATGGCATCCGTAAAGTCCTTGCCGGCCTCACCACAATCGAGGAAGTTGTCACCGTCACCGTCGGCGATCCCCTTTAACCCTACCCATCGCATGAGCTACGAAATGAATGACCTCCTGGAGCTGGTCGTGGACCAGAAGAGCTCCGATCTCCACCTGCAGGTTGGCGTGCCGCCGTGCCTCCGCCTGCGCGGCAGCATGACCCCGATCGACGGCCCCGAACTGCGGCCCGAGGACACGGAGCAGCTGATGCTGTCCATCACCCCGGACAACCACATCCAGAATGTGAAGCTCAACGGCGGCACCGACTTCGGCTTCGCCTTCGGGGACAAGGCCCGTTTCCGCGTCTCCGTGCTCAAGGCCAAGGGCAACTACGGCATGGTGCTCCGCCAGATTCCCAACCAGCTCTTCGATCTCCGCACCATCGGCATGCCCGACAAGATCAAGGAATTGCTCTACCGCCAGCGCGGCCTCTTCCTCGTCACCGGCCCGACCGGTTCCGGCAAGTCCACGACCCTTGCCTCGATGATGAACTACATCAACGAGAACCGCGACGGCCACATCATCACCATCGAGGACCCGATCGAGTATTACCACCCGCACAAGAAGTGCGTCGTCACCCAGCGCGAGGTCGGCTCCGATGTGCCGAGTTTCGCCGAGGCCATCAAGCGCGCCCTGCGCCAGGACCCGGACGTCATCCTTGTCGGTGAGTTGCGCGACCTCGAGACGATCGAGGCGGCGATCTCGGCCGCCGAGACGGGTCACTTGGTGTTCGGCACGCTGCACACCAACAGCGCCGCCAAGACCGTGGATCGCATCGTGGACGCCTTCCCGGCCAACATGAAGGAGATGATCCGCATGCAGCTCTCGACTTCGATCATCTGCGTCATCTCCCAGTCGCTCTGCAAGAAGAAGACCGGCGGCCGCATCGCGGCCTATGAGATCATGGTCAACACCTCGTCCATCGCCTCGCTCATCCGCGACAACAAGACGTTCCGCATTCCCTCCGACATCCAGACCGGCGCCAACCTCGGCATGATCACGCTCGACACGCACCTCATGAGCCTGGTGAACCGGGAGCTCATCGAACCCGACGAGGCCCTGGAAAAATCTCAGGAGCCTGTCGTCATGCGGGAAAAGCTCACCACCATGGGCTTCAAGCTGCGCGAGATGTAATTCGCCACCCACCGGCCGCGGGCCCGGCCGGTCTCCTCATGTTCGAGGGACACGACCAGGCGGTATTCGATCTTCTTGCCGAGCGCCGGCTGGTCGAACCGGCGGCGTTGCAGGCGGCCTTCGAGGAGCACCGCGCCTCCGGCAAGTCTCTCGCCCGCACGCTCCTTGAACTCGGATTGCTGGAGAAGCCGGTGCTGCTCCACGCCGTGGCCGACCACACCGGTTGCGGCTACACGGAGGAGTTGCCCGCAAACCTGCCGGGTGATGCCCTCGCGCTCGTCGAAGGCCGACTCGCCCGCACCTACGGCTTCGCCCCCATTGCCGCCGACGGCTTTTCCGTCACTGTCGCCGCGATCGATCCGTTCAATCCCCACCTCGCCAACGACCTGGTCTTCGCCTTGGAGCGGGACGTGCGGGTCTGTGTAGCCGACCCCGAGCGGGTGCAGCTGCTCATCCGGCAGCACTACGGCGAGGAGGAGATTCCGCTCGATGCCGCGCTCGATGAGTTGCAGGCATCCGCGCATGAGGCGGGGGAGGAGACGCTGACCGAGGCCGACATCGAGCAACTCGCGGGGCAGACGCCCATCATCCGCTTTGTCAACCTGGTGCTCGCCCAAGCCATCCGCGACAAGGCGTCGGACATCCACTTCGAGCCGTTTGAGCACGATTTCAAAATTCGCTATCGGATCGACGGAGCGCTCTACGAGATGACGCCGCCGCCCAAGCATCTCGCCCTGCCGATTCTTTCGCGTCTCAAGGTGCTCGCCAGCCTCAACATCGCCGAGCGCCGCCTGCCGCAGGACGGGCGCATCAGGCTCAACCTCGGCGGCCGCGCGGTGGACCTGCGCGTTTCCACGCTGCCGACCCAGTTCGGCGAGAGCGTGGTGCTCCGCGTGCTCGACCAATCCGCCATGCAGCTTGAGCTCGGTCAACTCGGCCTGCCGCCGGCGATCCGCTCCGGGGTGGATGAGGTCATTCGGCGGCCCAACGGCATCTTCATCGTCACCGGTCCCACGGGCTCGGGCAAGACCACCACGCTTTACAGCTGCCTGAAGATACTCAACACCGTCGACACCAAGCTGCTCACGGTGGAGGATCCGGTCGAATACGAGATCGACGGCATCATGCAGGTGCCGGTGAACCCGGCGGCCGGCCTGACTTTTGCCCGGGCGCTGCGCACCTTTCTCCGACAGGATCCCGATATTGTCATGGTCGGGGAAATTCGCGACCTTGAGACGGCTCAGATCGCCATCCAGGCCTCGCTGACCGGGCACCTCGTGCTCAGCACGCTGCACACCAACGACGCCCCGTCAGCCGTGACCCGTCTGGTGGACATGGGCATGGAGCCCTTTCTGCTCGCCTCGACGCTCGAGGCCGTGCTCGCGCAGCGGCTCGTGCGGCGGCTGTGTCCCGCGTGCCGGCAGCCTTATGAGCCCGACGAATCCCTTCTCCGGCAGATCGGCCTCCCGCCGGAGGCTTGGGGTAATCGCAATTTTTTCCGCAGCACCGGCTGTGCAGCTTGTGACCTGTTGGGTTACAAAGGGCGTATCGGCCTGTTCGAGTTCCTGCCGCTGACCGATGCGCTGCGTGAACTCGTGGTGCGAGGCGTGTCGCTGGTGGAGCTCCGCGCCAAGGCGGTGGAGCAGGGGATGATTCCGCTGCGCGAGGCCGGCTGGGCGGCCATCCTGGCCGGCGAGACGACAGTGGAAGAGGTCGTGAAATATACGTGACGGCGGGGTGCTCTCCCGAAGCTCCAAGCTCCAGCATCCAATTTTCAATGAAACTCCAGACATCAAACAAAGGAAATCAGGAGCGATCAGTTAGGGTGTATCTTCAACCCCGGTTTGTCATTCTGAGCGCAGCGAAGAATCCAGCTGGGTCATCGCTTCCGCTGCTGTGCAACGTAAACCCTGATGGATTCTTCGCTGCGCTCAGAATGACAGGTTTCGAGGATTCGGCGGTTTTTAAAACACTCCCTGGTGATTGGTCTGTCCTTGATGATTCTCTGGAACTTGGAGGATGGAGCTTGGAGCTTCCCCGCTGATGCCGCGTTTTTCCTACACAGCCTTCGACACATTCGGGACGGAGAAATCCGGCCTGATCGATGCCCTGGATGCGAAACAGGCAGCCGCCATCCTGCGGGCCCGGGGCTTGTTCCCGACCGGGGTTTCCGTGGCGGGCGCCCCTGTTGACAAGGTGGAGCGCGGCCTTCGGACGCGCTTGGAAAAACCCGTCCAGAGGCCGGCTTCCACCTCGGGAAAGGCCGCCACGCGCGGCCTGAAGATGGAGTTGCAGCTGCCGTTCGTGCGCTTGGTCGGGGCGAAGGCACTCGCGGTGTTCACACGGCAGCTGGCCACCCTGCTCAAGGCGGGGATGCCGTTGTTGCGCGGCTTGGAAGTTCTGGGCCGCCAGGAGCGAAAGCAGGGCTTCCAGCGCGTGATCGAGGCGCTGGCCGAGGCCATCAAGTCGGGCGGCACCTTGTCCGAGGCCATGGCCCAGCATCCAAAGGTCTTCGACCGACTTTTCATCAACATGGTCAGGGCCGGCGAGGCCGGCGGGGTGCTCGATGTGGTGCTCGACCGGCTGGCCCGTTTCCAGGAGAAGAGCCTCCAACTGCGCGGCAAGATCACGGCGGCGATGGTCTATCCTCTGATCGTGATGGGCGTGGCGGTGCTGATCCTGACCGGGCTGCTCGTGTTCGTGGTGCCGAAGTTTCAGCAGATATTCGCCGACCTGCTGAAGGGGGCACCGCTGCCCGCCCTGACGCAAATGGTGCTGGCGGCAAGTGATGTCGTGAAGAACCACTTCCTGGTCACGCTCGGAGTGGTGGTCGGGCTCGGTTTCGCTTTCAAGATGTTCAAGGGGACGCCGGCGGGGGCGAAGCTCATCGACACGCTCATTGTGAAGCTGCCGCTGTTCGGCCCGCTATTGCTGAAGGCCATCATCGCGCGCTTCGGGAGGACGCTTGGAACGCTGTTGTCGAGTGGTGTGCCCATCTTGCCGGCCCTGCTCATCACCCGCGACACCTGCGGCAACAGCCGGGTGGCGGGAGCCCTCACGGAGGTGCACGACCGGGTGAAGGAGGGCGCGCCGGTTGCCCGGCCGCTGGAGGCCACAGCGGTCTTCCCGCCGATGGTCACCAGCATGATTGATGTCGGCGAGCACACCGGCCAGTTGCCCGAGATGCTCGGCAAGGTGGCGGACATCTACGAGGAGGAGGTGGACAACACCGTCGCCGGGCTCAGCTCGCTCATCGAGCCCATCCTCATCCTGTTCCTCGCGCTCGTCGTGGGCACGATCGTGATCGCGCTCTTCCTGCCGATTGTCCGCATCGTGCAGCTGCTCACGTAGCTTGTTTCTGCGGTTTCTTCAGCAGCAGCTGCGCGTTGAGGCCAAGGTGGCGATCGGAGAATTCGTCATTCTCGCCGGCCTGGCGGAGGAGCTTCTGCACCATGCCCATCTTGGCGTCGAGGTCGTCGATCTTCGCGACAAACACAGCTTCCGGGGTGGCGGCGATGACGGCGGCGCCCCACTCAAGCTCCCCCTGGTGGCTGAGCACGATGTGCTCGAGGCGCTCGAGCAGGTCGGGGTTGAGCTTGGCCTTCAGGCCCGCTTTGCGCACGAGTTGGTAGCCGAGGACGACATGCCCTTGGAGGATGCCCTTGCGGCTCTTCGAGGCGACGAGGTCGCCTTGGTATTCGATGACCTTGCCGGTGTCGTGCACCAGCACCCCGGCCAGGGCGAGATCGGCGTCCACCTCGGGATAGAGCGGCAGCAGCGCGCGGGCCGCGCGGGCCATGTGGCAGGTGTGCTCGAGCAGGCCGTGCCGGTAGGCGTGGTGCATCGACACAGCCGCCGGCGCGGTGCGGAACTGCTCCCCGATCTCGTCGAACAGTGCCTGCACGGTGGCGCGGAACTCCGTGTGGCCGATGGCGGCGATGTGCCCTTGGAATTCGGTCCAGAGTGCGTCGGCATCCTCGGGGGCGGTCTCGACGAGATTCGCCATCAGCGGGGAGTTCGCGAGTTGGTCGGCGGGGATTTCCTCGGCCCGTTGCAGCCGGGGCGAAAGGCGGTTCTGGTAGTATTCGACCTTGGCCTCGACGCGCACCACCGCGCCCTCGCGGAGCGACTTGAAGAATTCGAAGGCCGGGTTGTCACCGAAAACGTTCAGGTTGAAGCTGCCGGTCTTGTCGCCCAAATCAACGGCGAGGAAATGATTGCCGGTCTTGGTCGGCCGCTCGGCGAGGCGGCGTATCAACAGCACACTCGTGAAGGTGTCGCCGCCCTTGGGGTCCAGGGCCTTGATTTCGCGGACAGTAAGCGCAGTGGAGATGTCAGCCATGTGGTGGCGCAAGCTACCAGTCTGGGCGGGTGCGCTTCAAGCCCGGAGCTGATGGCCTGCGCGCCGCTGGGGTTGGCGGGCGTGGCGCGCGGCGGGGGAGCGGAAATTTGCTAGCGTTCGAGGGGCGCGGGGGTAAACAAGAAATCGCCCATGGAGTTAACTCTTCACCCAATCGCCACCAAGTGTTTCGTCAGCGGCCGTGACTTCGCGGAAAACGACCGGGTTGCCAGCTACCTGGTGCGCGAATCCACCGGCGAGGTTGCCCGGAGGGATCTGCTGGAGAGCGAGGACGGGCGTTTCATGCCGCCGGCTTTCATCTATTGCCGGTGGACCGTGGCCTTCAAGCAGCGCAAGGCCGAGGAGGACCCGGCCCGCATGCTCAAGCTGACGGCGGAGAACCTGTTTCTCACGCTCGCCGCGCCCGAGGCCGAGCCCAGCCCGACCAACACGCCGCTGCTGCAGTTCCTGGCGCTCATGCTCGAGCGCAAGAAGCTCATCAAGCTGCGCGGTTATTCCGAGGACGGCCAGCGGCAGGTCTACGAGCACCGCGCGACGCACCAACTTTACGAGGTGCCGGTCGGCGACCTCAACGTGGAGTTCTTCCAGAAGATACAGGAGCATCTCGGCGTGCTCGTCGGCAACCCGAAGCCCAAGCCTGAGGCGGCCCCGGTGGCTGTGGCCGCTGAGGCCGCGCCGGCGGTTCAGTAAACCTCGGGCACCAGCATCCGCGGCGGGATGGGTTCACGCCGGTAGCCGGGATTGTGCTCACGTGGCGGCAGCTTGACGGGCTTGTGCGGGACCTCGGTGTATTTCACCTGGGAAAGCAGGTGGTGGATGCAGTTGAGACGGCCCTTTTTCTTGTCCTTGGCCTGCACGATCCACCACGGTGCCTCGGGAATGTGCGAGCGCTTGAACATGACTTCCTTGGCCTTGGTGTAGGCCTCCCAGCGCTTGCGCGACTCGAGATCCATCGGGCTGAGCTTCCATTGCTTCAGTGGGTCGTTGATGCGGCAGCGGAACCGGAACTCCTGCTCCTCGTCGGGAATGGAGAACCAGTATTTGATCAGCTGGATGCCGGAGCGGACGAGCATCTTCTCAAACTCCGGCACCGTGCGGAAAAACTCCTCGTATTCCGCGTCGGTGCAGAAACCCATGACCTTCTCGACGCCGGCGCGGTTATACCAACTGCGGTCGAAGAGCACCATTTCGCCGGCGGCCGGCAGGTGGGCGATGTAGCGCTGGAAATACCACTGGGTCTTCTCGCGGTTGGAGGGGGCCGGAAGCGCGGCAATGCGGGCGACGCGCGGGTTGAGCCGCTGGGTGATGCGCTTGATCGCTCCGCCCTTGCCGGCGGCGTCGCGCCCCTCGAACAGGATCACCAGCCGGTGGCCGCTGGCCACGATCCAGTCGTGCATCTTCACCAGCTCCCCCTGCATGCGGAAGAGCTCCTTGAAGTAAATATTTCGTGTCTCGGGTGAACTGTCCTTCTCGACCGGGCGGGCGGGGGAGTCGGGCGTGACGTGCTCCCAGTCCTCGCGCTCCATTTCGAGCTCCTCGTCGTAGTCGTCAATGAGGTCCTGATGGACGCGCCGCATGAGCGCGTCCTCCTGCTTGGGGGTGGACACGATGGGGAAGGGGACGGCGGTGGGTTCTTTAGCCATGGGCGAAATGGGATGCGGCTAGGCAAACCCGATATTGCGCGGCTAGCAAGCTGGCGGCGGGCCCGGTCTGCGCAAAGCGCCGGGATTTAACATGGCCGTCACAATCGTGGAACACACTGAAGCCCGGCGGCGGGCGCAAAAAAGGCGGGGCTTGCGGCCCCGCCTTGCCTGATGGGTTTACGCCCCGGCGACCGTCAGATCCGGATCGAAGCTGACCGCCAGGCGGTAGACCTGGCCGGGGCGCATGATGAGCGGATGATCGCGGACGAACATCTGGACATAGTGCAGCTTGCCGTAGTTGGTCTTGTAGGCGGGGTCGGCGCTGACGACCTCGGTCTCGGCCCAGTTGGCGTGGAAATCGTCCTTGAGGACCGAGCAGCGGTGGCCGTGCGCCCCAAGCGCCGGCGAGGTGGGCAGGCGGTATTTGGAGTGCGGCGCGCCAATGACGAGGGCGAAGCGGAATTTGTCGAGCTGCACCTGGTTTTTGACCGTGTAGGCAAACTCCGCGGAAATTTTGCTGCCGGTGAAGGTCCACTGGACTTTCACGCTGCCGAGGCCCTTGACGATCTCTTCCCGGGTGTTGATCAGCTCGGGCTGTTCATAACGGAAATAGAAGGAGTTCTTCAGGCCCAGGCCGGTGACACATTTCTGGCCGTAGAAGGCGGGCAGCGTGACATTTCCCCCGAAGGTCAGCTCGGGCACCATCACGGGGAGGTAAACGTTGTTCGGCCAGTCGAAGACGCCGGGGCTGTGGGGGAACGGCAGGTTGTCCGCCGTGCAGTCCACGCCTGAGCTGACGAGCGGCAACTGCACCTGCAGGCCGGACTCGGCGTCGCGGTAGAGGAACAGGCCCTGCTCCTTGCGGTTGGACTTGTCGAAGATGACGAAGCGGCCGCTGGTGCGCGCGGGGTCGGGCTTGACGCTGTCCGGCATCTGCACGGTCTTGGCGAGGCGGGACCACTGGCAGAGATAGCGGGCGGCGTCGAAGTTGGCCATGCGCGTCGTGTGCGAGGCGTAGGCCGTGCGCTCGGCGTCGCGGATGTCGAGGAAGCCGTGCTCCTGGTCGAGGTAGGTCTGGAAGAAATAGTAGAACAGGCGCCGCAGGATGTCGAAATACTTGTTCTTCTGGTCGTCGGGGATCCAGCCGTCGCGGAGGCCCTGGAGGATGAGCGTGATGCAGTGCATCTGGCCGTAGGCGCCGGCGGCGCGGCCATAGGCCCAGCCCTGGCCGTCGGGGCGGACCAGGTCGGGCATCATCTTGATGTATTTCTCGGCGTAAGTGCGGAGGGTGGGCAGCTTGCGCTCGCGCAGGGCGGAGTTGGCGTGGAGCTGCAGGGCCGAGCGCGTGAAGACGAGGGTCATCACGCCGTAGAGGTTGAAGTGGCCGCCGATGCCCTTCTCGACGTCGTCGAAGAATCCGGCCGAGCTGGTCTGCTCGATGCGCTCGGCGAGGCGCTCGATGAGCCGGGAGGTCTCGTCCTTCTTGGAAAGGCCGAGGCTGTAACGGCACACCGACTTGGCGATGTTGAAGGCCTGCCAGTAGTTGTCGTAGTCGCTGCGGGTGAGCAGGAGCTTGTCGAGGCGTTCGCGGGTCTCCTCGACGAGGCGTTCCCAGACGGGATTGCGCTCCTTGGAGGGGCCGAAGGCGAGGAGGCCGAGGGAGGCGTAGGCGACGCCGTTCTCGCCGGCGGGCTCCGTGAAGGCCTGGGCGGTGATGGTGCGGGCCGCGAGGTCGATCAGATCGTAGCCCTTGAGCGTGGTCTCGCCGGTGGCGCGGTAATACTCGCCGAGGGCGAAGGCGACGTGGCCCGGCTCATCGGAGCGGGGGCTTTCACCGGGGATGGGCGTGACGGTGCCGTCGGCATTGATGGCGTCGAGGTTGTGGGCCAACATCGAGCGGGCCATATCGAGACATTGCTCAGAGAAGCTGTTCATTAAGTGTTCTTTCGTGTCAGAAGGTGAGCGTGGGAGGGAATTTGTCGCGTCGGCGAAAAGCCGGCGCAAGAGTGAAGTTACTTGACGATGAGTTTGATGAACTCGGCGTTGGTCTTGGTCTTGCCGAGGCGGGTGACCATGGTGTCGGTGGCTTCCTCGATTTTCTGCTGCACGAGGGCGCGGCGGAAGAAGTGGATGCCTTCGAGGGTCTTGGGATCGCTGATGAGCAGTTCCTCCTTGCGGGTGCCGGAGGATTGGATGTTCACAGCCGGCCAGATGCGCATCTCCGCCGCCTTGCGGTCGAGAACGAGCTCCATGTTGCCGGTGCCCTTGAATTCCTGGAAGATGACGTCGTCCATGCGGCTGCCGGTCTCGACGAGGATGGAGGCGATGATGGTGAGGGAGCCGCCGTCCTCGGTGTTGCGCGCGGAGGCGAAAAGCTGGCGGGGCTTCTCGAGTGCGCGGACGTCGAGGCCGCCGGAGCCGGTGCGGCCGGAATTCTTGGCGGTGTTGTGGGCGCGGGCGAGGCGGGTGAGCGAATCAATCAGCAGGACGACATCCTTGCCGGCCTCGACAAGGCGCTTGGCCCGCTCGATGCAGAGGTCGGCGACGCGGATGTGGTTCTCGACCGGGTCGTCGTTGGACGAGGCCCAGACCTCGGCGGGGACGCTGCGCTTGAAGTCGGTGACTTCCTCGGGGCGTTCGTCCACGAGGAGGATCATGACGTGGCACTCGGGGTGGTTCTGGAGGACGCCCAGCGCGATGTCGCGGAGGTAGGTGGTCTTGCCGGTGCGGGGCGGGGCGACGATGAGGCCGCGGGTGCCCTTGCCGATGGGGCAGAAGAGGTCCATCACGCGCGTGGTCATGCGGCCGTCCTTGAGCTCGAGCTTGATCTGCTCGTCCGGCGTGATGGTCGTGAGGTTCGCGAAATCCACGGCGCGGCGGCGCGCCTCGAGATCGAGACCGTCAACCTTCTCGATGAAACGGATCTTGGGATTGGGGAAACGCTCGTCGGGCGTCGCCATGGCGGTGACCATGCTGCCCTGGTTCAGGTGGAAACGGCGGATGAGCTCGCGCGGCATGAACGGGTCGGTCGGCCGCCGCTTGCCGTGCTTGGCGAGATCGAGCAACGCGCCGTTGCGGCTGTTGTCGATGTCGAGGATGCCTTCGACGCGGATGCTGTTGTCCGGCTGGGCCGGAGCGGGCGCTGGGGAGGGAGTCGGGGAAGCCGTGGAGGCGGCCGACGAGTTGTCTTTATCCATACAAAACGAGTTTAGGCAGATGCCTGAGCTTGACCGAATAATCCGTCAGGGGCATTTCAGAACCAGCTAAGCTTCAACCCCCAGAAAGAGGAGAAACAGTGACGGACCAAACGATTACCTCGGTGTCTCGCGAAAGCCGGATTTTCAAACCATCGGCTGAATTCAAGAACCAAGCAAACCTTGGCAGCTACGCGACTTACCGTAGGCTCTACGCCGAGTCTGTCAACGCTCCAGACCGTTTTTGGGGCAAACAAGCCAAGGAATTTCTCACCTGGCGCAAGCCCTTCAGCAGCGTCTTGAAATGGAAGGCGCCCCACGCTAAGTGGTTCACCGGCGGGCAGTTGAATGTGGCTGAAAATTGCCTAGATCGCCACCTTGCCACCGCCCGGGCCAACAAGGCGGCAATTATTTTTGAAGGCGAGCCGGGCGATGTGCGCACCATCACCTACGCCCAGCTCCACCGGGAGGTCTGCAAGTTCGCCAATGTCCTCGAGTCACTCGGCCTGAAGAAAGGGGATCGCGCCGCCATCTACATGCCCATGGTGCCCGAGGCGGCCGTGGCCATGCTGGCCTGCGCGCGGGTTGGCGTGATCCACACGGTTATCTTCGGCGGCTTCAGCGCGGAGGCCATCAAGGATCGTGTGAACGATTGCCAGGCCAAGCTCATCATCACGGCGGACGGGGGCTGGCGGCGCGGCAAGGTCGTCGAGCTCAAACCCAATGTGGATCGCGCCCTTGCGCACACGCCGACCGTGCAGCACGTCGTGGTGCTCAAGCGCACGGGCAATGACATCGCCATGGATGTCGGCCGCGACCGTTGGTGGCACGACCTCATGGCCGATGCCTCCACGACGCACAAGGCCAAGGCCCATGACAGCGAGGCGCCGCTTTTCATCCTCTACACCTCCGGTTCCACCGGCAAGCCGAAGGGGGTGCTGCACACCAGCGCCGGATACCTGCTCGGGACGACGATGACGTCGCACTACGTTTTCGATCTCAAGGAGACCGACGTCTATTGGTGCACGGCCGACATCGGTTGGATCACCGGCCACAGCTACGTCGTTTACGGTCCACTCAGCTGTGGCGCGACCGTGCTGATGTATGAGGGCGCGCCCAACCAGCCCGAGCCCGACCGCTTCTGGCAGATCATCGACAAGCACGGCGTCACGGTCTTCTACACGGCGCCAACCGCCATCCGCGCCTTCATGCGCTGGGGTGACGACTATGTGAAGCGCCACAGCCTCGCCTCGCTGCGCCTGCTCGGTTCCGTCGGCGAGCCCATCAATCCCGAGGCGTGGATGTGGTATCACACGCTCATCGGCAAGAAGCGCTGTCCGGTCGTGGACACCTGGTGGCAGACCGAGACCGGGGGCATCATGGTCACGCCGCTGCCCGGCGCCATCCCGACCAAGCCCGGCTCCTGCACGCTGCCGTTCTTCGGTGTCGTGCCCAAGGTGCTGGACGAAAAGGGCGTCGAAGTTCCCGCCAACAGCGGTGGCAAGCTCTTCCTCACCCAGCCCTGGCCCTCCATGCTGCGCACGCTCTGGGGCGACGACGAACGCTTCAAGAAGCAATATTGGAGCGAGATTCCCGGCCTGTATTTCTGTGGCGACGGCGCGCGCAAGGACAAGGACGGCTACCTCTGGGTGGTCGGCCGCATTGACGATGTGCTCAACGTCTCCGGCCACCGCATCGGCACAGCCGAGGTCGAGAGCGCGCTGGTATCGCATCCGTCCGTCGCGGAGGCCGCCGTGGTTGGCCGCCCCGACGACCTCAAGGGGCAGGCACTCGTCGTGTTCGTCACGCTCAAGGCCGGCATCGCCGCCAGCGCCGAACTCAAGGAGCAGCTCCGCACGCACGTCGGCAAAGAGATCGGTTCACTCGCCAAGCCCGACGATGTCCGTTTCGCCGCCGGCCTGCCCAAGACCCGTTCCGGAAAAATCATGCGCCGCCTCCTCAAGGAACTGGCCACCACCGGCGGCATCAAGGGCGACACGACCACGCTCGAGGACTTCTCCGTCATCACCGCGCTGCAAAGCGAGGAATAAGGCCGGTTAATCGCGGCAACGCGAAAGAGCGGAAACCCGGAGCCCGTTCATGAAGCCGGTCAATTCCGCCTCTCCGTCCTTCTACGCTTCCGCGATTTCGGGTTTCACCCTCCTGGAGTTGCTCGCCGTCATCGCGATTATCGCGGTTCTCTCCGGCATCGTCATCGGGGCGGGGCGCCGCGCCTCCGAAAGTGGCAAGGTTGCCCGCACCAAGGCGGAACTCGCCGCTCTCGGCGCCGCCCTGGAGACCTACAAACTGAACTACGGCGACTACCCGCGCACGGATGATGAGGCGCAACTGCTCCGAGCCCTGCTGGGCCGGCGCGGTCCGGCATCCGATGCGGCCATCAGCGGTCGCGCCGTGCTGGAGGCCGCGCGGTTCACGATCACGGGCGGCCGGTTGCTCGATCCTTGGGAACGCCCTTACGCTTACGCCTACAAGGTGCCGGCAGGCGGCTGGACCAATCCCGGGTTCGTGCTCTATTCCGCCGGGCCCGACGGCGGCGACAATGCCGCCTTGTTGCCGGGCGGTTTTCCGGAGGTTGCCTCACCCGCCAACGTTGACAACATCCACGCCAACCGGAACTGAGCATGAAGCCTCCAGCGTTCAGCCAGCAGCGATCAGCGAGCGGGGACTCGCCTCGCCGCAGCCTTGGCGCAGGCGGGTTCACGCTCCTGGAGTTGCTCTCGGTCATTGCCGTCATCGGCATCCTCGCGGCCCTGATTTTTCCCGGCGTGCGCGCGGCGCGGGTCTCGGCCCACAAGGCGCGAATGAAGGTGCAGTTCAGCCAGTGGGCGACGGCCATTGAGGGCTTCAGGAGCGAATACGGCTATTACCCGGCCTTTGATCCATCCGCGCTCGTCAACGGCGGCGCCTCCCCGGCCATGACGGGCGATCACCCCTTTCACGATATCCTCGCCGGCCGGAAGCGCGACGGCACACCGCTTCCGGCTTCCGGGGCGGCGGTCACGCAAAACCGCAAGCGCATCGGTTTCCACTCGTTCAGCGAGGCCGACTTCACCAATGCCAATTCGCCCGCGCCCAACCTGCTGCGCGACGCCTTCGACAACACCGCCATCGCCGTGCTGGTGGACAAGGATCTCGACGGCGTCATCCGCATCGGCAGCGACTATACCGCGCTCCCGGCCGTGAACGGTCTGACGCCCGGCGCGACGGACTTCCCGGCGACGGGGGTTCGGGCCGGTGTGATTTTCTATGCCCCGGCACCCGGCGCCGACGCCGCGAACCCGGACTTCATCTTCAGTTGGAAATGAAAGCACAGCGGACACGAGCCTTTACCTTGTTGGAACTGCTCGTGGTCATCGGGCTGATCGGGGTGATGTCGTTTTTCCTCGTGAGCGGTCTGACCGGCGGCGGCGCGGCGGCCGCGCTGCAAGCCGGGCAGGCGACGATGGCGAACCTCATCACCGTTGCGCGCACGAAGGCTCCCGCCGCCGGCCGCAAGACCCGCCTGCTGATCAACACGGACGCTGCGTCACCCGAACGCTACCTCCGCTACATCGCGTTCCAGCTGGCCCGTCAGGCCGGCTCGAGCCCCGCGGATTGGGACACGATCACCACCGTCACTCTGCCCGAGGGCGTCTACATCGTGCCTTCGTCCCTGACGCAGACCCCGGGACTGACTGCCAGTCCAACGGATTGGAAGCGCGCCTCGGATGCCACGGCGGACTTGGTTTCAGACCTTTTTGCCGGCCAGTCCCTCAGATTGATTTTGGAGGGCGATACATCGGCGCAAACCTGGACCGGCGTGGCCTTCACGGCCAATGGCACGCTCGCGTCGGTGAGTGGCGGCACGCCGCCCCGGGGATTTCTGGTCATTGCGCTCGGCACCCGGAAAGCGCCGGGCGGCTATCTGAGCGGGGAAGCGCCGGTGCAGTTGGTCAATCCCCAGGCGGTGCGGGGCCTGGTGTTGAGTGCCTACGGTGTGCCGGCGTTGTTGAACGACCGCAGCGCGTTCTGATGAGGCCAGCCGCCAGAATCCGTGCCTTCTCGCTGATCGAGGTTGTCATCGCGGTTGGCCTGTTTGCGGGATCCATCGTGGTCATCATCGGCTTGTTGGGCACCCTGTCGCGCCAGGCGGCGGACTCGGCTGATGTCCTCACCGCCCAGCGCCTGCCCGAGGCGGTCAGGGTGGAACTCGCGCGCCTCGCGGGGAACGGCTTCAACGGACTGGCCGCGCAAATTCCCGTGATGGCGGCCCCGTTGGACCATGGTTTCGCCCTGGTCGCCGACCGGGAAGCCGCCGAGGTGCAATCGCCCAATGTGACGCCGCCGGCCGCGCTGATTCCCGCCGATGCACAGTATTTTCTGGTGGAGTGCTGGCGGTTCCCGGCGGAGCCACTGGCGTTCACCGGAGCGAAAGCCTTTCTCGCGTTGCACGTTCGCGTGTCCTGGCCCTACCGGGTGCCGGGGGCAGCGGCACCGGTTCCACTCGCGGAGCGCAGCCAGACAACCTTCGCGGTTTCCCTCAACCGATGAAACCCGCATCATCCCGGGCTTTCACCCTGTTGGAGCTGCTGGTGGCGGTGACCGTCACCTTGGTTGTGGCCGGGCTCATGCTGAGCGTGACGTCCGGCGTGCTGAACCTCTGGCGTCGCACGCAGGCAGGGCATACGCAGGCATCCACCGCCAAGCAGGTGCTCGATCTGCTTGAACAGGATCTCCAGTCGGCGGTTTATCGGCGCGATGCACGGCGCTGGCTCGCGGCCGATATCATTGATTCGCCCGCCGGGCTGGCGAACCACGGCTGGCTGGCCACCGCCATCGGTCCGATGAGACCAGCCGGCGGCAGCCTGCTGCCTTTGCCTCCGGCCGGCGCGAACAACGAAAGGCTGCTGATGTCGGCGCGCTTCGGGTTGTCGGGTTCGTGGCTGCGCTTCATCACCACCAATGTCGAGAGCGGTGGCAGCCTGCCGGTCCTGGTCGCCTACCAGATGATCCGCCGCCCGGTAACCGGGGATCCGCTCGCCTCCAATGCGTCCCCGGTGCGCTACTCGCTCTATCGTTCGGCCATCAGCAACACCGATACCTTCACCGTCGGCTACGACGTTACGTCCAGCGGCTACGCCAGCACTACCAACAATCCCACTAGCGCCAGCTCGACGGCCTATCGCGCCGCGCGGAATGTGATGAATCCCAGCCACGCCAATGTGCTGGCCTCAAACGTGGTGGATTTCGGCTGCTGGCTGTATGGGCGGAATCCCGACGGCACTCTGCTCCGCATCTATCCGGCCGGGCCGGGCGACACGTCACATCAGGCCATCGGAAACAGCCTGGCGCCCGACTCCCGCTACCCGGAAGTGGCGGACGTGATGGTCCGCGTGCTGACGGATGCGGGGGCGACGCAACTGGAGGCCATCGAGCTGGGCCGCATCCCGAGCCGCCCGCCCGCCTATGCCTCGGACGCTGACTGGTGGTGGGCCGTGGTGGAGGCGAACTCCCGGGTTTTTGTGCGGAGAATCGAGATCAAGGGAACGGCACCATGAAGACGCGGAAGACAGCAGGCTTCGCCTTGGTCATCACCCTCGTGCTGCTTGCGCTGCTGGTGCTGGCGGTTTTTGCGCTCAGCGCCCTGACCAAGGTTGGGAGCGGAACGTCCACCGCCAGCGTCTATCAGACCCAGGCCCGCCAGAACGCCACGCTCGCCCTCAGCGTCGCCTTGGGTGAGTTGCAGCGCCACGCGGGCGACGACGATCGCGTCACCGGCATGGCCGGCATCACCGGGGTGGCGGGCAATCCGAACGCGACGACGCGCTACTGGTGTGGCGTGTGGCGCGCGGACGGCAGCTTCGTGGCGTGGCTGACCTCGGGCGCGATCAATGCGACCAGCGCCGGCCCCGATACGGTCGAGTTGATCGGCCCGGGCAGTGTCGGAGCCGCCAGCTCCACCTCGCCCAACGTGGAAAAGGAACACGTCATCGCCGGGAAGATCCCGGTCACGGTGTCGGATTCGCCGGGTTCGCCCGGCCTGCCCGCGCGGGTCGGCAGCTACGCGTATCTGGTCACCGACGAGGGCATCAAGCTCGGTGCCTGCGCGCCGCCGGCCGAGCGCGCGGTGCCTGCGGCGGTTCCGGCGATTGGCTCATCCATGCTCACCAACCAGCTGCGGCTTAGGACGGCGCTCGAGACCAACGCCGCCGTCCTGCCCTCGCTGCTATCCTACGAGCAGATGGGTCTGCTGTCGCCCGTGACACCCTCCGTCCTGCAGGACTGCTTTCACTACGTGACGCTGACGCCGCGATTCGTGGCCGGAGCGCAATACCGCTCCGGGATGATCAACATCAACACCGCGTCCACGCTGGTGTGGCGCAGCCTGCTCGACACCTACAACACCATGCCGGCGGTGACTCCGGTGCTGAATGTGGCCAATCGCGGGAATCTCATCGGCAACAACTTCGCGGGCACAACCGCCGGCAAGGCCGCCAATGCCCCTTTTACCTCGGTCGTAGGTTTTGCCACCTACCTGGCCACGGTCTTCCCCATCACCAGCTCCCCGAACTTCACGCAGCTACTGGCGGCCCTGGGCCCGATGCTGACGGTTCGCTCGGACACGTTCCGCATCCGGGCGTATGGCGAGGCGCTCAACCCGGCTGATCCAGCCCGAATCGAGTCAACGGCCTTCGTTGAAGCCATCGTGCAGCGCACTCCGGAGCCGCTGCCGGGCTTTGGCCGGCGCTTTGTCATCACCTACTTCCGCTGGCTGGGGCCGGATGACATCTAGAAAAATCTTGTGGATTTCAGGGGAAAAATGTGACTTCTTCCGCGTCCCTTTCGCCAGGGTAGCTCAGTGGTAGAGCAGAGGACTCATAAGCCTTTGGTCGCGAGTTCAATCCTCGCCCCTGGCACCAATTACGCCGTCACCCTCCGGGTGGCGGCTTTTTGTTTTACGGGAAGTGGTTCCGCGTGTTCCGTGTCTGTCATGGCCAAGAATTCCTACGATCTCGTCATCCTCGCCGCGGGCATGGGCAGCCGCTTTGGCGGCCTCAAGCAGGTGCAGCCGGTCGGGCCGGCGGGCGAACTGATCATCGAGTATTCGGCCTACGACGCGCTGCGTGCGGGTTTCGGCCGGCTGGTGCTCGTCATCCGCAAGGACATCGAGGCGGACTTCCGGGCGACGATCGGCAAGCGGCTCGAGTCGCGAATGGATGTGGCCTATGTGTTTCAGGAAACCGGTGCCGGACGCACCAAGCCCTGGGGCACGGGGCACGCCGTGCTCGCGGCGCGCGACGCCGTGCGCGGGCCGTTTGCGGTCATCAACGCCGATGATTTCTACGGTGCCGCGGGCTACCAGACACTCGCCGCGCATTTCGCGGCGTCGGCGGACTGCGCGATGGTGGGCTATCCGCTGCGGCAGACGCTGTCGGAATTCGGCACCGTCAGCCGCGGTCTGTGCGCCACCGATGCGTCCGGCCGCCTGCTGGGCATCACCGAGATCACGAAGATTGAGAAGACAGCCACCGGGGCGCGCTATATCGGCGCGGACGGCACGCCCCAGGCGCTGACCGGCGACGAAATCGTCTCGATGAATTTCTGGGGTTTCACGCCGCAGATTTTTCCGCGGTTGGAGGGGCTTTTCGCCGATTTTCAGGTGAAGCAGGCCGGTGACCCGAAAGCGGAGTTCTACCTGCCCACGGCCATCAGCACGCTGAATGAGCGCGGCGAGACGAAGGTGGCCTTGCTCAAGAGCGCCGATGCCTGGTTCGGCATCACCTATCGCGAGGATTTGGCGGCGTCGCAGGCGGCAATCGGCGCGCTGATCAAGGACGGACGGTATCCGGCACCATTGTGGGGCTGAGAGTTTTGTTGTAAGAGCGGGTTTATCCCGCGACTCAGCGTTTTTTGTCGCGGCATGAAGCCGCTCCTACAGCTCAAGCAGCAACGTCCTCAGTTCCCGCTCGGGGTCCTCGTGGCTCTGCGCGGCGGCGAGCTGCAGCGCCTGTTCGAGCCAGGGCCTGGCCTCGGCGCGGCACCCAAGGCCGACGAGTGCCTTGCCGAGCAGGATGCGCGGCATCATCCAGTCGGCCTTCTTGCCGGCGCAGAACTCCAGGTGTTCGATCGCCTCGGTTGGACGGTCTTCCGCGAGCAGGGCTTGCGCGAGACTGAAGCGGAAAAGCTCGTTGTCCGGCTGCCGGGCGACGAGGGCCTTAAACTGGGTGGAACGGGACATGTGTTGTTGACGTGCCGCTTGTCGGGCCCGTGGGTTTGTCGCGGGCGTCGTCAAGCGACGCCCCTACAAGCCGGCCCCCTTGCTCAGTCGCAAAAGAGCACGACGGCGGTGGAGTTGTCCAGGCCGCCGAGTTCGTTGGCGCGCGCGATCAGCCGCCGGGCGGCCGCCTCGGGTTCCTCCGCCGCGCCCAGGATATCCGCAATCTCGGCGGGGCTGAGGAAGCGGCTGATGCCATCGCTGCACAGCAGGTAGCGGTCGTGCGGCAGCAGGGTGTGGCTGGTGCATTCGGCCTCCAGCGGCGGGGGCTGCCCGATGCAGCGGGTGAGGGCGTTGCGGTTCTCCATCAGCATGGCCATCGGCTCGCCGCGGGCGGCCCGGTCCTTCATCTCGTTCTCGATGGTGTGGTCGCGGGTAAGCTGCTCGAGGTGTTTGGAGCGCAGGCGCAGGGCGGAGGAGTCGCCGACGTGGCCGATGTTCAGCTTCACGCCGGTGATGTGGGCAAAAGTGAGGGTGGAGCCGATGCCAAACTGGGGACTGAGGATGCGCCCGAGCCGGAAAACCTGGTCGTTTACCTCGGCCAGGATGCGCGGGTAGTTGAGTTTGTGACCG
>Ga0268298_10002181_pt1 | contig 21769 bp, 16 predicted proteins | sample WWTPWeurt_MetaG_FD_194462 | JGI IMG/M metagenome (GOLD analysis project Ga0268298, IMG submission 194462) | Activated sludge microbial communities from WWTP in Nijmegen, Gelderland, Netherland - WWTP Weurt | ecosystem: Engineered > WWTP > Aerobic digester > Activated sludge | place... | reverse complement strand
CGCATCGTCGCCCTCGATCAGACCATACAAGCGACTCTGGTGGTCTTTCACGTCGAGCACTCGCTCCACGTGGTACTCGGCGCTCTCCAGCCGTGACAGTTCGCGGATGGCGGTCACCACGTTGGGACTCGGTCGCACGACGGTGACCGAGTGGGTAGCGCCCGGCGCCAAGAGCCGCGGCGACAGGTCGAGCTTCTGGGCCAGAATGCCGGCGCCCAGCGCCACCGCGACGAACGCGGCGGCGACTCCGAGGCGGCGCGCCCAAGAGCGGTCAGTCTTCGCGCGAACTGGTTCCATGCCCGAACGCCAGCAGGTTCCGTGCCGTTGCCCGTAGCCGCGAAAGAAGCCTCGGGTTCGCCGTTTTTTCGGCGCGAGCCGTGACACTCGCGACCGAGCGCCGCGAAAGCTTCTTCGCGGATCGATTCACCACGGCGAAAGCGCCGGATCACTCCACGAGAGCCCGAGCACCGGCGCACGCTCGCCGATGCGCAAGCTCACGCGGACACCCGCGCGCACGGCATCGGCATCCAGCGCGGCAGCCAGACCCATGAGGTTCTGGCAGGCCCGAGCGGTCGCGGAATCGGACAGCGTGAGCGTGAGCTCGCCCCCACCACACTTGGATAGCCGCGCCAGGAGGCCCCGGGCGAGCACGCTGCGCGCAGCGAACGCAGCGCCGTCCGTGCGTTCGTTGGCGACGATCACCGTGCTTCCGAGTCTCCAGCCGGTCGCTTCGAGTCGTGAAATGCGATTGGCGACCTGGGTGACGAGGCTCTTGGGCTCGCCTTCGTAATGCTGGGCCACCACCGCGAGGTCACCCCCTTTGCTCGGCATGAGCCACTTCGGCCAGCTCGCGCCGAACTCGATTACCACCAGCGTTGCGTCCCGGGTCATGGCCACGGGGGATAGGGCGTGGGCGCACCACGGGCCAAAAAAACGCCGGAACTACGGGCTGGCGGCCTTCGGGAAACGGCGTAGGCTCCGCCCCATGGCGTTCCGGGGTTTTGCTGGACTTCTCGTGCTTTCCGGCGCGGTGGCGGTGGCCTGCGCGGCGGATGATTCCGACGTTTCCGGTGGGGGCGGCACTTCGGGGTTCGGTGGGTTCCTGCCCGACAGCGGCAGCGGCGGCTCGGGTGGCGGTGGGGGAACCACCGGCGGTAGCGGCGGAGCGAGCGGTGGCACTGGCGGTGCGAGCGGTGGCACGGGCGGCGCGAGCGGTGGCACGGGCGGCGCGAGCGGTGGCACGGGCGGCGCGACGGGCGGCACCGGTGGCACGACGGGCGGCACCGGTGGCACGACGGGCGGCACGGGCGGCGCGACGGGCGGCGCCGGAGGCGCGACGGGCGGCACGGGCGGCGCGACGGGTGGCACGGGCGGCGCGACGGGTGGCACCGGCGGCGCGACGGGTGGCACGGGCGGCGCGACGGGTGGCACCGGCGGCACCGGCGACACCACTCCGCCCACCGTGGTTTCTACCTCCCCCGCGGGTGGATCGACGGGCGTGAGCAAGAACACCACGATCCAAGTCACCTTCAGCGAAGCCATGCAGGTCGCTTCCATCACGACCAGCACCTCGGGCACGACCTGCGCTGGCGCCATCCAGGTTTCGCTCGACAACTTCTCGACCTGCGTCCCCATGTCCGGGGCCCCCACGCCGAGCGTCGGTAATACCGTGTTCACCCTGAACCCCGCGTCGGCGCTGTCGAGCCTCGGGGCCTACAAGGTGCGGGTGACCACCGCAGCGAAAGACGCTGCGGGCAACGCTCTGACCGCGGCCTACACCGCCGCGCAGGCCTTCACGGTTCGCTACTTCCACACCATCACCATCGACGGGAACAACGACTTCGCCGCCAACGAGACCTTCGCCACCTCGTCGGCCGCGTACACCGCGTACATCGCGTGGGACGAGGGCTACCTCTACTACGCCATGAAAGGGCCCGATGTGGCCGACGCCGCCGTCGCTACCAAGTGGCTGGTCGCCTACTTGTCCGGCACGCCGGGCAGCACCGCCGGACTCACCTACAACACCCAGTCCCCCACGCTGCCTTTCAGCGCGCGCTGGCACGTGCGATGGCGTACCAACAACACCTTCACCGAAGCGCAGCTGTGGAGCGGATCGAGCTGGGGCAACGCCAGCTGGAACTTCACCGGTGACGTCTACCAGTCGGGCACCTTCGTCGAGATGCGCGTGCCACTGGTGGATCTCGGCTCTCCGACGACGTTGGCCTTCCACCTCGGCATGCTGAACGAACAAAACCTGGCCGAAGGCTCCTATGCCGCGACGCCCTCGACCTCGTACGCGGACGGGTACGACCCGAACTACGCCAAGTACCTCGAGCTCGCGCTGGGCGGCTCGGTCGCTCCCAGCGCATCGCCCATCAAGCCCTGAAGCGCTGCCGAAAGCTGGCCCCGGCGGACAGCCGGAGCGTCAGTGCATCTGGTCCGCGTGGGAGAGCGCGCGCTCGAGCTCGCCCACCGTGTCCGCGTCGAAACGACCGTGCTCGCACAGGATCGCCCAGTCGGTCAGGAGCTCCAGCGGGTGATGAGCGCGGTCTCCCTCCTTCAGCTGGGCGACGCGGTACGGGGCGTTCAGCAGCGTGGCGTCGACTTCTCCCGGTCGGTGGCCGTGCACGCGGAACCAGAGGTGCTCCCGATCGCGATCGTTCTCGGCGCCATCCACGGCGTAGCCGAGCTTGACGAGGAAGAGCCAACGCTCGCCGTCCAGACAGCGGTCGAAGAGCGAAAAGAAGCGAGGGAGCCGCTCGCTCGCCAGCAGCGCCATGCGCTCGGTCTCTTGTGCAGAAACGTAGAGCAGCGGATTTTCTTCCAGGATGGGCGAAAGGAGCGCGAGGCTCTCGTACTTCTTGCCCAAGAGCCCGCGCTTCGGCACGAACAAAACTGCCCGGGCGCCGCAGTGGGATTCGTCGCGATCCCGTTTGCCACCTGGGCCGTCGTTCTTCGCCTTGCGGATGCCTTCGGCCCACGGCAGCCACACGAGCTCGAGATCCTGGCCGATGCTGAACGGCTCGTCGGGCGCCGGGATGCCTTGCTCCAAGAACATGGCGGCAACGGAGTTCATGAGCTGGCCCACGAGTCCGGTCACTTCACCCGGAATGGCCAGCGCATCGAGCTCGACTCGGCCGCAGCGATCGAGCCCGTGGGTGTGCAGCCAGTGCGGACCTTCCTTGGAGTCGTCGCCGACGTCGTGGATCGTGAAGAGGGTGGACGGCGACGGCGGGACCTTGGCTTCGGCCACTTCGCGCAGCCAATGGCCGGGACGCGGGGTGACGGCGTTCACGTCGAGCACCAGGAGCGGCTCCGGGCAAAGCGCGAACAGCAGGCGAGTCTGGAAGTGATAGTCCACGAGGGCGTGCTCGCCGAGGGCGAGTCGGAGCCCGACCGCCCAGGAGCTGGAGCGGCCGTCGTCCAGGTCTTCCGGCGTCACGCCGCGCCATGGCACGCCCTCGACCAGGAGCTCGCGCGGCGCCGGCTCGAGCCAAGCGTGGGCCAGCGCCGGCTCGGCGCGGCCCGGGAGCTCGAGCTCGATCTCGACCTCCCAACGCGCACGCGGGTGTTCGGGAGCGATGGGGGCGACGCGAGTCACGCCCACGCGGCTCTCCTCGAGGAGCGCCAGCGCCTCGCTCACGCTCGGGGTGGGTGAGCCGGGAGGAAGGACGGCGATCAGCTCCGAGCTCGGAGGATCGTCGAGCGCCCCTTGGAATTCGGGAGGGAGACCCACGGCCCATGGGTATCACGAGCCGACGTCGCCGTCGTCGCCCTTCGGGCGGAGCCACGCCAGCGTCGCGCCGAAGCCGCCGCGGTTCGGTGGAGCATCGGCGAACTCCTCCACGAAGGGGTGATCGCGGAGTACCTCACGCACACGCGCGCGCTGGAAGCCCGTGCCACGACCGTGGATCAGGCGAACTTCCACGAAGCCCGCCTCTCGTGCCGCCTCCAAGTAGGACCGCACGACGTCCGGGATGTCGCGAGGCTGAAAGCCGTGGAGGTCGATGCTGTCCTCGATGGGCAGTACCGCGACGTCTTCGTCCGCGCCCGGATCGACCGAAGGCGGCTTTTTCAAGCTACTTCTTGCTCTTCGTGCGCCGTGCCGCGACCTTCTTCTCGCCCTCTGCTTCGTCCTCCGACTTGGTCTTGACGGGGGGCTTCGGGGCGTCGGAGTCGGCGCGGTTCGCGACCCGCTCTTGGGCTTCGGCCAGGCTCTTCTTCAGCGCTTCGAACAGATCGATGATCTGCGCCTTGGGGGCCTCCGGCGCCACGGTGATCTCCTGGCCGGCGACCTTCTTCTCCACCAGAGTGCGCACCCGCTCCTCGTAGGTGTCTCTGTACTTACTCGGATCGAAGCTCTCGCTCGTGAGCTGATCGATGAGCTTGTCCGCCAGCTCCTGCTCGATCTGGCTGAAGGTGAAGCGCGCGCCGGTGTCGATCTCGCCGAAGTCGCGCACCTCGTTCTGGTAGTAGAGCTGGTGCAATACGAGCCCGTCTTTGCCGTAGGGGCGAATCAAGACGAGCTGCTCCTTGCCCCGCGCAGCCCAGCGACCCGCGGCGACCACACCGCGCCGCCGCATGCACTCGCCGAGCAGCTGGTAGGGCTTGTCCCCACCTTTGTCGGGGCCGAGGTAGTAGCTCTTCTCGACTTGCACGAAGTCCACGCTGGAAAGCGGCACGAACTCGGTGATCTCGAGGGAGTTGGTGCGCTCCGCCTCCGCGGCCTTGAGCTCTTCCTCGGTGAAGCGCACGAACTGGCCCTTCATGTACTCGTAGCCCTTCACCGTGGCCTCGCGTTCGACCACCTCGTTGTCGACCGGGCACAGGTACTGCTGCTTCAGACGACTGCCGCACTTCTCGTGCAGCATGTTGAAGCGAACCTGCTCGCTCGAGGCCGCGGTGTAGAGCTTGATGGGAATGGCCACCAGGCCGAAGGAGATGGTGCCGGAAGAGATGGCGCGCGCTGCCATGGGATCGCCATGGTATCGGGCGAAATCCGGCCCCAGGAAACTATGTGGCGAAAGCCTGGCTCGGTGCTGAACGCGGGTGCAGCCACGCCGGCTCGGCTATCGTCGAGCCTGCATGGCAGCGCGGCGCACGCCCGGAGCGACCCCCGACCCGCTCTCGACCTATCGTGAGAAGCGGAAGCCCGTCGAAACTCCGGAGCCGTTCGCTCCGAGCCCTGCCGCCGGACGCGAGACCCGCGTCGGGCGCTTCGTGGTGCACCGCCACTCCGCGACGCGCGAGCACTTCGATCTCCGGCTCGAAATCGGCTCGACGCTCAAGAGCTTCGCGATTCCCAAGGGGCCGAGCTTGGACCCGCGCGAGAAGCGGTTGGCGGTGAACACCGAGGATCATCCCCTCGAATACCTCGAGTTCGAGGACGTGATCCCCGAAGGCAACTACGGCGCTGGCCCCATGATCATCTGGGACCGTGGCCGAGTCCGCTATCTCGAAGGCAGCGCCGAAGACGGCGTGCGGCGCGGCAAGATCGACTTCGAACTCTCCGGTTTCAAGTTGAACGGCCGCTTCGGATTGGTCCACACCGGTGCACGAGCGAGCGCCAAAGAAGGCAACCAGTGGCTCTTGATCAAGAAGAGCGACGCGCACTCGAACGTGGACTTCCAGCTGGATGCGGTCGACCCGAAGAGCGTGATCTCGGGCCTGACCCTCGAAGAGCTCGCGCGGCGCGCGGAGCTTTCGCTCGAGCTCGAGGCCCAGGCCGCCGCCCTGGCTTCACCCGGCGCGAAGCTCGACGTCGGGACGCTCGTCCCCATGCTCTGTTCGTCGGATCCGGTTCGCCTGGACGATCCCGATCGGCTCTACGAGCTCAAGCTGGACGGGGCTCGGATTCTGGCGCTCAAGTCCGAAGCCGGTGTCGTGCTGCGCTACCGCAACGGTCGCATTTGCAGCAGCACGTTCCCCGAGATCGCTCGCGCGGTCGCCACGTTGCCGGCGCGTCGGGCAGTTCTCGACGGTGAGATCGTCGCCTTCGACGAGCGCGGCCGGCCGCGCTTCCAACGACTACAACCCCGCCTGACCACCCAGCGTCCCGAGGAGCTCTTGCGAGTCGTCGCGGAGACGCCCGTGGCCTACCTGGTATTCGACCTGCTCGAGCTCGGCCCGCACGTGCTGGTCGGAGCTCCCTTGGAAGAGCGCAAGCGCCTCTTGGCGCGGCTGGTGCGGGGGAGGGGACTCGTACGGGCCCTCGATCACCTCGAGGGTCAAGGCCAAGCGCTGTACGACTTCTGTCGCGCAGAGCTCCTCGAAGGCGTCGTCGCCAAGCGGCGGCGCTCCATCTATCGGCCGGGGCCCACGCGCAGCTCGGATTGGGTGAAGCTGAAGTGCGAGCGTGACGAGGAGTTCGTGGTGGTCGGGTGGGAGGAAGGGCGCGGGGCGCGCAAGGCGCTCGGCGCCCTCCGGCTCGCCAGCTTCGAGGGCCCAAAGCTGGTTCTGCGTGGCAAGGTGGGGAGCGGGTTCGACGCGGCGACGCTCGGAGAGCTCGAGCGCCGATTGCGCGAGCTCGAAGTGGAAGCGTGTCCGGCGGAAGGGCAGCTCGAGCCTGGACGTGGCCCGGCCCACCACGTCCGTCCGGAGATCGTGGCGAGCGTGCGCTTTCTCGGTTGGACGGACGAGGGCACGTTGCGCGAGCCGGTGTTCCGCGGCGAGCGACTCGACGTTGCCGTCGAGGCCTGCACTGCCGCCCCGCCGGGCGGAGAACGCATCGATCTCGCGAGCCTCCCCGAACCGCCAGCCCTTTCTTCGAGAGTCGTGCTCACCAATCGCGACAAGGTGTTCTGGCCCGATCAGGGCTACACGAAGGGAGATCTCTTCGACTACTACGCCGCCATCGCCCCCACGCTGCTGCCGTTCCTCGAGAATCGGCCCGTCATTCTCGTGCGCTACCCCGATGGTATCGGCGGCAAGAACTTCTTCCAGTGGCGACTGCCCGAAGGAGCACCGAGCTGGATGCGTTCGCTGGAGCTGCGCGACGAAGAAGATCGCTCGCTCCGCGGCGACAAGAGTGTGTTCCTCATCGATTCGTTGGACGCGTTGCTCTACATCGCGAACCTCGGCTGCATTCCCCTCCACGTGCTGGCGAGCCGGGCCGACGACCTCGGCTGCGGGGACTTCTTCACCATAGATTTCGACATCGGTGAAGGCACCTTTCGTGACGCGATCACGCTCGCGCTGGACCTCGAAGCGCGCCTCGCCGAGGTCGGACTGCGCGGCTACCCGAAGACCAGCGGGCAGACCGGCCTCCACGTACTCTGCCCCGTGGGACCCGGCGTTCCGTTCTCCGTGACGCGAGGCCTGGCGGAGCTCTTCGGTCGCTGGCTCGAGCTCCGCCATGCGAAGGTGGCCACGACCGAGCGGCGCGTCGACAAACGTGGACAGCGCGTGTTCATCGACACCGGGCAGACGGGGCGATCGCGCGCCATCGTCGCGCCGTATTCGGTACGTGCGGTCAGTGGCGCCACGGTGTCGACCCCCCTCCACTGGGAAGAGGTGAACCTCGCCCTGGATCCCCGCCGCTTCGACATCAACACGGTGCCGGCCCGCGTGGCCGAGCGCGGTGACCCCATGGCCGACTTGCTCGGGCAGCGCCCAAACGTGATGCGTGCGGTCGAGCTCCTGCAAGCTGCGCTGCTGGACGCCTGAGCGGCGCCGCACGCGCCGAGCCATGCGTTGGGCCGAGGCTTGAGGAACGCTCCGGCTGCGCCGCGCGATCGCCCGGCACTCGAGGCAATTCCTCGTCATCGCGCTCGGCGCCGCTTCCGAAGTCCGATACCTATTCGGTCTCGCGCGTCCTCTCGCCTTCCAGCGCATACCGACTCGAGCCCGCCCACGACGAGCTCTTCCGCGCACTCGAGGGACTCATTCGATCGCTCGAGATGCGAAACCCGAGTCAGAGGTCGTCGGCGTTCGCAACGGTGCAATCCGTTCGTCTTGGACCGCGTTGGGCCAAAGAGTTGACGGGGTCCAGCGCAGATCTGACGCGCGTTCTCCCGAGCGAATTCGGGAGCATTTGCACAATCTGCGGCGCGCGCCGTCTCGACCGCAACGCTTGCGCAAATCAGTTCATGTCAGGGGCCGTAGACGCGAGTTTCGGCGCGCTTCGGAAGGCATGCGGATTGCTATGCAGGGGGACAGGGAAGCGAGCGAGAAATGGAGGTCCGTGAGCTGCGAGCGACCCGAATGGCCTTCGCAGAATACGGGACACACGAGGGCTTCTCGTGGCAAAAGGCCGCCATTGCGATTCTCCCCGGGGGGCTAGCACCTGCCGCCACTGATCCCCGGCAGGAGGTTCGGCCTTGAGCGAAAGTAATCCCGACCCACAACCGCCAGCGCCCGAGGCGCCGCCACCTGGCGAGCCGGTGGCGGTGGTGAAGCCGCGTCCGTGGTGGGCGAGGCGTGCGTTCTGGCTCACGGGCGTGCTGACGGTCCTCCTCTTCGTCGGTCTCGCGGGTGCCTGGAAGTTCGATCGCATCGAGAAGGATCCGGCGTTCTGCGACTCGTGCCACTTGGCGTCGGTCAAGGCGTCTCACGACAGTGCTCACAAGAACCAGCGCTGCACGGACTGCCACGAGAACAAGTTCAATCAGAACGTCCGGCAATGGGTCTACGGACTCTGGTCGAAGACCAAGACGACGCCACACGGGAAGTTCGACAAGACCAGCTGCAAGAGTTGTCACACCTCCGGCACCTCCGAGCCCTGGCACATGTCGAGGAGCCTCGGTCACGCCAAGCACGTCTTGAAAGCCGAAGACCCGCTCGACTGCCCGAAGTGCCACGTCTGGAAGGAGCACACGGTCGAGCCTGACCCCGACGCCTGTAGCAAGTGCCACGACGACATCAAGATCTTCGGCAAACACCGGCTCGAGGACCGCAAGGAGAAGATCCGCTGCGTTTCCTGTCACAACTACCTGGCCCGGGTGGGCGGCGGCGCCCAGACGCCCTCCCACGACTGCCGGCGCTGTCACGGTGGCGTCGACAAGAGTCAACGCAGCCAGCGCTACGCCGAGGTGATCGAGGCCAAGGGCATTCCGGCCTCGCAGATCCACGGCAACTTGAAAGCCTGCTCGCTCTGCCATAGCCCGCACGAGGAAGACGCCGAGAAGCGTCGCAAGGGCGCCGAGTGCTCCCGCTGCCACGTCAAGATCCCGGGCGAGTTCCACCGCACGAAGAAGCCCGAGAAGTTCGACTGCAACACCTGCCACGAAGCCCACGGCGAGCGCGAGGACCTGCGCAAGAGTTGTCACCGCTGCCACACGGAGCAGGCCAAGCAGCCCAAGACGGTGGCGGCGCGCCACGACCGCTGTTCCGAGTGCCACAAGCCCCACGAGTTCAAGGCCACTTTCGCTGGCTGTCGCGACTGCCACAAAGATCAGACGACCATGCTCGCGGCGTGGAAGAGCGAGACCCACGCCGATTGCACCAACTGTCACAAGCCCCACAGCTTGCGCGAAGAAGACACGACCTGCGCCAAGTGCCACAAGAAACCCGGGCACAAGCACAAGTCGTGCACGACCTGTCACGACCCACATCAGTCGAAGGCCGACGTGAAGACCTGCGCGAGCTGTCATGGGCGCGAGTCCCACGCTCTGGAACGCGGGCCTGGGAAGCATCGCGCCGCGCTCTGCTTGACCTGTCACGCGCCCCACGCCCAGCAGGGCACGAGCACCGTCTGCAAGAAGTGTCACGGCAAGGAAGCCCAGGCCGTCACGGTCGCAAAGATCGAGAAGCACACGCGCTGCGTCAACTGCCACAGCAACCATGCGTTCTCGACCGACGTCAGCACCTGCCGCACGTGCCATCAGAACCCGACGACCGGCGCGCACACGGGCAAGTGCAGCGACTGCCACAGCGTGCACGGCCCGCCCCTCGGGCAGGCAGCTTCGTGCCGGAACTGCCACAAGGAGATCGCGCAGCCCGCGGGCAAGCACGCCAAGTGCGACAGCTGCCACAAGAACGCCCACGGCGAGGTGAAGTCGGCACCCTGTGCGTCCTGCCACGGCCCGCAGAATTCACTGGTGAAACAGTGGAAGCCCCGCTCCCACGAGAACTGCGCCCAGTGCCACCAGACCCACAGCCCCACCGCCCCCAAGGCGTGCGCCAGCTGTCACAAGGACGAAGGGCAGAAGGTCCAGCGCACGAAGCACCGCTGCAACACCTGCCACGAGACCCACAAGCCGCCGAGCCAACTCTGGAGCGGCTGCGCCAAGTGCCACGCTGGCGAGGTGCAGGCGGTGAAGGGCCGAAGCGGCAAGCACTCGGACTGCAAGAACTGCCACGATCAACACGACGTGACCCCGCCCAAGTGCGAGTCCTGCCATCAGGCTCGACCCGGGGCCCACAAGGCCAAGGGTCACCAGAACTGCACCAGCTGTCACGACACACACAAGCGCAAGATGCCGGCGCGTGCCGATTGCCTGAAGTGCCACCAGAACCGCACGAATCACAATCCGGACGCGCAGCACTGCTACGGCTGCCACCTGTTCAACAAGCAGTGAGGAGCATGGCGAGATGACGACCCCGACCCCCCCACCATCCTCCGAGCCAAACGAATCGGAAGCACCGGCTCCGGAGGCCGAGAAGGTCGAGCCGACGCCGTCGGCTCGGGGAAAAGCCCCGCCCCTCTACTACAACATCGTGAGCCACATGGGCGGGCTCGTCGTGATCCTCGCGACGATCTTGATCCTGACCAGCATGGTCTTTCAGGTGGGTGGGGGCGGTCTGAACCCATACGTGGGCATCTTCACGTACATGGTGTTCCCGGGGATCCTGGGCGTTGGCGCCGTGACGTTCCTGCTGGGGATGCGCTGGGAGGCCGGACGGCGGCGCAAGCTACAGGCCCTGCACACGCTCCCCTATCCCAAGATCGACCTGAACGACCCACGTCATCGCAAGCTGTTCGCGTATTCGAGCGTGGGGGGTGTGCTCGTGGCGACGACCGTCGTGTGGGCGAGCTTTCAGGGGTTTCACTTCACCGAGTCCGTCTACTTCTGCGGCCAGATGTGCCACGTGCCCATGACGCCGGAGTACGTGGCGTACTCGGACTCGGCACACGCACGCGTGCCGTGCACCGACTGCCACGTGGGCGAAGGAGCCGGCTGGTACGTGCGCTCGAAGCTTTCGGGCGTGCGCCAGGTGTTTGCCGTCATGACCGGCCACTACCAAAGGCCCATTCCCACGCCGCTCGCGCATCTTCGACCCGCCCGTGACACCTGTGAGCGCTGCCATTGGCCCGAGAAATTCTTCGGCGCGACGCTGCTCCAGCTTCCCCACTATCGGTACACCGAGAACAACGACCCCGAGCAGATCACCCTCACTCTGAAGACGGGCGGCGGAGCGAGAGCTCACGGCCGGAGCCAGGGCATCCACTGGCACATGGTGGTGTCGAACGAGGTCACCTACGCCGTCGCAGACGCGAAGCTCCAAGTGATCCCTTGGACGAAGGTGAAGCACGCGGACGGCACGGAGACGGTGTACGTCGCCAAGAAGACGAAGCTCTCCCAGGCCGCCATCGACCAGCTTCCGCACCGGAAGATGGATTGCATGGACTGCCACAACCGGCCCGCCCACGATTATCCGACGCCGGACTCGGGCGTGGACCAGGCGCTGCTCAAGGGGCGCATTGCCGCGGATCTGCCCTGGATCAAGAAAGCGTCCGTCGAGGCGCTGTTCCGCGTGTACCCCGACCAGGCTTCTGCCCACGACGGCATCCGCGATTACATCCTCGACTACTACAAGAAGGAGCGACCTTCCGTGCTGACCGAGCGGAAGAAGGACGTCGACACCGCCATCGAGGTGGCCCAGAGCATCTACGATCGCGGCGTCTTCCCCTCGATGAAGGTCGATTGGCAGACGTACCCGAAGAACCTGGGGCACCGCTATTGGCCGGGCTGCTTCCGTTGCCACGACGGCAAGCACGTTTCAGCCGAGGGCAAGGTGCTCGCGAACGACTGCGAGTCGACTTGTCACTCGAAGCCGGTACGTGGCGCGGTGACCGCGCTCGGCACGGTCGACCCCCAGGCGAAGGAAGACTGGCACCCCTGGCAGATGCCCAAGGAGCACTTGGACATCGAAGGGCACGACATGGTGCAGTGCTACCAGTGTCACAACGCTGGCCAGCGCCCGAGCAAGGAATGCAACGACTGCCACGAGAAGTGAGGCGCGCAGATGAAAGCGAAGCTCTTCGTCATGGTGGCCGCCGTCATCGGCGCGCTGCTCGCCACTCAGGCGCTCTCGGGATGTGGTCGCGGATCGCGCACGCGGGCAACCCCCGCGCCCAAGCCCGCGCCGGCGAGAGATCCGCGACCGCCGCTGGAAACCGATCCGGACAAGATCCTCGCGCTGCTGAAGTCGTCGGTCCACGCCAAGCAAGATTGCTCCGACTGCCACGCTCCGCCGAAGGCCGGGGCGAAGGCGGGTGAGGTCGGCAAAGGCCAGTGCACCGCGTGCCACAAGGCCGAGGCAGCGGCCTACGCCGAGACCATCCACGCCTCCAAGTTCAAGGAAGGCAAAGAGGAAGCGGCCACCTGCGAAGACTGCCACGGCGTACACGACGTCTTTTCGGTCAAGGACGAGCGTTCCAGCGTTTCGGTGAAGAACACGCCGGTCACCTGTGGCAAGTGTCACGAGAATCCCGAGCTCGCCAAGAAGCTCGGGATCAAGCAGCCGACCGCCGTGCGCAGCTACGTCGAGAGCATCCACGGCAAGAATCTCTTGTCGTACGGGCTGGTGGTCGCGCCGAGTTGCTCCGAGTGCCACGGCAAGGCGCATCAGCTGTTCAAGGCGTCCGACCCGCGATCGTCGGTGAACAAGTTCCGCGTGGTGGGCACGTGCGGCCAATGCCATACCGGTCCGCGCGAGGAGTACAAGAAGGGCGTCCACGCCAAGGCACTCGAGGAAGAGGCGAAGGAGCTCGGGCTCAGCGTGGACTTCAGTCCTCCGCCCAAGGCCATCGAAAAGCCGGTGATCGCCGCCGATGTACGTGATGTGCCACAGCCCAAGCCGCAGCCTGCGGGCGCCGACTCTGCCGCCCCGGCGCCGTCTGGCAGCGCCGCTCCGTCCGCTCCGCCTCCGGCCTCCGCCGCCGCGGTTGCCGCCAAGCCCGCGCCTTCCGCGGGCGATGCACCCCGGCCGGCAGCCCCCGGCGAGGCAGCCAAAGACGGTGACAAGAAGAAGGCGCCCACGTGCCCGAGCTGCCACACCGCGCACTCGATCATCGAACCCGGCAGCCGTTTCAAGCTGGCCGAAGATCGCGTCTGCGGCGAGTGTCACGAAGAGCGCACCAAGCGCTACCTCGACACGTACCACGGGCGCGCCCACGACCTCGGGGACACCGAAGTCGCGGCCTGCCACAACTGCCACGGCTCTCACGAGATCTGGCCTTCCAAAGAGCGCGCATCACTGCTCTCCGAAGAGAACCGCCTCGGCACCTGTCAGAAGTGTCACGTCGGCGCGCCGCCGAAGTTCGCCGGCTTCCTGGCCCACGCGGATCACGCCGACAAGAAGAACTACCCGCAGCTCTATTGGGCCTTCGTCGGGATGACGGGTCTCTTGGTCGGGACCTTCGGCTTCTTCGGCATTCACTCGCTGCTCTGGCTCATGCGCACCTTGATCGTGCGCTTCCGCGACCCGGAGGCCTTCCGCGAGATGAAACGGCGGGTGCGCGAAGAGAAGGGCGCGAAGCTCTACCGGCGGTTCCGCCCCATCGACCGCTTCGTGCACGCCCTGGTGATCGTGAGCTTCATGTTGCTGGTCTTGACCGGCATGCCGCTCAAGTTCCACTCGAAACCGTGGGCCCATGCCTTCTTCGATCAAATCGGCGGAGCTGCCGTCGCCGCCAGCGTTCATCGCTTCGCTGCGGTGATTACCCTCACCTACTTCGTGCTGCACATCGGCAGCTTGATGGTGCTCCTCCGACGGAACCGCCACCGCTACAGCGACGAGAAGTCGGGCTTCAGCTTGCGCAAGTTCCTCGGCCTGGCGTTCGGTCCGGACTCGCCCTTCCCGCGCTGGCAGGACGTGAAGGATCTGGCCGGTCACATGAAGTGGTTCTTCGGTCGCGGTCCCAAGCCCAAGTTCGACCGCTTCACGTACTGGGAGAAGTTCGACTACATGGCGGTGTTCTGGGGCGTCACCGTGATCGGCTTGTCCGGCCTGGTCATGTGGTACCCGGAGTTCTTCTCGCGCTGGTTCCCGGGCTGGTCGATCAACATCGCGCACATCGTCCACAGCGACGAAGCGCTGCTCGCGGCCGGCTTCATCTTCACCTTCCACTTCTTCAACAGCCACTTCCGGCCCGAGAAGTTCCCCTACGACGCGGTGATGTTCTCCGGACACATCACGGAAGAGGAGCTCAAGCACGAGCGCGCCGCGCAGTACGAGCGCATGCAGGAGGAGGGCGCGCTCGACGGGCACAAGCAACTCGGCGAGTGGGCTCAGTGGAAGCTCATCGTGAACATCTTCGGCGCCGCAGCCATCCTGCTCGGTCTGTCGCTCGCCGGAGCCATTTTCTGGGCGCTCCTCGGCTGAGGTTCGGCGAGCACCCTCGACCGGGCTGTCAGTCGGGTTTGCTCTGCCGGCTCGACAAGAGCTGGAAGAGCCCCACCGCCACCACCGCCGCTCCGATCACTCCGACGGCAACCCCGACGAAGGTTGCCGTCATCGCAGTGTCGATGCCATGAGCCACCGTGCGCGCCTTTTCGGCGGGCGGTACTCCGTGGGCGGCGTCGAACGAGCGGTGCACGCCGAAGATGGTGAGCCCGATGCCGAACAGCGGCCCTCCCACGACCATCAGAGCTCCCACCAGCAGGGTCTTCAGCCCAGGACGCGGCGACTTCGGTTGGGTCGTGGAACGCTCGGGCACGACGCCGCGAGGATCCGATGGGCCGAGCGGCCCGGTCAAGGTGCTTCGGTCGCGGGGGTCTTTCCCGACTCGGGCGACGGGCGAGCGGGGAAGTTCTCGGACCACACGGGCAGTGCGCGTGCGTGTCGCTGTCGAGGTTCGTGCGCTGCAGCGGGGCGAATCTCGCTGGGCCTCGCCGCCCAAGCGCGCGTGAGGTCGAGGTCGAAGAGGTGGGTCGGGCGCACGTTGCCCAGCGCGTGGAGCAGGATCGAGCGCAGGTTGGGATTGTCCCGCTCGAGCTCCGTCAACAGGCGAGCGATGCGGTCACGTTCGGAGTCCGGCTCCGAGCCACAGACGTTGCACGGCAAGATGGGAAACCCCCGAGCTTCGGCGTGAAGCACAATGTCCGACTCCGCGCACTCGACCAGCGGGCGGATCACCTCGAAGCGCCCGTCGTCGGTCGGGTACTTCGGGGGCAACGCTTGGAGGCGCCCAGCGCGAAACGCGTTCAAGAGGAACGTTTCGAGTGAATCGTCTCGGTGGTGTCCGAGTGCGAGCTTGTTGCAGCCGAGTCGTTCGGCTGCCGTATAGAGGATGCCGCGGCGGAGCCGGGAGCAGAGTGAGCACTTCCGCTCCCCTTCGCCGAGCTTGTCCACGACCACGGAGTAGGTGTCCTCGCGCAAGATCTCGAAGGGCGTCGTCCTCGTTTGCAGGAACTCCACCAACGCGCGCCCGTCGTAGCCTGGCTGGACCTGGTCGAGGTGCACCGCGATGAGCTCGACCGAGGGTGTTCCGCGCTGCCACGTCTCGAGCAGGTCCAGAAGCGTGAGGCTGTCCTTGCCTCCGCTCACGGCCACCAACACGCGGTCACCCGGTGCCAGCAGATCGAAGCGACGAATGGTCCGCCTGAGCGTCCGCTCGAGGCGACGCGTCGCGGCTTGGGCTTGGGTCAGAGCAGGCACTTTTCGACCTCGTCCACGTTGGGTGCTTTCATGGCGCATTGCCATTTCCGGCGCGAAACGCGCGCCGGGCAACGCGCGAACTCGTCGGACATGGAGGCGCGCGCGCGGGCCTCGGTTTGGAGTCGCGCGACTTCGTCGTCGGAGACGTTTTTGTGCTCCTGCCGCACGAGCAGCTCGGTGTAGCGATCCAGGAGCTCGGCGCACTCGTCCGGCGTGAGCGGGCGGTCACACGCCAGGCCCAACAGCGAAAAGGCGGCGACTGCGATCAGTCGAAGCAATCTTCGACGATCTGCTTGCTGGTCTTGGCGCTGCGCACGCATTCCATGGCCTTCGCGGTGAGGCGCCGTCCGACGCACTCTTTCAGCATCGAGTCGCGCACGCTCTTCTTGGTGCTCTCGATTTCCTCATCCACCAGGGTCGGGTTGTCTTGGTGCCGCTTCTCGAGCTCGAGCCGGGCCACGCGCTCCACGATTTCCTCACACTCGGCTTCGGTTGCAGGGTGACCGCAGCCGGCGAGGCACAGAGCGAGGAGTCCGAGTTGGGCTCCCGAAGCTCTCCTGGGGCGCTTCTTCATCTTCGTCCGGAGCACTTATCTCGACCCTTCGCCGTTTCAAAGTGGGCAGAAATCTGGACGAGTGTACAGGTCTTGCTAGTCTTGTCGAAATGTCCCGTCAGCGCGTGGCCGCGGCGGAGTCCGCCACGCCGGAGGTTTTCCTCCGCAAGGCCACGCTCGCCCGGACGAGTGGGCTGCGGGCCAAATACGCGCAACGGGGGCTGGAACAGCCCGGGCAAACGCTCAGTCGGACGACCCGCGCGATGCTGCTCCGCCAGCTCTATCTGTCCCAGATGGAGGCGCGGCGATTCGATCTCGCGCTCGACACCGCGGAGCAGATCGTCGCCCTCGACGTCATGCCGGACGTCGCGCGACAAGATGCGGCGCGAGCCTGTCTCGGCCTCGGTGATCACGACGGGGCCGTTGCGCACCTGCGCATCGCCAGCCGGGTCAGCCCGCCTTCGCGTCGAGCATTTCATCTGTGGACCCTGGGCAGCGTGCTCTATCTCGCTGGGCGCCATCGGGACGCCATGGGGGCTCTCGAACGGGCGGCGCGGTGGGGCACCACCGATCGACCGCTCTACCAAGCGCAGCTGGCGCTCTCTCGCATCGCCGAGGGCGAGACGGTCCTTCGCGAAGAGCTCGCCGCGCTGCGCGAGCGCCTCGCCGACGCCCCCTGTGGTCAGGGGTATGGGCAATTCGTGCTGGGTGAGCTCGCCTATCACGAAGGGGATTTCGAGGCTGCGCGGCAGTACTTGCGCGCGTTCGTCCGTCGCTCGACCGGCGGGCGAGTGGCACTGGCGGTGGCGCTCAGCGGCGAAATCGTGCGTGCCCGCCGCCTCCTGGCTCGCATTCCCAGAAAGCGTTGAGCCCGCGCCCGTACCGGCTCCGGGGCGACGACGAATTGCCTTGGCTGCTGGAGTTTCAGATAGGAGTCGCGGGGGTTCGCGCGACGGGCAGGCTGTCGCGAAGCGCCGAGCGGTCATATAAGCTAGAGAATCCCAGCATGAAGCGGCATCGAGCCCTCCTCATCCCCGTTCTGCTTCTTTTGATCACGGCGTGGCCGACCTTGGCCCAGGCCGCGGAAAACGCCTGCACGGTCGCGGGGTCCGCCGCCGGTGACGGTGGCGGCGACGCGTTCACGCGCGCCCTCGCCAAGGGGCCCGTCTACGCCGCGCTGGCCGCGTTGGCGGGCGGGCTGCTCGTGAGCCTGACTCCCTGCGTCTATCCCATGATCGCGGTCACGGTCAGCGTATTCGGCGCGAAGCAGGCTTCGAGCCGCGCGCAAGGGATGTTGCTCTCGCTCGCGTTCGTGTTGGGCATCGTGGCCATGTTCGTACCGCTCGGCCTGGTGGCGGGGCTCACCGGTGGCATGTTCGGAGCGGTGCTGCAGAGCAAGTGGGTGATCGTCGCCATCAGCGTCCTGTTCCTGGCGATGGCAGCCAGCATGTTCGGTGCCTTCGAGTTCACGTTGCCGTCGGGCTTGACCAATCGCCTGGCCACGGTGGGCGGGATCGGCATGAAGGGTGCGTTCATCCTGGGGCTGGTGTGCGGGGTGATCGCGGCGCCGTGCACGGGGCCAGTGCTCACCGGCATTTTGACCTGGATCGCCAAGACGCAGAGCGCGGCCCTCGGTGCGCTGGCCATGGCGGCGTTTGCGGTCGGTCTCGGCGCGCCCTTCTTCCTGGTGGGCGCGTTCGCCGTGCAGCTTCCCAAGAGCGGTCGCTGGATGGTCCACGTGAAGTCGCTCCTCGGCATCGTGTTGGTCGTGGTCGCGCTCTGGTTCTTGGGCTCGGCGTTTCCCGTCTTGACCAAGCTCGTCGCCCCCACCAGCACGTTTCTCGGCGTGGCGGCCGCCGTCGCGATCGTGGGCCTCGTGCTCGGGGCGGTGCATCGCTCGTTCGAGGAGCCCGGCGCGGCTCCGAAGCTGCGCAAGGGCTTCGGAATCGCCTTCACTTGCCTGGGCTCGTTCGCTTTCGTCGCAGGCCTCGCCAAGCCGTCCCGCACGCTAGCTTGGGAGAAGATCAGCGTGGCTCAGGCTCGCACCAAGGCCGCCAGCGAGAAGCGGCCGCTGCTCTTGGATTTCACCGCCACGTGGTGCGGCGCCTGCAAGGAGCTCGACAAGCACACCTTCAGCGAAGAGAGCGTGGCGCAGGAAGCGGGCAGATTCGTCGCCGTCAAGGTCGACGCCACGGACGACGAGGATCCGATCGTGTCGGCGACCATGAAGGAGCATCGGGTGGTTGGGCTACCCACCGTGCTCGTCTACGACTCGAAGGGCAGCGAGGCCGTGCGCTGTACCGATTTCGTGGCTCCGAAGCCCTTTCTCGAGGCCATCAAGAGCGTGAACTGAAAGCGGCCCCGTCGGAGCACCGAACCAGGTCTCGGTCGCGAGCTCATGCGGCTCCGCGGGAGGAGCTGAACTGCGTGGTCCGTCGCCGCGACGAGCTCCGCCCCGCCGGCTTTCGCTCCGCCCGCTCCGCGCGTTGCTTCGCCCGCGCGGACGGGGGCAAAGAAAACGAAACGCCGCGGGCGCTGGCTCCGCGGCGTTCCGTGCTTCCGCACTCGAGCGTCAGGGCTCGAAATCGCTGGGCGGCTTCGCCGGGGGCTTTTCGGCCGGGGGCTTCTCCGCCGGGGGTTTTTCGGCCGGGGGCTTCTCCGCCGGGGGCTTCTCGCCACCCTTCTTCTCGCCCTTCTTCTCGCCTTTCTTTTCGCCCTTCTTCTCGCCCTTCTTGTCGGGTTCGGTGGGCTCGGGGGGCGGCGGCTCGACGGGCGGCGGCGGCTCCGCGGGCGCGTCGAACTTCCCGTCGTCGGTCTGAGCGGCTTCGCTGATCTTCTTGGCGGTCACGCGTGCAGCTTCGCCCACCTCTTCGGCGCGCGCCTGCATCAGGGGAATGAGCTTCTTTGCATCTTCCAGGTTCTTGCGGACTTCGGATTTCTTCTTCGGTCCGCCCTTGCGGAAGGCGTTGTCGACGTTGGCTTCCAGCGCCATCACCTGCCCGCTCAGTTGCTCCAAGATCTTCTTGGACTTGCGCATGCGGACGAACAGCTTGGCGGCACTCTTGGCCGCCTCTTCCATCGCGCTGACCAGGGCTTTGTCGTCGCCCTCGAGCTCCTTGCCCTTGACGGTCATCGTGGCTCCGGCGTCTTCGTCGCCGTCCAGCCCCTTCACCTCGAGCTTCACGCCCGTGCCCGCCGCAGCGAGGTCTTCCGTGCGCTTGCCCAGCTTCTTTCCGAGCATGGTCGCCGAGGTGCCCTCGTCGAGCTTCGCCTTCTTCGCGAGCTCTTCGCGGATGCTCTTCTCGGAAGAAGGCGCCTTCGCGAGGTCGATCTGAAGGTCGTAGAGGTTCGTGAACATCTCGTCGAAGGTGGGATCGCCGCTCTGGTACTTCTGGCCTTGCGACACCGCCGACGGCCCCGGGCTGCCCAGGATCGTGCACGCCGGTGCGGCACCGAGGGCAGTCAGGAGCGCGAGCGGAGCGAGTGCCCGCCCGAGAGCAAGCGTGACCGTGTTTCTGTAACGCATGATTGTCAGGGACATGAAAGCGTGGCTCCCCAAAGCTCGTGGGTCTTGCCCTTCTTCACCAAGAACAGTGAGAGGGCCTTGTCGCCCCGGACCATTACTACGCCTTGGCCCGCGTTGGCTTCCTCCGGTGACAGGTTGATGGGGTCCCCCACCGGAACCAAGTCAAAACCGAGGGTTTGGATGCGCACTTGGCGCCGGCCGGCGGCCCCCTCGGTCCACTGGAGGAGCCAGCGCCCCCCGGCCGCCCCCTCGATGGCAGGGCTCGCCGCGTCGGCTCCCAAGCCCCCGGGCGGCGTGGCGAAGGTCTGGGCCACTTTGGGCACCTCGCCGGGCGAGGCCGACGCGAGCTGGAGCGTCCAGTACGAGTCATCGGTGGGACGGCCGGCGAACGCAAGAAGGACCCCGCGCTCCCCGGCGGCGACGGTCGGGGTGCCCACCTGCGGTTTCGAGGCGACCTCGGTGAGCTCCGTACGCTTCTCGCCCTTCTCGTCCGTGAGCCCCACGAGCACCGAGCCCCCCGTGCCGCCGCGCCGCGTGGTCACCGCGAACCCGCCGCTCGGGAGCGCGGCGACGCGCGGGTCGGTGACCTTCTCGCTCGGCGTCTGCCAGATCGTGGCCGGGTCGCCTCCTGCCGCGCGCCGCGCCAGACCCTGACTCGTCCAACCGACCGTGACCTTGGGACGCGTGTCGAGCGTGCGTGGCGAGCGGAATTCCTTTTCGTCTTCGTCCACGGTGAACGTGATGTCTCCACCCTGCACGAGCGGCACGACGCTCGAGATGTCATGCTCGGTCTTCTGACGATAGGGGCGATCCACCAGCAGGTTCGAGTGGGTGACCAAGATGCCCTCGGCCTCGCGTTCAGCGGCTGCGAAGCCGATGGCGAACTTGTCACCCGCGACGATGGCCGTGACCGGTTGCACTTGGGGCAGGACCTGCGGCGCGAGCCGGGCGGCGGGTTTCACCAGCTTGCACGCGAGGGTGGGGCCACGCGGCGAAATACCTCCGCTTGGACTGCTCGTGGTCGGAGTCGTGCCCGGCGTGGAGGCGGATTTCGCCCGCAAAAACACCAGCCCGAGGCCGACGACGCCGAGCCCGCCGATGCCGATCACCAGTAGCAACACCACCCACAAGAGCGAGCTCTTCTTGGGCGCGGCCGCCACGACCGGGGCCAGCGGCGTCGCGGCTGCAGTCGGTCCCCTTGCTCGACCGGCGCGGAGCTCGGCGTCGAGGTCGTCGCTCCAGGAAGGGAGCGGTGACACGTGCCCGCTCAGCGGACCAGCGGAAGCTTTGGGGTTCGTCGGCGCGTCGGTGGACTCTGGACCCGAAGGCGCGAGGATCTGGATCACGGGGGCCACTGGCGCGACGACCGCGGGGACCGGGGAGGGATCGCTCGTGACGATCGCCGCCATTCCGGGAATTGCGCGCGGGGGAGGTGGCACGGCTCCGGGCGGACGCAAGGTGGCCGTCGACGATGCCTGCGCGCCCTCGACCAGCGTCGGCTGCGCAGGTCGGGGGAGTGGCGCCGGCGGAGGCGGAGGGGGCGCCATCTTGCCCGTCGGTGGGGGCGCAGGTCGTACGGAGGCCTTCGGTGCTTTCCCGAGGAGCTTCGCGACGGCGTCACGCGTCTGATACGCGTGGTACCTGTCGGTGGGCGGGTGTGGTGGGTCCGTGATCGCCGGGTCGGTTACGATCTCTTCGGCCGTCTCGACCTTGTCTTTCGGGATCGTGTTGGCGAGCTCGCCGACGCGACACGCGGGGTGCCAGTCCTTCCAGCCCTCACGCCACACGAGGATGTAGTGGGGCAGGGATCCCGTGGAGAGCGAGGACAAGAGCTCCCACTCGTCGACGATGCTGATCACCCCGTCGGC
>Ga0268298_10002180_pt1 | contig 21777 bp, 21 predicted proteins | sample WWTPWeurt_MetaG_FD_194462 | JGI IMG/M metagenome (GOLD analysis project Ga0268298, IMG submission 194462) | Activated sludge microbial communities from WWTP in Nijmegen, Gelderland, Netherland - WWTP Weurt | ecosystem: Engineered > WWTP > Aerobic digester > Activated sludge | place... | reverse complement strand
AGAGTCATAAATACACCGAGAGCAAATTCGATATGTGGCAGTTTCTTTAATCATTCAGAAATAATTTTTTCACGTTTTGGAAAGCGTATTAAAACACCCATATCTTTTTTCTGATAAACGGCCATACTACCAATAGCAGCGGCATCAGCTCCCGTCTGATAAAGTATTTTTACTATGTCATCAGTATCTTTTGCACCACCTAAAGCAATAACAGGTACCCTGGATGCTTTCAGTAACTCACTCACCATTAAATGATCATATCCGTTCCAAGTGCCTTCTCTTGAAACATTTTGAATCAGGATTTCACCTACGCCAATATCGTTTTGCAAATAATCGATATAATCCGTCAAAGGCCGGAAGTCAGTTTTTCCGTTCAGGTAGTTATAGATAAGATAATTTCCGTGTTTGTCGATGATCACATCCAATACCGCTATCAGAGCCTGGGATCCAAAAAGAGAAACTGCTTCTTTAACAATTAGCGGGTTATTTCGGATGAGCGCATTTACTGCTACTTTTTCAACTCCAATCGAATAAAGTTTTTTGAAATGGGCCAGCGTTTTAACACCTCCGCCATAGGTGAAAGGCATAAAACATTCTGAGGCAAATTCCATGATTTTTTCAAATTTGGGTTCACGATTTTCTTTTGATGCGCAAATATCAAGCAAAATTAATTCGTCAACTTCTTTTTCATTATAAATTTTAATTGCGTTTATAGGGTCTCCGACATAATCAGGGTTCCTGAACATTTTAGTTTTAACCAGTCCTCTGCCATTAAACAGCAGACAAGGCATTATACGTTTCAGAACCATGCGTCAGATTTTAGAAAAGTGGTCAAGTAAATCCATCCCGAATTTGTGGCTTTTTTCAGGGTGAAACTGAACCCCAAAAATATTCCCTTTCTGAACGGCACAATCAAATTTCACGTTATAATCACATTTAGCTATTACATCTTCAGGATGTTTACATCTGGCGTAATAAGAGTGAACAAAATAAAATTTCATTTTTGATTTGGTATCAAAAAAAAGAGGACTGGGTTTTACGGGAGTAATATAGTTCCAGCCCATATGCGGAATTTTGAGGGACGAAGTTTCATTCTGTTGAAATTTACATACTTCACCTTCGATCCAGCCTAATCCGGCTTCATTTCCTTCTTCACTTTTATCAAACAATAATTGCATTCCAAGACATATTCCAAGTACCGGAATTCTTTCTACTAAAACCCGCTCATTGAGCAATGGGATCAAACCGGATTCGTGCAGATTTTTCATCCCGTTATCAAATGCTCCAACCCCGGGTAAAATGATTTTTTCAGCACTTTTGATCACTGCGGGATCTTTGGTAAGAAATACATCTCTTTTGCCAATTCTTTTGTACATGTTGAGAATTGACGCAATATTTCCCATTCCGTAATCAATTACCGCAATCATTTTTTGTAAATTAATTGAATCTGATCATTTTCTATTTGAATTGTTCCAATTTTCTTAGCAGGATTACCTGCTATTATTGAATAGTCAGGAAAGTCACTTTTCACAAGCGAATTTGCACCTACCAGACAACAGTTACCAATCTGAACTCCTTTTGTTATTATGACATTCGGTGAGATATAAGTATTGGATCCGATTGATACTTGTTTTTTATCTATAGGTATTTTGCCACCACTCAGTGTTTGTTTAATGTTATCATGCGAGTAAATATGGGTGCCCGCTGAAATGGTGCAGTTATCTCCAATAGTAAGTCCACCTGATCCATCAATGATAGTGTATGGACCAATCCAGCATTTTTTTCCAACTTTCACTTCACCAAAAATAAATGCGCTATCATATACAGATGTTTGATCTCCCCATCCAAGTCTTTTTGCTCTTTCCCAGCGATCAAAAATGCTTTCTGTAAATGGTAATGAACGATCAAATTGAATTTTAAATTCATTATCCAGTTCTTCATAAACTTCATGAAGATCGTTAAAAATCTTTTCTGCTTTTTTACCCCTTAAAACAGATTTTCGGTCCATGTTATTTTGAAGCAGTTTGTAAATGCAGATTCATCCATTTCGCTGTTGCCAGTATACCTTCTTCAAGATCTGTTTTAGCTTTGAAGCCAAGAATGGTTTCAGCTTTTTTTACAGATGGAATTCTTAATGCAATATCAGCAGATAAAGGCGGATCAAAAACAATTTTTGATTTTGAATTCAGCACCCTGCACACGGTTTGAGCTAAGCCTAAAATCGTAATTACCGCTCTGGCGTTGCCAATATTGAAGCTTTCACCAATTGCTGCCTTTTCATGAAGACATCTGAAAAGACAATCAACAAAATCATCAACATAACACCAAGCTCTGATTTGATTTCCGTCACCGTCAATATGAATATCTTCATTTTTAAGTGCCTTCTTGATAAAAATCTGTATAGCGCCTTCACCAGTCTGTCCGGGGCCATAAACATTAAAGGGACGAATTGTAACTACCGGCAGGTTGAATTGTTTATAATAGGCGTGAGCTAAGTGTTCTCCAGCCAGTTTACTCACAGCATAAGTCCACCGCGCTTCTCCTGCTGAACCCGCCACAGTTTGATCATTTTCAGATGATTTGAACGCCATAGAGCCAAAAACCTCTGAAGTAGAGAAATCAATAAACCTATCCGTTACGTTATTCACTTTAGCTGCTTCCAAAGCATTTGCGGTTCCGATCATATTGACACGCATTGTTTTCACAGGATCCTTTATAACGGTATCAATCCCTGCAATTCCGGCGGCATGCACAACTACCTGACAGCCTTTCATGGATTGAGTCAAAAATTCAAGGTCCAGAACATCTCCTTTAATAATTTCAAGATTTGGATGAGTTGCAAAACCACTCGCAGTCAAAGTGTCTCTGTGAAAATTATCATACACGACAATTTTATTTTTCTCAACTAATTTTTGAATTAAGGTGTTTGCAATAAATCCTGCGCCTCCTGTGATAAAAATTTTCTTTCCTTCCATGCTATACAAGGTTGTTTAATTTTTCCGAAATATACGAAATATCTGCCGGTTTTAGTTTTTCATAAATGGGAACCGCAAGCCCCTGTTCAAATGCTTGTTTGGCGTTTGGAAACTCCAACGCGCAATCTAATTTGTATTTTTTCTGATAATACTTTTGCATCGGAATACACTGTGCACCATAATTCGTTCCTATTCCGGCTTGCTTCAATGTTTCGATTGCTTTGTCTCTATTTATTTTTCTATCCAGCAAAATATGATATGTCTGCCAGGTATGATTTCTGTCTGTTGGAACAATTGGTTTTGTGATAAGTTCATTATTAATTTCTGCAGCATATTGTTGTGCAAGTCTGTTTTTATAATCCAGAATTGAATCCAGTCTTTTCAGCTGATTGTTAACAAGCGCAGCCTGAAAATCGGTCATGCGGTAATTGAATCCTGCTTCAACAAATTCCATTTTAGAATTCTCAATTTGTATTCCGTGATTTCTTAAAACTCTGATTTTTGAGGCTAGTTCTTTGTTTGCTGTTATAAGAACTCCACCTTCTCCTGATGTAATGGCCTTTCTGGGATGTAATGAGAAAGAACCAAATGCCCCAAATGTTCCTGCAGATTTGTTTCCGATTTTTGCCCCGAGTGCACATGCCGCATCTTCAATTACGATTAAATTATATTGGGAAGCAATTTCCATAATTTGCGGCATATCAGAACATAATCCAAATTCATGAACCGGAATAATTGCCTTTGTTTTATTTGTGATTTTTGATTCTAAATTTTTTGTACAAATATTGAACGTCGTTAGATCGACGTCAGTAAAAACTGGTTTTGCTCCAACAAGCTCTACTACATTTGCGGTAGCGATATAAGAAAACGCGGGCACAATAACTTCATCTCCAGGTCCTATATGATGGGCAATAAGTGCAAGGTGCAAGGTGGCGGTTCCATTTGAAACTGCGATGGCATTGGATGTCTGAAGGTAATCGCTGAAAGTTTTTTCCAGGGCTTCAACTTTTACACCCTGTACCAGCATACCTGATTTAAGAACACTTACCGCTTCAGAAATGTCTTCATCCCGGATATCCGGACTGGCTAAGGGAATAAATGAGGTCATATAAAAATATTAAATTAACTGCCAGACAGAATTAAATCTGACGTAGGCAAGTGAGAAATCAAAATGAAAATTTTCTTTGCCTTCTTCACCTAATCTTGATACATTGAATGGACAAACATTTTCAACGTATTCCAGAGTTTTACCATTATTCAAATGAATTCCTAAAGTTAAAGAATAGCTGCCTGGCTGCAAAAGATTATCTATAGTACAATTATAGACAGTCTTGCCCTTTTTAAGAGTAGGAGACAAGTTAGGCTGGTACTTATTCATTGTGTGCGCTATCTCAATTCCATCAAAACTTACAATTCTTATGTCCAGAATGACATCTCTGAAGTCTTCATTGGAATCGATTTCAAGTTCGACCACAATGGGAGACAAATAAAAAGCAGTATCCGTGATATTTCCTGCTTTGTCTTTTAACAGTGCCCGGGTATATTTTACCTGATTGGTATTTATAGAAGATGAAGCTCTTTCTATTGTTCCATCTGTTACATGTTTTGTTTTGGTTGACAGGTAGTGTTCAACCGTTTCACTCATAGTCCCCTGAAATGAGATTCCTCCTTTATCCATGAGAATTCCCTTTTTGCAAAGTGATTTCATGGATGCCATGTTGTGGCTGACAAACAAAACTGTTCTGCCTTGTCCGCCAATGTCTTTCATTTTACCAATACATTTTTCCTGAAATTCAGAATCCCCTACGGCTAGTACTTCATCAACAATTAATATGTCAGGCTCAAGATGTGCAGCAACAGCAAAACCTAGTCTCACCAGCATACCTGACGAATAACGCTTTACAGGGGTATCAATAAACAACTGGCATCCGGAAAACGTGATAATATCATCTAGTCTTTTTCTTATGTCAGCTTTGCTCATTCCTAATATTGCTCCATTCAAAAAAATATTTTCTCTTCCGGTAAGATCCGGATGAAAACCCGTGCCTACCTCAAGCAAAGAAGCAACTTTCCCGTTTATTTTTATTGAGCCCGTAGTAGGTGCTGTTATCTGTGACAATATTTTAAGTAGCGTAGACTTACCTGCACCATTTCTTCCGATGATTCCAACCAAATCACCTTGCTCAATTTCAAAATTGATATTTTGCAGCGCCCATACATATTCTGATTCTTGATTTGATTCGCGGTCATTGATGGTTCCAATTTTCAGGTACGGATCTTCTTTTTTTCTCATTAAATACCACGCTCTCTTCAGATCATGAATCAGGGTACCTGTGCCAACTTGTCCAAGTCGGTATTGCTTGGAAATATTTTTAACATCCATCACTATGCTCATACAGTATCCATAAATGAACGTTCGACACGGTTAAAAATTATTACTGCAAAAATCAGAAAAATTAAAGTGAACAAAGTAGAATACAATAAGTCTACCCAATTAAAAAGTCCTGTGCCAAGAAATCCGAACTTAAAGGATTCTATTATGGGTACCAATGGATTCAATTTAAAAATCCATTGATATTTAACGGGTATTTCTGATAAGGGAATTACTACCGATGAAACATACATGAACAACTGAACACCAAATTGCAACAAAAATCTCATATCTCTATATTTTGTAGTTAGTGCAGAGAACAGAATTCCAAATGACAGACTTAATATCGATGTAAGAATAACCAGTAGAGGAAACAGTAACAGAACAGAATTTGGATTAACCCCTTCTGAATTGGTTGAAAGAAAATAAATCCAAACAAAAATGAATAAAGAAAACTGAATAAAAAATTTCAGCAGATTTGATATAACGATGGATATTGGAACAACCAATCTTGGAAAATAGACCTTTCCAAACAGATTCTGGTTTTGTATAAATGTTTCCGAGGTTTTGGTAAGGCTATCTGCAAAATAATTCCAAACAGACAGCCCGCCCAGGTAAAACAATACTCGTGGTGCTCCATCAGTACTGATGTTTGCAAATACGCCAAAAATTATTGAAAAGATAATTGTCGTTAGAACCGGCTGAATAAAAAACCACAACGGCCCTAAAATGGTTTGTTTATAAATTGCAACAAAGTCGCGGCGAACGAAAAGAACAAGCAGATCACGGTAACGCCATACTTCTTTAAGGCGTAAATCCAACAAGCTGCTTTTAGGTTCAATAACTGTATCCCAGTTTTGATTCTTCATCATTTAATGTTTTTCCCGGCTTAAGAAACCATTATCAGATACGAGGTATTGAATAAAAAGTTATGAATTCTGATGGCAAAATTACCTTTCGCGTAAAATTTACGTTTAAGTAGTATTCATTGAATTATCTTTGGTCTATTAATGGTTCAGGTTTCAGTCTTACTTCCTAATTATAACAACGCTCCCTACCTCAGGGAATGTCTGGATAGTTTGCGCGATCAGACTTTTAAAGACTTTGTGGTAATTTTTGTAGATGATTGCTCTACGGACAATAGTTTGCAAATCGTTAGTGAATATACCGGGCTGAGATTCAAAATTCTGACAAAAGAAAATAATTCAGGTATTGTTGATACTCTGAATATAGGACTCGACGTTATTGAATCAAAGTACATGATTCGTATGGATGGGGATGACATTTCGCATCCTCTTCGTTTTGAAAAGCTGGTCAATTTCATGGAAAAAAATCCTGAAATAGGCGTTTGCAGTTCCGATATCAAAACATTTGGAATAAGTAATGAAATCTGGCAATTTGAATCTGATCCTGAAATGAATAAGGCGAAGCTGATTTTTGGCCATGGAATAGGGCATGCATCATCGATTTTCAGAATGACTCTTTTCAGAGAACATAAAATCCGTTACGAGAACACTTTTTGGAGAATGGAAGATTATGATTTGTTTTACCGTCTGAGAAACTTGACAAGTACAACTAACATTGATGAATGTTTGTATATGTACAGAAAGGGTAGTTACAATGAAAACCCGGAAATAAATCAAAAGAGATTAACGCAGTTTGAAAAAATATATACGCTTATCTTATCACAAACGGGTATGAAAATAGATTCGGAATTATTGCGTGTCCATATGGAATTGAATCGATTGTTTCTTCCTTCGAAAAGTATTCGTGTTTATAAAAAGCACTGTGATGAAATAATGCGTTCCAACCTGAGAACTAAAAATTTGCCACATCAGAAACTAAGACTAGTTCTTAAAAATAATCTGCGTCAGATGGCATACAGACTATTGGATGCAAATAAAATCTCATTTATCGAATCGATCCCGTTTCTATTATCTAATGAAATCTCATTAAGGTATTATTTAAAAAGTATGAAAATTAATCGTGGCAAAAAATGAGAATTCTTGTTTTTACTGCTAATTACCCAACTGGATTCGGGGAGTCTTACCTGAATTACGAGTTGCCTGAATTATTGAAATATTTTGATAAAGTATCAATTGTAAGTCTGGAAAAAAAACAACAAGTACAAAAGGGCTTTTATCATCTTCAAAATGACATACCTGTAAGTTATTTTTCAACATATAAACCAGAATGCAGGTTCTCATTTAAGGATAAAATGTTTGTAATACGGAATCTCTTTTCGGAGTTTTTGCATTGCAGCAACAAACTTTTTTTCATTCGAAAAATACGAACATTGTATGCGAGTTTAAAAAAAGCAGTGATCTTGTCTTCGCAAATTCAAAAGGAAGTAGCCGAGAATGATCTTTTATATTCCTTTTGGATGAATGAGTGGGCATTAGCTCTGGCTGTTTTGAAAAAGAAAGGATTTATTAAAGGGTTTGTATTTAGAGTTAATGGATACGATATTTACAATGAAAGACACGATGGAAACTATTTGCCTTTCAGATATTTTATTTATTCTCAGTGTAACCAAATTTTTGCAGTTTCTAAGTCAGCTTCATTTTACCTAAAAACGCTGGGATATTTTCCAGATAAAATTTCATTTAGTTATTTTGGTACCCCTGATTTTGGATTCTCCCGTGTATCAGAACGAAATGAATTAGTTATTTTTTCCTGTTCTGCTGTGATTGAGATTAAACGTGTTGATAAAATAGCCAAAGTTATGTGTGCGTTGGATATACCGGTAAAATGGATTCATCATGGTGAAGGACCTGAGATGAATGCAGTATGTCAAATAATAAAGAACGGTCCAGAAAACGTACAATTTATTAGTTCTAAAAATAATGAAGATATCGAAGATTTGAAAAAGTCAGAGAGGGATCTCGCGGCAGATATTTTTATTAATTTGAGTTCTACTGAGGGACTGCCTGTGACAGCAATTGAAGCAATGAGTTTTGGATGCACTCTTGTGCTAAACAGGGCAGGCAGCTGCGAAGAACTCATTAACCCGATTACTGGAGTTTTAGTAGAGATAGATGAGGAACCGATTGAGATTGCAAAGAAAATCAAAGCGTTGTATTCTTCTGGTCAAACAAGTTCTAATCGGGTTGCTATCAGAAACCATTGGAATGAAAATTTTTCGGCCACGGAGAATTATAAAAAATTTGCTCAAGATTTGAAACAAACAGTGGTCTGACCCTTAAAACTGAAAATACAAAAACGGGCTTGGTTTATCTACGTGAAGCAAACAGAAAACAAGAATTAAAGTCATAAAAAACAAGTATACGTAACCCGTTCTTGCTTTAATCTGAGAAGCATTTGGAAAGAAGTTTACCAGAATCAGTGTTCCTGAAATGGCCGCGATTAAGGTAAAGCCACCATAGGTTCTGACAAACTCCGGTACCCCCACTGAAAATACAGAATAGGTACTTTCCATGCTTTCAATACCGTTCATAAAAAAGCAGGATTCCAGAACTTTTAAGGCAAAATCCAGATTTTCACTTCTGAAAAAAATCCAGGCAATACAAACGCCTCCAAAAACAATTATCCTATAACCAAAAAATGACTCGAGACGCCCCCTGGAAATTAATCTTTCCAATGTAAGATATAATCCATGCAATGCTCCCCAAATGACAAACAGCCAGCTGGCGCCATGCCAAAGGCCACCAATCAGCATTGTCACGGACAGATTTATGTAAGTTTTGACATTGCCATTTCTGTTTCCTCCCAAAGGAATATAAAGATAGTCTTTCAAAAATCGCGATAACGTGATGTGCCATCTGTTCCAGAAATCACTGAAGGATTTTGCTTTGTAAGGAGAATTAAAATTTATTGGAAACTCAAAGCCAAACATTTTTCCTAGGCCAATTGCCATTTCTGAGTAGGCTGAAAAATCAAAATAAATCTGAAAGGCGTATGAAAGCAGTCCGATCCACGCGCCGATAAATTTGAATTCATAACTACCTGAGAAGAACATGTCTGCATGAATGGCAAAGAAATCCGCAATAAACAGTTTGCGAAACAAGCCGATTGTAAAATATTGAATTCCTTCTATGAATTTCTGATAGTTGATTTTGTTCTGAATGTTTGCCAATTGTTCATCAACATCAGAATATCGCACAATCGGTCCGGCAATTAATTGTGGAAACATTGATACATATGCACTGAAATGAAGGAAAGAATCAACTTTTCTGGCTTCGCCCCGATATAAGTCGATGGAATATGTCATCGTCTGGAAAGTGTAAAATGATATTCCAACCGGTAAAACAATTTCAATTACAGGTTTTGATTCCAGATATGAATCCGGAAGTATTGCAAAAAGACTATCTATAAAAAAGTTGAAATATTTAAAAAAGCCAAGAATAGTAAGATTAGATATTATAGAAAAAATCATCCATTTTTTTGCATACTTTTTTTGATTTTTTTGAATGTGGTATGATATCATTTCCCCGCTGTAATAATCAATTAAAATTGATACGACCATCAATCCCAGGAAACGATAATCCCAGTACCCATAAAATAAAAAACTCATTGCAGTAAGTACAAAAAGTTTCATTTTTACCGGTTTTAGTGAATACCAAAGTATTAGAAATACAGGGAGAAAAAACAGTATGAAAACAATGCTGTTAAAAAGCATAACTTTCCAGTTCGTTTTTAAAGGTTAGCATCATCAGCGAACTGTTGACGGAAGTTGGATGCATGTAATCAAAAAAATGATTCTCAAAACCGTTGAAATTTGAAATATCACTGTTATCTTTTATTGCAATTACATTTGGGTATTTCATCTGAAGGTATTTCAGGTATTGGTTCAGATAAGTAAGTCTTTGAAGATAATTTGTTTTTTCTTCCAGAATTTTTTTAAAGTATGGCTGATTTGGCATGATGTTAAAAACGACTTTGCAATTTTTTTCTGACAACAATTGAATTGTCCGGTCAAATAAATCCAAGCGCCTATAAGAAAACCATTTGAAATTTTCGTGGCTCTTGTCAAGGATACCGTTTTTTGTTGGTGGAAAATGTTTCCAGGCCGAATCGACTTCATACAAATACTTGGAGACATTGAATTTCCCCGATTCACAAGTGTCTGTGAGATCTCCTGGTTTCTCGTCAATTCTTCCATATACTCTTCTTGTGCCGTCTTCGTAAAATGTTTCGGTCATAAGGGGTATTGATTTTTTGAATCCCGCTGAATCGGTGAGAGAAAAATAAACGGCGTTGAGTGAACTCTTCAAGTGCTCATAGGATAGTGAGAATTTAAGTTGTGACCAGATTAATTTAGAGTAAGCGAAATCATCCAGGTACTTCGAAAAATTTGATTTAACAGCGAGTCTTTTTTCAGTTCCTTTGAATATCTCGTCCGAAGGAGCCGGCTCATCACAAAAGTTCCAGTCATCTATACAGAACACAATTAATTTAGGCGGTTCTTTCAGCTCAGCTATCAGGGCGTTGGCCATGCACCAGTAGTCTTCCGATCTTGCGTGAAATAATCCAAAATTGATGCAGGGAAGTCCTGTATATGTGAAAATGGAATCTGGATTAAATCTCATTGAATTGGATGATCCGAAAATGAATGCCCGGGGTTGGGGATTTTGGTTAATCACCCAGTTAAATTTAGAAATACGGTCGTTGTGAACCTCTTTGTATGAAAGCTGATAGTCAGAGAAAAGCCCGTAAGTATTGGTGTAAATATTTAGAACGGAAATAATGGTAATCAGCAAAAAGAAGGTGGTAATAATAAACCAGAATTTTGATTTCAAAGCTGAATATTTTTACAAATAGATTATCCCAAAGTTAAAAGAATTTGTGATTTCTCCGAGTGGGTTAATTCATACGCTGTGCAGAACCAGAAAAAAACTATCACATTTTTGTTAACTTTGAATCTGCAATATCTCTGGTAAATCAATGAAAAAAATTCTTATAGTTGTTGGCACCCGACCTAATTTTATCAAAGTAACCCGATTTCTGGAGGTTGCAAAAAAAGACTATAAGCATCTGGAAATTAAAATTGCTCACACCGGACAACACTTTGATGAAAATATGGCCGGTATTTTCTTTAAGCAATTCAATCTGTCACCGGATTATTTTCTTTCTATTGATAGCAAAACTCCGGTCAGCCAGATGGGTGAAATCATGATAAATTTGGAAAAGTTGATCACCAGTGAATTTAAGCCTGATTTGATTATTACTCCTGGTGACGTGAACTCAACATTAGCAGTTTCTATTACTGCCAATAAACTAGGTGTCAAACTTGCCCATCTGGAATCAGGGTTAAGATCTTTTGATCGTTCTATGCCTGAAGAAATCAATCGGATAATTACAGATGAAATTTCTGATCTGTACTTTGTTACTGAACCCAGTGGAGTTGAAAATTTGAAGCGTGAAAATCAAAATGGTTTGATTCATTTTGTTGGAAATACCATGATTGATACCCTGGTTGCGTTTTCCAATCAGATCGATTCATCAGCCGTTCGTGCAAATTTGAACTTGGCTGGACCTTATATTCTTGCTACTTTTCACAGACCTGCAAATGTTGACCGTTTGGAAGGAATCCAAAAATTGATAGAAGTTTTTGAAAGTGTTGCTTCACATTTTCAAGTAGTTTTTCCTGTTCATCCGCGTACACGTAAAAATATCTCAGATTTGGGTTTGCTGGAAAGGATAGAAAAGGCTACAAACGTTGTGGTGACAGAACCACTTGGATATTTTGAATTTCAAAATTTGGTGAAAAACTCGCAACTCGTTTTAACAGACAGCGGTGGCATACAGGAAGAAACTACCTATTATAAAATACCGTGTTTAACCGTGCGGGACTCTACTGAAAGACCCGTTACGATAGAAGTTGGAAGCAATGAACTTATTCAGTTCAATAAAGAGTTAATAGTGAATCGCATTCGTGAAATTAAATCTGGCAAATTTAAAGCCAGCGCTGTGCCTGAACTTTGGGACGGAAAATCAACCGAGCGAATCCTTCAACTTTGTTGGGAATATTTAAGCAAAAACTAATTGAAGGTTGGTATTGTTACATATTATTTTGATCCGGTTATAAATCCACGAGCTTTCAGGGCATTTGAGCTTGCCAGGGCATTCGCTGTCAGGAATATAGATACAACCGTTTTTGTTCCAGACCTTAAGCATGATTATACATCGTTGTGCGCCCGTTACAACTTTAAAGTATATCCTATAGCACCTGGCTTTTGGCTCAACAGTCAAACGAGAATTATACCTGATACATCAACTGGAAAATTGGAAAGAGAACCAACGCTGAGTTCACGTCCTAAGGTCAATTTATTGAGTAAAATAAAGCGGTTAGTTGTACGTAATTTTTTTCCCGGCGGGTTTAATTTTGAGTACGCTTTTACCGCTTCAAAGGTGTTAAAGCGAATAGATGATTTTGATCTGGTAATTTCCATCGGATTACCTATAAGTTCTCATTTGGCGGTTAGCCGGGCATATCGGTCTGTCAGAAACAAACCAGTTTTATTTGCTGATTACGGTGATCCTTACTCTTTCAGTAAAATTATCAATCCTCCGAAGTGGCATCGATTTATGGAGAGAAAAATGCTTAGACCGTTCGATTATATCCTTACACCTACTGAAAAAGCAATTTCTTCATTCCTATATTTCAAAAAACCGGACCAAATTAAGGTCATACCACAGGGCGTGAATCAAAAAAATGTACGACTTCAAGTCCCAATAAAAAGAACAAACGGTCCGCGTTTTATTTTCGCAGGAAATTTTTATTTGGGAATACGCGACCCCTATGAAATTTTACAATTCTTAGTTGAGTTGAACGAAGATTTTGAGTTTGTCATTTATACAAATACAAAAGATCACACAAATATGTCATTGGTGCAACCCTATGAAAAATTGCTGGGAAATAAATTGTTGATCAGACATCTGCTTGAAAGAGAAGCCTGCATTTATGAAATGAGCGGAGCTGACTTTCTGGTCAATATTTCAAATACAGTTGATGAACATTCACCAAGCAAACTGATTGATTACTGTTTGACAAAAAGGCCAGTTTTTTCATACGTTCCCGGGAAATTCAGTAAATCAATATTTGAAAAATTTCTTAATGGAAACTATGAAGATGACCTGGGGAAAAAAATTGACATCTCTGCATTTGATATTGAAAAAATAGTCAATGATATCATTGAATTATCGCAAAATGTGAAATGAAAAATTTGAAGTTGGTTTATATTGTGGTTGGAGATCCGCATTTTACTTTTGAAAATGCTAACTCAGCGGTTGTACTGTATCTGAAAACTATTGCTGCAGAACTTCAAAAGGAAGGGTATAACGTTATGTTGTTTCCAACTTCGCCGCCCCAGATAAAGACCAGTTCGGGTAAAAATCATTCTGTATTAAAAAAGGTTAAGCGTTTGGTAAAGTTTCTATTTAAAGGATTTTATCTCAGGAGATTGTTTGGAGTTAAGCGTGATTTTTCAGATAGACTTTATAAAAATATTGTTTCTGAAGGGCATACCCCTTCATTAGTAATTGAGTTTTTGACCACAGGGTCTACAATCGGAATTAAACTGAGTAAATTTTATGCAGTACCATTTGTAGTTATTTATGACAGTCCCCTGGCGGAGCAATTCGTTGATATGTATGGTTATAACAATCGCGTAAATTTTGAAATTGAATTGTGTGAAGAAAAAGTGCTTAGAGAAGCTGATACTATTGTTTGTTATTCACAGGCCGTTTCAACTTTTATTTCTAATAAAATATTGCTTAGTCCAAAAATTGAAGTAATTCCTTGCATTGTCTGGAAAGAAAATTGTTCGGACAATAGATCTGGTCAAGATTTGGTAATTGGTTTCATCGGTTCCTTTTTAAAATGGCATCGGGTAGATTTGCTTATCGGAGCGTTTGAACTGCTGGCTGATCAAAATTCGGTTGTTCGACTGGTTTTGGTTGGTTTTGGTGAACAATGGGAACAAACAAAAACAATTTGTCAGAGTTCAAGACATAAAAATAGAATTCAACTTACCGGTTTTGTGGATGAACAGAAATTGAATGAGTTGAAATCAACATTTGATATAGGCGTTATGCCGGGTTCTAACTGGTATGGAAGTCCCTTGAAAATATTTGAATATGCGGATTTAGGTATGGCTGTAATATCTGCAAAATCGCCAACAATACAGGAGCTTTTTTCAGGTGAAGAAATTTTATTTATTGATGAGGATAATTCAGAAAATAGTTTGTACGGTCATCTGAAATTACTAACCGAGAATAAAGATATTCGTGATGCGCTTGGGGTCAACATAAAAAATAAAATGCGTAATAATTATTCAAAAACGTCCGTAATGAATAACTTTATCAAGATAATTAACAAACATATTGATTTGTGAATCTGGCTGAAAAAAAAATACTGGTAACCGGTGCGGATGGCTTTATTGGATCGCATCTGGTTGAAAAATTACTGAAAGCAGGTTGTAAAGTTACAGCACTGAATTACTATAACTCCTTTAATTCCTGGGGCTGGCTGGATCAGATTCCTTCAAATAATAATCTGGAAGTAATTTCTGGTGATATCAGGGATCCACACTTTTGCAAAGAAATTACCAAGGGCATGGATATTATTTTCCATCTAGCAGCGCTTATTGCCATTCCTTATTCTTACATCGCTCCAGATAGTTATGTAGATACAAATGTCAAAGGAACATTGAACATTTGCCAGGCAGCAAAAGAAAATGGTGTTAAACGCGTCATTCATACATCTACTTCGGAAGTTTATGGAACTGCGCTTTATGTTCCCATTGATGAAAAACATCCACTGCAACCACAATCACCCTATAGTGCAAGCAAAATTGGCGCAGATGCGATGGCAATGAGTTTTTATTTATCATTTGAATTGGGTGTTACAATTGCCCGTCCTTTCAATACTTACGGCCCCCGTCAAAGTGCACGCGCAATAATTCCAACCATTATTTCGCAAATCGCATCCGGGAAAAAAATAATTGAAGTCGGGGATATTTCCCCAACCCGTGATTTTAATTTTGTTGAAGATACTTGTGATGGCTTTATTGAATTAGCAAAATCTGATGCAACAATTGGCAGGACATTAAACATATCTTCTAATTATGAAGTGTCAGTCGAAGAAACATTTTTAATGATAAAAAAAATCATGAATTCATCAGTTGAATTTATTCAGGATCCACAACGGATGAGACCAAAAAATTCTGAAGTTTTTCGACTGTGGGGTGATAATACACTGATCAAAGAATTAACTGGATTTACACCTAGACACAACCTAGAAGACGGCTTAAAAAAGACTGTTGATTGGTTCTTGAAACCAGAAAATTTGAGAAATTATAAAACAAATATTTACAATGTCTAAGCGTGCAGTGATATTAGCCGGGGGTAAAGGCACAAGATTGAGACCATATACAGTGGTGCTACCTAAACCACTCATGCCTGTTGGTGAATATCCAATTCTTGAAGTAATAATTAGACAACTTGTGTCTTTTGGCTTCGATCATATAACATTGACGGTAAATCATCAGGCTGATTTGATTAAATCTTTTTTTGGAGATGGTTCAAAATGGAACATTAAAATTGATTATTCGCTCGAGGATAAACCACTAAGCACTATGGGACCTCTTTCACTTATTCAAGATTTACCTGAAAATTTTCTTGTAATGAACGGTGATATTCTTACTGATCTTGATTTTGGCAGATTCTATTCAGACCACGTCAATAAAAACACTCTTTTTACAATATCTTCTTATAGAAGAGAACAGATCAATTTATACGGTGTACTCGAAAAAAATGAACAGAATGATTTGATTGGTTTTGCCGAAAAACCAAAAAATCAATTTCTTGTGAGTATGGGAATTTATATGCTCAATAGAGAAGTAATGAATTTCATTCCTAAAAATGAAAGTTTTGGCTTTGATTCTTTGATGATTAAGTTTCTTGAGACGGGTAAAAAGGTCAAAATACAGGAATTTAATGGCTATTGGCTGGACATTGGAAGACCGGATGATTATATGCAGGCAATTGAAGAATTTGAAAAAATGAAATCTGTGTTTTTACATGAAAAGTAATCGTGTTTTAGTTTTGGGGGCAACCGGGTTTATTGGAAAAAAATTGGTCATAAAATTAAAAGAGCATTATCCAAAAACAGAATTAATCGCTTTTAATGGTGAGTCTGACATTTCCAATAAATCAATAATTCAAAAAATAATTTCATTGCATCCGGAAATTATTGTTATTGCTGCAGGCAAAACTTTTGTACCGGATAGTTGGAAAACACCAGTTGATTTTTATAATGTAAATACAATCGGGGCGTTAAATATTGCAGAGGCTGCAAGGATGTCCAAATCTAAAATTGTTTTTCTAAGCACCTTTGTATACGGTGAACCTTATCGATTGCCCATCAAAGAAACAAATGCCGTTAGACCGTTTAACCCATATGCCTCTTCAAAATTTTTAGCCGAACAAACATTCAAAGATTATTTTCGTTTTTTTGGAGTTGAAACGAATGTACTACGTGTGTTTAACGTCTACGGGCAAGATCAAAATTCAGATTTTTTAATTCCTACATTGATTAGGCAGTACAATGAAGGAAAACAAATTCAGGTCAAAGATCTAAAACCAAAAAGGGATTATATTCATGTAGATGATTTGGTAGATGCAATCATCGCAGCTATGAGTAGTTTTAATGGTTATGAGGTTTATAATGCCGCATCTGGAAAATCTTTCAGCGTCTCTGATCTTATTGAGCTAATTTTCAAATTAGGTTTGAAAAAAATTCCGGTTTTTTCTGAAGAGCAAACCAGATCAAATGAAGTGATGGATACAAGAGCCGATATCTCTAAAATTCAGAGCAAATTGAACTGGAGTCCACGAATCACAATCGAAAAAGGTCTTTTAGAATTGCTGCATTAGCTCCAAAAAAAAGCACCTGATTATAGGTGCTTTTTTCGTTTCTAAAATTAAAACTTAGCCTTAGTCCCTCCCCACTTTCTGTGGCGGCCATACATCCATGAATAGTTTGAACGGTAGAAACCTCCTCGTGTTCTGATCAGGAAGTGATAAGACACCGTCATAAACATATAGTTGTCACGGTCGGTTGGATCTCCGCGCGGACTTCCAGGGCCGTATTGAATACCGTCAGGAACACCCGGCTGGTCAATCCACTGATTGGCAAGTTGCTGTGCCAATGGATCACTGGCCATCATGGATGGGTCAACATAAACATCGTGAACATCATCTAAATAATCTGTGAAAACCCAGCTCCACTGGATTTCAAATCCAAAACGGTGCTGACGTTTATAGGTAAAAAAGAATCCACCTCCAAATGGTGCAGTGATTACAACCGGAGAGTATTTCTGTCCTTCGGTCATTAATGGACGCAATTTGTAATATTCTTTTGTGTCGCCAGACGAATATAAATAGGCTTTCGGACTGTGAAGTACCGCACCAATTCCGGCGAAGAAATAGGTTTGATAATCGATGCGGTAACGACCACGGTAACCCACATCAGACAATGAAAGAATTTGAGGATAAATTTCAAACTTACAACTCGCTTCAAAAATGTCGTTTCTGAAATTGAGGTTACGGCCTTTACGCGCACGCCATTCAGCTTCGTTGTCTTCTCCACGTAAACGAGCGTAAGTGATTCCGCCCTGTAAAGCAAACATTGGGTGAAAGCGCCAGTTGACGGTTGGACCGGTTGCCCAACGTGTATCTTTCATTTCAAGATTGTAGACAAAATTTCTGGATATTCCGCCACCTCCAATGTCTCCAAGGTAATTGGTAACACCTGCTCTCCAGCCAAAGCCAAGGTTATAACGTTGGGCTGATGCAAATTGAACGGCACAACCCAGGATGAGAATCAGAATTAATCTCTTCATTTTCATCAGTTTCTTAAGTAAAGTAGTTTTTATACGAAAGCATAAAAGTATGAAAAAAAGATGAACCCCGCAAAGGCTTTTTTATTCTTACCTTCGTGAACCTTTGATAACGGCCATGAGTGAAAACAAAATCACACAACTTTTTGGTATAAAATATCCGCTCATTCAGGCGGGTATGATCTGGTGTTCAGGCTACAAACTCGCTGCAGCGGTGAGTAATGCCGGCGGACTTGGAATCATTGGTTCTGGGTCCATGTATCCGGATGTGCTGGATGAACATCTTCAAAAATGTAAAAAAGCAACCGATAAGCCTTTTGCAGTCAATCTTCCAATGATTTATCCGGATATTGACAAACACATTGAACTGGTTCTGAAACATAAGGTTCCGGTTGTTTTTACATCGGCAGGAAATCCAAAAACCTGGACATCGAAACTAAAAGATGCCGGAATAAAAGTGGTTCATGTTACCGCTAGTGTGAAATTTGCACTAAAAGCGCAGGAAGCGGGCGTAGATGCAGTTGTGGCTGAAGGATTTGAAGCAGGTGGTCACAATGGACTGGATGAAACGACTACGATGACGCTGATTCCGGCAGTGAAGCAGGCGATTACCATTCCTTTAATTGCTGCAGGCGGAATAGCGACGGGAAGAGGAATGCTTGCTGCTATGGCACTGGGTGCAGATGGTGTTCAGATTGGAAGCCGCTTTGTTGCTTCAGTGGAATCATCTGCCCATGAAAATTTTAAGAAGACCGTGATTAATACGCCCGATGGAGGAACGCAACTTACCCTTAAAGAATTGACGCCGGTGAGATTGATAAAAAATGAGTTTTACAACAAAGTCGTGGGAGCTTATGAGAATAATGCGTCTGTAGAAGAATTGAAAAATTTACTGGGGCGGGGAAGAGCTAAAAAAGGAATGTTTGAAGGAGATCTGATTGAAGGAGAATTGGAAATTGGGCAAATTGCATCTGTAATTAAAGAGATAAAACCTGCGGCTGAAATTGTCAAAGAAATTATGGCTGAATATCATCAATCTTTAACGGAACTTACCGCTAAACAATACCATTTTGAATGATCACTTTTGAAAAGTTTACACTAAAAAACGGTTTGCGTGTCTTGTTTCACAAAGATGAAACGACACCGCTGGCGGTGGTTAACATTTTGTACAATGTAGGTGCACGAGATGAAAATCCGGATAAAACCGGTTTTGCACATTTGTTCGAACATCTCATGTTTGGCGGTTCAAAAAACATTGAAAGTTTTGATAATCCGCTGCAACTTGCCGGGGGAGAATGCAACGCATTTACCAATAATGATATTACAAATTACTATGATATTCTTCCGGTTCAGAATCTGGAAACTGCTTTCTGGCTGGAAAGTGACAGGATGCTGGAACTTGCATTCACACCTAAGTCACTTGAAGTGCAAAGAAATGTGGTGATTGAAGAATTTAAACAGCGTTACCTCAATCAGCCTTATGGTGATGTCTGGTTGCTGCTTCGTCCGTTGGTATACAAGTCACATCCCTATCAATGGGCGACAATTGGTAAAGAAATAAGTCACATTGAAAATGCCACCATGGAAGATGTGAAATCTTTCTTCTATAAATATTATGCGCCGGATAATGCCGTGATGGTAGTTGGTGCAAATACTACACTTGAAAACGTAAAATCATTGGCAGAAAAATGGTTTGGTGACATTCCATCCAGAGGTGCAAATCGGCGAAATTTGAAACCAGAACCAGCGCAGCAGGAAGAACGTGAATTAAAAGTGGATCGCGATGTTCCTGCAGATGCAATTTATATGGTTTTCAGAATGGCAGAAAGAATGCATCCTGATCATTATACTGCAGATTTGACATCAGATATTTTGTCCAGAGGAAAATCGTCCAGGCTGTATGAAGAACTAATTACAAAAAAGCAACTTTTCACAACTATTTCTGCATACATCTCCGGAGGCTGGGAAGACGGGAATTTTGTTGTCTCAGGAAATTTAAATAAAGGTGTTTCATACGAAGACGCAAAAAATGCAATCTGGCAGGAACTGACAAAAATATCAGAACACGCCATTGAAAAAAATGAGCTGATTAAGGTTAAAAATAAATTCAAGACTGCTAAAGTATTTTCTGAACAAAGTCTGATGAACCGCGTGATGAATATTGCGTTTTTTGAAATGATGGACAAAGCCGGAGAGATCAACGATGAATTGAAAAAATACGATGCGGTTTCTGCAGAATCTATTCAGGAATTCTGTAAAAAGACATTCAGAAAAACTAATTTATCCACCTTATTTATTAAATCAAAAAATGAATAGAACCAGCGCACCGGAATTTAAACAGGCAGACCGGATTGAACTGGTTCTTCCGCAAAAAATAGTATTGGCCAATGACATTTCTCTTTTTTGGCTGAAAGACGTAAAAGATGAGTCAGTCAGATTAGATATTGAATGGTTTGCCGGATCAAAGTATCAGACAAAAAAACTGGTAGCCGGATTTACCAACAAACTTCTTTTGTCCGGGAATGAAAAAAAATCTGCCAGAGAAATTTCTTCTGAAATAGATTTTTACGGTGGCTTTGTGCAAGATGATTCTGATAAAGATCATGCAGGTGTGACCTTGTATGGTTTGAGAGAAAATTTTAAAAATATTTTTTCCATTTTCAGCGATGCAATGCTGACATGCACATTTCCTGAAAAGGATTTTGAAGATGAACGAAACATCACATTGTCAAAGTTTAAAATCGATTCTGAAAAAGTAAAATATGTTTGTCAGCGTACTTTTAATGCTGCGTTGTTTGGTGAGAATACACCTTATGGTCAAATGGCACTGGAACCTGATTTTCATGCATTGAAAAGAGAAGACCTGATTGATTTTCACAGAAATTATTATTTGGGATCAAAGCCGGTTCTATTTCTTTTGGGCAATGTTGGTGAAGATGTCATTGACGAAATCAGAAAATGGTCATCTCACCTTTCTGCTAAAAAATCAACTCCATTAAAACAGGAAATTCAATCAAAAACCGGCAGAACAGAAATTGAAAAGAAAGATGCGATTCAAACTGCCATCAGAATTGGGCGTACCTGTGTAGATAAAAAACATCCTGATTATTTTGGTTTGCAGATTCTGGATACTATTCTGGGTGGATATTTTGGCAGCAGGCTTATGGCTAATATTCGTGAAGACAAAGGATATACCTACGGTATTGGAAGTGCCTTTGCCGTATTGGATGACGCGTCTTATTTTTTCATTTCCACAGAAGTTGCAAAAGAAGTAAAGGAAAACACCATCAAAGAAATTTATTTTGAATTGGACAGATTAAAAACTGATTTGATTCCTGAAGATGAGCTCGAGCGTGTAAAGAATTATATGCTCGGGGAGTTTTTAAGACAAATGGATGGTCCCGGAGCCATGATGGAGTCATTTAAAAATATCTGGTTTAATCAATTATCAGAAGATTATTATCTCAGATTCATTCGGGCAATTACTCATGCATCAGCAGGTGAATTACGTGATCTGGCTATAAAATATTTTGAGCGTGATAAGATGGTAGAAGTAGTGGTAGGTTAA
>Ga0268298_10002179_pt1 | contig 21782 bp, 21 predicted proteins | sample WWTPWeurt_MetaG_FD_194462 | JGI IMG/M metagenome (GOLD analysis project Ga0268298, IMG submission 194462) | Activated sludge microbial communities from WWTP in Nijmegen, Gelderland, Netherland - WWTP Weurt | ecosystem: Engineered > WWTP > Aerobic digester > Activated sludge | place... | reverse complement strand
AGGATCGGCAGCGCCGCCAGGGCGCCGTACAGCACCGAGAAGGTCTTGACCGACGCGACATACCAGGCCAGGCCGGCCTTGGCCAACTCGAACCCCACCGCCACGAACAAGCCACCGGCCCACGCATGCGCCCATCGGACATGGGTATTGGGCACGAATCGGTACAGGCCCGCCGCGCCACCGGCGATGAGCCCGAACTCGATCACCCCCAGCAGCACCGCGACGCCACCCGGCACGGCCTCGACCAGCCCGCGCGACGCCGACACGGCATACGAGGTGAGCGACAGGCTGATGCCCAGCAGCAGCGGCCCCAGCGTCAGGCCGGTCCAGTAGATCAGCAGCCGCTGGGCCCAGGGCCGTGGCCGCGGCACCCGCCACAGCCCGTTGAGGGTGCGGTCGATGGTGAACATCAGCGCCAGCGCGGTCATCGCCAACGCGATCAGGCCGGCGCTGCCCAGGCCTCGAGCCTTGCCGGCGATCGAGGTCAGCGTCTGCAGCACCGGCCTGGCGATGCTGTCGGGCACCAGGCTCTGCAACAGGTACTGCTGCAGCGCGGACTGGAACTTGGCAAACACCGGGAACGCGGTGAACAGCGCCAGCATCAGCGTGAACAGCGGGACGATGCTGACCAGCGTGGTGAAGGTGAGGCTGCCGGCGGTGAGGCCCAGGCGGTCTTCCCTGAAGCGCAGGCGCAGCGTGCGCAGGGTGTCGAACCAGGGCCAGGTGCGCAGCAGGTGCATCAGTTGCACCGTCAGTTGACGCAGGCGCCGTTGCGCGGAGGGCAGGATGGCCATGCCACTATCATGCCAGCCGTGACTGAGCCCGCGACCTCCGGCCCGACCGACTCGATCGACCGCACCACCCAGGCCACCCGCGCGCTGGCAGTGGGCGCCTTGCTGGGGCTGATCGTGCTGGGCCTGGCCTGGGAGCTGTGGCTGGTGCCCACGGGCCAGCGGACGTTGGCGCTCAAGGTGCTGCCCCTGGTGTGGCCGCTGGCCGGCCTGCTCAAGCGCAGGCTCTACACCTATCGCTGGGTCAGCCTGTTCGTGTGGCTGTATGTGGTGGAAGGCATCGTCCGCGCCACCTCGGGACACGGGCTGGTGGTGTGGCTGGGCAGTGCCGAGGTGGCGCTGTGCCTGTTGTTGTTCGTGGCCAGCGCCTGGCATGTGCGCTGGCGCCTGGCCCAGGCCAGGGCCGCCCGGGCGACCGCCCCGTCCAACGCCTGATCACCCCGCTGAGACACGCATGTCAGACCTGCTGCACACCCTTCGCGCCACGGTGGGCGAGGCCCATGTCCTGACCTCGGGCGACCTCTCCGCCTGGGAGCGCGACTGGCGCAAGCGCTGGCACGGCAAGGCCCTGGCGGTGGTTCGTCCTGGCAGCACGGCGGAAGTGGCGGCCGTCGTCAAGGCCTGTGCGCATCACGGCGCGACCATCGTGCCCCAGGGCGGCAACACGGGGCTGGTGGGTGGCGGCGTGCCGGACGACAGCGGCACGCAGGTGCTTCTGTCGATGACCCGCATGCACCGGGTGCGCTCGATCGACCGCGACAACCTGACCATGACCCTGGATGGCGGCTGCGTGCTGCAGGCGGCGCAGCAGGCGGCCAGCGAGGCCGGCTTGCTGTTCCCGCTGAGCCTGGCCGCGGAAGGCAGCTGCACCATCGGCGGCAACCTCGCCACCAATGCGGGCGGCACGCAGGTGCTGCGCTACGGCAACGCCCGTGAGCTGTGCCTGGGCCTCGAGGTGGTGACCGCCCAAGGTGAGGTCTGGGAGGGCCTGACGGGCCTGCGCAAAGACAACACCGGCTACGACCTGCGCGACCTGTTCGTCGGCAGTGAGGGCACGCTGGGCGTGATCACCGGCGCCACGATGAAGTTGTTCCCGCTGCCGGCGGCGCACCTGACGGCGCTGGCCGGTTGCCGGTCGCTGGTGCAGGCGGTGGCCCTGCTCGGTTTGGCCCAAGGCCGGCTGGGCGCAGGCCTGACCGGATTCGAGGTGATGAACGAGTTCTCGCTCTCGCTGGTGCGGCGCCACTTTCCGCAACTGCCGCAGCCGCTGCCCCCATCGCCCTGGACCGTGCTGCTCGAATACGCCGATGCGGACGGCGAATCATCCGCGCGGCAGCGCTTCGAGACGCTGCTCGAGGCGGCGCTGGTGCAAGACCTGGTCACCGATGCGGTCGTGGCCGAGAGCCTGGCGCAAAGCCACGCCCTGTGGCACCTGCGAGAGTCGATCCCCCTGGCCCAGAGCGAAGAGGGTCTGAACGTCAAGCATGACATCGCGCTGCCCATCTCGGCCGTTGCCGACTTCGTCGAGCACACCGATGCCGAGCTGCAGCGCGCCTTCCCGGGCGCCCGGTTGGTGGACTTCGGCCACCTGGGCGACGGCAACCTGCACTACAACGTGCAATGCCCCGAGGGCGGCGATGGGCCCGACTTCCTGGCCCGCCACGAGGAGGCCATCAACGCCATCGTCTACGACGCGGTGGCCGCGCGCGGCGGATCGTTCTCTGCCGAGCATGGCATCGGCGCCCTCAAGACCGACGAGCTGGAGAAGCGCAAGCCGCCGGTGGCCGTGGCGCTGATGCGGTCGATCAAGCAGGCGCTGGATCCTGCCGGCACGCTCAACCCGGGGCGCGTCCTGCGCTGATCGCGCGAACGCCGGCTTGGCAGTGCCGGGCCGGTCAGTGGGCGGGCCCGGTCAGGCCCGGCGGCAGGAACAACGGATGGGCCTCGATGCCCTCCTCGGCCAGCGCCGCCCGTTCTTCTGCGGTGGCCTGCCCCCGGATGCCGCGATGCTCGGTCTCGCCATAGTGGATGCGCCGAGCCTCTTCGGCGAAACGGGGCCCGACGTCTTCGGTGCGCTCGATCACCTGCTGCACTGCGCGCATCCACACCGCCTGGACCTCCTGCTCCACCGATTGCGGCGGCTCGGCGGGTGGCTTGGGCTCGGCGTCGCGGGCGCCGAGGTTCAGCCGGGGTGCGCTGGGCATGCGCGTGATCACCTTGTCGGCGCAGATCGGGCAGTCGATCAGGCCACGCCCGTTCTGGTCGAGGAAGTCGTCCTCCGATGCAAACCAGCCCTCGAAGAGATGGCCGTGAGCGCAGCGCAGGTTGAGCACCTTCATGGAGCTGCGATTATGGCGGCACGCGCCGCCTGTCGCAGACGGGCCGCGTGGAGTTTCCCCTGCCTGACAGGGCTCTTGTGCGCGATGGTTCGAGCAGCGCCGCGATCGCGCACCGGCGCTAGACCGGTGGCTTCCAGGCCAGTGGCCACTGGCCTGCGCGCCAACGGTGCAGCCACAGCAGCGCGATCAACGTCTTGGCATCGGTCACCTCGCCCCGGCCGGCCGCCTGGTCGAGTTCGTCGAGCGAAAGGACGGTGACATCGATGAACTCGCCCTCGTCCAGCGATCGGGGGCCGGGCTCCAGCCCGCGAGCGAACCACAGCTCGATGATCTCGGTGGCATAGGCAGGCGCGTTGTGCAGCAAGCCGGCTCGGGCCCACTCTCGCGCGCGATAACCGGTTTCCTCGGCCAGTTCGCGCTGGGCGCAGGCCTGGATCGACTCGCCTGGATCGAGCTTGCCGGCAGGAAACTCGAGCAGCACCTGACCGACCGGATAACGATACTGTCGCTCCATCACCAGGCGGCCGTCATCGGTCAGCGGCACGATCGCCACGGCGCCGGGATGCACGATGTACTCGCGGGTGGCGGTGCGCCCGTTGGGCAGGCTGACCGTGTCGCGGCGCACGTCGAGCAGTCGACCGTCGAACACCTGCTCGCCATTCAGGCGCTTCTCGACCAGTGAGGCGTCTAACGATGGAGGTGGGGTGGGCATGGGCGACCGGGTGTGGTGTGAATGCAAGCGGTAGAAGGACGACGGCCGGCAAGTGCCGGCCGAACGGGGGTGCCCGAAGCGCACCCGAGCGCGAGGCGCCGCTGCGACGCAGCGGCCGGCCTCAGGTGGCCAAGGCCTTCAGGATCGCGTCGCGGCACATGGCCATCAGGCCACCGGGCAGCAGGCCAAACACCAGCACGGCCAGACCGTTGGCGGCCAGCAGCGCGCTGATGCCCATGCCCTGCTGGACAGGCGGCATGGCATTGGCGGGCTCGTCGAAGTACATCACCTTCACCACGCGCAGGTAGTAGTACGCGCCGATGAGCGACAGGACCACCGCGATGACCGCCAGCACCACATAGGCCGGCACATTGGTGGTGACCAGTGCCTGCAGGATGGCCAGCTTGGCATAGAAGCCCACCATCGGCGGTACACCGGCCAGCGAGAACATGAAGATCGACATGACCCCCGCCACCCAAGGCGAGCGCTTGGCCAGGCCAGCGAGATCAGAGATCTCGTCGCTCTCGAAGCCCTGCCGCGATAGGAACATGATCAGCCCGAAGGTGCCCAGCGTCGTGAGCACGTAGGTGACCATGTAGAACATCGCCGAGCTGTATGCATTGCCGGCTGACAGCGTGTTGCCGCCTACCACGCCAGCCGTGAGGCCCAGCAGCATGAAGCCCATCTGCGAGATGGTGGAGTACGCCAGCATGCGCTTGAGGTTGGTCTGCGCAATGGCCGCGAGGTTGCCGACCACCAGCGACGACACCGCCAGCACGACCAGCATCTGCTGCCAATCGACCGCCAACCCGAGCATGCCTTCGACCAGCAGGCGGATGGTGATGGCGAAGGCCGCCAGCTTGGGTGCGCCACCGATGAGCAACGTCACGGCCGTCGGCGCACCGTGATAGACATCGGGCACCCACATGTGGAACGGCACCGCGCCCAGCTTGAACGCCAGGCCGGCCACCATGAACACCACGCCGAAGGTCAGCACCGTGGGGTTGATGCGGCCGGTACCGATGGCATTGAAGACCTCGTTGATTTCCAGTGACCGCGTGGCGCCGTACATCATCGACATGCCGTACAGCAGGAAACCCGAGGCCATGGCGCCGAGGACGAAGTACTTCATCGCCGCCTCGGTGGCCACGCCGCTGTCGCGACGCAGAGCGACCAGCGCATACAGCGACAAGCTCATCAGTTCCAGGCCCAGGTAGACCATCAGGAAGTTGTTGGCCGCCACCATCACCGAGATGCCCAGCAGCACGAACATCGACAGCGTATAGAACTCACCCTTCTGCAGTTCGCGCGAGCCGATGTAGGCCTGCGAGTAGGCCACGGTGATCATCATCGCCAGCGTGGCGAAGAAGGCCAGCAGGTGCCCCATCGGATCGGCCACCACCATCTTCTGCATGCCGTACAGCGTGTGGCCGCCGTCGTAGAACGTCCAGTGCAGCGCCGCCACCGCGGCAAAGCTCAGCTGGGTGAGCCAGAAGGTGGCACGGCGACGCTCGTCGGTGACGTACAGGTCGACCAGGGCCACCACACAGGCCGAGAACAGCAGCAGCGCCTCGGGATAGACAACGAGCCAGTTCATAGCGTTCATTTGAGCGTTCTCCCCGGCGTCACTTCAGCTTGCTGACCGAGGTGTGCTTGATCAGCGCATCCACCGAGGTGTGCATCACGTCCGTGAAGGGCTTGGGATACACGCCCATCCACAGCGTGGCGATGGCCAGCACCGCCATCACGAGGAACTCGCGGGCGTTGATGTCGGTGAGGTCGCGCACGTGGTCGTTGGCCACAGCACCGAAGTACACCCGCTTGTACATCCAAAGCGAATAGGCGGCGCCAAAGATCAGCGCAGTGGCCGCCACGGCGGCCAGCCAGAAGCTGGTCTTCACCGTGCCGAGGATCACCATCCACTCGCCGACGAATCCGCCGGTGCCCGGCAGGCCGCAGTTGGCCATCGTGAAGAACAGCGCGAACGCGGCGAACTTGGGCATGGTATTGACCACGCCGCCATACGCGGCGATGTCGCGCGAGTGCACCCGGTCATACAACACACCGATGGCCAGGAACATGGCGCCTGAGACGAAGCCGTGCGAGATCATCTGCACCAGACCGCCCGAGATGCCCATCTCGCTGAAGATGAAGAAGCCCAGCGTGACGAAGCCCATGTGCGCGATCGACGAGTACGCCACCAGCTTCTTCATGTCCTGCTGCACCAGCGCGACCAGGCCGATGTAGACCACCGCGATCAAGGACAGGGCGATGATGAACCATGCGTACTGGTGCGACGCATCGGGTGCGATGGGCATCGAGAAGCGCAGGAAGCCGTAGGCACCGAGCTTCAGCATGATGGCGGCCAGCACCACCGAGCCGCCGGTCGGCGCCTCGACGTGGGCGTCCGGCAACCAGGTGTGCACCGGCCACATCGGCACCTTGACCGAGAAGGCGGCGAAGAACGCGAAGAACAGCAAGGTCTGCGCCGGCAGGCCCAGCGGCAACTTGTGCCAGGTGTTGATGTCGAAGCTGCCGCCCGACTTGTAATAGAGGTAGATCAGCGCGACCAGCATCAGCAGCGAACCGGCCAGCGTGTACAGGAAGAACTTGAACGCCGCATACACCCGGCGCGGGCCGCCCCAGACGCCGATGATGATGTACATCGGGATCAGCGTGGCCTCGAAGAACACGTAGAACAGCAGGCCGTCCACCGCGGCGAACACGCCCACCATCAGGCCCGACAGGATCAGGAAGGCGCCCATGTACTGGTGCACCCGGACCTTGATCACCTCCCAGCCGGCGATGACCACCACCACCGTGATGAAGGCCGTGAGCAGCACGAACCAGACCGAGATGCCGTCCACGCCCAGGTGGTAGAAGACATTGAACCGCTCGATCCAGAGCTTGTTCTCCTCGAACTGCCACGCGGCAGTGCCCAGGTTGAAGCCGGTGATCAGCGGGATCGTGACCGCGAAGCTCACGATTGCCCCGATCAGCGCCAGCCAGCGCGCCATGCCGGGGTTGTCGTCGCGACCCAGCGCGAGCAGCAGGCAGCCGAAGAGGATCGGCAGCCAGATCGAAACACTCAGAAGACCCATTGTTGTTCTCCGCCCCGCGATGTCAGTGGCCGAGCATGCGCGACAGTTCAGGCCACAGCTGCCAAGTCAGCAGGCCGAACACGCCCAGCAGCATCACCAGCGCGTACCAATAGATGAAGCCCGTCTGCACCAGCCGGGTGAGCCCGGCGATGCCGCCGACCAGGCGCGCCGATCCATTGATCAGCAGCCCGTCGATCACCCCCTGGTCGCCACCCTTCCACAGGCCCACGCCAATGCCGCGCGCCGCGGGGGCGATCAGGTGCTCGTTGATCCAGTCCATGTAGTACTTGTTCTCGAGCACCTTGACGATGGGCGAGAAGGCCCTCGCCAAGCCAGCCGGGATCGACGGAGCGACGAGGTAGAACACATACGCCACCACGACGCCACCCAGGGCCAGGAAGAACGGCAAGGTGGTGAACGCATGCGTGGCCATGGCCGCCGCACCGTGGAATCCACTCGCGAGTTCCTTCATCGCATGGTGGTGCGCACCATCGACGAAGATCGAGTCCTTGAAGAAGTCGCCGAACAGCATCGGCTGGATCGTCATGTAGCCGATCACCACCGACGGAATGGCCAGCAGCACCAGCGGCAGCCACACCACCCAGGGGCTCTCGTGCGGCGTGTGCGCATGCCCATGGCTGTCGTGCCCGTGGTCGTCCTCGGGCGGGAACGGCTTGTGATGGAAGCGCTCCTTGCCGTGGAAGACCAGGAAGTACATGCGGAACGAATAGAACGCCGTCACGAAGACGCCTGCCACCACCGCAAAGTAGGCGAAGTGTGCGCCCGGCAGGTGGCTGGCATGCACCGCCTCGATGATCGAGTCCTTCGAGTAGAAGCCGGCGAAGAACGGCGTGCCGATCAGGGCCAGCGAACCCAGCAGCGACGTGAACCAGGTGATCTTCATGTACTTCCACAGGCCACCCATGTTGCGGATGTCCTGGTCGTGGTGCATGCCGATGATCACCGAGCCGGCACCGAGGAACAGCAGCGCCTTGAAGAAGGCGTGCGTCATCAGGTGGAACACGGCCACCGAGTACGCCGACACGCCCAGCGCCACCGTCATGTAGCCCAGCTGCGACAGCGTGGAGTACGCCACCACGCGCTTGATGTCGTTCTGGATGATGCCCATGAAGCCCATGAACAGCGCGGTGATCGCGCCGATCACCAGCACGAAGTTCAGCGCGGTGTCCGACAGCTCGAACAGCGGGCTCATGCGGGCGACCATGAAGATGCCCGCGGTCACCATCGTCGCGGCGTGGATCAGCGCGGAGATCGGCGTCGGGCCTTCCATCGAGTCGGGCAGCCACACGTGCAGCGGGAACTGCGCGCTCTTGCCCATCGCGCCGATGAACAGGCAGATGCAGGTCACGGTGATCAGCATCCACTCGGTGCCCGGGAACATCATCTGCGCCAGCGCCGGGCCCTTGGCAAACGCCTCCGCATAGCTCAACGTTCCGGCATAGGTGACGATCAGTCCGATGCCGAGGATGAAGCCGAAGTCGCCCACCCGGTTCACCAGGAAGGCCTTCATGTTGGCGAAGATCGCCGTCGGCTTCTTGAACCAGAAGCCGATCAGCAGGTACGACACCAGGCCCACCGCCTCCCAGCCGAAGAACAGCTGCAGGAAGTTGTTGCTCATCACCAGCATGAGCATCGAGAAGGTGAACAGCGAGATGTACGAGAAGAAGCGCTGGTAGCCGGGATCCTCGTGCATGTAGCCGATGGTGTAGACGTGCACCATCAGCGAGACGAACGTCACCACGCACATCATCATCGCGGTGAGGCCGTCGACGAGGAAGCCGATCTCCATCTTCAGGCCGCCGACGTTCATCCACTCGTAGATCGTGGCATTGAATCGCGCACCGGACAGGACGTCCTGCATCACCATCGCCGAGATGACGAAGGAGATGAGCACGCCGAGGATGGTGACCACATGGGCGCCCGTGCGCCCGATGGCCTTGCCGAAGAAGCCGGCCAGCACGGCACCGGCCAGCGGCGCCAGCGGCACGGTGAGCAGCAGATTCTGTGAGAGTTGTGCAGACATGTCGTTTTACAGGCTCGTGGCGTCAGCCCTTGAGGGCATCCAGCTCTTCGACGTCGATGGTCGCGCGGTTGCGGAACAGGACGACCAGGATGGCCAGCCCGATGGCCGACTCGGCGGCGGCCACGGTGAGGATGAAGAACACGAACACCTGCCCGGCCATGTCGCCCAGGTAGTGCGAGAAGGCGATGAAGTTCATGTTGACCGCCAGCAGCATCAGCTCGATGGCCATCAGCAACACGATCAGATTGCGGCGGTTCAGGTAGATGCCGATCACCGACAGGGCGAACAGCATGCCGCCCAGCGAAAGGTAATGGCCAAGGGTGATGGGGCCGAGGCTCATGGCTTGTCTCCCGCGGTGGGTGCAGCGGCCGGCGCGTCGACCACCGGTGCCATCTTCACGATGCGCAGACGATCGGCCTTCTTGGCCAGCACCTGCTGCGCCGGATCCTGGTGGCGGCTGTCCTTGCGGCGGCGCAGCGTCAGCGCGATCGCGGCAATGATCGCCACCAGCAGCAGCACGGCGGCAATCTGCAGCGGATAAAGGTACTTGGTGTACGTCTCGATGCCCAGCAGCCGGGTGTTGCCCATCTTGGCGAGCGTCGGATCGAGTACGGGTGCATCGGTCAGCTTGAAGCCACCCATCATCACGGCGGCCATCTCGAGGGCGATGAGCACGCCGATCAGTCCGGCCAGCGGCAGGTGCTTCCAGAAGCCGTCGCGCAGCTGGTCGCTCTTGAGGTCGAGCATCATCACCACGAACAGGAACAGCACCATCACGGCACCCACGTACACGAGCACCAGCGCGATGGCCAGGAACTCGGCGCGAAGGAGCAGCCAGATCACGGAGGCATTGGCGAAGGCGAGCACCAGGAAGAGGACCGCGTGCACTGTGCTCTTCGCCGTGATGACACGGAACGAAGCGAACAGCAGCACGGCTGCGAAGAAGTAGAAGAGTGCGCTGATGGTGTTCATGGGTGTTGCCGCGGGGTGTCCGCGCTGCTCTGTTCGACCCGTCCAGCCGAAGCCGGCGCCGAGGCGTCGAGCCAGCGTCAGCGATATTTCGCGTCGGCCTCCTTGTTGGCAGCGATCTCGCGCTCGTAGCGGTCACCCACGGCGAGCAGCATGTCCTTGGTGAAGTACAGGTCGCCCCGCTTTTCGCCGTGGTAGTCGAAGATGTGCGTCTCGACGATCGAGTCGACGGGGCAGCTCTCCTCGCAGAAGCCGCAGAAGATGCACTTGGTCAGGTCGATGTCGTAGCGCGTGGTGCGGCGCGTGCCGTCCTCGCGCTCGCCGGCCTCGATGGTGATCGCCATGGCCGGGCACACGGCCTCGCACAGCTTGCAGGCGATGCAGCGCTCTTCGCCGTTTTCATAGCGGCGCAGCGCATGCAGGCCGCGAAACCGGGGGGAAAGCGGCGTGCGTTCTTCGGGGTACTGGATCGTGAGCTTGCGCGAGAAGAAGTAGCGGCCCGTCAGCTTCATGCCCTTGAACAGCTCAAGCAGCAGGAAGCTGGAGAGGAAATCCTTCAACGATGCGGTGGCGGCCATGTCGTCTTACTTCCAGATATTGAACGGGGTCTGCATCCACAGGCCCACGAGCACCAGCCAGACCAGGGTCAACGGAATGAACACCTTCCAGCCCAGGCGCATGATCTGGTCATAGCGATACCGCGGGAAGGTGGCGCGCACCCACAGGAACAGCGTCATCAGCGCAAAGACCTTGATGCCCAGCCAGATCCAGCCCGGGATCCAGTCCAGGAAACCGAACGGGCTCAGCCAGCCGCCGAGGAACATGGTCACGGCGAGGATCGACACCAGGATCATGTTGGCGTACTCGGCCAGCATGAACATCGCGTACGACATGCCGGCGTACTCGATCATGTGTCCGGCGACGATCTCGGATTCGCCCTCGACCACGTCGAACGGCGCGCGGTTGGTCTCGGCCAGGCCGGAGATGAAGTACACGCCGAAGATCGGCAGCAGCGGCAGCCAGTTCCAGGACAGCACGCCCAGGCCCATCGACGCCATCGTGCCCTTGCCCTGCTGCATGACGATGTCGGTCATGTTCAGGCTGCCGGTGACCATCAGCACGATGACCGCCACGAAGCCCATCGCGATCTCGTAGCTCACCATCTGCGCCGAGGCACGCAACGCACCCAGGAATGCATACTTCGAGTTCGAGGCCCAGCCGGCGATGATGATGCCGTAGACCTCGATCGAGGTGATGGTCATCAGCAGCAGCAGGCCGGCGTTGACGTTCGAGACGGCGACCTCGGGGCCGAACGGCACCACCACCCAGGCCACCAGGGCCGGCATGATGGTCATCACCGGCGCCAGGAAGAACAGGCCCTTGTTGGCGGCCGACGGCTGCACGATCTCTTTGAAGATCAGCTTGACCGCATCGGCGATCGGCGTCAGCAGGCCATACGGCCCGACCCGGTTCGGACCGGGGCGGATCTGCGTCCAGCCGATCGCCACCCGCTCCCAGAGCGTGTAGTAGGCCACGATGCCCATCAGCGGGGCGACGAGGACGATGATCTTGATGAGGCTCCAGGCGATCGGCCACCAGAACGAGCCGAGCAAGGACAGGCCGAATTGATAGAGTTGGTCGATCATGTTCAGGCCTTCTCGATCGTCAGCGCGCCGAACATCGACCCGAGCGCGGCGGTCTCGATGCGACCGGCGGGTACCCTCACCGCCTGGGCCGCCAGGGTCGAATCTTCGCGAGCGGGCAGCACGGCACTTGCCTGCCCCTGGGTAACGCGCACCGAGTCTCCGGCCTTCAGCCCGAGTTGTACCCACTGTGCGCTGGAAATGGCCACCCGAGGTGCCGCGGCATCGGCAGTGAGTTGAAGCGAACTGGCGTGGCGAACCACCGCATCGGTGGCATAGATCGGCACGTCGGCGATGCGCTCCAGGCCTTGGCTGGGAGCACCAGGCGCAATGGACACGGAGGTGCGGTTGTTCAGGCGCGAGGCCAACGCAGCAACATCGCCCAGCGCTTCTGCGCGGACCTGATCGGCCGTTTCATGGGCGAAGCCCTCGAGGCCCAGCAGGTTGCCCAGCACGCGCAGCACCTTCCAGGCCGGACGCGCGTCACCCTTCGGGGGCACCACGCCCTGAACTGACTGCACCAGGCCTTCGGCGTTGACGTAGGTGCCCGCGGTCTCTGTGAAGGCGGCAATGGGGAGCAGCACATCGGCGTTGTCCACCAGCGCATCGCGGTACTGGGTGAGCGCCACCACCAGGCCGGAGCCCGCGAGTGCTGCACGGGCTGCCGCGGCATCGGCCGCATCGACCTGCGGTTCGACGTCCAGCAGCAGCAATGCCTTCATCGGCTGCGAGAGCATCTGCCCGGCGTTCAGCCCACCCTCGCCAGGCAGGGCATTGACCCACTGCGCGCCGACACTGTTGCCGGCCTCGCCCAGGTAGCCCACTGTGGCGCCGGTGTGATCGCCCAGCCATTGCGCCAAGGCCAGCAACTGGCTGGCTTGTGGGTGCTGCGCGGCAGCGTTGCCCAACAGGATGGCCTTGCGCTCGCCCGACAGCAGGCCCTCCGCCAGGGCTCTGGCGTCCTCGTTGACCATGGCACTGGCCGGCGCGGCCACGCCCTTCGAGGTGGCCACGTAGCCCGCCACGTCGGCCAAGGCCTGGGCCCAGGCACTCGGAGCCGCCGTGAGTCGCCCGGCCATCGGCATGGCCCAGTCATCATGCACCGCATGCAGGCTGAAGACCTTTGCCCCCTTGCGGGCGGCCTGGCGGATGCGCTGTGCGAAGAGCGGATGGTCCTTGCGCAGGAACGAGCCGACGACCAGAGCGGAGTTGAGTGTGGACAGCGAAGCGATCGACGTCCCGAGCCAGCGCGCCTGGCCCGACGGAGCTGTGTTGTCGAAATCGGCGTGGCGCGTGCGAACGTCGATGCTCTGGCTGCCCAGGCCGCGCACCAGCTTGGCCAACAGGTGCAGTTCCTCGACGCTGCGATGGGCGGCAGCTACGGCACCGATGCCGGAAGTGCCGTGATCGGCCTTGATGCGCTTCAGACCATCGGCCACATAGCCGAGGGCAGTGTTCCAGTCGACCGGCTGCCATTGGCCGCCCTGCTTGATCATCGGCTGCGTCAGGCGCTGCTCGCTGTTCAGACCTTCGTAGCTGAAGCGGTCCCGGTCTGCGATCCAGCACTCGTTCACTGCCTCGTTCTCGAGGGGCACCACGCGCATGACCGTGTTGTTCTTGACCTGCACCACCAGGTTCGCCCCGGTGGAATCATGCGGACTGACGCCCTTGCGACGCGCCAGCTCCCAGGTGCGCGCGCTGTAACGGAAGGGCTTGCTGGTCAGAGCGCCCACCGGGCACACATCGATCATGTTGCCCGACAGTTCGGAGTCGATGCTGCGGCCGATGAAGCTGGTGATCTCGCTGTGCTCGCCACGGTTGAGCATGCCGAGTTCCATCACCCCGGCGATCTCCTGGCCGAAGCGGACGCACCGTGTGCAGTGGATGCAGCGGCTCATCTCTTCCATCGAGACCAGCGGGCCCACGTTCTTGTGGAACACCACGCGCTTTTCTTCGGCGTAGCGCGAGTTCGTGCCGCCATAGCCGACGGCCAGGTCTTGCAACTGGCACTCGCCGCCCTGGTCGCAGATCGGGCAATCCAACGGGTGGTTGATGAGGAGGAACTCCATCACCGATTGCTGGGCCTTGCGCGCCTTTTCGCTCTGCGTGCGCACCACCATGCCGGCGGTGACCGGGGTGGCGCAGGCCGGCATCGGCTTGGGCGCCTTCTCGACATCCACCAGGCACATGCGGCAATTGGCGGCGATGGAGAGCTTGCGGTGATAGCAGAAATGCGGAATGGTCACGCCGGCCGCATCGGCCGCATGCATCACCATGCTGCCCTCGGCCACCGAAACCTTCTTGCCGTCGAGTTCGAGTTCGATCATTTCGAGGTTCCCGCTGGGGTCAGACGTAAGCCGGGACCATGCAGGTCTTGTGTTCGACGTGGTAGGCAAACTCGTCGCGGAAGTGCTTGAGCATGCCGCGAACCGGCATTGCGGCCGCGTCGCCCAGCGCGCAGATCGTGCGGCCCATGATGTTCTCGGCCACGTTGTCCAGCAGCGCCAGGTCTTCGGCCTTGCCTTGCCCATGTTCGATGCGATGCACCAGGCGCCACAGCCAACCGGTGCCCTCGCGGCATGGCGTGCACTGGCCGCACGACTCGTGGCTGTAGAAGTAGGACAGGCGCAGCAGGCTCTTGACCATGCAGCGGGTGTCGTCCATCACGATCACCGCACCCGAGCCCAGCATCGAGCCGGCCTTGGAGATCGAGTCGTAGTCCATGGTGCAGTCCATCATGACCGCGCCCGGCAACACCGGCGACGACGATCCGCCCGGGATCACCGCCTTGAGCCCCTTGCCGCCCTTGACCCCGCCAGCCAGCTCGAGCAGCTTGGCAAACGGCGTGCCCATGGGCACCTCGTAGTTGCCCGGGCGCTGCACATCCCCCACCATCGAGAAGATCTTCGTGCCGCCGTTGTTGGGCTTGCCGCACTCGAGGTAGGCCGGCCCGCCGTTGTTGATGATCCAGGGCACCGCACCGAAGGTTTCGGTGTTGTTGATCGTCGTCGGCTTCCCGTACAGGCCGAAGCTGGCCGGGAACGGCGGCTTGAAGCGAGGCTGCCCCTTCTTGCCCTCGATCGATTCGAGCAGGCCGGTTTCCTCGCCGCAGATGTAGGCGCCAAAGCCGTGGTGGGCATGCAGCTGGAAGCTGTGGTTCGAGCCCAGGATGCGATCACCGAGGTAACCCGCCGCCCGAGCTTCTTCGAGGGCCTCTTCGAAGCGATCGTAGACCTCGAAGATCTCGCCGTGGATGTAGTTGTAGCCGACGGTGGCACCCATCGCGTAGGCGGCGATGATCATGCCCTCGATGACGATGTGCGGGTTGTAGCGCAGGATGTCGCGGTCCTTGCACGTGCCCGGCTCGCCCTCGTCGCTGTTGCACACCAGGTACTTCTGCACCGGCACCGCTCGCGGCATGAAGCTCCACTTCAGGCCGGTGGGGAAGCCCGCGCCGCCGCGGCCACGCAGGCCCGACGCCTTGACTTCGGCGATCACCTGGTCGGGCGTCATGCCGCCCTCGGCCGCCAGCACCTTGCGCAGGGCCTGGTAGCCCCCGCGGGCTTCGTAGTCCTTCAGCCGCCAGTTGCTGCCGTTCAGGCCCGCGTAGATCTGCGGATTGATGTGGCGGTCGTGGAAGCAGGTCTCCAGGCCTTGCGCCTGGAACTTGGAAAGGTCGAGCATCTGCATGGTCGTCGTGCTCACTTGGCCTGGGCCTTGAGGGTGTCGACCAGGTCGTCGAGCCGCTCATTGCTCATGTAGCTGACCATCTGGCGGTCGTTGACCAGCATCACCGGCGCATCGGCGCAAGCGCCCAGGCACTCGCACTTGGCCACGGTGAACAGGCCATCGGGCGTGGTGCCGCCATCCTCGATGCCGAGCTTCTTGCACAGGTGCTCGAGCGCCTTCTGTCCGTCACGCAACTGGCATGGCAGGTTGGTGCAGACGTTGAGCTTGAACTTGCCCACCGGCTGCTGGTTGTACATGTTGTAGAACGTGGTGACCTCGCGCACCGCGATCGGCGCCATGCCGAGGTGCCGGGCGATCGCCTCTTCCGCCTGGGCCGACACCCAGCCCTGCTCCTGCTGAACGATGGCCAGGCAGGCCATGACGGCGGATTGGCGCTGGTCGGCCGGGTACTTGGCGACTTCCTTGTCGAAGCGCGCCAGCGTGGCGGCCGAAAGTTCCATCGCGGGCGCGGAGGCCTGTGAAGCTGCAGAGCTGTTCATCGATCGATCTCGCCAAACACGATGTCCATGGTGCCGATGATGGCCACCGCGTCGGCCAGCATGTGCCCACGCGCCATCTCGTCCAGGCCCGACAGGTGCACGAAGCCGGGAGGACGGATCTTCATGCGGTAGGGCTTGTTGGCACCGTCACTGACGAAGTAGATGCCGAACTCGCCCTTGGGGTGCTCGATTGCTGCGTACACCTCGCCTTCGGGCACGCGGAAGCCTTCGGAGAAGAGCTTGAAATGGTGGATCAACTCCTCCATGTTCGACTTCATCTCCACGCGCTTGGGCGGAGCCACCTTGTGGTTGTCGGTGATGACCGGGCCGGGGTTGGCCTTCAGCCAGTCGACACACTGCTTGATGATGCGGTTGGACTCGCGCAGTTCCTGCACCCGCACCAGGTAGCGGTCGTAGGTGTCGCCGTTCACGCCGACGGGGATGTCGAAATCCATCCACTCGTAGGCATCGTAGGGCTGCTTCTTGCGCACGTCCCACGCAATGCCCGACCCGCGCAGCATCGGCCCGGTGAAGCCGAGGTTCAGCGCACGCTCGGGGCTGACCACGCCGATGCCCACGGTACGCTGCTTCCAGATGCGGTTGTCGGTGAGCAGCGTCTCGTACTCATCGACCAGGCCGGGGAAGCGGCGGGTGAAATCATCGATGAAGTCGAGCAACGTTCCAGAACGGTTGGCATTCATCGCGCGGATGGCCTTCTCGTTGTGGATCTTGCTGGCCTTGTAGAGCGACATCGAATCCGGCAGGTCGCGATACACCCCGCCCGGACGGAAATAGGCCGCATGCATGCGAGCGCCCGAAACGGCCTCGTACATGTCCAGCAGATCCTCGCGCTCGCGGAACGCGTAGATCAGGATGTTCATCGCGCCGCAGTCGATGCCGTGCGCGCCGATCCACAGCAGGTGGTTCAGCAGGCGGGTGATCTCGGCGAACATCGTGCGGATGTACTTCGCACGGATGGGCACCTCGACCCCCAGCAGCTTCTCGACCGCCAGGCAGTAGGCCTGTTCGTTGGACAGCATCGACATGTAGTCGAGCCGGTCCATGTAGGGCAGGTTCTGCAGATAGGTCTTGGTCTCGGCCAGCTTTTCGGTGGCGCGGTGCAGCAGGCCCACATGCGGGTCGGCCCGCTGGATGACCTCGCCGTCAAGCTCGAGCACCAGGCGCAGCACGCCGTGCGCGGCCGGGTGCTGCGGGCCGAAGTTCAGGGTGTAGTTCTTGATCTCAGCCATGATCAGTGCATCCCGCCGTAGTTCTCTTCACGGATGATGCGCGGGGTGATCTCTCGCAACTCGATGGACACCGGTTCGTAGATGACTCGCTTCTGCTCCGGGTCGTAGCGCATCTCGACGTGACCCGTGACCGGGAAGTCCTTACGCAAGGGGTGCCCGATGAAGCCATAGTCGGTCAGGATGCGGCGCAGATCGGCATGGCCCTCGAAGATCACGCCGATCATGTCGAAGGCCTCGCGCTCGAACCAGTTGCCGCTGGACCACAGGCCGGACAGCGAGGCCACCACCGGCAGTTCGTTGTCGGGCGCAAAGACCTTGAGCCGGACGCGCCAGTTGTAGGTGACCGACAGCAGGTGAGACACCACGCAGTAGCGCGGCCCCTCCCAAGGCTGATCCTTGTAGGTGCCGTAGTCGACGCCGCAGAGGTCGATCAACTGCTCGAATTTCAGCGACGGATCGTCGCGCAGCGTGCGCGCCGCATCGAGGTAATCGGCCGCCGCGACCACGATCGTGATCTCGCCGCGGTCGCGCTTGAAGGACTGGATTCGCTGGCCCAGCGACGCCTGCAGCGCCGCCTGGAGGGTGTCGAGTCGTGCGGTCATGGCATCAAGCCCGGGCAATGGTGTTTTCGCGGCGGATCTTGGCCTGCAACTGCAGGATGCCGTACAGCAGCGCCTCGGCCGTCGGCGGGCATCCCGGCACATACACATCCACGGGCACCACGCGATCACACCCCCGAACCACCGAGTAGCTGTAGTGGTAGTAACCGCCGCCGTTGGCGCAGGAGCCCATCGAGATCACCCAGCGCGGCTCGGCCATCTGGTCGTAGACCTTGCGAATGGCCGGCCCCATCTTGTTGCACAGCGTGCCGGCCACCACCATCAGGTCGCTCTGCCGCGGGCTGGGACGGAACAGCATGCCGAACCGGTCGATGTCGTAGCGCGCCGCGCCTGCGTGCATCATCTCGACCGCGCAGCAGGCCAGGCCAAAGGTCATCGGCCACAACGAGCCGGTCTTCGACCAGTTGATCACCGCGTCGAGCGAGGTGGTGATGAAGCCTTCTTTCAGAACGCCTTCGATACCCATGGGCTTTTGTCCTCGTGTGCTGTGGATGGGTGCGCCGGGTCACTCCCAGTCGAGCGCGCCCTTCTTCCATTCGTAGACGAAACCCACCACGAGGATGGTGAGAAAGATCATCATCGCCCAGAACCCTGACGCCCCGATGTCGCGCAACGACACGGCCCAGGGGAACAGGAAGGCGATCTCGAGATCGAACAGGATGAACAGGATGGCGACGAGGTAGTAGCGCACATCGAACTTCATGCGCGCATCCTCGAAGGCCTCGAAGCCGCATTCGTAGGGGCTGTTCTTGGCCGGATCGGGCCGCTGCGGGCCGAGGAAGTAGCCCATCAGCTGGGGCGCGACGCCGATGACGACGCCGACCACGATGAACAGGATGACAGGAAGGTACTGTTGCAGGTCCATGGTCGTGTCAGATTCGCGTCATCAATGATCCGGCAAGAAAAATGGCGCGCCGATTGCCGGTAGAAACCTGGCTCTCGGAGCGCGCCCGATGATGCCCGCGAAATCGGGGCGCACAGCCCAGGCGCCGAATCAGATCCTGTGCTGTATCAAACCTTGGTGCCGTCGGCGAGACTCGAACTCGCACAGCTTTCGCCACTACCCCCTCAAGATAGCGTGTCTACCAATTTCACCACGACGGCATCGATGTCGATCCCGAGGGACCGACCATGTTTGGTTCGCATGAGGAACGGCTTACCAAGCATCAATAAATTCTAAACCGAAAAGCCTGCTGCACCTCGGGTTTGCGCCGAGTCATGCAGTGTCTTTGCGGCGCCTCAGAACAACCGACATCACTTGGTCGGAATGGCTCCCGGCGCGGCCGATGCCGGTGCCGCCGATGTGCTGGCAGAAGCCGGCAGCGAACCGGGGATCACCGCGCCGGCAGGCGCCGGTGCGCTGGCTGGCGTGGCTGCCCGATCGAGCACGCTGCCACCCGTGGCCTTGCCGCGTGCGGCCCCACCATTGGACATGAACGCCAGCACCAGCGTGGTGATGAAGAACACCGTGGCGCACGCGGCCGTCGAACGCGACAGGAAGTTCGCGCTTCCTGTGGCGCCGAACAGACTGCCCGAGGCGCCGCTGCCGAACGAAGCGCCCATGTCCGCGCCCTTGCCGTGCTGCACCAGCACCAGGCCGATCATCGCGATGGCCGCAATCAGCTGCAGTGCCAGCACCAGGTTCATCCAGACTTGCATATTGGGTCTTCTCCAGAGTTACTTCGCGGACCGTTGATCGGCGATCAATGGCGCGATTACGCCGCCGCGCGGCAGATGGCGACGAAATCAGCGGCCTTCAAGCTGGCGCCGCCGATCAGCCCGCCATCGATGTCGGGTTGGGCAAACAGCGTCGCGGCGTTGTCCGCCTTGACGCTGCCGCCATACAGGATCTTCATGCCATCCGCGGACGGCGTGGCCGCACGCAGCTGGGCGCGCAGCAGGGCGTGGACCGCCTGCGCCTGCTCCGGCGTCGCGGTACGGCCGGTGCCGATCGCCCACACCGGCTCGTAGGCCACCACCATCTCGCCAGCGCAGTGGCCCAACGTGTGAATGACCGCCGACAGCTGGCGCTTCACGACCTGGTCGGTTTCGCCCGCTTCGCGCTGGGCCAGCGTCTCGCCCACACAAACGATCGGCGTGACGCCGCGGGCCAGCGCCGCCTTGGCCTTGTCCGCCACCAGTTGGTCGCCCTCGGCATGGTATTGCCGACGCTCCGAATGGCCGACGATGGCATAGCGGCACCCGAACTCGACCAGCATGCCCACCGACACCTCGCCGGTGTAGGCGCCCTGCAGGTGCGGCGAGACGTCCTGAGAGCCCCAGCGGATCTCGCTGCGGGCCAGTGCGACCGCTGTCTCGGACAGATACGGGAACGGCACGCACACCGCAACGTCGCACCCGTATGGGCCGGCATTGACGATGCCGCTGAGCAACTCGGCGTTGGCGGTGTGGCTGCCGTGCATCTTCCAGTTTCCGGCCACGAGCTTGCGTCGCATGGTGTTGTCCTTCCAGGTTCCGGGCTGCTAACCCCGGATCAAAGCGTCCAATCCAGCACGATCTTGCCGATGTGCTGGTTCGATTCCATCAGGGCGTGGGCCGCCGCCGCCTGATCCGCGGCGAACACGCGATGGATCACCGGGCGGATCTGACCAGAGGCGATGAGCGGCCACACCTTGTCTCGCAGAGCGGCGGCGATGGCACCCTTGAAGGCGACCGGCCGCGGCCTCAGCGTGGAGCCGGTGACCGTCAAGCGACGGCGCAGCACGTCGCCTGCATTGATCTCGCACTTCACGCCGCCCTGCACGGCAATGATCACCAGCCGGCCATCGTCGGCCATGCACTGCAGTTCGCGCGAGACATAGTCGCCAGCGACCATGTCGAGCACCACATCAGCGCCCTTGCCGCCCGTGGCCGCCTTGACTTCCGCCACGAAGTCCTGCGTGCGGTAGTTGATGCCGACATCCGCGCCCAGCGTCTTGCAGGCCGCGAGCTTGTCGTCGGTGCCTGCCGTGACGATGACCCGTGCGCCCAGCGCCTTGCCCAACTGGATCGCCGTGACGCCGATGCCACTGGCCCCACCCTGGATCAGCAATGTTTCACCTGACTTCAAGCGTCCGCGGTCGAACACGTTCGACCAGACGGTGAAGAAGGTCTCGGGCAGGCTGGCCGCCTCGAGATCGCTCAGGCCACCCGGGATCGGCAGGCACTGGGGAATCGGGGCGGTGCAACGCTCGGCATACCCCCCGCCGGCCACCAGGGCACAGACTCGATCACCCAGCGTGAAACCCGCAGCGGCAAGTTCTGCCGCATCGCCGCCCACCACCGTGCCGGCGATCTCCAGCCCTGGCAGATCGGAGGCGCCCGCGGGTGGGGCGTAGGCGCCCTTGCGCTGGAGCACATCCGGACGGTTGATGCCCGAGGCCGTCACACGAACCAGCATCTCGCCCGGCGCCGGCGTCGGATCAGGGCGCTCGACAGGAACCAGGACCTCCGGCGCGCCGAAGGCGGAAATGGCGATGGCTCGCATGACGTCGGCAGGCTGCGGGCTGGACGCTTACTGCTGCTGTTGCTGCTGCTCGTGGCCCTGCGCGTCGGCCGCCGGCGCATCGGCCGGTGCGTCCTCGCTGGCTCGCGGCTGCTCGGCACGCTCGGGCCGGTCGCTGCGCTCGCCCCGGTCGCCGCGGTCGCGACGCGGACGGTCGCCGCGGTCGCCGCGCGGACCACGATCGCCGCGGTCGCCGTACTCGCGGCGCTGACGCTCGCTGCGCTCGGGCTCCTCGTAGCCCTCGGGCTTGTCGAGCAGCGCCTTCATCGACAGCTTGATGCGGCCCTTCTCGTCGGTCTCGAGCACCTTGACCTTGACCACCTGGCCTTCCTTGAGGAAGTCCTCGACCTTCTCGACCCGCTGGTGGGCGATCTGGCTGATGTGCAGCAGACCATCCTTGCCCGGCAGGATGTTGACCAGCGCACCGAAGTCGAGGATCTTGGTGATCGGGCCTTCGTAGACCTTGCCGATCTCGGCCTCGGCCGTGATCTCGGCGATGCGCTTGAGCGCGAAGGCGGCCTTGTCGGCGTCGGTGGAGGCCACGGTGATGGTGCCGTCCTCGGCGATGTCGATCGTGCA
>Ga0268298_10002178_pt1 | contig 21787 bp, 23 predicted proteins | sample WWTPWeurt_MetaG_FD_194462 | JGI IMG/M metagenome (GOLD analysis project Ga0268298, IMG submission 194462) | Activated sludge microbial communities from WWTP in Nijmegen, Gelderland, Netherland - WWTP Weurt | ecosystem: Engineered > WWTP > Aerobic digester > Activated sludge | place... | reverse complement strand
GAAGGGCACGGCCGCCACCGCCAGCGCGACGGCGACACCGGCCGCCGCAATGGGCCGGCGCGGCGCGGCGAGCACTTTTTCCAGCGCCGCCCGGTAATGCGCCTTCAGCCAGCGCACCAGCCGCGTCTCGCCGTGGTCGTGGGCCACCAGCGCCGGCAGCAGCCAGAAGCAGAGCACCGGCGTGACGATGACGGAGACGGCCAGCGAAGCCAGGATGGAGACGATGTAGGCGATGCCGAGCGGCACGAACAACCGCCCCTCGATGCCAGGCAGGGCGAACAACGGCACGAAGACCAGGGCGATGATCAGCGTCGCGTAGACGATGGCGGTGCGCACCTCCAGCGAGGCCGAGACGATGGTGCGCAGCACCGAATACACCCCGCCATGCGCCGCCTTTTCGCGCAGGCGGCGCAGGATGTTCTCCACATCGACCACCGCGTCGTCGACCAGCTCGCCGATGGCGATGGCCAGGCCGCCCAGGGTCATCGTATTGATCGACAGGCCGAGCCAATGGAAGACCAGGATGGAGGTCAGGATGGACAGCGGGATGGCGGTCAGGGAAATCAGCATTGTCCGGAAATTGCCCAGGAAGAAGAACAGCACGCCGGCGACCAGGCAGGCGGCGAAGAGCAGCTTGACCTGGAGGTTGCCGATCGAGGCCTCGATGAAATCAGCCTGGCGGAAAATCACCTGCGGCACGCTGATGCCCTGCGGCAGGCTGCCCTTCAGGCCGTCGAGCGCGGATTCCAGGCGTTGGGTCAGCTCCACCGTATCGGCCGTCGGCTGCTTCTGGATGCTCAGGATCACCGCCGGCACGCTGCCCTTGCCGTCGCTGAAGCCGCCGTCGCCGCGCTTGATCGCCGCCGCGAAGCCGACTTCGGCGACCTGGCGGAGCAAAATCGTCTGGCCGGCCCGCGCCGTGATCGCCAGGTTCTTCAGGTCGTCGAGGCGGGCGCTACGGCCAAGGTGGCGGATCAGGTACTCGCGGCCATTCAACTCCAGGAAGCCCCCCGAGGTATTGGCGGCAAAGCCCCTGACCGCCGCCTCGATCTGGTCGAGGGAAATACCCAGTTCGGCCATCCGCCGGGTATCCGGCTGCACCTGGAACTGGCGCACCTCGCCGCCAATCGGGATGACCTGCGAGACGCCGGCGATCGCCATCAGCCGGGGCCGCAGCACCCAGTCGGCGTACTCGCGCGCCGCCTTGGCGTCGGCGGCCGGCCCGGCAATCGGGATAGCGACCAGCATGATCTCGCCCATGATCGACGACACCGGGCCCATGCGCGGCACGCTGCCCGGCGGCAGGGCCGACTCCATCGCGGTCAGCCGCTCGCCGACCATCTGCCGGGCGCGGTAGATATCGACGCCCCAGTCGAAGGAAATATAAAGGAACGACAAGCCGGCGCTCGACACCGAGCGGATGCCGGCGACACCGGGCAGGCCGCTCATCGCCGTTTCGAGCGGGAAGCTGATCAGCTGTTCGACCTCCTCCGGCGCCATGCCGCCGGCTTCGGTCATCAGCGTGACGGTCGGCTTGTTGAGGTCGGGAAAGACGTCGACCGGCAGGCGGGTCGCCTGCACGCCGCCCCAGAGCATCAGCGCCACCGCTGCCGCCAGCACGAAGAGCCGGCTGGCCAGGCTTTTTTCGACGAGCCACTGGAACATGCTCTGCTCCTCAGCGTATCTGCGAAATCAGGCTGGCGCCCTGCACCACCGCCCGCTCGCCGGCCTTCAGGCCGCCGGTGACGACGACCCGCAGGCCGTCCAGCGGCTGGGTCTGCACCGCCCGCGCCTCGAAGCGCTCGGGCGCCGTCTTGACCCAGACGATCACCTGGTTGGCCGTGTTGCGGGTCAGCGCCGCCATCGGCAGCGGCAGGCCGCGTAGCGTCGCCTTCAGGCCGACCTGCACCTTGACCGGCTGGCCGAGCGGCAGCGTCAGGCCGGCGCCGGTCGCATGGTTTTCGAACATCAGCGGCAGCGCCTGCTCGCGCAGCCGACGGCTGGCGCCGATGTAGCTGAGCGGCACCGAACGCTCGCCGACCGCCACGCTCGCCGACACCACCTGGTCGAGGGGCAGCGGCTCGTAGGCGCTGGCCTCGATGTGCAGGCTGTCCGGGTCGATGACCTCGAAAATCAATTCCTTGACCTCCACCACCTGACCGACCACCGCATTGCTCGCCGCCAGCACGCCGGAGACCGGCGCGACCAGCGCCTCTCGCCCCGACAGTCCGGCGCCGACCGCGGCGATCCGCCCGTGCAGGCTGGCCAGTTCGCTCTCGGCCGCCTCGATGTCCTTCTTGGGCACCGTATCGGCCAGTTCCTGCAGGCGATGCAGGCGCTTCTCGGCCAACCCCCGGCTGGCTTTCAGTTCGGCCAGCAGCGCCGACTGGTTGGAACGCTCGATGGCCCCGGACGAGGGCGCGACCCAGGCCAGCACCTCGCCCTTTTTGACCTTGCTGCCGGCCGCCGGCAGGCCATGCGGCCCGGCCGCCTCGATGCGCCCGGGAATCATCGCCTGGACGCGCCCGCCGAGATGCGGGTCCATGATGACCCGGCCGGTCAGTTCCAGACTTTTCGGCAGGTCGGCCTCGACCGTCCGTTCGGTCAGGACGCCCATGCCGCGCTGGGCCGACTTGGGCAGGAAGACGGCCCCGTCGGGCAGGCGCTGCGGGGTGTTGCCGGGCACCACCATGGTCTTCTTCTCGTCACCGTGGTCGTGCCCCTCATGGGCCGTCAGCGGCAGGCTCAGGCCGGCCAGCAACAGGCTCAACAGATGAACGTGTTTCATGCCCGACCTCCCTTGCGCCCACGGCGCCAGAGCAGCAGGGCGATCAGCCCGGCGAGCAGGGCCAGCCCGCCAAGGATGCGGCCGCTCCCCGCCGTGCCCGCCGCCGCGGCGCTTGGTGCATGGACGTCGAAGTCAGCGGTCAGCAGATCGCTCTCGGCGCCCGCGACCAGCGTCATCGCCAGCGCATATTCGCCCGGCTGGCGCAGGGGTTTCAGCCAGTCGGCGTCGGCGATCAGGTAGTCGCCGCGCTCGGCGCGGAAGCTCGCCTTGGCCGCCTTGCCGCCGGTATCGACCTCCAGCGTCGCGCCGAGCACCGGCGCATTGCTGTCGGCCCGGTCGATGTAGAAGACAAAGCCCTCGTCCTCCAGCCGGCCGACCACTTCGAAGGCTTCGCTTTCCGCCACGGCGACCGGAATCGGCGCCGCCGGGTCTGCCGCCCCCGCCACCGGGCCGGCCAGCGCAAATGCCAGGCTCAGCCCAAGAACATGTCCAAGTTTCAAACTCATGCTGTTTACTCCGGCAACAAGCCAAGACTCTGGCGCCATTGCGATATGCCCTGAGCCAGCGCGATGCGCGCCCGGCCCAGCGCCCGTTCCGCCTCGAAGGCTTCGCTGTCGATGCGCAGGCGCGTCGGCAGATCGCTTTCGCCAAGACGGAAGGATTTGTCGTAGAAGCCGCGGTTTTCCCGCGCCAAACCGGCCCGCTGTTCCGCCGCCGCGAGTTGCTGGCGGGCCGCCGCGACCTGGGCCCGCACGGCGGCGACTTCCAGGCTGAGGCGTTCGCGTTCACGTTCGAGTTCGACGCCGGCCTCGATGGCCTCCGCATTGGCCGTCGCCACCCGGGCGTCCTGGCGTGGCCCGGCACCGAAGGGAATGCGCAACGCCAGGGCCCAGGTCTGTGCACTCGGTTCGCCGGAGGCAGCGCGATCGCTGCGCGTCGACAACATCAGCTCCGGATTGGCCCGGCTCTGCGCCCGGGCCAGATCGACCTGACGCCGCGCCACGTCGCTCTGCGCAGCCAGTTCGCGCAGGGCCGGATGCTCGGCCGCCGCGGTGGCCGGCTCCGGCTCGTATTGCACCTCGACGTCGCCGACCGGCCGGCCGCTCAGGCTCTCCAGCCGATGCCGCAGGCCCAGTTCAGCAGCCTGTGCCTCGGCCTGCAGGGCCTGGCTTTGGGCCAGCACCCCGGCGGCCTGGTTGAGGTCGGCCCGGGACAGGTCCCCGGCGGCGAAGCGGCGGGCCACGTCTTCGCGCAGGCGTGCCGCCGCGGCAAGCCGCTCGCCGGCCAGCGCCAACTCGTTGCGGGCGCCCTGCCAGTTCCACCAGCTCTCACGCAACACCTGGGCGAGGCGCAGGCGCAGCGTCTCGCCGCGCCCGGCCGCCACGTCGGCCTCGGCGGCGGCCAGCGCCTGGCTGCCGCTGCGTTCGCCGGGCAGCCAAAGCGGCAGGACGAGGCCGATTTCATTTTCGCGGGCGCCGTTGCGACGGTTGAAACGGTCGCTGCGGGTGCCGATTTCGACGCTGGGCGGCGCCGCCGTCCAGGCATCGGCGGCGGCGCGCAGGGCGGTGGCTCCCCGCTGGCGCTCGTGCAGCGCGGCGGCCGCCGGCTGGCGCTGCCAGGCTGCGGCAAAGGTACGGGCAAGGGCCGTCTCGCCCTGTGCCGAAGCGCTGGCGAAGAGGCTGACAAGCAAAATGGGCGCGAGGCCGAAAACGGTTCGCATGGGGGTTCCTCCGGTTGCTGGATGGCATCAACCGGCGGTATGCCGCACCGGCCCTCGTGGCAACGCGGACCTTCAGGGATTCTGGGACGAGGCAAGCCGCCGCGGATCAGGCGGCGGCTCTGGGAGGGCGTTCGAGCCCTTCGGGAATACGCGAGGAAAACGGCGCCTGCGGAGCCTCGACCGTGGCGTCGCTGCCGTCGAGCACCGGCAGTTGCGGGCCCGCCGCCACGCCACCCGGCAGGTGACCCAGGATGTGTCCGGGGCAGCAATGATGCTGCGCCTCGTCGCAGGCTGCCTGGGCGTGGTCATCGCAACCGGCACAAGCGTCGCCCGCTGCCGTGTGATCATGGTCATGATCGTGCGCGTCGGCCACCGCCACCGGATGCTCGTGGGCCGCCATGCCGCCGGTCGCCTCCCAGCCGAAACTCGGCGAGAAGACGGTCAGCAGCATGACCAGAATCAACAGGCGGGAAACGAGGCGTGTCAGCATCAGGGCTCAACGATAGCGTAGACAATCTATACAATCACGCACCCGGCGCAAGAAGCTCTGATTTGCGCCAAAAATTCATAAGAATCAAGCTACCCATGCACTTCGAACTCCTCGCGACCGATGGCGCCGCCCGCCGCGGCCGCCTTGGCCTGGCCCACGGCACCGTCGAGACTCCGGTCTTCATGCCCGTGGGCACCTACGGCACGGTCAAGGCCATGACGCCGCAGTCCCTCGCCGAAGTCGGGGCGCAGATTTGCCTGGGCAACACTTTCCACCTCTGGCTGCGGCCGGGGCTCGACGTGGTGCGCGCCCACGGCGGCCTGCATCGCTTCATGAACTGGGACCGCCCCATCCTCACCGATTCGGGAGGCTTTCAGGTCTTTTCCCTGGGCGCCCTGCGCAAGATCGGCGAAGAGGGCGTGAAATTCTCCTCCCCCATCGACGGCGCCAAACTCTTCCTGACCCCGGAAGAATCGATGCGCATCCAGCACGGGCTCAATTCCGACATCGTCATGATCTTCGACGAGTGCACGCCCTACCCGGCCAGCCATGAGGAGGCAGCCGCTTCGATGCGCCTGTCGCTGCGCTGGGCCCGGCGCTCCAAGGACGAGCATGACCGGCTGGGCAATGGAAACGCCCTCTTCGGCATCGTCCAGGGCGGCATGTACGAGGATCTGCGGGACGAATCCCTGGCCGGGCTGGATGGCATCGCGAATGGGCGTGGATTCGATGGCATGGCCATCGGCGGCCTTTCGGTGGGCGAGCCGAAGGAAGACATGTCGCGCATCCTGGCCCACACGGCACCGCGCCTGCCCACCGGGAAACCCCGCTACCTGATGGGCGTCGGCACGCCGGAAGACCTGGTGGAAGCCGTGACCGCCGGCATCGACATGTTCGACTGCGTGATGCCCACCCGCAATGCCAGGAACGGCCACCTGTTCACCCGCTTCGGCGACGTCAAGATCAAGAACGCCCGTTTCAGGAACGATACCGGCCCCCTCGACCCTTCCTGCACCTGCACCACCTGCACCCAGTTCACCCGGGCCTATCTGCACCACCTCTTCCGGGCCGGGGAAATCCTGGGTTCCATGCTCAATACCCTCCACAACCTGCACTACTACCAGACCCTCATGGCGGAAATGCGCGGGGCCATCGAGACCGGCCGTTTCGGCCCGTGGCGGGAAGCGTTCCGGCGGGACCGTCAAGGTGGCATTGCATGACCGGTGCTAGAATGCCGCCTTTCGTTTCGACCGCTTTGAGGAAAACCCCCCATGATTAGCCTTGCCCACGCCCAGGCCGCAGCCCCCGCCGGCGGCGCCGATTACACCGGCCTCATCATGATGGTGGCCATGTTCGCCATCGTCTGGCTGATGATGATCCGCCCCCAGATGAAGCGCGCCAAGGAACACAAGACCATGGTCGAGGCGCTGCAAAAGGGCGACGAGATCGTGACCCAGGGAGGGCTCGCCGGCCGGGTCACCAAGATCGGCGAAAACTACCTGCACGTGGATGTTGCCGAGAGCAAGGACGGCGCCGTCGAAGTCATCGTGCAAAAGACGGCGGTGGCCAACCTGCTCCCCAAGGGCACGCTGAAAGGACTGTGAGGCGTGAAGAGAGAGGAGTGAGGCGCCATACCCGACTCCGGGCTTGGCCCTGCTTCCGTCCTCAACCCGCCCACCTTCCACCCCTCACTCCTCACTGAGCCATGAATCGCTACCCCCTCTGGAAATACATCGTCGTCGCCGTGGCGCTTGTGCTGGGCTTCGTCTATACCCTGCCCAACTTCTTTGGCGAGTCGCCCGCCGTCCAGGTTTCCAGCGCCAAGGCCACCCTGAAGACCGACGACAAGACGCTGGCCCGAGCCGAGGAAGCGCTCAAGGCGGCGGGGATCGCCCACGACGGCATCCAGCTCGATTTCAACGGGGTCAAGGCCCGCTTCAAGGACACCGATACCCAGTTGAAGGCCAAGGACGCCCTGGAAAAGGCCTTCAATCCGGACGCCGCCGACCCCCATTACGTCATCGCCCTGAACCTGCTCACGGCCTCACCGTCCTGGCTGACCGGCCTGCACGCCCTGCCCATGTACCTGGGCCTGGACCTGCGCGGCGGCGTGCATTTCCTGCTCCAGGTGGACATGAAGGGGGCCCTGACCAAGCGCCTCGATTCCGTCGGCGCCGACGTGCGCACCCTGATGCGCGACAAGAATGTACGCCACGCCGGCGTGAGCCGTGAGGGCGAGCGCCTGGTGATCCGCTTCCGCGACGCGGAAACCCGCGACAAGGCCCGGACCACCCTCACGGACGCCCAGCCCGATCTGGCCCTGGTCGAACAGGGTGAAGGCAGCGACCTCCGTCTGGTCGCCACCCTGAAGCCCGAAGCGCTCAAGCGCCTGGGCGAATTCGCCCTCAAGCAGAACATCACCACCCTGCACAACCGTATCAATGAACTGGGCGTCGCCGAGCCGGTGATCCAGCAGCAGGGCGGCGACCGTATCGTCGTCCAGTTGCCCGGCGTGCAGGACACGGCCAAGGCCAAGGACATCCTGGGGCGCACCGCGACCCTGGAAATCCGCATGGTGGACGACGCCCCTGGCGTCCTGGAAGCCGCCCTGGCCGGCAACCCGCCTTTCGGCACCGAACTCTATACCGAACGGGGCGGATCGCCCCTGGTGGTGAAAAAGCAGGTCGTCCTCACCGGCGACCGCCTGACCGATGCCCAGCCCGGCTTCGACAACCAGACCAACGAGCCCGCCGTCCATCTCAATCTCGACTCCGCCGGGGCGCGCATCTTCAAGGACATCACCCGGGAAAACGTGGGCAAGCGCATGGCCATCCTGCTCATCGAAAAGGGCAAGGGCGAAGTCATCACCGCCCCGGTCATCCGCACCGAAATCGGTGGCGGCCGGGTGCAGATTTCCGGCCGCATGAACACCGTCGAGGCCAACGACACGGCCCTGCTGCTGCGTGCCGGCTCCCTGGCGGCGCCCATGGACATCATCGAGGAACGCACCATCGGCCCCAGCCTGGGTGCGGAGAACATCAAGAAGGGCTTCCATTCGACCCTGTGGGGCTTCGCCGCCATCGCCATCTTCATGATCGCCTACTACCAGATGTTCGGCGTCATTTCGGTGATCGCCCTGGCTTCCAACCTGCTCTTCCTGGTGGCCCTCCTATCCCTTCTTCAGGCTACCCTCACGCTGCCCGGCATCGCCGCCATCGCACTCACCCTGGGCATGGCCATCGACGCCAACGTGCTCATCAACGAGCGCGTCCGGGAAGAGCTGAGGAACGGCGTGCCTCCCCAGGGCGCCATCTCCGAAGGCTACGAACGGGCCTTCGGCACCATCCTCGATTCCAATATCACGACCCTCATCGCCGGCCTGGCCCTCCTCATTTTCGGCTCCGGCCCGGTACGCGGCTTCGCCGTGGTCCATTGCCTGGGTATCCTGACCTCCATCTTTTCGTCGGTGGTCGTCTCCCGCGCCCTGGTCAATCTCGTCTACGGCCGCCAGAAAAAGCTGGTCAAGGTCGCCATCGGCGCCGTGTGGAAGCCGGGCCTCGCCGGCAACGGCACCCAGTAAGGGGAAACGAACATGGAATTTTTCCGCATCAGGAACGACATCCCCTTCATGCGCCATGCGCTGAAGTTCAACATCATTTCCCTGGTGACCTTCATCGTGGCCGTGGTTTTCCTCTTCGCCAAGGGCCTCCACCTCTCCGTCGAATTCACCGGCGGCACCCTGATCGAGGTGCATTACCAGCAGGCTGCCGATCTGGAGAAGATTCGTGGCGCCCTGGGCAAGTCCGGGTTCACCGATTACGCGGTGCAGAATTTCGGCTCCTCCCAGGACGTGATGATCCGGCTCCCCCTCAAGGCCGACCAGAACACGGCCCAGCTTGGCGAAGCGGTCATGAAGTCCCTGGAGGCCGACGCCCCGGGCGCCCGCTTGAGCCGGGTCGAATTCGTCGGTCCCCAGGTAGGTAAGGAACTGGCGGAAAACGGCGCCATGGCCCTGCTGCTCGTGGTCATCGGCATCGTCGTCTATCTGGCCTTCCGCTTCGAATGGCGCTTCTCGGTTTCGGCCATCATCGCCAACCTGCACGACGTGGTCATCATCCTGGGCTTCTTCGCCGCCTTCCAATGGGAATTTTCGCTTTCCGTGCTGGCCGCGGTCCTCGCCGTGCTGGGCTATTCGGTCAATGAATCCGTGGTGGTCTTCGACCGGGTGCGGGAAACCTTCAAGAAGAAGCGCGGACTGACCACACCACAGGTTCTCGACCACGCCATCACCAGTACCATCAGCCGCACCATCATCACCCACGGCTCCACCCAATTGATGGTGCTGTCCATGCTCATTTTCGGCGGCGAGACCCTGTACTACTTCTCCCTCGCCCTGACCATCGGCATCTGCTTCGGCATCTATTCCTCGGTCCTGGTGGCCAGCCCCCTGGTCATGTGGCTGGGGGTCTCGCGGGAGCAGTTCATCACCCAGAAGAAGGTCATCGAAGGCGCCAACGAGGAAGGTGCCGTGGTCTGACGGACTCCGGACAAGGGCAAATCAACGGGCGCCCTGGGCGCCCGTTTTCATTCACCAGCGCTCAGACGGCGAAGACGTGCTTGACGCGCAAGGCCGGTTCTCCGGCCTCGATCCCGAGCAGCCGCGCAATATTGGGATGCTTGCCGGGATTAGCCCGCTCATCCTCGCTGTGCTCGGCGAAAATTTCCAGGCCCATCTTCGCCGCCTCGGCGGTGATGGCGCCGTAGGTCTGGGCCAGATGGTTATAGACCGCCAGGGAGCCCTGGCTGCCAGCCTTGTTTTCGATGGTGGCGACGACATTGCCCTCGGCGTCGAGGAGGTTGAGGGCTGCCAGATGGGAGATCCCGGGCAGCTTCTTCAAGTTTTCTGCGAATTGACTCATTTCCAGTCCTGTTTGGCCTTGACCATCCCGAGGATGAGGCCAGTGGTGAAGGTGGCGACAGGCACGGCGAAGGCGATGGCCTTGATGCCCCGCTCGGCGCCGAAGAGGTAGAGAAGGACGAGCGCCGGCAGCAGACCGACGATCAGGCCGAGAAGCCCTCCCTTCAAGCCCCCCGCGATGACGTCACGGTCGGTCGTCTTGCGCTCGCCGACACAGAAGGGGCAGTAGATGGCGTCCTCCGGCACGTCTCTCCCGCATTTTCCGCACTGCATGGGCTAGGTCTTTCGCCGGGCCGGCCCAAGGCCGGCCTGCGCTCCCTCCGAGGGCAGCGGGCCGGGCGAGCGTGGGGGCAGTCCCATCAGATGCGCTTGGCCAGGTCGGCCGCCTTGCCCGTGTAATCCCAGGGCGTCAGCTTGAGCAGTTCCGCCTTGGCGGCCTCGGGAATCGCCAGGGTGGCGACGAAGGCCTGCATGCCGTCGCGGGACACCCGGGTGCCCCGGGTCAGCTCCTTCAGCTTTTCGTAGGCCTCGGGCACCGCATAGCGGCGCATGACGGTCTGGATGGGCTCTGCAAGCAGTTCCCAGTTGGCGTCCAGGTCGGCGTGCATGAGATCGGCGTTGATTTCCAGCTTGCCCAGGCCCTTGAGCAGCGAATCGTAGGCCAGCAGGGTGTAGCCGAGACCGACGCCCATGTTGCGCAGCACGGTGGAGTCGGTGAGATCGCGTTGCCAGCGGGAAATGGGCAACTTCTCGGCCAGATGCTTCAACACGGCGTTGGCCAGGCCCAGGTTGCCCTCGGAATTCTCGAAGTCGATGGGATTGACCTTGTGGGGCATGGTGGACGAGCCGATTTCGCCGGCCTTCACCTTCTGCTTGAAGAACCCGAGGGAGATGTAACCCCAGATGTCCCGATCCAGGTCGATGAGGATGCTGTTGGCGCGGGCGAAGGCGTCGAACAGTTCGGCCAGGGCATCGTGGGGTTCGATCTGGATGGTGTAGGGGTTGAAGCTCAGCCCCAGGGATTCGACGAAGCGCTGGGCGAACCCCTCCCAGTCGTAGCCAGGATAGGCCGCCAGGTGGGCGTTGTAATTGCCGACGGCACCGTTGATCTTGCCCAGCAACTCGACCCCGGCGATGCGGGCGTGGGCCCGTTGCAGGCGGTAGGCCACGTTGGCCATCTCCTTGCCCAGGGTCGTCGGCGTCGCCGGCTGGCCGTGGGTACGGCTCATCATCGGCACCGCGGCGTGGGCATGGGCCAGTTCCCGCAGCTTGGCGATGACCTGATCCAGGGCCGGCAACAGGGCCGCTTGCCGGGCGCCCTGGCACATCAGGGCGTGGGACAGGTTGTTGATGTCTTCCGAGGTGCAGGCGAAGTGGATGAATTCGCTCACCTTCACCACTTCTGCGTTGCCCTTGGTGTTGCCCTTGATCCAGTATTCGAGGGCCTTGACGTCGTGGTTGGTGGTGGCCTCGATGGCCTTCACCTCGGCGGCCTGTTCGGGGCCGAAATGGCTCACCAGGGCGTCCAGTTCCGCCACCGTCGCCGGAGAGAAGGCGGCGATTTCGCTGAAATGGGGCTCGGCGGCGAGGGCCTTGAGCCATTCGATCTCCACCTTCAGGCGGGCGCGGATGAGGCCGAATTCCGAGAAATGCTCGCGCAGGGCGTCGACCTTGCCGGCGTAGCGGCCATCGAGAGGGGAAAGGGCCGTAAGAAGGGGGGCAGTCATGGCGGCGTCCGGGGGGCGGAAAAGGGCGCTATTTTATCCGTCCGCGCTGCATCGCAGCAAACGGCAGGGAAATTCCCGATGACCGTGAAATGCTCGAGCACCGTAAAGTGGGGGGCGGTAGGCTATAATCCGCCAACCCCAAAAACGGATCACCTACGAGAAAAACCATGAAGCTGATCGGCTCCCTGACCAGCCCGTTTGTCCGCAAGGTTCGCATCGTCCTGGCAGAAAAGAAGATCGATTACGACTTCGAGGTCGAGTCCCCCTGGACAGAGGACAGCAAGGTTCCTGACTACAACCCCCTGGGCAAGATCCCCGTCCTGCTGCTGGACGACGACACCCCACTCTTCGACTCCCGGGTCATCGTCGAATACGTCGACAGCGTCACCCCGAACAACAAGCTCTTCCCCAGCCCCAATCGGGAACGCATCGAGGTGAAGCGCTGGGAGGCCCTGGCCGACGGCGTGTGCGAAGCGGCGGCCACGGCCTTCGTGGAAGCCAAGCGGCCCAAGAAGGAACAGAGCCCGAGCTGGATCGAACGCCAGCGGAGCAAGATCGTCCGGGGCCTGGAATTCATGTCCGAGGAGCTGGGCGAAAAGACCTACTGCACAGGCACCCACATTTCCCTGGCCGACCTGGCCGTGGGGGTTTCCCTGGGTTACCTGGCCTTCCGCTTTCCCGACATCGACTGGAAGAGCGCCCACCCCAATCTGGCCAAGCTCTACGACAAGCTGATGCACCGGGCCTCCTTCGCCGACACCGTTCCGCGCGAGTAGCGCCACGCGGCTGTGGCGCGACCGTCGTCGGTCACCTGCACAAGCAGCCGACGGGGGCTGCGGTTCTCACGACCACCGCAGCCCCCGCCTCAGGACCAAGCCGGGCCCTGTGCCGCCCATTGACGGCCTCGGAACCCGTGAATTTTTCGGGCGCCGCTGGGCATGGCGAGGGGGGACCCAGGGAAATTTTGCGGTGCTCAGTCCCGGGAGGATCGATTGCCCGGTAGCCACGCGACGAAAACCGCTCGCCCCCTCCCGGGATGAGCGGGTTTTCAGCGGGCACGCGAGGATTCCGCCCTCAGTAGGCCGAGGGAACGGCCGGCCCCGATACGGCGGCCTTCTTGTTTGGCGAGGCCACATGCCAGGTGCCGCCCTGGCCGTCGCCGTTGCGCTCGCCAGGCTTGGTGTCTCCGGCGAAGAAATAGAGGGGTTTGCCCTTGAAGGCCCACTGGGTGCCGCCGTCTTCCCGGGCGACGATGCTGAAGTCGCCGCCGGCCAGGGCCGGATTGGCCACCGCAAAGGGGGGCCAGGCCCCCGCGCACCCCCCGCTGCAATTGCTCTTGCCGCTGGAGTCCTTGTCGAAGGTGTAGAGGGTGCGGCCTTCCTTGTTGGTCAGAACGCCGTCCTTCTCGACGGTGGGGTTGGCCTGGACCAGGCCGGTGAGGGCGAAAAGGGCGGTGGCGATGACGATGCGCTTCATGGTGATCTCCTGTTCGGTTGAGGATGAACGGGGTTTATCTATCCCGTGGCCCCACTTACGGGGGTGCCCTCGGATCGGATGCAGGGTCACCAGAGTTTGACGCAATGGCCCTTCAGCAGGAACTCGCCGGGCGCGTCGCCGGGCCGGGCCGGGGCGTCCTGCAGCGTCACCGCGAGTTGGGCAACATTGGCGAGCAGACGTTCGGCCGTGTCGTCGAGCATCACCGCGCCGGTCCCCTGGGCGGGAACCAGGCCCAGGGGAATGGGCGGCAGGGCCTTGCCTGCCTTGTCCTTGGGCAGGCCCCACAGTTGCAGCACTTTGCCAGCGGGCAGTTCCAGCGGCCGCAGTACCTTGAAGGTCAGGCGCCGGCCATGGCGGGTGGCGCTGGCCAGCACCGTCGGCCGGCCCTCGGCGTCAAGGAGAAGGCCGATGTAGCTCTGCGGCAGGGACTGCTCCCGCTGGGCGAGTTGATCGAGGCCGACGAAGCGTTCCGGCATCTGCATCACCAGGGCGATGCTGGCGACGACGCCGAACGCCACCCCCAGCAGCGGACTGGCCCAGGCCAGCCAACGGCTGCGCGGAGCGGCCCGACGGGCCGGTTCGGGCTGACGCGCGCCCGGCAGGCGGCGGGCGATGCCCTGCCATACCCGCTCCGGCGGGGCGACCGGCGGCACCGCAGCGGCCAACCCGCCGAGACGCCGCTCCCAGGCCCCCAGGGCGTCCCGGGCCGGCAGGCTGCGCAGCAGATGGCGCCGGAAGCGGCGGCGGGCCCGGGGAGCCAGTGTCCCCAGGGCGTACTGGGCCGCCAGATGGTCGAGGAGCGGGGGGCGGTCGTAATTCATGCCGACTCGGCACCCTTGCGGCCGCCGGCCTCCAGGCAGCGTTTTAAAGATTCCAGACCGCGCCGCACCCAGGCCTTGACCGTGCCCAGCGGCGCCGCACCCAGGCCTTGACCGTGCCCAGCGGCGCCGCCATCCGCTCCGCCACTTCGCTGTGGGAAAGGCCGTGGTAGTAGGCCAGCGCCAGGCTCTGGCGCTGGCGGGCATCGGCGGCGTCCAGGCATTGGCGAATGGCCAGGGTGTCGCCGGCGCTCTCCAGCAGGGCGAGGGGATCGGGGCCGTCATCGGCGATGTCGCGCTCCAGCCCCTCCTCGTCCCGCGGCAGTTCGGTCTCGCGCCGGGCGGGGGCGCTGCGCACCTGGTCCAGGGCCTTGTTGCGGGCGATGCTGATCAGCCAGGTCATCGGCTGCCCCTGGCTGGCGCTGTACCCGGCGGCGTTGTGCCATGCGCTCACGTAAGTCTCCTGCAACAGCTCTTCGGCAAGATCCTGCCGCCGGGAGATACGGAGGATGACCCCGAACAGATGCGCCGAGGTGCGCTGGTAAAGCGCACGCAGGGCCGCCTGATCGCCGAGGGCGACGCGGGCGAGCAGGGCTTGCAGGATTTCTGAACCGTTTGCGGACATGGGGGGCACCGACGGGGCGAACGATGATCTTGCCATAACCCTGCGCCGCAGTCAGCGAATGCGAATCATCCTGGAAACCTCAGTCAAGCGCTGGCCTACGCCCGAACTGCCTTGTGCCCTGGACCGCCGGGCATGGCGTGCGGAGGCGAACGGAAATTTGCCCCCCGCTCAGCGGATGACGCCCCCCCCCAGGCAGACACGGGATTCGTAGAGCACCACCGACTGCCCCGGAGTCAGCGCCCACTGGGACTCGGCAAAGTGGATTTCGGCACACCCGCCATCGACCCGCTCCACTTCGCAGGGCTGGTCCGCCGTGCGATAACGGGGCTTGGCGGTGTAGACCCAGTGGGTATGGGGCGCCTGGCCGGAAACCCAGGAAAGATGCTCCGCCACCAGGGAATCCCGGTAGAGGGCGGGGTGATCGTGGCCCTGGACGACGTGGAGGACGTTCTTCTCCATGTCCTTGCCGGCGACGAACCAGGCGTCGTGGTCGCCGCCGCCGGGCTGTCCCTTTTCCTTGACGCCGCCGATGAGCAGGCCCTTCCTTTGCCCCAGGGTGTGGTACATGAGGCCATCGTGCTCCCCCAGGACCTTGCCGTCGTCGAGGCGGCGGATTTCGCCCTTTTTCGGCGGCAGGTAACGCATGAGGAATTCCTTGAAGGGCCGTTCGCCGATGAAGCAGATGCCGGTGGAGTCCTTCTTGGCGGCGACGTGCAGGCCCTCGGCTTCGGCAATCTTGCGCACCTCGCGTTTGTAGATATCAGCGAGCGGAAAGAGGGTCTTGGCAAGCTGCGCCTGATTCAACCGGTAAAGGAAGTAGCTCTGATCCTTGCTGCCGTCCTCGGCCTTCAGGAGCTGGAACTTGCCGTCGAATTCCCGCACCCCGGCATAGTGACCGGTAGCGATCCTGTCGGCACCCAGCGTCAGCGCATGGTCGAGGAAGGCGCGGAACTTGATTTCCGAATTGCACAGGACGTCCGGATTGGGCGTGCGGCCGGCCTGGTATTCCGTGAGGAATTCAGCGAAAACCCGCTCCCGGTATTCGGCGGCGAAATTGACCACCTCCACGTCGATGCCGATGCGGTCGGCGACGCTCATGACGTCGATGAGGTCCTGGCGGGAGGAGCAGTACTCCTCGCTGTCGTCGTCCTCCCAGTTTTTCATGAACAGGCCGATGACCTTCCAGCCCTGGCGCTTCAGGAGCAGCGCCGCCACGGAGGAATCGACCCCGCCGGAGAGCCCGACGACCACGGTTTTACTCGACACTGGAACCTTCTCCTTCCATCCAGGCGGCCAGCGGCAGGATGACCACCGGCTGCCCGTTATCCACAAACCAGCTATCCACGGCGTAGGCTTCGCCGCTCGCCTGCTCCTCGATGACCGCGGCAAAGTGCTGTGCCACCAGGTAGTGGGTCCGCCTTGCGGGCTCCCTCACCCGGTGCCAGTGCAGGGCACCGTAGACTTCCAGGAGGCGCAGCAGGCGGGTCGTGGTGGTCGAGTGGTCGATGCAGTCCATGCGCCCATCGACGTCCCCGTCGGCGCCATTGCCGGCCAGATCGTGGTGGATGGGCGTCTGCTCGCCGGCCCATCGATACAGCCTGCCCAGGGACTGGGCGAGCAGGGCGCGCTCCCCCGCCGCGTTGTTGGCCAAGGCCAGGAGCCGCGTGGCTTCGAGCCACTGATAATCGTCGTAAACCACCTCGGCCTGGGCCGCGCAATCCCAGTTGTAGCAGACAGCAACCCGCTGCTCGGCAAGGGCCGGGCCCCCCAGGGCAAGAAGCAGCAAGAGGCGCAGGATCATCCGTAATGCGTCAGGAGTTCCAGCGGATAAGCACATCCGGCCAGACAATCCTCGATACAGCGCAGCACCAGGGGACTGCGGTGGCGGCCCGCCTCGCGCCGGATATCCTGGGGCGTCAGCCAATGGGCGGCGACGATGCCTGCGTCGAGGGGACGATCCGCCTCCCAGCCCACCAGGTCGCCGCCAAAGGCGAAGCGCAGGTAGGTGATATCCCGGGTGGGGTGGCGCCAGGTGTAGATTCCCACCAGATGGGTGGGGCGGAAGTGATAGGCCGTTTCTTCCAGAGCTTCCCGGGCGACGGCATTGACGAGGGCCTCCCCACGCTCCAGGTGGCCCGCCGGCTGGTTGAAGGCCAGTCCTGCCTCGGTTTCTTCCTCCACCAGGAGGAAGCGGCCGTCGCGCTGCACCACGGCAGCCACGGTCACATTGGGTTTCCAGACGTTCTTTTCGCTCAAGATCCTGCTCGTTTGCCGCTCGCCACCGGGGGCCAAAGCGGCGATTTTACCCGAGGAAATCGGCTAGAATGTCGGGCTTTCGGCAGCAAGACGGAGACACCCAAAATGTCCATGGCGGATCGCGACGGATTCATCTGGTACGACGGCAAGCTGGTGCCCTGGCGGGACGCCACCACCCACGTCCTCACCCATTCCCTGCATTACGGCATGGGCGTCTTCGAAGGCGTGCGGGCTTACAAGACCGAATCCGGCACTGCCATCTTCCGCCTGGAAGACCACACCGACCGCCTCTTCAACTCGGCCCACATCTTCCAGATGGCCATGCCCTTCGACAAGGCCACCCTCAACGAGGCCCAGAAGGAAGTCATCCGCGCCAACAAGCTGGAATCCGGCTACCTGCGCCCCCTGGCCTTCTACGGCTCGGAAAAGCTGGGCGTCTCGCCCAAGGGCGCCAAGGTGCATATCGCCATCGCCGCCTGGCCGTGGGGTGCCTACCTGGGCGAGGAAGGCCTGGAGCGCGGCATTCGCGTCAAGACCTCCAGCTTCACCCGTCACCATGTCAATATCAGCATGGTGCGCGCCAAGGCCTGTGGCCACTACATCAATTCCATCCTGGCCAATAACGAAGCCACCAACGACGGCTACGACGAGGCCATGCTGCTGGACCCTGAAGGCTACGTGGCCGAGGGCGCCGGCGAGAACCTCTTCATCGTCAAGAAGGGCAGGATCTACACACCGGATCTGACCTCCTGCCTGGAAGGCATCACTCGCGCCACGGTGCTGCAACTGGCCGAGGAAATGGGCATCCCGGTGCTGGAAAAGCGCATCACCCGCGACGAAGTCTATGCCGCCGATGAAGCCTTCTTCACCGGCACCGCCGCCGAAGTGACCCCCATCCGCGAGCTGGACGGCCGCCAGATCGGCATCGGCCGCCGCGGCCCGGTCACCGCCCGCCTGCAAGCCAAATATTTCGACGTGGTCTATGGCCGCTCCGCCGAACACGCGGGCTGGCTGGCCCACGTCTGACACCCTCCCGGGAGAATTCACCATGGCCGATAACGCCCGCACCGTCGAAATCGACGCCCACGACCTGCCCCTGCACTGCCCGCAACCCAGTTCGCCCCTGTGGTGCCAGCATCCCCGCGTTTTCCTGGATGCCACCAAGACCGGCGAAGTGGTCTGCCCCTATTGCAGCACCAAGTACGTCTTCAAGGGCGAACTTCCCAAGGGACATCATTGAGCGGGGAGTGAAGGGCGAGGTGTAAAAGCCTTTCATCCGGTTAGCCATCTTGGCCGCCTCTCCCCCGCCCGCCTCACCGCTCATCGCTGACCCCGCCCCCGTGCCCCGCGCGCTGGTGGTCGCGCCTTCCTGGATCGGCGATGCGGTGATGGCCCAGCCGCTCTTCCGGCGGCTGCTGCAAGCGACCCCCGGCCTGCACCTGGATGCCCTGGCGCCACGCTGGGTGGCCCCGGTGCTGCGCCGCATGCCGGAAATCGCCGACATCGTCGATAGCCCCTTCGGGCACGGCGAAACCTCCCTCAAGGCGCGCTGGCGCCTGGCCCGCAGCCTGACGGAGCGCCACTACGATCGGGCCTACATCCTGCCCAATTCGCTCAAGTCCGCCCTGGTGCCATTCCTGGCCGGCATTCCGGAGCGCGTGGGCTTCATCGGCGAGTCGCGCTACGGCCTCATCAACCGCCGCCACCGCCTGGACAAGGCCGCCCTGCCCCTCATGGTCGAGCGCTTCGCACAGCTCGCCGAGGCCCCTGGCGTCCCCCCGGCCCGCCCCATCGCGCCACCCCGGCTGCTCTCTTCCCCGGCCCAGCAGGCAGAGGCTCTGGCGTCCCTCGGTCTCGCACCGCCGACCCGTCTGGTGGCCTTCTGCCCCGGCGCCGAATATGGCCCCGCCAAGCGCTGGCCCGAGGCCCACTTTGCCCGCCTGGCCCGGGAACTCGCGGCCCGCGGCCATAGCGTCTGGCTCTTCGGCTCGGGCAAGGACAAGGCGGTGGGCGACGCCATCGTCGCCCAGGCGGCGGGGGCCTGCCGCAATCTCTGCGGTGCCACGGGACTGGACCAGGCCATCGACCTCCTGGCCCTTTCGGAACTCGTGGTGTGCAACGATTCCGGCCTCATGCACGTCGCCGCCGCCCTGGATCGCCCGCTGGTGGCCCTCTACGGATCGTCTTCCCCCGGCTTCACCCCGCCCCTGAGCGAACGCGCTACCATAGCCAGCCTCGCGCTGTCGTGCAGCCCCTGCTTCAAGCGCCAGTGCCCCCTGGGCCACCTGGACTGCCTCCAGCGCCTCGAACCGGACCGCATCCTCGCCGCCTGCCTCGCTCACCTGTCCCCATGACCAAGCCCAACCATTTCCCCAGTCCGGAAGACGTGGAAACCGCCTTTTACGAATCCCTCGCCAGGAGTGATCTGGACACCTTCATCCTCACCTGGGCCGAGGACGAGGATGTGGTCTGCGTCCACCCCACCGGTGCCCGCATCGCGGAATTGCCGCTCATCCGCGAAAGCTGGCGGCAAATCCTGGCCAGCAGCCGCCTGCGCGTGCGCACCGAGTCGCGCTACCACTGGCAGGGGATGGTCCTCGCCGTGCATCACCTGACCGAAACCCTGTACCTGGGCGACAATCCGGAGGCTCAGGGCACCCTGCACGTCACCCACGTCTATACCCGCGGCGCCCATGGTTGGCGCCTGGTCGCCCGCCACGCCTCCGCCGCCGGGGACGACCAGGCCCTGGCCCAGGCGCAGGTCCAGGAGGCGGGTTCCCACACCCTGCATTGACCCCCTACGCCGCTCCCGCCTGGCTGCCGGGCGGCCACGCCCAGACCCTCTGGCCGCGAGCCATCCGCCCGCCCTTGCCCCCCACCCGGCGGGAGCGCTGGACCACCCCGGACGGTGACTTCATCGACGTGGACCGTCTCGACGGCCCGCCGGATCGGCCCCTGTTGGTGCTTTTCCACGGCCTGGAAGGCAGTTCCCGCAGCCCCTACGCGGCATCGCTGGCCCAGGCCTGCAAGGCCGCCCGGTGGCGTCTGGCCCTCCCCCACTTCCGCGGCTGCTCGGGCGAACTGAACCGCCGGCCGAGGGCCTATCACTCCGGTGACTCCGACGAAATCGACTGGATTCTCGCCCGTCTTGAAGCGGAAAACGGCGGCTGTCCGGTCTTCGCTGCCGGCGTCTCCCTGGGCGGCAATGCCCTGCTCAAGTGGGCCGGGGAGCGGGGCGCCGATGCCGCCCGCTACGCGCAAGCCATCGCCGCCGTCTGCGCCCCCCTCGACCTCGCGGCCTGCGGCCACCATCTGGCCCGGGGCTTCAACCGCGTCTACACCCGGCACTTCCTCAACACCCTGAAAGCCGTCTCCCGCCAGCGGCTGCAGCAGTTTCCCGGCCTCTTCGACGCCCTGAGCATGGAAGCCGCTCGCAATCTCCATCAGTTCGATGACGCCGTCACCGGCCCGCTGCACGGGTTCGCCGGCGCGGACGACTATTGGGCGCGCTGCTCCAGCAAACCCTGGCTGGCCCATATTCAAGTGCCGGCCTGGGTGCTGAATGCGCGCAACGACCCCTTCCTGCCCGCCCGCTACCTGCCCGGCCCGGGTGAAGTCGGCCCCGGTGTCGTCCTCGAACAGCCCGCCGCGGGCGGCCACGTGGGCTTCGTCAGCGGCGCCTTCCCCGGCCATCTGGACTGGTTGCCCCAAAGGCTCTTACACTTCTTCCATTCCGCAACGTCATAACGAGAACGCCATGAGCAACGCACCCGCTTCCCTGCCCGCCGAAATCTTCAAGGCCTACGACATCCGCGGCATCGTCGGCAAATCGCTGACCGCCGACGTGGTGCGCCGCATCGGCCACGCCCTCGGCTCCCTCGCCGCCGAAAAAGGCCAGACCGCCATCGCCGTCGGCCGCGACGGCCGCCTCTCCGGCCCCGAGCTGGCCGGCGCCCTGATGGACGGCATCTGTGCCGCCGGCATCGATGCCATCGACGTCGGCTGCGTGCCGACCCCGGTGACCTACTTCGCCGCCTATGAACTGGGGTGCAACTCCTGCGTCTCGGTCACCGGCAGCCACAACCCGCCGGACTACAACGGCCTGAAGATGGTCGTCGGCGGCGAAACGCTGGCCCTGGACGCCATCCAGGACTTGAAACGGCGCAGCGAGGAAGGCCGCCTGCGCACCGGCCAGGGCCAGAAGCGCAGCGCCGACGTGAAGGCCGCCTACATCGAACGCATCGTCGGCGACGTGAAACTCGCCCGGCCCCTGAAGATCGTCATGGATTGCGGCAATGGCGTCGCCGGTGCCATCGCCCCGGAACTCTTCCAGCGCCTGGGCTGCGACATCGTGCCGCTTTTCTGCGAGGTGGACGGCAACTTCCCCAACCATCACCCCGACCCCTCCAAACCGGAAAACCTGGAGGACGTCATCCACGCCCTGAAAACCACCGACGCCGAAATCGGCATCGCCTTCGACGGCGACGGCGACCGCCTGGGCGTGGTGACCAAGGACGGCGAAATCATCTACCCCGACCGCCAGCTCATGCTCTTCGCCGCCGACGTGCTCTCCCGCGTTCCCGGCGGGCAGATCATCTACGACGTGAAATGCACCCGGCTGCTGGCCCCCTGGATTCGCCAGCACGGCGGCACGCCCCTCATGTGGAACACCGGCCACGCCCTGGTCAAGAAGAAGCTCAAGGAAACCGGCGCACCGCTGGCCGGCGAAATGAGCGGCCACACCTTCTTCAAGGAACGCTGGTACGGCTTCGACGACAGCCTCTACACCGGCGCCCGCCTGCTGGAGATCCTCGCCCGCGCCGCCGACGGCAACCCGGTGCTCAAGGGCCTGCCCAACTCGCCCAGCACGCCGGAGCTCAATATCAAGATGGCCGAAGGCGAACCCTTCGCCCTCATCGACAAGCTCAAGGCTGCCGGCCGATTCGAC
>Ga0268298_10002177_pt1 | contig 21802 bp, 21 predicted proteins | sample WWTPWeurt_MetaG_FD_194462 | JGI IMG/M metagenome (GOLD analysis project Ga0268298, IMG submission 194462) | Activated sludge microbial communities from WWTP in Nijmegen, Gelderland, Netherland - WWTP Weurt | ecosystem: Engineered > WWTP > Aerobic digester > Activated sludge | place... | reverse complement strand
CGCCATCCAGGTGGCGGGCGAGGTGCGGGCGCGCAAGGCCAGCCGCCATGCGACTTCCGACTGGATGGAACTGGAAAAGCAGCGGGGTATCTCGGTGACCTCCTCCGTGATGCAGTTCCCCTACCAGGAATGCATGATCAACCTGCTCGATACCCCGGGCCACGAGGATTTCTCGGAAGACACCTACCGCACCCTGACCGCGGTGGATTCGGCGGTCATGGTCATCGATTCGGTGAATGGCGTCGAGGCCCAGACCATCAAGCTGCTCAACGTGTGCCGCATGCGCGACACGCCCATCCTCACCTTCATCAACAAGCTGGACCGGGAGGGGAAGTCGCCCATCGATCTGCTGGACGAAATCGAGGACGTACTCAAGATCCAGTGCGCCCCCATGACGTGGCCCATCGGCATGGGCAAGCGCTTCCGCGGCGTCTACCATCTCTACGACGACAGCATCAGTTTCTTCGATCCCCGGGCCGAGAAGGGCACCGCCGAAACCATCCAGGGCCTGGACAACCCGCGCCTGGACGAGCTGATCGGCGAGCAGGCGGAGGAATTGCGCATCGACGTGGAACTGGTGCGCGGCGCCTCCCACGCCTTCGACGCCGAGGCCTACCTGGCCGGCAGGCAGACGCCGGTGTTCTTCGGTTCGGCCGTGAATAACTTCGGCGTCCAGTCCCTGCTTGACGCCGTGGTGGAACTGTCGCCGGCCCCCCTGGCCCGCCCGGCGGCAAGCCGCTCGGTGGCGCCCAACGAGGCCCGGTTTTCCGGCTTCGTCTTCAAGATTCAGGCCAATATGGACCCCAAGCACCGGGACCGCATCGCTTTCCTGCGGGTCTGTTCCGGCCGCTTCGAGCGGGGCATGAAGGTCAAGCAGGTGGCCGGGGGCAAACTGCTGGCGGTCAATAACGCCATCACCTTCATGGCCCGGGACCGCAGTACCACGGACGAGGCCTACCCCGGGGACATCATCGGCATCCCCAACCATGGCACCATCCGCCTGGGGGAAACCTTTTCCGAGGGCGAAGACCTCAAATTCACCGGGATTCCTTCTTTTGCGCCCGAGCATTTCCGCCTGGCCCGCATTGCCAATCCCCTCAAGATCAAGCAATTGCACAAGGGCCTGCAGCAACTGGCCGAGGAGGGGGCGACCCAGCTCTTCCGGCCGCTGTCAGGCAACGACCTGATCCTGGGCGCCGTGGGCATCCTGCAATTCGACGTGGTCGCCCACCGCCTGGAGAACGAGTACGGCGTGCAGGTGATTTTCGAATCCTACAACTGCGCCACGGTGCGCTGGATTCGGGGCGACGAGGCCGAACTGCGGCAGCTTTCCGACCGCTACGGTGCCAACGTGGCCCTGGACGGCGCCGACGATCCGGTTTATCTGGCCCCCAACAACGTCTATCTGAACATGATGCAGGAGAAGTATCCCAAGCTCCGCTTCCTGGACGCCCGGGAAGTGGCTTAAGCTCCTGGGCGCCGCCGCCGCCGTGCGGTCAAGCCCGTTCGCCCTGTCGCAGGGCGATCCCGGCAAATCGCGGGCTGCAACAGGCATGAACTGAACAGCATCGCCCTTAGCGCAGGGGAATGACCAGGGGCGGGATACCGATGCCGATGGTGATCGCCGGTTCCGAACGGTACACCGGGTACGCCGGGCGATAGACCACCGGCGGGGGCGGCGCCATGTAGACCGGCTGCGGGCTGACGTAGGCCGGGGAATAGACGACCGGCGCCTCGTAGGCCCAGGCCGGTCGGTGCGCGTGGTGCCAGGGGCGGTCGTGGCCGTGGTGGCGGTGCTGGCGCCCATGGCGATCGTGACGGTCGTGATGGTCGTGGTCCCGCCAGCCGCGCTCATGGGCAAAGGCGCTGGCGGGCAGGGCGCCCACTGTCAGCAGGGCGGCGATGAGGGCGGCGGCAAAGGGGGCGTGCATGGCGATCTCCGTGGGGTGCCGTTGGAAACAGGCTCCAGAGTAGGGAGGACGGGCGGCCCGGCCTGTGAGCCATTGCTACAGGATGTAAGCCCGCGGTTGAACGGGGATAATCTCCCTTCGGCACAAGGCAAATTTTTGGACTACGAAGACCCATGAGCATCCAGTGGTTCCCCGGACACATGACCTCGGCCCGCAAGAAGGCGGCCGAAACCCTCGCCCAGGCCGACGTGGTCGTCGAGGTCGTCGACGCCCGCCTGCCTGCCGCCAGCAGCAATCCCATGATTCACCAGCTGCGCGCCTTCCGCCAACGCCCCTGCCTCAAACTGCTCAACAAGGCCGATCTCGCCGACCCCGCCGCCACCCGCGCCTGGATCGACCACTTCGGCCGTCAGCCCGGTGTCCGGGCGGTCGCCATTTCGTGCAAGAAGCCCGCCGACGTGGCCCGCGTTCCCGGTCTGGCCCAGCAACTCGCGCCCCATCGCAACGACGCGGTGAAGCCCCTGCGGCTCATGATCATGGGCATCCCCAACGTGGGCAAATCGACCCTGCTCAACGCCCTGGTCAAGAAGAAGGTGGCGGCGGTGGGCGACCAGCCGGCGGTGACCAAGAGCCAGCAGCGCATCGACATCAGTTCCCGCCTCGTCCTCTACGACACCCCGGGCCTGATGTGGCCCAAGATCGAACACGAGGAAGACGGCCTCATGCTCGCCGCCAGCCACGCGGTGGGCATCAATGCCTATATCGACGAAGAAGTCGCCACCTGGCTGGCCGGCTTTCTCCTCGCCCAATACCCCCAGAGCCTCTCCGCCCGCTACGGCCTCGATGCCGCGTCCCTGGACGCGGTGGGGGTGCTCGAAGGGGTGGCCAGGAAGCGCGGCTGTCTGGTCAAGGGCCGCGGCGGCGAACCGGATCGGGAAAAGGCTTCCGGCATCCTCATCACCGACTACCGCAGCGGCGCCCTGGGGCGTATCAGCCTGGAGACGCCGGCGGGGCGGGAGGCGAGGCTGGCGGTTGCCGTTGAGGCCTTGGCAAAACACGAGGCCGATGGCGCGGGCGCATGAGCGTTGTCCTTCCTTCCTCGGTGGGGGCGGTGGGGCCTTGCGAGCTGGGGTTCGGTGTCACCCCGCGATTGCATCTGCTTTCGCGCTTGCGCGCAGTTACCTTCGGCCTCCCTACACCCTGAGCAGGGCCATCTTCAGGGGCGGCCGACCGTCCGGGCTGGGGAAGTCGGCTTCCGGGAGAATCCATTCGAACTCGCGGATCGGCCGGCGGATCTTGGCGGCGCAGCGCTGCAGCTGATCGGCCCAGACGTCGCGGTCCACCTGGGCGGCGTTGTTGCAGCAGATCAGGGTGCCGCCGGGGACGGTGCACAACAGGGCGAGCTTCATCAGGGCGGCGTAGTCATTGACCACATCCACTACCCCGAAGAGGCTTTTGGCGTAGGGGGGCGGGTCGAGGAAGACCAGGTCGAACTGATGCGGGTCGAGTTTGGGAAAGGCCGGCATGCGCTTGCCGCGCACCAGGGTCGGCTGGCCGATGCCGGCCAGTTGGCGCAGGGCGGCAAAGGCGTCGCTCTGGACGAAGCGCAGGCGGATGGGCAAGTCGTTGGCGCGGGCATTGTGCTTGCCGACCTTGAGGGCGGATTCGGCGAAATCCACGTTGACCACGTGACGGGCACCGCCCCGGGCGGCTGCGATGCCCACCCCGCAGGTGTAGGCGAAGAGGTTGAGCACTGATTTGCCGCCGGCTTCGGCCATAACCCGCCGCCGCCCGGCGCGTAGGTCGAGGAAGAGCCAGGGATCCTGGCCGGCATGGCGGGCCTGGATGGTGTAGCGCAGCCCCATTTCGCTGCATTCCCGCGCCGCTTCCGCCTGGGCCAGGGCGGCCGGTGTCAGGGCGTTGGCGATGCGCGAGTGGGCGGCGCTGCGGTCGTTGTAGATGGGGCTCAGGGCGGGCTGGGCTGCGGCGTAGAACGCTTGCAGCGCGGCCAGTTCGGCGTCGTCCAGGGGGCGATGGAAGCTCTGCACCAGGAGCAGGTCGCCGTAGCGGTCTGCGGTGAGGCCGGGAATGCCTTCGGTGCTGCCGTGGAAGAGCCGGTAGGCGGTGGTGGATTCTGCTTCCAGGCGGGCGATCAGGTCGGCGCGGCGGTCCAGGGCGGCGGCCAGGCAGTCGGTGAGGGCGGTGGGGGCAGGCGTGACCATGGCGGCTCCGGGAGGCGGTTGCAGCGATCGTCCCTGGGGTGGCCGCCGGTCGGCAGGGGGTTGCCGAAGGGCCTGGATTCTACCGGAGCGCTGGCCTCATTGCCGGGGATTCATGGCCGACCACAGGAGCCATTGGCCGCAGGCGGAGCGGGCGCGGCGTTCCGAACCGTCCCAGGGGCCACCGCGGCAGGGGCCGGTGGCGGTCTCCGCCGCCACTTCGACGGCATCGGGCGGGGCGGCGGTGCGTTCTCCGCCCCAGCGTTCGCAACTTGCGCAGCGCCGTGCCGCCGCTGCTTGCCGCATCAGCAGGTCTTGTCGGCGCGGCAGGCAGCCAGGGGTTGGGCAGCGGGTGCCGTGGGGCGGCCCTCGGCGATCCACGCCTTGATGCCGCCCTTGACGTTATAGACCTTGGCGTAGCCGGCTTCCTGGGAAAGGTAACGGCTGACGGCCTTGGTGCGGTTGCCGCTGCGGCAGATGACGGCCACCGGCTGGCCAGCCTTGGCGTAGGCCTGGGCCTTGGCCAGCCAGGCGGGGGGATCGGCCTTGCCGTTGTCGTCGAAGTAGGTGAGGAGCCGGCTGCCGGGGACGATGCCGGTTTCTTCCCATTCTCCGGCAGTGCGCACGTCGATGACCGGGACTCCGGCGGCCATCAGACGGGCCAGTTCGGCGTTATCCACGTCGATGATTTCGGCCCGGGCGGAGAGAGCGGTGGCGGCGAGGAGGGCGGCGAGCAGCAGGCGGGTGAGGCGGGACATGGCATTCTCCGGGGAGCAGGGGGCCGGCGGTGCCGGCGACGGAAGTTGGACAGCGTGGGGCGTCGGGAATTCTCACGGGCCCGCGGTCACGCTGCATCGCCGGCGGGGGTTCCGGACGCTCAGTAACCGGCGCCCTGGCGCTGCTGGCGCATCATCTTCTGCACTTCCGGGTCGTTCATCATGCGCTGCATGTCCTGGGTATTCATCTTGCCGCCGGGCATGCCGGGCATCATCACGTCGCCGGGCTTCTGGCCGGCCTTGCAGGGGCCGAGCCAGCGGGCCTCCTGGACCATCTTCATCTCGCTCCGACCGTGCATGGGCGGGTTGTAGCGCATCTTCATGTCGCTGCGGTAGTGGGTGTCGAAGTCGCCAGTGATGACGGCGTCGGTGATGACCAGGGATTTTTCCACGCGGCATTCGGAGTGCAGGGTGACCTTGCCGCCGGAGGGCGTCACCTGCATGACCGGGCAGTCGGGCTTCTGGCGGCTGCCTTCGTCTCGCATCAGATTGTCGCTGGCCTGGTCGACGCACATCTGCATCGGCCCCTGGGAGGGAACGCCCTCCATCTGTGTCTTCATCTCCCACAGGCCGGATTTGCGTTTGGGCAGGTCGGCAGCGGTGACGGCGCAGGCGATGGCCGTGAGGGCGGTGGCGAGGGCGAGACGGGGGGAAGTCATGGCAGGCTCCGATGAGGATGGCACAAGCCCCGCATCGTAGTGGCCTTTGGGGTTTTCGTCAGCACCCGGGATAATCCTGCCTTTTTTCGAGGTTTCCATGGCGCTCAAGGCAACCGTCTTCAAGGCCGAACTCCAGGTTTCCGACCTGGATCGCCACTATTACCAGTCCCACACCCTCACCCTGGCCCGCCACCCTTCGGAAACCGACGAGCGGATGATGGTGCGGCTGCTGGCCTTCGCGCTCTACGCCAGTGAAGACCTGACTTTCGGGCGGGGGCTGTCCACGGAAGACGAGGCCGATCTGCTCGAAGTGGGGCCCGATGGCACGCTGCTCACCTGGATCGATGTCGGCCTCCCCGACGAGCGGGATCTGCGCAAGGCCAGCCACCGGGCGCGTCGCGCGGTGGTGCTGACCTACGGCGGCAAGGCGGTGGATGTCTGGTGGCAGCAGAACCGCGCCGCGCTGGCTGCCTACGGCAATCTCGCCGTGCTGCGCCTGAGCGCCGAGCAAAGCGCTGCCCTGGCGGCACTGGCGGCGCGCAGCATGCGCCTGCAATGCACGGTACAGGAAGGCGTGGTCTGGCTGGGGGACGAAGGACGCAGTGTGGAAATCGCGGTGGAGCGGCTGCAGGGCTGATCGTCCCGCAGGGCGGGGCGAACGACGCCCCGGTTCAGGCCACCCACCAATAACGCACGATGTGGAAGAAGATCGGCGCGGCGAAGCTCAGGGAGTCGACCCGGTCGAGCATGCCGCCGTGGCCTTCGATGAGGGTGCCCCAGTCCTTGATGCCGCGGTCGCGCTTGATGGCGGAAAGGACGAAGCCGCCGAAGAAGCCCATGACGTTGATGGCCAGGGCCACCAGGGCCGCCTGCCAGGGCAGGAAGGGCGTCATCCACCACAGGGCGGCGCCGACGGCGGTGGAGGTGAGGACGCCGCCCACCAGGCCCTCTATGGTCTTGGAGGGGGAGATGTTGGGCGACAGCTTGTGGCGCCCGCACAGCTTCCCCCACACGTACTGCAGCACGTCACTGGCCTGCACGGTGAGGATCAGGAAGACCACCAGCAGTGCATTGCGACCCTCGAAGCCGGCGATGGGCAGGGTGAGCAGGGCCGGCACATGGGAAAGGCAATAGACGCAGATCATCAGACCCCACTGCACTTTGGCCGCACGTTCCAGAAAGCGGGTGGTGTCTTCCCCCAGGGCCGAGGACATGGGCAGAAGGAGGAAGGCATAGACCGGGATCAGGATGGAAAAGAGTCCGTACCAGTCCATGGCGACCAGGGCGTATTGCAGGGGCAGGAAGACGAAGAAGCTCCACACCAGGGCATGGTGGTCGCCCCGGCGGGTATGGGTGAGGGAGATGAATTCCCGCAGGCCCTGAAAGGAGATGAAGGCGAAGAGGGCGATGATGCCGGCGCGGCCGATCCAGAAAGCCAGCGCCAGGCAGCCGATCATGATCCACCAGGCCTTGATGCGGGCGTCCAGGTTATCCAGGGTGGCGGTGGGGGCCTCCGGGGCGAGACGCCGCCGCAGGACGAAGGCGACGCTGCTGGCCAGGGCCAGGCAGGCGAACACCCCGGCAAAGATGACGAAGACGGTTTCTTGGGGGGTCATGGGGACTGGATTGTGGCGGCACCGCGGCGCCCGATCGCACCCTTCGCCCGCCCGGAGGCGCCTGCGGGCTCGTCGCGATGCCACTCGGGGCGCATGCGTTTCGGGAAGGCGCGGAGGGCCAGGGCACAAGGCACTCCGGGCAACGACAGGCGACTGGCTGAGGTTTTCTGGTTCATGGCTCAGGCGGGTGGCGCCAGGGTCAGCATGGCGGTCCGGGCGCGGGCGAGGAAGGTTTCCTTGTCCTCTCCCGCAGCCAGGGTGAGGGGCTGGCCGAAGCTCAAGGTGCACAGGAGGGGCACCGGAATCAGGGCGCCCTTGGGCATCACCCGGCCCAGGTTTTCGATCCACACGGGAACGAATTCCACGTCCGGCCGCCGGCAGGCCAGGTGGTAGATGCCGCTCTTGAAGGGCAGCAGGGGCGTATCGCTCAGATTGCGGGTGCCTTCGGGAAAGATGATGAGGGAATCACCGGCGGCGAGGGCCTCGGCCATCTGCTCCACCGGGTTGGGGCCGCCCTCTCGGCTGCCCCGGGTGCGGTCCACCAGCACGGCGTTGAAGACATCGTGCACGATGAATCGGCGCAGGGCGTCCGTCAGCCAGTAGTCGGCACCGGCCACGGGGCGGGTGCGGCGCCGCAGATCCGGCGGCAGCGCAGCCCACACCAGGATGAAATCGACGTGGCTGTTGTGGTTGGCGAAATACACCCGCAGGCGGTCCTCCGGCACGCAGCCGCGCCACAGGGCGCGCACCCCGGTGATGAGCTGGGCAAGCCCGCCGATGGCGGTGCCGGTGCAGCGGCCGAGTAAACTCATGGGGACGTCCGTGGAGCGGCCTGGGCCAGACCGCTGCGGATGCGATTGACGATATTGAGGGCCATGAGGGCCGCGGCGGCGGGCAGGAGCCAGAAGCACCAGGCCGGCAGGCTGCCGGTCAGCCCCAGCCAGAGGCCGAGGCCGCCGAAGAGCACGGCCCGGTCGCTCTTGCCCATGGGGCCGTCGTACTGGCGCGGAGCGCCCACCAGGGGACCGAGGGCGCCGGTCATTTCGGACAGGGCGGCGAGGAAGATCATCGCCCCCACGCTGCCCCAGCCGAAGGGCGCCACCAGGACGAAGGGCAGGTAGAGGGCGGCATCGGAGACCACGTCGCTGAGTTCGTTGAGGTAGGCGCCGAGGGCGGATTTTTGCGCGAATTCCCGGGCCAGCATGCCGTCTACGGCGTTCAGGGCCATGCGCAGGAACATCCACAGGGGCAGGAGCAGAAATAGCGCGGGTCGGGGATAGACGAAGAGCAGGGCGCCCAGGCCGCAGGAAACGACCATGGCCAGGAGCGTGACCCCGTTGGCCGTGACGCCGGCCGCCGCCAGACGCACGACGCCGGGCCGCAGCAGGGCCTGGAAGCGGGGTTTGAGCTGGTAGACGGAAATCATGGGCGGTTCAGAAGGGCGGGGCGCGGCGGATTATGGCACGGGCTTTGCGGGCGCCTACTGGCCGAATAGCTTGCCCAGACTCCTGCCGATGCCCTGGGTGGCGCTGCTGACGCCCTTGGCCACCGACTCCAGGCTGATGCCCAGGGTTTCGGCCATGGAGGCGCCCACCCGGGTCATGAAGGCTTCATTCAGCGAGAATTTTGGATCGTCGAGACGACCGTCCAGGACGAAGCGGACCGTGATGCGTTCGTTCTTGTCCTTGAGCATGCCGATGACCGCCATCCGGGGCATGCCCATGAAGGTGGCGGTGGCGCCCTTGCCCGAGGCGAGTTCCAGATTGGCCACCGACAGGGTGCCCGGGGCGTGCAGGCGGTTCTGCTTGACGCTGGCCTTGAGGTCCAGGTCCAGGCTGCCGCGGCGGACGCCGGTTTCGGAAGCCTTGATGAGATAGGGCTGGAGCCCCACCAGGTCGACGCCCTTCAAGTGGGTTTCGATGTCGGAATCCTTGCTCGCCACCTCGATCCAGCCCGCCACGGTGAAACTGCCGTCCTGGCGGGCGCCCTTGACGCTTCCCTTGAGGTCCAGGCGGGTCTGGCCGGCGAGCTGGGGCAGGCGCAGCGTGCCGATGCGGGCCTGCAGGGCCTCCAGGCGCACGCGATGGGGCGGCTTGGCCACCGAGGCGTCGAAAAGCTCCAGGGCGGCGTCGTTCAGCTCGACTGCGTCGATGCGGACGGCGAGGTCGTCGCCGGTCTTGGCCTCGTCCTTTGCAGCGGCGGGCTTTTCCAGGATGCCGGGCAGCAGCCGCAGCTTGCCCTCGCGGGTGCGATAGACCGACAGGTAGGCGCCGTCGAGCACGATACGCCGGATGCGCACTTCGCGGCTGGAAAAGAGGGCGTCGAAATCGGGCACGACGACGATGCGCGCCGCCTTCAGGGCGTCCGGCGCCGGCCAGTCCTTGGGGGCGGGAACCCGCACCCCGGTCACCTCCACCGAAGACCAGCCCAGGCGGATGTCGGCCACTTCGCTTTCCGGCCCCAGGGCTTCGCGCACCTTGTCGCGCAGGGCGCCGGCGGCGTAGTGGAGCCCGACTGCGGCCCCGACGGCCAGGAGGGCGACGAGGAGGGCAAGGGCGATGAGCAGGCGGCGCATGACGAAGGGGGGCTCAGTGACCTTCCGCCTGTACCTGAAGCTTGACGCCCTTTCTCAGCTTGCCGACCACGTGCATCTCGCAGCGCTTGCAGTCGAAGCGCAGGGTGAGCTTGTCCTTGCCGTTCATGAGGGTCAGGGGGTCGGGGCGCAAGCCTTTCACTTCCTTGGGGCAGAGGTTGAAACTGTAGCGCAGGCAGTGCTTGGTGATCATGAGGGACACGGCGCCCTTTTCGTTCCCGGCCTCGTAGGCGTCCTCGATGAGCTTGACGCCGTGGCGGGCATAGAAGGCGCGGGCCTGGGCGTTGAGCACGTTACCCAGGTAACTCAGTTCATCCTGGGGGTAGGGAGCCGGCGGTTCGGCCGGGGCGGCCCGGGGCGGGCGGGGATGGGCGGCGAGGCGGAGGGCGTCGAGCTTTTCCAGCACCTCCCGGCGCAGGGCATTGACCACGGCGGTGGGCAGGAAGCGGGGCGCCGCCAGATGCAGGGCGATTTCCCGGGCGACGAAGGGCGTGTTGCCCAGCTTGCCCAACTGTTCCCGCAGGGCGGCGCCGGCCCGTGCCGTGTCCCGGGCGGCTTCGTGGGGGTGGGCGATGGTGGCCTGGGCGGCGAGACCGTCTTCGTCCCGGGCTTCCAGGGTGAATCCCTGGGGGGTTTCGCTCAGGGTGAGACTGACCGCAATGCGGCGGTCGGCGGATTTCTTTTCCAGCAGGCGCTCGAATTCCTGGTCCCGGTTGCGGTAGACGGCGAGGCCCACCGCCAGGCCTTGCGGCATGGTCAGGGGGTAAAGGCGCCGTCCCTCGGCGCGGCTGATGCGCAGGCCGGCGAGTTCCTGGTCGGCGTCGTAATAGCTCAGGCCGTCGCCGTTGTGCAGGGGAAGCGCGCTATCGACTTCGAACCACTCGGCCGCCACCCGAGTGACGTGGCCCAGGGGCTCACCGACGAATTTGGGCGAATCGAAGGCGCCGATGTCGGCCTGACGCGAATTGACGAAATAGTCGGTGGCCCCGCGGTTGAAGGATTTCTCCGGCTGGGGGACGAAGGTGTAGGTCGAGGTGCCGGAGGAAGCGCGGCAATAGCGCGGGTCGGCGGCGATGACTTCGTCCAGCAGGCCCCGGTAGTGGGCGGTGATGTTCTTGACGTAGCCCAGATCCTTGAGGCGGCCCTCGATCTTGAACGAGCCGATGCCGGCATCGGCCAGGGCGGCGAGGTTGGCGCTCTGGTCGTTGTCCTTCATCGACAGCAGGTGCTTGTCCTGGGCGATGACCTGGCCTTCGCCGTCGCTGAGGGAATAGGGCAGGCGGCAGGTCTGGGAACAGTCGCCGCGGTTGGCGCTGCGCCCGGTGTGGGCATGGCTGATGTAGCACTGCCCGCTGTAGCTGACGCAGAGCGCGCCATGGACGAAGAATTCGAGGACGGCCGGGGTGCCCGCCGCCACGGCCCGAATCTGGTCCAGGGACAGTTCCCGGGCCAGAACGATCTGGGAGAAACCCACGTCGGCCAGAAAGCGCGCCTTCTCGGGCGAGCGGATGTCGGTCTGGGTGCTGGCGTGGAGCTGGATGGGGGGCAGATCGAGTTGCAGGAGGCCCATGTCCTGCACGATGAGGGCGTCGGCGCCGGCTTCCCAAACCGCCCAGGCCAGGCGGCGGGCGTCTTCCAGTTCATCGTCGCGCAGGATGGTATTGACGGCCACCAGCACACGGGCGTGGTAGCGATGGGCATAGGCGGCGAGGCGGGCGATGGAGTCGACATCGTTGCCGGCGCCCGCCCGGGCGCCGAAGGCCGGACCGCCGATGTAGACCGCGTCGGCGCCGTGGTCGATGGCGGCGATGCCCAAGTCGGCATTCTTGGCTGGGGCGAGCAGTTCGAGGGGGCGGGGGGGGTTCTCCGCGAGGGGCATGGGGAGCTTCTTGTTGAGGTTTTATCTTTGGAAACCGCATTTTATCCCCTCCCGTGACGCCGGTGCCGACCTTGATCTGGAACAATGCCGGTAAGGGGGTGGGGAGTATGCTCAAAACGAGAAGGTCCGCTCGCCGCGACGAAAAATTGGGGAGTGCCCAAGAGACGGACCCGTCCTGCGGAGAGATTGCGTCATGGTCACGACCCCGAAGAAATTGCAGTGCCCCGCCGCCGAGGCGGGGGCCGTGCTGTCGTGTTTTCGTCTCTTCGACGCGGCGCCGGCAGGCTTCGTGCTCCTGGATGGACAGGGGGCCATCCTCTCGGCCAACGCGGCTGCCGAGGGCATCCTGGGCCGCCCGGCCCAGGCCATGAAGGGAATGCGCATGGACGATCCGGAGTGGCGCGCGGTGCGTGAGGATGGGTCCCTCTTTCCGCCGGAGGCTTTCCCCGTCATGGAAGCCTTGCGTACGGGAAAACCGGTGCGAGCGACGCTCATGGGGGTGCACAACCCCAAACTGGAGGGCTGCCGCTGGGTGCGCATCCACGCCGTACCCGTCTTCCAGGCCGGGAGTAGCGTCCCCGCTCAGGTCTATGCCCTGTTCGACGATGTGACCGACGCCCGGCGGGCCACGCTGCGCGAACGCTGGCGCAATCGGGTGCTGGAGGATGTGGCCCGGGGAGCGCCGCTCAAGGATATCCTGGACGGTATCGTGCGGGGGGTGGAGAGCGAGGACCGTACGCTCACCTGCACGGTGCTGCTGATGCAGGAGGGGGGACGTTCCCTCTACACCGCTGCCGCACCCGGCATGTCGGAGGCCTATAACCGGGCGGTGGACGGCCTGCCGGTGGCGGATGGGGTCGGCAGTTGCGGCACGGCGGCGTTTCGGGGGCAGCGCGTGGTGGTCGAGGACGTTCTCAGCCACCCCAACTGGGCGAGCCATCAGGATCTGGTGCGGGAGGCGGGTCTGCGGGCCTGCTGGTCGGAACCCATCCGCTCGTCCCAGGGGCGGGTGCTGGGAACCTTTGCCATCTACAGGCGCTTCCCTTCGGCGCCCACGGCCGCCGAGATCGAATGTATCGAAGGGGCGGCCAATATGGCCGCCATCGCCCTGGAGCACGGCGAGGCCCTGGCGGAACTGGAACGGCAGGCCCGCACCGATTATCTGACCGGCCTGGACAACCGCCGCAGCTTCTGGGCCAAGGGGGAGACCGAACTCGCCCGCACCGAGCGCTATGGCGGCGAACTGTCGCTCCTCATGCTGGATGTCGATCACTTCAAGCACGTCAATGACGCCTATGGCCACAAGGTCGGCGACCGGGTGCTGCAGGCCCTGGCCGATACCTGCCGCGCGGTCCTGCGCGAGGTCGACGGGGTCGGGCGGCTGGGGGGCGAGGAGTTCGGCGTTCTGCTGCCTGAGACTTCGGGCAGCCAGGCCCTGGAAGTCGCCGAACGGCTGCGGGAAGCGTTTGCCGACGCGCCGGTAGGTCTGCCGGATGGCCGCTCGGTGTCCTATACGGTGTCCATCGGCGTCACCAGTCTGCTCAGTGGGCAGCACGCGGATCTCGATATCCTCTTCGCCCAGGCCGACCATGCCCTTTACGCGGCTAAGGACGCCGGCCGCAACCGGGTCTGCACCCACCGGCCGGGAGGGGCGGTTCAGTAGAGGAAGCGCATGCGCAGGGATTCCAGCCCGAATTCGCGCAGCAGCCATTCCGCCCGCTGCCGGGCGCTGGCCTTCTTGCCACCGTTGCGGGTGGCGACGATGAGTTCGTTTTTCATCGAATGTTCCCAGCCCACCAATTCGGTGACCGTCACCTTGTAGCCGTGGCTTTCCAGCAGCAGGCAGCGCAGCACGTTGCTCAGATGGCTGCCCAGCTCGCGGGTATGGATGGGGTGGCGCCAAAGCTCCGCCAGGGGTGAGGCGCTCAGGGCAACCGCCTTACGTGCCCGCAGGGCAGCGGCGACTTCCGCCTGGCAGCAGGGCACCAGGACCACATGGCGGGCCTGCCGGTCGAGGGCAAAACGGATGGCGTCGTCGGTGGCGGTATTGCAGGCGTGGAGCGCGGTCACCAGGTCCACCCGGGCCGGGAGCCGGGGCGAAGTCAGGGCCTCGTCCACCGTGAGCGCCAGAAAGTCCATGCGCTCGAATCCCAGCAGATCGGCCAGGGATTTCGAACGCTGCACCAGATCTTCCCGGCTTTCGACCCCGATCACGGAGCCGAGGCCTCGTGGCTTGCAGAACAGGTCGTAGAGCAGGAAGCCCAGGTAAGACTTGCCCGCGCCGTGATCCACCAGGCTGAAGTCGCCACCTTCCGCGACCTCGGCCAGAAGCGGCTCGATGAACTGGTACAGGTGATAGACCTGCTTGAGCTTGCGGCGGGAATCCTGGTTGAGGCGGCCTTCCCGGGTCAGGATGTGCAGGGCCTTGAGCAGTTCGACCGACTGGCCGGGGCGGATTTCGGCAAGGACGTCGGCGGGGGTGGGCTGTTTCATGCGGCGGGTGCGGTGGGCGAGCTGCGGATTATCTCACGCCCTTCCGCGCCACTCCCTGTCAACCGACCGGCGAGGCCCGGCGTTAATCGCTCCAGGTGACACAAGAAAATCAGCACCGCAACCTTCAAGAGAGGCTACAGATCATCATGGGAAGATTGAGTAACGAGTCCTTCGAGGAATTCCTGCAATCCCTCAAGGAAGCCGGCATCGTCATCACCAACGAAGAAGAATTGCGCGAGCGTCTCGCCGAGGCCCAGCGCTGGCGCTACGCATTCACCACTCTGGCGTGCAACGGCCGCCAGATCGGTATCTGCTTCGAGGAAACCTGCTCCGGTTGCGACGAGGACAGCGTCCGCCGCGCCTTCGACGACTTTGAATTCCCGGCCCGCGCCCAGGCGGCCTTTGCGGCGAGTCTCAAGACCCATCACTGAGCGACCGCCGCACCCCAACAAAAAACCCGCCGTGAGCGGGTTTTTTGTTGCCTCGCGGCGGTCGGGGAGCCGCCTTCTCTGGCCTCTCAGCGGCTGATCGGCTTGTAGCGGATGCGCTTGGGTTTGGCGCCTTCTTCGCCCAGGCGCTTGCGCTTGTCTTCCTCGTATTCCTGGTAGTTGCCGGCGAAGAAGGTCCATTGGGAGTCGCCTTCGGCCGCCAGGATGTGGGTGCAGATGCGGTCCAGGAACCAGCGGTCGTGGGAGATGACCAGGGCGCAACCGGGGAATTCGAGCAGCGCGTCTTCCAGGGCGCGTAGGGTTTCCACGTCCAGGTCGTTGGAGGGTTCGTCCAGCAGCAGGACATTGCCGCCGGCCATCAGGGTCTTGGCCAGGTGCAGGCGCCCCCGCTCGCCGCCGGAGAGATTGCCGACGTTCTTGCCCTGGTCGGCGCCCTTGAAGTTGAAGCGGCCGATGTAGGCCCGGCTGGGCATCTCGAACTTGCCGATCTGCAGGATATCGCGCCCTTCGGCCAGTTCGTCGAAGACGGACTTGCTGCCGTCGAGGCAGTCCCGGGACTGGTCCACATAGGCCATCTTCACCGTCTGGCCGATGACCACTTGGCCTGAATCCGGCTGCTGCTGGCCGGTGATCATCTTGAACAGGGTCGACTTGCCGGCGCCGTTGGGGCCGATGATGCCAACGATGGCCCCCGGCGGCAGGGCGAAGGAGACCTTGTCCATGAGCAGCTTGTCGCCGAAGGCCTTGGAAACGCCGTTGAACTCGATGACCTTGTCCCCCAGGCGTTCGCCGACGGGGATGAAGATTTCCTGGGTCTCGTTGCGCTTCTGGTAATCGTGGCTGGAGAGTTCCTCGAAGCGGGCGATACGGGCCTTGCTCTTGGCTTGGCGCGCCTTGGGGTTGCTGCGCACCCACTCCAGCTCCTGCTTCATGGCCTTCATGTGGGCGTCGATCTGCTTGTTTTCGGTCTCCAGGCGGGCTTCCTTCTGCTCCAGCCAGGAGGAGTAATTGCCCTTCCAGGGAATGCCGTGGCCGCGGTCCAGTTCGAGAATCCACTCGGCGGCATTGTCCAGGAAGTAGCGGTCGTGGGTGACGGCCACGACGGTGCCGGGGAAGCGGCAGAGGAACTGTTCCAGCCATTCGACGGATTCGGCGTCCAGGTGGTTGGTGGGTTCGTCCAGGAGCAGCATGTCGGGCTTGGAGAGGAGCAGCTTGCACAGGGCCACGCGGCGCTTCTCGCCGCCGGAAAGGTGCTCGATGGTCGCCTCCCAGGGGGGCAGGCGCAGGGCGTCGGCGGCAATCTCCATCTGGGTTTCGGTGTCGGCGCCGGACGTGGACAGGATGGCCTCCAGGCGGGCCTGTTCCTCGGCCAGCTTGTCGAAATCGGCGTCGGGGTCGGCGTAGGCGGCGTAGATCTCGTCCAGCTTGGCCTGGGCCTCCATGACTTCACCCATGCCGGATTCCACCTCCTGGCGCACGGTCTTCTCCGGGTCGAGCTGGGGTTCCTGGGCCAGGTAGCCGATCTTGATATTGGGCAGGCGCTGGACTTCGCCGTCGAATTCCTGATCCACCCCGGCCATGATCTTCAGCACCGTAGACTTGCCGGCGCCGTTGAGGCCGAGCAGCCCGATCTTGGCGCCGGGGAAGAAGGAGAGGGAAATATCCTTGATGATCTGCCGCTTGGGGGGAACGATCTTGCTCACCCGCAGCATGGACATGACGTACTGAGCCATTGCTTGCCTGCCGAAAGAGGGAAAGGGCGCAGTGTACGCGGCGGCGGCGGGCAAAAAAAGGGGCGGCCGCCACGGGGGATGGTCAGCCGCCCCAGCCAGGGACGTCGTCAGCGCTCGTCAAATCGCCGACGGCGGAGGAAAGCTCTCATTGGCGCACTCCGCCCACGGCAGGACGGGAAAGGGCGAAGGCGCGGGAAACTCGCGGTGCAGGAGGACGGCCGGCGCATCCACCCGGGGGCAGTGGCGCCGTCCGCCCAGGGGGGTGAAACCGAAACGCCGCTGGTAATAGCGCACGTGGCGCGGATTCACCTCGATGACCGCGTCGGTGGCGCCCAGGAGGTTGCGGCCATAGGCCTGGGCCGTCCGGAACAGCGCGGCGAGCAGTTCGGGACAGCCGTGGTCCGGGTCCGCTGCCAGACGGGATATTTCGCACACGCGGCGACCCAGGCGCCGCAGGGCGGCGAGCTCCTCGCCATAGAGGGTATCGGCGAGGAGACCCCGGGAGGAATCCTTCCCCAGGGTCAGGGTGGCCAGGATGTCTTCTCCCCGCCAGGCGGCGAGGACCAGGCGGGAATCCTCGGACCCGGCCTGGGTCCGATAGCCGCGCCAGGAGTACATGCGGCGCACCAGGGCAGCGGCGGCCCGCTTCTGGTGAGGCGTGGAGGCGGCGCGGATGGAAACGCTGCGCAAGGAGGAGGGCGGGTCCGTGACCAGCACCAGGCGGGAAGGCGCCGCCGGGCGCACGCCCAGGGCTTCGCGCGGGCCGTGCAGGGGGAGGATTCCTTTGAAGACGGTCATCAGCCGGCGACCACCAGGGGAAGCGGGGTTTCGCTGCGGCCCTTGGTCAGGCCCGTTGCCGATTCGGCACCCAGGGCGCTGATTTCGCCGCACAGCTCGCCGCCTTCGTCGATGACCAGTTTGCCGTAGCGGATCTTGCCGCTCACCCGGCCGGTGGAATGGATGATGAGTTGGGCGCGGGCGGTCAGCTCCCCTTCGAAGCGGCCGTGGATTTCGGCCACGTCGATGCTGACCTTGCCCACGAAGGAACCGGCCTCGGCGATGCGCACGACGCGGCTGTCCATGGTGGCCTCGACGCGGCCTTCGACCACCAGGGTGTCGCAGTCCAGTATTTCGGCGCCGCGCAACTTCACGTCGGGCCCGACGATGAGACGGGCGCCCATATCGTTGGCCGCGGGGGGCGCGACGATTTCGGTCACCACCGGGGCCGGCGCGGGGTCCGGGCGGGCTGTGGTCACCGGTGGCGTGGCTGCCTTGTCGGTGTCGGACGCAGGGCTGGTACCGGAAAGGACGGGGCGGACGTCACGGCGGACGACGGTCTCGTTACGGTTGAGAAGGCCGGGCTTACTGAACATGAACACTCCTATGCTGCGGATTGCGAGTCGCCATCCCCTTGCGAAAGCCGTGCCAAGTGTGAAATTTCTCACGGAAACAGGGCCTTGGCCGGCGGCGCTGGAGAAGGAACGGGGTGCTCGGCCCCCGAAGTGTCGCCAACGAGCGACGGATTTTTTGCGCTTGTGCTCAAAGACCGTAGAGATCAAGGACTTGGCGTGTCGCCGGGGAGCGACAGATGGCATAAGGCGATGAAATTGCGAAGGTTTTTTTGCCGGGCAAGGATGGTCCGCAAGGTGCCCGAGGCGGAAGTGAGGGCTAAACTACGCACTTTTGCCCAGCCGGTCTCCCCCGTTCATGACCCGAATCTCCTTCCGCCAGAGCATGCTGGCGGGCTTTCTTCTCATCGCCCTGCTGCTGGGCGGGGCCGCCGTGCGGAGTTGGATGGTGGTCGAACGTTTTGTGGATCGCAGCCGGGAAGTCAGCGCGGAGGCCTTGCTCCTCACCGGTCTGGTTCAGGATATCGCCGAGCGGGCGCCCGATCTGGAACGGGCCGCGCGGCAGTATCTGATTCTGGGGGATCCGGTACTGCTGGCCCGCTTCGATGCCACCCTGAGCCATGCCCGGGGCGTGGCCGAGAGGATCGATACCCTGCCCGGGAGACCCCTGGGCGGCCTGGCCGCAGAATGGGCGCTCGCGGCCGGACACATCGGGGATGTCCTGCGCAACGGCGCCACCCGCGAGGAACTGGGTCCCCTGCTCACCGCCCTGGACGATCTGGGGGCCCGCCTGGGACCGGCAGGCCGGCGCTGGATCGAAGCGCGCAATGGCGAAGTGCTGGCGGAACTGCAGGAAAACCGGCTGCAACTCACGGGTCAGGTGATCGCAGCCGTCGCCGGCGCCGTGATCGTCGCCCTCGGCATGGGCTGGTGGCTGGTGCGGCCCATCCAGCAGCTCGAACGCAACATCCACCGCCTGGGAGAGAGCCGCCTCGACCAGCCGGTGCAGGTGCGCGGGCCGGCGGACCTGCGCCGCGTCGGCCGCCGTCTGGAATGGCTGCGCCAGCGCCTGGCGGAACTGGAGGCCGACCGGGAGCGCAGCCTGCGCCATGTGTCCCACGAACTGAAGACACCGCTCACGGCCCTGCGTGAGGGCATCACCCTGCTGCAGGAGCAGGTGGTGGGGCCCCTTGACCCCGCCCAGCAGGAAGTGGCCGACATCCTGCGCCATAACGTGGTTGTCCTGCAGGAGCAGATCGAGAGTCTGCTGCGTCTTAACGCGGCCTCCTTCGACGCCCGCCGCCTGAGCTATCGCCCCCAGATCGTGCGGCGCATCCTGGCCCAGGTGGTCAAGGCTCGGGAATTGCAATTGCAGGCGCGGCGCATCAGCGTGCGGCGTGCGGCGCCCGCCGTGACCCTGCCTCTGGACGGGGAAAAACTCCAGGTGGTGGTAGATAACCTCTTGTCCAACGCCATCGACTTCAGCCCTGACGGGGGGACCATTCGCCTTGAAGCCCAGGTGGATGAGCGGCGCCTGCTGCTCGATTGCATCGACGAGGGGCCCGGCGTCGCTCCGGAGGACGCTGAGAAGATCTTCGACCCCTTTGTGCGCGGCGTGCGTGAAGCGCCGGCGCCGCGCCGGGGCAGCGGGGTCGGATTGTCCATCGTGCGCGAACTGCTCGCCGCCATGGGCGGCCGGGTCGCGCTGGTCAGCGAAGGTTCCGGGGCCCGGGGGGCCCATTTCCGAGTCGAGATTCCCTATGAACATTGAAGTTTTCCGCGGGCCCCTGGTCTGGGCGGTCCTCCTGGCCCTGGGGGGTTGCGCCGCATTGTCCGGGCCGCCCGCCGCCGAGGTGCCGGTGGCGGCAGGTACTGGGGCGCCGGAGGAGGGGGGGGTCGATTCCCTGCTGAGCTATTACCAACTGGTCAATCGCATGAGCCCTCAGGAACTGGCGCGGGAGCGCAGCGCCCTCACGACCCAGGCGGCCACACCGGCGCATCAGCTCCGCCTGGCCATGGTGCTGGGGATGGGGCGTTCCCCGGCCGACCTCAACCGGGCGGCGAGTCTGCTGGACGGCATCCTCCGCTCCCAGGTCGGGGCCGCGCCCCGTCTGCACGCCCTGGCCCGACTGCTTGCCGATCACTACGGCGAGCGGATCAGGCTGGAGCAGCAGGCGGAGCGCGCCACCCAGCAGGCCGAGAAAGCCGCCCAGCAGGCCCGCGACAGCCAGCGGCGGGCGGCCGAATTGCAGGAGAAAATCGACGCCCTGGCCGATATCGAACACTCGCTTCCCCTGCGCTCCCGCGGTGCCCGGCCTGCGGCGGGGGGAGGACGATGAAGCCCGCCGCGCAAGGCGCCGGCCATATCCTGGTGGTCGACGACGACGAAGACCTTTTGCGTCTGCTCTCCCTGCGGCTGGGCGCCCGGGGTTACCGGGTATCGACGGCCAAGTCGGCCGAAGAAGGCCTGTCCCGCATCGCCGTGGAGCCGCCCGGGCTGGTGGTGAGCGATGTCCGTCTGCCGGGGCGTGACGGTCTGGCCCTGTTCGAGGAATTGCGGGTCAGCCATCCCACGCTTCCCGTCATTCTGCTCACCGCCCACGGAACGATTCCCGATGCGGTGGAAGCCACCTCCCGCGGGGTTTTCGGCTATCTCACCAAACCTTTCGACAGCCAGGTTCTCCTGGAAAAAATCGATCAGGCCCTGCGTCTGGCGACCGCAGGGGGGCCTGGGCCCGAGGGCGACGCCTGGCGGGCGGGGATCGTCTACCGCAGCAGCCGCATGGCGGAGGTCATGCAGGAAGCCCGGGCCGTGGCAGCTTCCGAGGCCAGCGTTCTCATCCGGGGGGACAGCGGTACCGGCAAGGAGGTATTGGCCCGGGCCATTCACCGGGCGAGTCCCCGGGCCGGCGCTCCCTTCGTGGCCATCAACTGTGGCGCCATTCCCGAGCAGTTGCTGGAATCCGAACTCTTCGGCCACGTCCGCGGGGCCTTCACCGGCGCGGGAACGTCCCGGGTCGGCCTGTTTCAGGCCGCTGACGGGGGAACCCTCTTCCTGGACGAAATCGGCGACATGCCCCTCGCGCTCCAGGTGAAGCTCCTGCGCGTGCTGCAGGAGCGGGCTGTCCGCCCGGTGGGCTCCAACCAGGCCGAACCGGTCAATGTGCGCGTCCTATCGGCCACCCATCGCGACCTGGAGGCGGCCCTGGCTGACGGCAGTTTCCGCGAGGATCTCTACTACCGCCTGGACGTGGTGACCCTGACCCTGCCGCGCCTCGACGAACGTCGGGAGGACATTCCGCTTCTCGCCGCCCATTTCGTGCGCCAGATCGCGGCCAAGTACGGCAAATCCCTGGTGGGTATCGCCCCCGAAGGGCTGTCCATGCTCGCGGCGGCGCCCTGGCCTGGCAATGTGCGCCAACTCTACAACGTGGTGGAACAGTGTTGCGCCCTGGCAGCCACGCCGCTGATCCCTTCCGCCCTCGTGCAACGCGCCCTGCGGCTGCCGGCCGTGGAGCCCCTGTCCTACGCCGATGCCAAGCTCCGTTTCGAGCGCGACTACCTCGTGCAACTCCTCAAGCTGACCGACGGCAACGTGGCCGACGCGGCGCGCATCGCCGACCGCAACCGGACCGAGTTCTATCGCCTGCTGCAAAGGCACGACCTGGCGCCGGCCATGTTCCGGGCCGAGGGGTCGGAGGGCCCAGGAGGTCCTTAATCCCGCTCCAGGGTGATGAGCAGGGCCCCCTCGTCGACGCGGTCGCCGGCCTCGACATGGACGGCGACGACGGTCCCGGCCCAGGGCGAGGGGATGTCGAGGGATACCTTGCCGGTTTCCAGGGTCAGGATGTTGTCGTCCCGTTCGACATGTTCGCCGGGTTGCACCAGGACTTCCAGGATGAAGACGTTTCCGTTGGCACAGTTGCCGCAGGATTCCCAGCACTCGGGATACTTGGGCATGCGGACATTGGCGGTGGTCATGACGGCAGGCTGTTTGGGCGCCCAAGCTTGCAATTCGGGCGCTGTACCGTATAATGCGCGGCTCACGAAACGCGCCCGTAGCTCATCTGGATAGAGTACTTGGCTACGAACCAAGGGGTAGGGAGTTCGAATCTCTCCGGGCGCG
>Ga0268298_10002176_pt1 | contig 21808 bp, 18 predicted proteins | sample WWTPWeurt_MetaG_FD_194462 | JGI IMG/M metagenome (GOLD analysis project Ga0268298, IMG submission 194462) | Activated sludge microbial communities from WWTP in Nijmegen, Gelderland, Netherland - WWTP Weurt | ecosystem: Engineered > WWTP > Aerobic digester > Activated sludge | place... | reverse complement strand
TCACCAGGGCGATGCGGTCGTCCAAGGAACCACGCTTCTTTCCCTCGAACGCCCGGGCGCAACCCTCAGCGAACTCCAGCAGGGACGAAGAGAAGGTGTTGTCCAGCTCCCAGAACCCCGTGACTTCACCGGTCTGGTTGTCTCGCACGATCACCTTGAACCGGGTCTGGTCGGCCATGGCGGCGATGCGCTGGCGAATGTCCGTATCCGTGGGTTCGAGGAAGTGCTCGTAGTTGACCAGGGAGCTTCCCTGGTGGAGCAAGTGCCACATCAGCAAGCCCACCGGGCCCGCGTCTGTATGCAAGGCCATGGGGGTTACGTGGACGGTCAGCTCCTCCAGGGCACCGTATCGGGCTGCCCACTCGGGCTCCTCGAAGACTTCGAGGAACATCTCTTCACCATGGCCGACCTTGAAGTCCAGCCAAGCGAAGCCTGCCCCATATCGCCCCACTTCTTGGGGACGCAGCGGAGGGAGGACGAGATGGACTGGACCCCCTGTCCAGCGGTTGTCATGCTTCACGAGGCCCTCCGTCTTCTACTTCGCCACCACCGGCCTGTGGGGTATCAGCCTCATCGGTGAAGCCAGCGGGCCGGGTATGACCGCCACAGGAGTGGCCACCGTAGAACTGGAAGAGCCAAAGGCTGTGTTCTGGGTTCGGGGGTGAGGTGAAGTAGGCATAGACCACTTCGTCATTGCGAAATCGTCGAACACCAACCCCTTCTTGTCCCGGGACGAGGAAGGGGGCAAGCATGTCAAGGGTGATGCACGTATACCAGTGAGTATCTACTTGGGCATCGGGGGATAGGATGTGCCCCGTGTGGTGCCAGTAGAGGCCCCGGATCATGCGCTCGACGACCGCGTCGTGAGCCTCGCTATCCCAGAGCACGGCTGGAGCCCGCCCCAATGGATCCCCCTCGGGCCCAAGGATCTCTATCTCTTGGACCCCGTCACGCAGGGCCTGAAGACGACGTTCATTCCCTTCGAGATTGACCCTACCCCTCTCCTGGAAGAACTTGGAGCCGCGCTCATCATGTCCGGCCACGTGCATAGCAAGGAACGCCTGGAACTCATCGTCGTAGCCCGATCCCCCACCGTTACAGGCTTCGCAGGCTGGGACCGTGATCAGGTTGTCTGGGTAGGGTTTAAGGAATAAGGCCTTCGGCGGCAGGTGGTCCCGGGTCGTGGCCGGGTTCTGTCCACAGATCACGCACACCTTCGATGTGTGACGAGTCGGGCTCCCTGTCACAGCAGCCTCCGTTGCCCATCTCGGCGGAACTCATCGGTATCGAAGAGGGCGCCTGGCTGGGGGTCGGCGCGGTAGGGGTCCTTGCCGTGCTCGGCGGAGGCGGCCATGTCCAGGGAGCCTTCGAGGTTGCCGTATTCGGCTTGGACGGCATGCTCCTTGCCCAGGAAGAGGTCCCACTCGTGGTCGGATTCGGCCATGGCCTCGGCCTCGGCCCAGGCGGTGTCCCAGCCGTCGGCAGGGGACCAGATGGCGATGAGGGGGCGGTGGTGTTTGAGTGCAGCCTCGGGGATCTCGGCGCCGTCCTGGAGGAAGCGGTCGAGGCCCTTTGCGAGGAGCTGGCGGTAGGCGTCCAGGGTGAGCTGGGTTTGGCGGTGTGCGGCTGGCAAGTTCGCGTCTGTCCTAGCAAAGCCCACGGCGCCGCAGTCAGTGTCCAGCAAGATGTGGGCGAACTCGTCTTCGGTGAGGCCGTAGGCATGAGCCACCAACGAATCGAGTTCGATTCGCATTCGGATGCGCTCTCCAGCCTCCTGGATGGGTGCATTGGTGACACCCATCAGTTTTGAGACTTTTGAGGCCAAGGCCACGGTGTGCTCAGGCGACATGGACGGGACTGGTAGCGTTTCGATGTAGAACCGACTCACATGAAGCGTGACCTTTTTTCGGACCAACCAGTCAAGAAGATAGCTGTTTGCGAACGCCACCAGGGCTTCGTCGGCAGCAAATTCGCTCAATCTAAAATCCGCTGTGTTGTGCCCATGTGGAAGCGCTGGCATCACCGATGCAATCCATGTCCGCTGATTCGTAGACGCTGAAATATCTCGGAACATTGGACGGACTTTCACCCACGGCATGAAGTCCAGCAACGTTTGGTCGAAAGGCTCGTCGCTCCTTTCGGCCTTGTCCTTGGCCCTCTGCCACTGGTCCTTGGCCACTTGGTGCAGCGTGGTGTGGGGGATGAACTTCTGGCCGTCGAGGAACTTCTTCAGGCCGTTCTCGGTGTCGTTACCCAGGTAGTAGGGGTTGAACTGCCAGAAGTGTTTGCCCTCGACGAGTGGCACCCACCCGGCCTTCCAGAGCCGGAAGCGCACGCGGATGTCGCGGGTGTCTTCGAGGGGAGCCAACAGCCCGGCGGCTTCCAGCTTCTTCCGGGTGCCGTCCTTCCACAGCGCGGAGTCGCTGGTCATGTTGAACTCCTGGCTGTAGTGCAAGTCCAGGTCGCCCAGGAGGGGGTGCTTCCCGTAGAGCTTCTCCGCCACCGCCAGATCCTTGGCGGTGCGGAGTTCCATGAAGGACAGTGTGTTCGGGGCAAACCGCTTCACATCCGCCCCCTTCATGGGGATGGTGAAGGCGGCGGGATCCTTCAGTTCCTCGGTGTCCAGGCGCATGAAGGCGGTTTGGAGCGGGGCATCAGGGGTGGGCAGCAGCTTGGTGACCACCATGACGACGAACTTGAAGCGAGAGTCGATTTGGAAGACCTTCCGCCGGTTCTCGAGGCCGAACATCAGCTCCCATCCGTCTTCCAGGAGGAAGGTCTTCCGGAGGTCCACCGCGCCAGAATCGGTATAGAGACCGGAGGGCACCACGAAACCCAAGCGTCCGCCCTTGCGCAGGACCGCCCGGGCTTGTTCCAGGAAGAGCTTGTAGGTGTAGACCTTCCCATTGGCCTGTCGGCAGAAGGGGTGGCCGGGGTCGCTAAAGGTGGGGTGACCGGCCCGTCGGCGCTCCCATCGGGCCAACAGAGCGTCCTTCCCCTTGCCGAGGCTTGTATCGAAGGGATTCCCGGCGGCCTTGATGAAGCCCGTGAAGGAGCGGACTTCCTGGAGCAGGGCGCTCCATCCCCGGGCGATGGCCGGATCCTGGGTGAAGAGATCCCGTTGGACGCCCAGGGCCTCCTGCTTGCCTCGGGTGCGGTAGATGGGGTCGAACCGCGTGAAGAACTCCTGGCTTTCGGGCTGGACCGTATCCCAGGGCGGGTTGCCCAGCACCACATCAAACCCGGATTCGGGGCCCGTGAAGACCTCCGGGAAGGCGAGTTCCCAATGGAGGAACCTATGGCGTGCTGCCAATCGCTGAACCATGGGGGCAAAGGCCGAGTCCCGCCAGGAATCGGGCATGGGCAGGGTCTCGGGCTTGAGAGGCAGGCTCAGGTCGTCCACGCCGGGCCAGAAGAACAGGGCACACCAGCGGTCGAGGGCCTGGCGCAGGGCCAGCATGGCCGGGTTGGCCTCCAGGGCTTTCCATGCATCACGCTGGCGGTCGACATCGTGGATGGGGAGGTCGTGAAGTTCGCCCAGGGCTTGGCGGGCTGCGGGCAACACATCCTGCGGTGCTTTGTGGTCCGGTGCCATCACCCAGGAAGCCCCGCTGAAGAGCTGACCCTCCAGGATCTTCTTGGCGGCCTTGGAGGCTTCCTTCAGCACCTTGGTCTCGACGCCCGCCTTGCCATCGCCGCCTTCCCGATCCCAGGCCAGGATGGGGTAGTCGTCCACCCGGTCCAGCCAGCAGCCCACAAGGCCGTTGCCGCAGCGGAACTTGTGGTCGAGGAAGCCGAAGGGAAGATCTGGGTCCAGAGTCTCCACCCACACGGCGAGCTTGGCCAACTCCACGGCAAGGGGGTTGATGTCCACGCCGTAGAGGCAGCGTTCCACCACGAAGCGCTTGAGCCGCCGCTTCAGCTTGGGTTCGGCGTCGGGGTCATCGGGGTGAACGGGGGGCAGGCTCTCTCCGGGACTGCCCACGGCTTTGAGACCGAAGGGAAGCGTCAGGATCACCCGATCGGGCTTGTCCTCCCGGAAGCGGTGGTGAATGAGGCTGTCGTAGAGGGCATGGGTGAGGTAGCGCAGGGCGCCCACCAGGAAGCTGGCGCTGCCCATGGCTGGGTCCAGCACTCGCAGGGAGAGGATGGCCTCGGGCTTCTTCGGTGTGCCATCAGCCTCGAAGCACAGGGGCTTGAGGGTCTCGCGGATCAGGGGCTCGGTGAGGGCGGGCCGGGTGTAGAAGGTGCCGGAGCCCTTGCGGGTGCCGGACCAGCGGATCAGATAGCGTTCCCCTGGTGGGATGACACGGGCCACCAGGTTCCGGGCGGCCCTCGACAGACGATCGGCCCACTCCTGGGTGTCCATGTCGTCGGGCTTCTGGGCCTTGGTCTGGCCACGTCGCAAGTTTCCCAACCCGAAGCGGTTGGGCATGATCCGGGCGGCCTCTGCGGCCCATTCCCATGCCTGGGACATCAGCTCGACCGGGACTTCCTCGGGGACATCTTCAGGGGCGGGTTCGTCCTCCGTGGACGTTTCGGAAGCATCCGTCTCCGGCTCCTCGGCGACATCGTCCTCCACCTCGGACTCGTCCTCATCGTCGTCGCCCTCATCCTCAGAGCTGGCCTTGGTGGCCTTCTCCTTGGACAGCGTCTCCAGCAGCTCCTTGGTTTCCTTCTCGTTCTTGGCCTGGAGCAGGGTCAAGGGCAGTAAGGGCTGCTGGCCCAAGTTGAGGAGCAGCATGGGCTCGGTGGCCGTCCGCAGGTCGTAGTCCAGCAGGCCCTCGTAGAGCAGGCCGATGTATTCCGTGCTTAGGGTGCTGAAGTCCACGGGGGTGGCCACGGCCTTTCCGTTCACCCGGACCGTGGTCCGCTTCAGCCGATCCAGGACGTGCAACACGTCCTTGTCCGAGACCGGCACGCCGTCCACGGACTCCCATAGAGCCATGGCTCGGGAGTTGGGGTCGAAGTCGGAGGCATCGCCGGGCTGGAAGAGGTCCCCCCCGTAGGCACGAAGGTTTAGGTCGGGGTGGGCGCAGCCATCATGCACGAGACGGAACAGCCCCAGGAGCTGAACCCAGGCGGACATCTGGTTATCGAAGCCTACTTCGCCCTTGGCCCGCTTCAGGCGCTGCCAGAGCACCTCCAGCCCGTAGCTGTCCCGGTAGGCGGCGAGGGTGACGGGCAGCAGGCCCCTGCTCTCGGCGAAGGCGATGACCACCAACCGCATGACCAGCCGGACGGCGGCGGTGTAGATGGCGTGGTTCTGCTTCAGGGGGTCGGGCTCGACCTCCACCAAGGGTTCCAGTCGGGCGGCGTCCTCCATGGACCACCGGTCGAGGGCGTGAACCAGGGCCTCCACGGCCTCCCGGATCTGCTCGCCGAGGGATGTGGAGAGGTCGCCCTGCATCTGGCTGCTCTCCAGTAGCCACAGGCCGAGCTGGTTGGGCCGATCCTTCTCGGGCGTGGCCGCCCAGCCCTGGTTCCTGCCGAACAGGGTGAAGAGCCCCCGCCAGGGCAGCTTGGCCTCGCCCTCGCCCCAGCCCGCCAGGAGGTCCCACTGAGTGAAGGCATTTTGGTGGGTGCCTGCCACGACCCAGCGGAGCGACCGACCGTCCGTGATGATCCCCATGGGGAGCTGCTTGGCGCGGAGGAAGCGGTCTAAGTCCAGGGCCCGGCGCTTGCCATCCTTCTGGTTTAGCGGCGCCGCCGTGATGAAGATCGGGAGAGCGTGTTCTTCACTGGGTGGGTTCAGGCGCAGGAGGCGCTCGGGCTTGAGGGCCCGGCCATCGGGGCCGACGACCTTCCAGCCGTCGCCGACGGCGCTGTGTTTGAGGTAGTCCTGGGGGCTGTGACCCAGGAAGCCTTCGAGCACCGCATCCAGCCAGCGGTGGAGGGGGTCGAGGTTCTTCTCGCGCTTGCTGGCGCCCAGCTCAGTCCAGGCCCGAAAGTCGGGCATGGCTTCGGCCAGGGCGATCCAGGACTTAGCCAGGGGGTCCGCCAGGGCCAGCTTGGGGGCGTGCCCGGCGTGGAGGGTCTGCCCGAAATGGTTCAGCTCTGACCACCAGGACGTGTAGGCGAAGGTGCTCGGGTTCACCATGTCAGCCTCCCACCCGGACTTCAAAGGCGAGGGGAAGGACGGACAGGCCACCCGGCGGTATGGCGTAGCGCTTGGGCAGGATCTTGTTCAACCAGCGGTCCTGGGCCTGCTTCAACTGTTCCTGGAGCGCCACGAGTTCAGCCTTGCGCTGTTCGAGGAAGGCCACCCGCTGTTCGCGGGCAACGAGGTCGTTCTCCAGGTTCAGGAGCTGCTCCTGACGTTCCATCTCCAGTTCCTCGAAAAGGCTCTGGCTCTGCTGGCGGGCGGCGATGAGGTCCTTCTGATCGGCGAGGATCTTCTCCTCCAAGCGCTTGATGCCCTTCTCGCTGAGGTTGTCGCCGATCTCCTTCAACCGGGCCTCGAACTGGGTCTTGCCCTCCTTGCCCAACTCGGAGTGCCAGACCTTCGCACGTCCGGTCAGCAAGGTGAGGTGCTCGGCCTCTACCTGCTTGATGGTCTGGGCCAAGGTGGGCTCCAGCCGGGTCCATACCTGATTCAGGCGGTTGTGCAGCGTGGCGGCGCGGTCCTTGTCCAGGGGCTGAAGGACACGGGTGGCGTAGGGTTCCCACTCCCTGGGCTCCATGGGGACGAGGTGATCGCCCGCCCACTGGAACGGGATGGACACGATCTCGTGGTGCAAGTTCTCCCGCAGTTCGTTCTGGGCCCGCAGCTCTGCATGGAGGATTAGGACGCCTTCGACACCCGGGGGAAGCTCGGAAGCTCCAAGGGTCCAACGATGGGCATCGTCATCATGAACTCGCCGGAGGATCTCGTGGACCGCCCGCCGAAGGATGGGGTGTCCCAGGCGAAGCAACAGGGAGTCGGGCTCGTTGCGGTAGGTCCGGACCCCGTTGATGCGCTTCTCGAAGGTGGCGGGATCGAAGACCAGGTAGGGACGCTCCCCCTTGTCGTTCAGGAGGCTGGTCTTGACCATGTCCTCCCAGGCCTTCGGCTCCTGGAAGGTAAAGTGACCGGGACGATGCGGGACCGCAGCCACAGTGCCCCGGGTCCTCACGGTCGCCCGCTCCAGCACCCGGCGGACGCGGTCGGGGCTCCAGCCCATCTGCCGCTCCATGACCTTGAGCTGGCGGCGGGTGCGCTCCAGGACATCCCGGGAGCCGTGGTCCGCACCCTGCATGTCCGCACGCGAAGACGAAGTAGCTACACGGCCTTCGACGGCATCCAGGAGGCCCTTGGCGGTCTTCTTCTCGCCCAGGAAGTGCTGGGTCACGGCGGCGTCGAGCACCTGTCCAGCCGAACCGAGTTCCTCGCGGATGTTGTGCACCTTGCGGGCCAGCAGGTCGAGGAAGGCGAGATCCTCATCCTGGTCGCTGACGAAGTGGTGGGCGACCACGTCCCGGAACTGGCCATGGCGGTCCACACGCCCATTGCGCTGCTCCAGCTTCGTGGGGCTCCACGGGAGTTCCTGGTGGATGACGTAGCGGCAGGACTCCTGGAAGTTCAGGCCCTCGCTGGCGGCGTCCGTGGCCACCATCAAGCGCAGGTCGGCCATGGGGTTGTTGAAGAGCTTCTTGATCCGGTCGCGATCCTTGGCATCGCTGGCGCCGTGCAGCTCCTCTACCCTGGGGGTCTTGAAGCCTTCGGCATCGAGCCGGGCCCGGAGGTAGTCCAGGGTGTCTCGGTATTCGGTGAAGAGGATCAGGCGCTCGTCGGTCCACTCCCCCGCAGGGTTCAGTAGGTTCTTGGTGATCCAGGCCTTCAGGGCCACCCAGCGGGCATCCTCCGGCCACTTCGAGGGCCAGGTCATCGGCACGGTGGAGCCATCCTCGCCCAGAGCGCGGGCGGTCTTGGCCCGGGTCCAACCCAGGGCCTCCAGGGCGGCGGACACCTCGGCGGCGGGGATCAGCAGGTCCTTGGCCACGGTCGAGAGCCAACGGGCGCCCTTCACCAGGGCCTCCTGCTCCCAGAGGCTCCGAGCGGCTTCGTTGTCCACCTCACGCTCGGCCTGACGCTGGGCAGCACGGGCCTCTTGGAGAGCGGCTTCCTCACGTAGGGCTTGGGCTTTGGCGTGACCCTCCAACCCTTCCATGTGGGACCACCACGTCCGGGCGAAGGAGTAGGAGCTGGAGAGGGCCCGCTTCGTGAGCAGGGTGAAGATGAACCGGCCCACATGCTGCTCACGACGCCCAAGGCGCCCCAGGATCGTCAAGCCCTGCTCGCGGTAGGCGCGGAGGGCAGTCCACAGACGTGCTTCGCCGGGGCCGTAAGCCGGGAGGGTGATGGCCTCGATGTGGCGGTCCTTGAACCGGGGTTCGAGGCTCTGGGCGTTGATCTCCTTCTTCAACCTGCGGACCATCACGAGCTGGAGCTGCTGCTGCGCGGCGACCGGGAAGGTATCGTCCTGGTGGAACCGGACGGGGTCGAGAAGTTCGAGCAGGCCGGTGAAGGCCCGGGTCTGCCCGTTGTGGGGGGTGGCCGTCAGGAACAGCCGGTGCTCGAAGCAGGGTAGGAGAGCCCGCAGGAGCTGGGTGCGCTGGGAGTCGTCGCCGAGGGCGTTGGGGGCGAGGTTGTGGGCCTCGTCCACGATCAGCAGGTCGAAGCCGGGGAAGAGGCTCTGACCCTCCTGGCTGAAACGTCTGGACGCCTCCAGGAACTGGTCCTTGATGCCTTCCTGCTTGAGGAAGTCCATAGACGTGATGAGCCGGGGGTGGACCATCCAGGGGTTGGTGTCGAAGCCTTCTTCCTTGCGGAGCCGGTCTACGGCCCGGCTGTCGAGCACCTCGAAATCCAGGTGGAACTTGTCGTGAAGTTCCTCCTGCCACTGCTGCTGGAGGCCCGCCGGGCAAAGCACGAGCACGCGGCGGATGCGACGCCGGTTGAACAGCTCGGAGAGGGTGAGACCGGCCTCGATGGTCTTGCCCAAGCCGACATCATCCGCCAGTAGGAGCGTCACCCGGGGCATGGCCAGGGCCTTAAGCACGGGAACGAGCTGGTAGTCCTCGGGCTCCACCGCCGAGTGCCAGACGCCGGTGAGCGGGGAGTGCTGGGCTCGCTCCAGGGGATCCGAACTCCAGTCCGGCAGGCGATCCAGGGCCGTCCACCGGCAGGCGTCCACCATGGCCTCCAGGTCTGCCGGGTCGTCAGCCTTGCCTTCGATGGGGTTGGGGAGCGTCAACGACGAGATAACCTTGGCGCCGGTGAGTTCCTCCAGGTGCCAGACAACCTTGTCGGACTCAGGGTGGGCCCAGGGGTCCATGTAGCTCACCTCGACCAGGGAGGTCACACCATCCTTGTCCCCGTGGTGGGGAACCACGTTCACAACCCGCCCGAAACGGCGGCGGAGCTTCACAAACTGACCGGGCAGAGGTTGAGTCATAAGTGGGTCCAGTGCAGTAGATTCTGGCACATGGGCAACATTTACATGACCTGTTGGACATTATTTGACCGATTGGTGTGCGTTCCAAAGGGGGGGTGACCTACTGGGGAGGGAGGTGTGTCTGCTTTCCGATAGAAGCCGGTTAAAACCATTCTCGGGGACACCGAAGTCCCATGGTGATCCTCCAACGGGTCTGGCCTGGGTTAGGGATCGACGGGACCAGCCGCGCCATGGCACCCGTTTACGCCTTGGGGCGCTTCCCTGTGGTGGCCCTGCCCACCTTCGATTTCGTGTCGGGTTTGGACACGATCCACACGGGGGCTTCGCTGTCGATGGCGTCGGACAACCACGCCACCGCCTGCTCCTTGGTGAGGGGGACTCTCTCCCCAGAGTCGGCATCGATGCCCCAGACCTCTCCGGGCGCCGCCGCTGGCAGTGCGATGGGCTTGCGAGTCCCGTCTTCAACGGCCACGTAGCCCTCCTCTGCCCCATGGAGCTGGGCTCCCCTGCCCTCCAGGGCCGGTGGCGCATCCGGGATTGTGAACCCCTTCCCGGTCTTGAGGGCGGCGGCGGTCACGCCCAGGACGTTCGTGAGCATGGCCATCCCGGGCCCCGATGGGTCGGTCAGCCCCCGCTCCCACGAGGAAACGCTCTGCTGGGGAACACCGACAGCCTCTGCCAGGGTCACCTGACTGAACCCGAGGGCACGGCGAACTACCTGGAGCCTCTCGCCCAGGGTCTCGGGCTTCATGACGGCGCGGCGAGGCTTGTAAGGCCCCCTGTTGGTCACAACTGCCTCGACGATGAAATACAACGATGGTGTAATCCATGTTGACCATTCTGACACCCCACATCTCCAGGGGGGCCAGCTAGGTAGCAGGGCATGACCAGCATGATACCCAACTGGTCCGAAATCCTTGACGAACCTCCCCCATCCACCCACTTTCCTGGGAGTTCACATGCCGTTCTTCCCCCGAGCCCGGTTCTTCCTCCTGGCCCCGGCCCTGATCGCCTGCATGGCCCATGCCCAGGCACCCGAATGGATCGCCGCAAAGCAAAACGAACCGGGACGGACGACCTACATCAAGGCTGGTTCGGTGCAGCGGTCCAAGCGCGGCGTTACGGTCTGGTTGAAATATCAGTTCGAGGAGCCGCTCGTCGTAAAGGAGTTCAACGCTACAGTCCCGATGATGATGGAAAAGGCCGAATACTCTGCCGACCGGAAGTGGTCGCTGAGGATCCTGATGTATGACGCCTCTGGAAAGCAGGTCGTGGACCACAGCAACCCCCCCGGGAACGCGGGCGCCGAGTTGATTCCCGAAACCACCGAGGCCGCCCAGGCCCAGCAGGTTTGGGCCCTGGCCCCCAAGGGGAAGAAGAGCACGGCAGCTAAGGCAGGCCACTGACGCCCACCCCTGTGAGAAGGGCCATGGGCACGGATCGCCGCGCCAGGGCCCGCGATTTGTTAACCGGGACTTTCCTGTGGAGTTGGATGAGATGAGGTTTGGATGAAAATACCCACCCCATCGTCCCGCCGTTGGACTTGGCTGGGCGGTGACCTCTCCCTGCTCTTATTCCTCTTCGACCCCCTCCTCCCCGTGGTCATCCAGAGGTCGGCCTGTTGTTCGCCCTATGTCTTCCATATTTCGATTTAAAGGAGATTTCCCGTGACTCGATTCAAGCCTTTCCTGATCGTCAACGTCCTCATCTTTATGGCCGTCGTCGGCTGCGATAGGAAGGTGCCCGTGCCCACGGCACCAAACTCAACCGACCTTCAATCGCTGGCCAGCGCCACTCCTGTAAAGCCCCAGGGGCCCATCCTGATTTCCAAGGATCCTGACTTTTGGGAGTTCCGAGAGTTAAAGCTACCAAGGACCTACGGGGAACCCTTCCTCACGGCTCACAGCCTCACGTGGATCGCGAAGACGAAGGACATCGATTCACAGGTCGCAGCCATCAGCGATCCGAATCTGAGGGAGGCTAAACGATCTAAGCTCTGGGGCATGGTTGATAGGGTGGCCTGTGAGAAGGAAGCCGAGGCAGCCTACAAAGTGGCAGATCAGGCTTACCAGTCCGCCCGGACCGCCTATTTCGCGAAGCACACCCAGGATTGGTATGAACTTGCGCATTATTCGACCTACCGCCCACAGGAGGAACGGGTCGTTTTTGAAGGGGCAAAGGCAAATCTGTTGGATCAACGGGAGTTTCAGGTCCCTTTGTCCATCCAGGACATGGACCGGCTTTATTCGCTGTTCAAATCCTCGGAGAGGGACAACATCGCCGCCGCCGCCAATGCCGAATGGAACAAAGCCACAGCCTTGGGAGGGGATCCTGTCGCCTACTACACGAACAATGGCCTAAGTGTTGCGGAGGCGAGGGAGATGATCGCCAAGGAACAAGGACGGATCTGGAATAGGTATGAGGAGGAAGCGCGTTCCAAGGGCCTACTTCTAGTGGGGCAGGTGGACCCCAAGAGCGGAAGAGTGAACCGTTTGGCGTTCATGTCCTTCAACACCCAGGAGGTCCTGATGGAGCTACCAGGGGCGATTGTGACCGTGGTCATCCCTGGAGAAATCGGGGCCCATTAGCCCTACTTCTCAAGGGTGCTTGCCCTCACCGCTGACTGAGGGGTGCACAAATCCGGCACGAAAATTTGTGGCAACTCATACCCGACTTCGCCATCAAGGAGTAGTCATGCCCGTCATCAGTTTCAACTGTCCGAACTGCGGCGCGAACCTGGACTTTCAGGGAGAGAAGCAGGTCACCGTGTGCAAGTCGTGCGGCGTCGGGTCCTGCTACGAACGTGAGGGTGACGACTTCACCTTCTACGTGGTCGATGTAGAGGTCACGAACAACAACTTCATCCAGAACGCCACCTTCGTGACCGGGGGCGGCGCTGCCAGCAACATCGACAACCTCTTGACGTTGATGAGGCAGGCCCATCACGCCAACAACTATGAGGACTGCTACGGCTATGCCTCCCGGGTCCTGGAGGAGGACCCGAAGAATGGAATGGCCTGGTTCTACAAGGGGCTGGCGGCAGGCTACACGAGTTCCCTAGCGTCCTTCAGGAGCAAGGAGGTCATGACCTGCTACCGGAACGCCCTGAACAACGCGACAGGGAAGGAGAAGAACTCCATCAGGGGCATGAGCAGTCTCCTCATCGACCTCGCCAGGGGGTTCGTGTCCCAGTCACGAGGTCACACCATTCAACACAGTCATGTTGAGGGCCACCACGAAGACCACATGAAGGACATCCGGCAAGCCTGCACCATGCTCCTCGACATCTATAAGCTGACGGAGAACAAGGCGGCCTTGAAGGCCGTGGTGGACCTGACCGATGTCTATGACGAGTTCAAGAGCACCAGGAACGAGACGTTGAAGCTCCTGGAGGGCATCGACCCCAAGTTCGTGCAGGCGAAGAAGGACGAGAAGAGCTTCGACAACACCATGGGATGCGGGTGCGGGGTGCTCCTACTTCTGGTCGTCGGCGGCGCCCTGTATTTCATTTTGAAATAGGGGTAACCCTAGGCACCACCGCTTCCCCGACCCAAACTTCCATTGGTTTCGTCCGGACGAGGTAGCCAGCAGTTCTACGGCAACCTTGGTGATTAGGGGTGTAACCCAGGGCCACACCTCCCTACTCAGGAAGATGAACCCAGCTCCCCCGTGCCTCTGATGACCATCCGGACCGCAACCCTCACCGGTGTGCAGAAGTCCTTCCGGCCCGTGCTCCGGCTATGGGGCCTTCGCCTGCTCCTGGACCTCGATGGCTATCGCTTTGTCATGGACCAGAACCGTATCACCGACTCATTCAGCCTGGCGATGATCGGCATGGACGATGTCATCGACATGGGCGACGCCAGCCTGAAGGAGCGGCTGGACACCCTGTGGCGCCAGCGAAAGACCATGAGGGTCATGGCCCCCCGGATCCCCCGGACCTCCACGCTGGGGAAGAACATCGCCTGGCTGGCGAAGACTCTGTGCCTGACCGCAGTGGAAAGCGACATAGTGGCCTTCCTCGCCCTGGCCCACCAGAACGTGGGCCTGGAACGCCTGCTGGAGAAGTTCGGGGCCTTGCGAACCAGCGAAGTCCACATGGTTTTGGCCACTGTCCTTGGCCACCCGACCGAGGAGATCGCCACTGCCTTGCACCACGCCGCCCGGCTGATCCGGTCGAACTTGGTATGGGTCCAGGGCGCGGACAAGTGGAGCTGGTCATTGAAGCTCGGCCTCCTGGCCGGGATTGGAGACCTGCTTGCCCTTGAGCACCCGGACCCTTTTGACATGTTCGCGTCGAACTTCCGCCGACCTTCCTCCGGTCCACTCGACCTTGCGGACTTCCCCCATTTGGAGCAGGACCTCAGGGTGCTGGCCCCCTATCTTCGACAGGCCCTGTTGAAGGGGCACTCCGGCGTGAACATCTTGTTCTACGGCCCGCCGGGCACCGGCAAGACTGAGTTAGCGAAAGCCCTTGCCAAAGCCGTGGGGGCGCCCCTCTTCGAGGTCGCCTCCGAGGACCGGGACGGCAACGTGATCAAGGGGGAGGCCCGGTTCGGTGCCTTCCAGCTTGCCCAGGGTGTGCTCGGTGGCGACCCCCCGCCCGTTCTGCTCTTCGACGAGGTCGAAGACGTGTTCCAGGCTGAGGAGGATGGGCTCGGCCTGTCCCGGAGGCGCCGGTCGGGGCGAAAAGCATGGGTGAACCACATGCTTAGCCAGAACGCCATCCCGGCGATCTGGGTGACGAACGTCGTGGCAGCCATCGACCCCGCCTACCTTCGCAGGTTCGACTACGTTCTGGAGGTTGGGGTTCCACCCCGAAGCGTCCGCGCCGACATCCTGGAGCAATACACCAATGGGTTATCGGTCTCTCCGTGCTGGCAGGCCCAGGTGGCCGACCAGGAGCGCCTCACACCCGCCGCGCTCGAACGAGCCGCAAAGGTCACGCGGGTGGCCCTCAACGGTCAGCCCGATCTCCAGGCAGAAGGGGTGATGAGCCAGCTGTTGAACAACGGTCTGGCCCTGCTGGGTGAGGCACGGATGCCATCAGGTCACAACCACGGGGAACCTCCCTATAGGCATGATCTGGTCAACGCCGACCTCGACCTGGGCGCCGTAGCCCTGGGCTTGAAGGGTTCTGGGGCGGGTCGTCTCTGCCTCTACGGCCCGCCCGGGACGGGCAAAACGGCATGGGGGCGACACCTGGCTCAGGTGCTGGACCGTCCCCTACATGTCCATCGGGGCTCGGACCTCCTTAGCCCCTACGTCGGCGAGACAGAGGCCAAGATGGCGCGGATGTTCCGCATGGCAGAGGCCGAGGGCGCCCTCCTACTCCTCGACGAGGCGGACAGCTTCTTCAGGGACCGGACGACGGCGGACGTGAGGGGTTGGGAGGTCACCCAGGTGAACGAGATGCTGACCCAGACCGAGTCCTACAGGGGGATCTTCGTCGCCTCAACGAACCTCATGGATCGCATCGACGCCGCAACCCTACGCCGCTTCGACCTGAAGATCCGCTTCGGCTTCATGACCCCGGACCAAACCGTGGCCATGCTCACGAACTGCCTAGGGCTCCTGGGGCTTCACCGCGACAGCAAGGCAGAGATGGACATCCAGTGCCTCAGCAACCTCACCCCGGGCGACTTCGCCAACGTCATGCGGCAGGCCCGCCTGGACCCCATGACCACCACCAGGGAGTTCGTGGTCAGGCTCTCCAGAGAGTGCTCCCTCAAAGGCGGCCCCCAACGCCGCACCATCGGCTTCAGGGGGGACCATGTCGCTGTGTGACATCATCCGCCCTCGGCGCCCGGGAGCCCCCCTCCCCAACCCACAGGGGCGGTGGGCGGACCTCCTGACATCCATGAGGGCGCAGGAGGACAGCCCGGTCGTCCAGCTCCAGGCTGTGGAAGAGGCCGGTGCTATGCCGGACGAGATCGGAGACTTGGTCCAAGACTTCTTCCTCCCGCTGTTCCCCCGCTTCCGTGGGCTCTCCAGGGGCTTTCGGACTTCAAGACGGGACCTCCGCCCTGATGACTCCGAGATGGGGCTCTGGTGCCTCACGGTCTTCCGCGAACCCTGGCGGATCTTGGAGGCCCTGGGGCATCAACCCATTAACCTACTGCGTTTCCTCCTGGCCACCCATGAACCCTCTGCCTGGATCGAAGACCTTCAGCTTCTCCGTGTGCCTGCCGACATCGGCAGATTCATCAAACCCTGGGGTGTCGAGGTCGGCCCCCAGACGGCCCCTGTGGACCTTACCTGGCTGCCGAGCAAGGTCGTGGGACATCTTCAAATCATCGGTCCGGTATCCCTTTCCGAACCGCTGGAGACGGTGGACTGCCGGGGTGGTTTCACCCTTCATGATGTCGCCGGTGTGCACCGCCTCCACCCTGTGTTCGCCCAGTCCCTGCTGGTAGAGTGCGCCGTGGATCTGGCCGCCGTCATGCTTCACCCGCTGACCCCGACGACCATCCGGGCCTGCCCGGCCTTGGGGCAGATCCACGGCTTCGTGTGTGCGGACCTCGTCGTAGAAGACTGCCCCAACCTCCTGACCCTTGACGTGCTTCTGCCGAGGGACGCCATGCCGATCCCGTCTCTGACGATCAGGGGATGCTCATCCCTGAGGTGGATCGGGCGCATGGCCTCCCAACCCCGGCTGGTCAAGCATCTGGTCATTGAGGACTGCCCTGCCCTGCAAGGGGTCCGCCAGCGCCTCATCGTCAGGGGGCATAAGACCGTGGCCGGATGCCCGATGTTCGTGGGGTGACCGTGCGCTCTCGTCCCCTCAAATCCGGCACGGCCAAGGTATTCGTGGACAACGGCTTCGACCAGCACAGCCTCACCCTCTCCGGGCGAACCCTGACCCGGATCCAGGCTGGCAAGCCGGTGATCCTCCGGGGGCAGGGCTTCCCCGTCGAAGGCGTGCTGGAGTCGGACAGCTGGACTTTCAACCACCTCGTTCCCGGTCGCATCCATGTGTTCACCGACACTGGCCGCGAGGTGTTCGAGGGGAACCTCCGTGACGCCGAGGTGGCTATCATGGGTCCCACCCGGGGGTGACGGTGCCGAGAAGCAGGCCGGGAACCCATTCCACATGGATTGAACTTTGGTGTGTATTGGGAGCACCGGTGGTCCTACTAGGTGGGTGGAGGTGCTTTCCATGGCCCGTAAGACCGCCCCCCACGCCCTAGAACCCGAGATGGACCGCAGCCTGCGGGTGCAGCTCCTGTTGCCAGAGCATGTCGCCGACATGGTTCAGAAAATCTGCCGCGTCACCGGGGAGCGGCCTGCCGACGCCCTAAAACGCCTCATCCACATCGCCGCACCCGAAGAGCTTCACCGCATGACCAGGAGAGCGGCATGAGCGCGGGCTGGCGGCTGGGCCTCAAGAAGGTAGGCGAGTTCTGGCAGTATCGCTTCGCGCACCGTGGGAAGCTCCGGACCGGCAGCACCAAGTGCGCGAACTTCAATGATGCCCGGATCTGGCTGGCGGCTTTCAAGTCCCGCCTTGCCCGTGCGGAAGTGGGCGATTTGGACGCCCCCACGGTCAAACGAGCCTTCGAGAACTGGCTCTCTCTGAAGAAGGGCTTGTCCTCTGAGGCGAACCTCGCCAGAGCCCGCCGGGCGATGGAACTGCATGTCCTCCCGATCATCGGCAAAGTGAAGGCTGACCGCGTCCGGACCAGTGATGTCGCTCGGGTCTTCCAGACCTACCTCGAAGGCAAGGGGCCTCACGGACGCGCCCGCACAGTTGACGGTGGCAACGTGCTGATCTCCTACCTGCGGGCGGTCTTCGCTCAGCTCGTCGATGACGGCTACCTCGTCAAGATCCCCTTCAAGACCAGGAAGCAAAAGGTCCAGGTGAAGCCCCGGACGACGCTGCCCATAGATCTTATCGAGCCCTTCCTGGAACACATCGACCAGCACGCCCACCTCCACATCCGGGTCGCGGTGCGGTTCATGCTCTGGATGGGCCTGCGGGAGACGGAGTCACTCAGCGTTCGTTGGGAATGGATGCGCGGAAAGGCCAACATGGCCCACGGGGCCACCAAGGGTAAGGAAGAAGCCAAGCTCAACATCTCCGAGGACCTCCAGGAGTTACTGGCCAAGTTGCCAAAGGAGTCCGCCTGGGTTCTCCCCGGGAAGGATGACGCCCCCCATAGCCAGCAGTTCACTCGAACGGCCATCAAGCGGGCTGGGATCGCGGTGGGCGTGCCCGGGCTGACTCCCCATCGGCTTCGTGCGACCTACGCGACCCTGCTCAGCCAAACCGGTGCCTCCGTCTACGAGGTTCAGAAGCTGCTGCGCCATAAGCAGTTATCAACAACGCTGCACTACGTCCAGACTGACCAGAAGAGTCTTGCCGAGGCCAACCAGCGACTTTACCGTCTGGCCCACCAGCCCAGGGTCACCCCTGCCAGTGACCACCCAGCGGTGCAGGAGCCCAGGGCCGTGGCCGTGACCAACGTGACGGCGCCCTACGCAAACCAGTCGGCCCAGATCGTCACCTTCGTTCCCATGGCCAGCGGCTACTCCTCGACGATGGGGGCCCAGAGAACGACATGGGTCTCCCAGGCCGAGGATGAGCTGACGGTGCCGGTGGCATGACCTGGGCTGGAACATGAGCGACGCGAACCTGATCACGAGCCCACTGGGTGCCATGGCCTACCTGGAGACCCAGGACTATCGCCCGGGCACCACGGGGCTCCTCGTCCTCGGCCCCTTGGGGCACATTCTCCTGGCCAAGGTGCTCTCCGATGCGGCCCTACCCGACCACCGGGAGTTTTTCCGTGAGGCACTGGCAGCGGGCCCATTCGCCTCCGGAGTAGTTGCGTTCACCATCGCGGCTGAGGTCGGCCAGCGGGTCGAGGATGTCCGCGAGTTTGCCCTTCATCTCCACGAAGCAGGTTCCGTGCTGGGCCTTCCTCTTCTCGACTTCCTGGTGATCACCGCCTGCCCCTTCAAGGTAGCCTCTGCCAGCTTCCGGGCGAGGGAGCCATGGAACTGAACCCTGGCCGAGACGTTGTATGGGTCGAGGGCACGATCCAGTCCGTGGAGATCGCGGGATCGTTGCTCACCATTTTCGTAGTTGACGACGAGGGTGACCGACACGTCGTGGCCGGGGACTGGCGTCCGGTCTCCCTCATCCTGGACGAGGTGATCTCCAGATCGAGAGCCCTGGGCATCAACCCCTCTGATCTGGTCGTCCAGGTAGGCGCCCATTCCTTGCCCATGCGGAAAGTAACAAATAGTGTTTCTATCCGCATAGGACCAAGTCCCCGGCCTCCACATACCAATTGAAATAGTATTCGTTACGTTTTGAGGTTGTTCATGTTGGATGTCTCGATCAACTCCGCCCATCCACCTCCTCGTCTTCGACGGTGGGTGGATGAGCTGCAAGCGGAAGGCCGTTACACCTTCACCAAGGAGGAGGCATCCAAGGCGACCCATCTCGTCGATCCAAACTTGCGGATCTACCTGGGGCGGCTGGTCAGCAAGGGCCGGTTGGCGATGCCCCGGCGCGGCTTCTTTGTGATCGTTCCACTGGAGCATCGTTCACTGGGGGGGCCACCAGCCTCCTGGTTCCTTGACGCACTTATGGCAGCCGAAGGCCGTGAATACTATGTGGCCCTCGTGTCCGCCGCCGCGATCTACGGCGTGTCCACCCCACCCCTCGCGGCGCTCCAGGTCATGGTGGAGTCCCAGCGGAGGCCCGTGCAGGTTGGGCACCACCGGATCGACTTCTTCGTGCGCCCAGCCGCCGAGCTGATGCCTCGCCGGGAGGTGAAGACGCCCACGGGCACCATGATGGTCTCTACCCCGGCCACTACCGCCCTGGATCTTGTGGCTTTCCAGCATCACATCGGTGGGCTGGACCGTGCCGTATCCCTGATCTCCAGGTTTGCAGATCAAATCGACACCTACGACCTGCTGTTGGCCGCCAGAAGGGCCAGCCCACCGACCTTCCAGCGCCTGGGCTTCCTCCTTGAGCAGATGGGCAAGGAGAAGCCGGTGGAGGAGATCGAGATCATCCTCCGGTCCGTGAAACACGACATCGTCAAACTTCATCCCGGAGTTCCTGTCGGGGGTTCGGCCTTCTCGAACCGATGGTTACTCTGGCTTAATGATGAGCGCGGGTAGGGTTCGAGGTCCTCAAAAGGCAAAGATTCCAGTCCTTACAAATAATTTTACCGTTTCAAAATATGATATTGAATCGGTCATCAATAGTCCTAGACTCTATTTATGATCCAACGGGACCTCCTGCCCATCCTTCTACGCTGGGCCGCTGCCTACCCAGTCGTGACCCTGACGGGGCCCAGGCAGTCGGGGAAGACGACCCTATGCAAGGCGGCCTTCCCCGGCAAGCCATACGTGAGCCTGGAGCCGCTAGAGACCCGGGCCTTCGCCCTGGAGGACCCCAGAGGGTTCCTAGCCCAATACCCTGATGGCGCCATCCTCGACGAGGTCCAGCACGCCGCCGGACTGCTCAGTTACATCCAGGACATGGTGGACAACGAACCCGCCCCTGGTCGCTTCATCCTCACAGGCTCTCAACATTTCGGGCTGAGCGAGGCGGTGAGCCAGTCCCTGGCCGGAAGGACGGTCATCCTCCACCTGCTGCCGCCCAGCCTGGGCGAGCTGCGCCGATTCCCGGCGGCCCCGAAGGACTTGTTCTCCACGCTGTTCATGGGCGCCTACCCCCGCATCCATGACCAGGGCATCCCGCCGGAACGGTGGCTGGCCGACTACGTCGCCACCTATGTCCAACGTGACGTTCGGCAGGTGCTCAACGTGGGCGACCTGCTGGGCTTCAACACCTTCCTCCGCCTCTGTGCAGGCAGCACGGGGCAGGAACTCAATCTCTCCCGCCTCGGGGCGGATGCTGGGATCTCCCAGCCCACCGCCAAGGCATGGCTCTCGGTGCTGGAGAGCAGCTTCCTATGCTTCCGCCTGGGCCCGTGGCACACGAACCACCGCAAGCGGCTCGTCAAGGCCCCGAAGCTGCACTTCTACGATTCGGGCCTGGTCTGCTATCTACTCGGCATCCGCACCGCCGAGCAGCTTGAGACCCACCCCCTGAGGGGCTCGATCTTCGAGACCTGGGTGGCCTCCGAGGTCATGAAGATGCACCTGCATCAGGGCCTGGAAGCCTCGGCGTTCCACTACCGGGAGGTCTCTGGCTTGGAAGTGGACCTTGTCATCCATGGCCTCGACCGGACCCGCCTCGTGGAGTTCAAGTCGGGACGCACCGTCGATGGCTCATGGTTGAAGCCGCTCATGGAGGCCAAGGCAGCCCTGGAGGCCGGGGCGCCGGGTCACGAGTTCGAGCCCATCCTGGTTTACGGTGGTGATCAGCGACAGCGCCGGAACGAGGTAGACATCCGTCCCTGGGACAGCCTCGAAGACTTGGGCCCGACTCCGAATCGCCCCCAGGAACGCTGACATCGCCCGGATGACCCATGACCGTTATCTCGATCTCAAGCGCCCGACACTGTGAGTTGGGGCTCTCCCAGTGACTGGTCAGAGGCAGCTTGGGGTTGTTATCTGATTAAAAAGATTTAAAATCCCTAAATGGGGGTTCTCTATGGCCATCGGTCGTCCAAAGTCCTTTGAAGGTCCGACCACCAAGGTCTCCATGATGGTCCCGGAGGAGACGGCTCGGATGATGCGCGTCATGGCTGCTGAGAAGGGCGTGAGCATGGCCCAGCTTGTGGATGATTGGGCGCGTCGGGCCCGAGTTGTAGAAGCTGTTGACCAGGGGCGGGAGGCTTTCGAGGCCGGGGACTTCGTCACCCATGAGGAGGCAGGAGCCCGCCTCAAGAAGCGTGCTCACTGATGCGGGTCCTGTGGGCCGGACCGGCCCTGAGGGAGCTGGAGGAGTCGCTGGACTACATCGCTAGAGAGGCCCCCGAGGCCGCCGACCGCATCGGTCACAAGGTCCATGGTGCTGTGGGGCGGCTTGCCCAGTTCCCTGACCTGGGCCGCATGGTGCCGGAGATCGAGGACCCCTCATTGAGGGAGATCATCGAACCTCCCTTTCGAGTCATATACGAGCGCCAAGACGATGTCATCCGCGTCCTGGCGGTGCTACGGTTTGAGCGCGATCCAGACCTCGGAGAGATCCAGGGGCGATAAAAAAAACCAAGGGATTCATCCCTGGGTGAACAAGGATTGAAACATTGAGGTCGTCACGATCACCACCAACCTGCACCACCATTGAGTTCCAGCGGTTTTCATCCAGGTCCTCATAATCCCTAGGTCGGCAGTTCGAGTCTGCCTCCAGCCACCACTCAACACACCGGAGCCGAGCGGCTCCGGTTTTGTTTTACCCCCACCCAAGCCATCAGACTCGAGCTGCCGGAAGCAGTGGC
>Ga0268298_10002175_pt1 | contig 21811 bp, 23 predicted proteins | sample WWTPWeurt_MetaG_FD_194462 | JGI IMG/M metagenome (GOLD analysis project Ga0268298, IMG submission 194462) | Activated sludge microbial communities from WWTP in Nijmegen, Gelderland, Netherland - WWTP Weurt | ecosystem: Engineered > WWTP > Aerobic digester > Activated sludge | place... | reverse complement strand
TTTACAGAGGCACGGATAAAGCTTGTCTAACAGAAGTTCTGTGATTCGCTGGAAGTATTCTACATTGAGAGGATGAAATTTGGGATTGTCTTTTTGTTTACGGTGTACCTCCTGTTTACAGGAAATGTAGTTTAACTTGTATTGACAGTTCACATTTCCAGCGGGGAATTGCTCTCATTGGCAGAGTAATGCACCGTCGTTCAAAAATCTTCCTGATTCCATTTCTTTTCGCTCTTCAGGGCACTCCGCCATCACAACCAGCGAGATTGACGATCTGTCCATTCCACAGTTTCTCTACGTGACGGCGCCATCTGGACTGTACGTGCGCAAGGAAGCAGATGCGAAGAGCAAACCTGTGGCCCTTCTGAAAAAGGGAGCGTATTTTCATTTTTCTGGCGTCGCAGGTGCCCCCGTAACCATCGATAGTATTTCATCTCGCTGGTTGAAGTATTCCGGTCCGGCAGGAACTGGATATGTATTTGGAGGTTTCGTCTCCAGGGAGCCTCCGCTCCTTGTCTACACCAGAGAGCAGATCAACGAAATTGAAAAAGAAAATCGGGCGTATGTAGAAAGCCTCGCGCGAGAAGAGCTGCGCAGGATGGAAGAAGCGCAGAAAGCAGGGCAATTTTACCAGAACTGCGACGCCTGTGAGCATTTGAAGATTGATTGGAGACGCGTAGAATTGCGCGCAGGCTGCGATCAAAATGCCCGAGAGCGCATCCATCAATTGGTGATCGAACGAATTCCCGGTTATGACAAACGCGGAATCAATGACGAGGCTACGCGTCAGGCTTTCCTGGATGCCGCCGAAAAAGTGGACAACCCTTATTGCGAGCAATTGCTGATGAATTCCTGGCAAAGTCAAGGGCCCGCACAATGCAATGGCCCTTCTTTCTTTGAATGATGGTCGAGTATCCGAATGGAGACGTTCCTTAGAATCGTCCTCGGGATTCTATTCCTTCCTCTCGTAAGCTGCCAGCAAACGCCCGCGGGCATGGCGAAACTTCCATCGGGAACCTATTTCAGAGGCTTGCAGATATCGCGCAAAGCAGACCAGAGGCCGCGCCACAAAGTGAGAATTCGTTCGTTCTATCTGGATGAGACTCTGGTTACCGTTGCTGATTTTCGCAGGTTCGTAGAACGCACAGGCTATCAAACGTCCGCCGAACGCATGGGTTATGCGATGATTTCATTGGAAGGGATGGCAGACTGGAAATGGAAGCAAGCCAGAGGAGCCAGCTGGAAAAATCCATTTGGAGAGCTTCGCAATGTTCCTGTGCACGAAGAGGATCCTGTGACCGCTGTTTCATGGGAAGATGCAAATCGATATTGTGCAATGGTCGGCAAGAGATTGCCGACGGAAGCGGAATGGGAATACGCCGCAAGAGCAGGAAGCGATCTCAGATTTCCCTGGGGCGATTCGCCCATGCGAAAGGGAGCGTTTGGATTGAACTTCTGGCAGACAGAGCATCACGAACACGGCAGTCTAGAAGATGGATATCTGTATGTTTCTCCAGTGCGCGCGTATCCGCCAAATGACTGGGGGATGTACGATCCAGTCGGAAACGTGTGGCAATTGACGGCTGACTATTATAGTCCTTATGCATACGAGGATGCAGCATCGGAGGCGAGTCAGAATCCAGATCGTGCGGTTGCAAATCCAAAAGGTCCCGATCACGGATACGAGAGAGTGGCGCGCGGTGGATCGTGGTGGTGCTCCGAAAATACGTGCAATGGTTTTGGATTGTACTACCGCGGACACACAGCCCCTGTGGCCCCTTTCAACAATCAAGGTTTCCGTTGCGCGAAGGACCTACCGGTCGACTAGTGTGCCTCGAACGTTGCGGCCCGTGCTTGAGAGAGAAGCCCCTTGACAGCATCATCATGAAAAGCGATCACTCATTGTGAAGAAACTTCATCTGGCCGTCGGCATCGCACTTCTACTTGTTTTTGTTTCCACGGGGGCGTTCATGAAATGGGAGCAGCTTCATAACGATGGGCTCGATCCACTCTATAGAATGATGCATCGAAGCAGGCACATTTACATCCTGTTTGCAGGGCTGATTCATTTGATGGCGTATCGGGCTTACGACGACGGCTCAAGTGGCTCAAGATCGATCTTGCTAAGGATTTCCTCGGGGTTTCTGTTTGCATCTGCCGTCCTTTTTCCCATTGCGTTTCTAGTAGAGCCCCAGCTCCACCGAGTCGCGGCTCCAGTGACTTTCTTCGGAGTGTTGCTTACTTTGATCGGTGTTCTTCTCCCTGTCGTTTCAGGATTTATGCGAAAATAGCGCCCCGGGTAAGATCTACATTTCCGTATCCAAACATGTCACACCCCCCGGATACAATCCAGTCATCTGGAGGCCCCCGTGAAGATGCAATCTGTCAGCTGTCCCAAATGTTCCCATAAGTTCGAACTGAGCAAAGCGCTCGAAAGTGAAATGGAGGCAAAGCTTCGCGAAAGCCTGGAGGAAGAGCAGACCAGATGGAAACAGGAGGAAGCCAGCAAGCTCGAAAAGAGACTGCGTGCGGAAGCAAAGGATCGGCTCAGCGTTGAAATGCAAGCATTGCAGGAGTCCGTCGCAGAAAAAGAAAAAGCGCTGAGAGAAGCTCGATCTTCAGAACTGGAAGTGCGACGAAAGATGCGTTCCCTCGAAGAAAAGTCCGCCGCCTTTGAAATTGAAAAGCAGAATATCCTCGATGACGAACGCAAGAAGATCGCCTTGCAGGCGGAACTGGCAGCAGAGGAAAAATACAAACTCAAGATCGTGGAAATGCAAACGGAGCGCACTTCTCTTGCATCTAGAATAGACGAGCTACAGAAAAAAGCGGAGAAGACCAGTCAGGAATTGCAGGGCACCGCTCAGGAGATTGGACTGATGGACCTCTTGCAGAAGCATTTTCCGGGGGACCGCTTTGAACGAGTGGGCAAAGGAAAAAAAGGAGGGGATGTCATTCACTCTGTCGTCGTAAATGGAAAAGTCTGCGCTAGAATCGTTTATGAAAGCAAACGAACTGCAGCCTGGTCGAATACCTGGATTGAGAAACTGCGCACGGACAGAAACAACGAAAAGGCGGATCTTGCTATCATTGTATCTCAGGCACTGCCTGACTCCATTCGATCAGCCGGTTGCATGGAAGGAATCTGGATCTGCGATTTTCAGACTGCTCCCTGGCTCAGTGCCGCTCTGCGAAACGGCCTCATTGAGCTTGCTCGCGTGCGTTCTGCAATGGAAAGTCAATCTGATATGAAAGACATTGTCTGGCGATACCTTACCGGCAACGAGTTCAAAAATAGAATCGAGCGAATGCTTCGGACATTCATGTCTATGAAGCAGCAGATTGAACGGGAGCGCGCACAGGCATTGAAATGGCTTTCAGAACGCGACCAGCAACTCAATTTGATCGCAGAAGACGTGAACGGATTTCGCGGAGAGCTCGAAGCCATGCTTCAAGTCTCGTTGACTGGTGTTCAGTCTCTGCAACTGGCAGCGGGTTAAGTTCTCGCGTCCGCTTATTTCAGAGACTGCGATGAATGCAGGAAGGAGGACAACACCTGACCAAAGAAAAAAAGGTTGCACGCAAGGCGAAAACCGGGCGAAATTGTGAGCCGGTAGCGTGACTTTTCTTGAGGAACAAAAATCTTACCATCCTGAAACAGTTCAAACGTCTGTTCCATGCAATGCGAATCGGTGTTTGTCTGTGCGGGTGTATGTTAGCCGGCTGTGCTCGCAATTTCCCGGTGGCAATCCGTGATGAGGAAATCGCCGCTTTTTCTATGCTGGCGGCCAATTTGTCTCGCGCTGCTGTTCCAGCTGTGATCTGTCAGAATCGCGGCTTTTGTTATATATTCTGGTCCGCGAGCACCTACAATGGACAACCCAGCCCTGTCGGGCCTGCAGGTATGGATGCCAGGTGCAATGCGGATGGAAATAAGCCCAACACAAGTCAGTACAAAGCTCTGCTTTCCGGTGGCACAAGGCGAGCCACCACAACTGCGAATCTGGGAGATGGTCAGCTAGACTGGGTTCTTTACGCGAGCATGACTTACAAACGGCCCGATGGTACTCTGATCGGATCTACCAATGCTGCAAAATTGCTTATCTTTCCTCTCACCAATGGAATTTCGCCATCCGCCGGCTCTGGAACCTGGACCGGAATGAACATAGACTGGACGGACAATACAGATATCTGCACAGGCTGGACATCCACCGGCGGCTTTGGCACAATCGGCACGGCCAACGCAACAACCACGGGCGCTCTTTACCAGACCAACGCGCAGGGCTGCGGTGCGGTCATTTTCAATATTTATTGTGTGGAGCAATAGTGTTTTGAAATTTCCAGGCAACCTCACGAAGTGCTTTGATAAGGATCTGTATCTGATGTTCCTGGACGGCTTTGAATTCGTGCCGGACTTTGACAGTGAGGACTTCACCGCGTGGTTTCGCACGCCCGCTACCGATCACAGAAACTATCTCTGCAGGTTTGCACAGGAAGGAACGGGCGGCTTGTTCTGTTTCTGGAAAAAGGACGGAGGAGATGATTATTCAAATTCTCCTGTAATCTACCTGGGCTCAGAAGGGGAAAGGGGCGTGGCTGCACGGAACTTCGACGATTTCTTACGCGTTCTATCTTCAGGTTTCATTCTATTTTCCCTGGTGTTTGCGGGTAAACAATATCACTTCAGCGAAGCAGAAGAGGACCCGGAAGAGAAAAAAGAAAACCAGGCAACCTTTGATGAGTTCGTTTCATGGCTTCGCGCTGAGTGTTCCATCGAACCGGCAAAGGATGTTTTGCGAATGCAATCCGATCTTGCAGATTTGAATGCTGAGTTTCAGTCCTGGATAGAAGCACGTGGCAAAACTTGAACGATTCTGGGACTGGCTGACCGATCGCGCTCGTGTGGGGCATCTTTCGCGCGATGAAATTCGCGCATTCGCGATCCTAAATATGATTTGTCTGATGGCCATGGTTTCCATCGTCACCGTGACCACTTTGATCCTCGTGGCAGCGGGTCCTTTGCGTCAGACTCGGTTTGACGTAGTCCAGAACGCAATCTCCCTTGTACTGTATGGCCTGTGCTGGATTCTAGTGCGAAGGGGAAATGCAGTCATTTCGAGCGTGATTCTTTCTCTATTTGGAAATCTCCAGATCACCACCCTGGTACTGTACTATGGATTCGGCGGAGGAATTCAATGGTACTATGGAGTGCTCATGGCCGCGCCGCTGGTCACCATCCCAGGAAAAAGACAACCTCTCAGAATGGTTCTTGCTTCTCTTCCTTTGATTTTGTTTCTCTGGACGCATTATGAATTTAGAATCCGCGGCAGGATCCCCCTGGCCGAGGCAGATCCAGGTGTTGTGATCTTCTTTTTTTCTAACTCGCTTTCTTCTCTCTTGATTCTGGGCGTTATGGTGGCATACTTCCGTTATGCGGCAGTGAGGGCAGAATCTGAACTGGAGGTGGAGCGCAGACGTTCAGATGCGTTGCTTTTGAATATTCTTCCAGAATCGATTGCCGGGAGACTGAAGCTCGGCGAAAAAACAATTGCGGATCGGTTCGAGAATGTGACCGTACTGTTTGCGGATCTAGTGCATTTTACGAAAATGTCGGCGGAAATTCCGCCAGAGGAAATCGTCCGGATTCTCGACGAGATCTTTTCCTCGTTTGATGAAGCGGCCGCTCGACTTAGACTCGAAAAAGTAAAAACCATCGGGGACGCATACATGGCGATTGCAGGGGCGCCCGAAGAGCAACCAGATCATGCGCATCGCGCGGTACTCTTCGGGCTAGAGATGCTTTCCATTCTCGGAGTCATCAGCGATCGGCTGGGAAGGAAACTGGATTTGAGAATTGGAATTCATACCGGACCGGTTGTGGGCGGTGTGATTGGCCGCGATAAGATCGCCTATGATTTCTGGGGAGATACAGTCAATACTGCGAGCAGGATGGAATCGCACGGAGAGGCGGGAAGCATTCATATCAGCGAGGAGACTCGTCGTGAGATTGAAGGTGGATTTGTAACGCGCGAGCGCGGTAGAATGGAGATCAAAGGGAAGGGCGTACTACAGACTTATTTTGTGGAGGCCAGGCAACCCGCCGGCGACGGCACAACCGCCGGCAGTTGACACGCTATCACTGCGCCGTTGCGGACGCTACGAGGCTTTCAAACACGGCCTGCATTTCTGGAGTCTTGGAGCAAGCGCCAATCTTCTGAAAAGAAGATACGAGTCCGGCGAATTTTACCTGAGTTGTGGCCGGGAGCTTTTCATTTTTCTCTTTTACTTCCTTGAGAGCGGCTGTCAGATCGCTCGCAGGTGTCTTGATGGCTGCGGCAATCTTTGCACAGTCTGTGCCATTCGCTTCGATTCCTGCCTTGAGGTCATCCAGGCTTTTTTCCACTTTCGCAACGGAAGGACTTTTTGGGGCGCACTGAACCAGGCTCAGCGATGCCATGGCAACAAGCGCGATCATCAATACTGCTTTCACAAATTTCATTTTGTACTCCTGTAGATGGATCGCTTCCGGAGCAGTCGCGTGTCAATGAAGAATTGCGCCTCTTTGCGCCCCGGTTTTTTGGGCTATTGCCGCTGCAGTTCCGAGTCTACAATGAAATACACTGCGTCGTCTACGTTGAGTTGGGGCCGATGATCTGCAAGGGTCAGGTCACACTTTCTTTTGTAACGAAACGTCTGAAGCTTTCGCACTCTCTTTTCTGTTTGTCCCTGCCAAACGTCGCATGTGTGAGTCTTTTCAAATTGTTCTATGAAATGACATTTTTCTTTGAAGCAGATTTCGAATAGAACGGAAGTTGTCTCGCCATCTTTGTTTCTGTTTGGAATAAAGTAGCTGTGAAAGATCTCGTGTTCCTGGCCTGTCACAGGAGACCACAGTGTGTTTGAGGACCCTCCACCTCCGCCATCGACTCCATAAGTGAAGAGTTCAATTTCGTCTTTCTCCCATCCTGCAGATCCAACCGAACCTGAGTGAGCTCCCTGGTAAGGTCGCATAACGTTGCCTCTGGAATCAAAGGCTGAAATCCAACACGGCTGATCGTAGTTGTATGCGGACGCGCAGTCTCCTCCGGGTGCTTTTGACGTTACCACGAAGTACATAGTATGAGATGCATTCCAGTGTCGAATGGGAGAAGCAGGAATCGCGTGAGTGACGTAGGCACCAAAGACCCATCCCGTGACATCTTCGGTCTTGACCAGAAGCCACTGGCCCTCTTTGTCTCCTACTCGCTCAAATGGTTCCTTTCGTTTGAGAACTTCCAGTGGAGTTGCATATTTCAAAAGACGAATGGTGGGAGCATCCGTTCCAGGGGATTGCCTTAGAAATAGCCCGGAAATTGCGCTTACGAAGCTGACAGGACGTTCTGATTTCAGGGTGGTTCGATCCTCTACTGGTTGTGCAAAGAGAGGCGCGAAGATCCATACTGCAAGCAGGAAGAAAGCCACATAGCGAAAGATCATTGCAGAATGATGACAATGCGTATTTTGCCGCCGGTCAAACGAAATTCGTTCTGGACGTTTTTGTTCCGCATTGCGTGTTGAGCCATGAGCTGTCCCTATCAACCTTTACTCAGTACATACGGCCCTCCCAATGTGAAGTGGTGCGAAGAGAGCCTGTGCGCGATTGTGCAGGAGCCTGCCAATACATGGAGCAACCTGTTGTTCATTTTTGTTGGCCTGTGGATTCTCACTCAAGCTCGTAAGAGGAGGCCTTTTGTGGCTCTTGGTCTGGCTATCACCATCATGGGAACGCTTTCTCTGGTGTATCACGCCTCGAATCTTTATCCTACGCAGCTCGGTGATTTTCTGGGAATGTTTCTCTATCTGAGCTTGCTTCATATGTGGAACATCCGCCGCGCGGGAGTTGCGTTGACCCAGAATGCTTCGGTGATCGTCTATTTTTTGATTGTTTACATGAATATAGGAATGCTTGTTCTCTTTCCTATGATTGGCCTGCGCATTCAGTTGATTATTTTTATTAATACCCTGATCGTGTTTGCAGAGGAAGCGTTTCTCGCGCGCGGAGTGATTGCGGAGATGGGACGTTCGCCTTACAAGAATTACATGCTTGGAGTGGTGTTTGTTTGCGCCGCAGCTGTCTGCTCCGCTCTGGACTATTCTCGCAGATGGTGCGATCCAACCAATCACTGGATCCAGGGGCACGCAGTATGGCATTTGTTGAGCGCTGTGTCCGTGATTTTTGTCTTTCGCTTTTATAATCAGATTGGGACTGGCGCAAATGTCAGGGCAGCTGCGTGAGAATATTTTGACTTTAGAAGCGTTAGGCGAACCCTGGCGCATCTAAAAAAACAAAGGAGTTTACATGAAGTTCATATCAGCAGTTGCTCTTGCAATTTCCCTTGGCGCAGTTTCGCTGTTTGCCGTTCAGCCATACTTTCAGTGCACGGGAAAGCTCAACGGGAACAAAGTGAAGCACGCAGGATACTATGCAGATGCGGGTGCCGCCAAAAGAGCGTTCGAAGCGCAAAGAAAAGGCGTGACTGACGTTTCCTGCGCCCCCAAAAAATAGATTTTGATTTTTCTTGCCGCGCCCGTGCCTGTGCATGGGAGCGCGCTACCTAGTAACGAAGTACTCGATTGTTTGCCGCATCTGCGATGATCACGCGGCATGAGTTGTCGAGAGCCACAGAGGCGGGATTGCTCAGAGTGACGGCAGTCGTTCCCGAAGCATTGGTAGTTAAGCTTGTCCCGCTCGCGCCCTGTCCCCATACTGTTGTCGCGGTAAAGCTTTGGGGCGGAAAGTAGATCACCCTGTTCGCCGTGGCATCGACAGCATATAGACCACCCAGATCGTCCAAAGCAAGATCCAGTGCGTTGGTGAGGCCGGTGGGGCTGACGCTGGCGCTATTTGTAGTGAAGCTATTCCCACCGGAGCCCTGGCCCCAGACTTTCGTGGCAGTGAACGAACCCGGAGCGTAGTAGACGATTCGGGCCTGGTCCGTCACATACAATCCGCCATACAAATCCACTCTTATCCCTTTTGGTGAGGTAAGTCCAACTGCCGAGACGCCCGAGCCTCCAGAGGTTAAGGTGGTTCCGGATGCATTGATTCCCCAGGCCCGTGTGGCAGTGTAGCTACCCGGCGGGAAATAAACGACACGGCCGTTCCCTGTGTCGGACACATACAATCCACCCGTGGAGTCCAGTGCCAGACCTCCGGGCCCATTGAGTGCAGTTGCCGAAAGTGCGCTAGTGGATGAGACAAAGTCGTTTCCAGCCGCCCCCTGACCCCACACCTTCGTTGCCACATAAGAACTTGAGGGAAAGTACAAAACGCGATTGTTGAGGCTGTCTGCTACGTATAGCCCTCCCGCCGCGTCTCTGAGCAGGGCAGTCGCTGTGTCAAATGTTGTGGAAGTCGTTCCTCCCGCTCCAGATGATGTGAAATTATTACCGGGAGGCCCGAGTCCCCAGACTTGCGTTGCCGTGAAGCTGTTTGTGGGGAAATACAGGATGCGAACGTTGACGTCATCTATTACGAGCAATCCATTGGCCATGTCCGGATACGCGTAGGTGGGACCGTTTATGGTCGTAGAAGAAAGCCCGGTGGCACTGCTCGTGAAACTCGTTCCCGCAGATCCCTGACCCCACACTGCGGTTGCCGTGGCTGTGCTGACCACATGCGTGCATCCACGGTAAAAGAAGATCAGAGCAAGATCCGCGCGGCACATGATGTCTGATGAAGAGCAATGAGACGGGTATCTGCAATGAAGCAGGCCGGGCAGCAGCAGTAACAGAGCGTAGGGACTAACCTTCACCATGATTTAGACGGCAGAAACTCGTTTGAGGGCGAGTGAATTTTGAAGAATTGTTTCCGATCTAGTGCCGATTTGCTCTGGCGCCAGATACAGCTTCCAGCTTCAGCACTCCTCGCGGACAGACTTCTGAACAGATGCCACACCCAACGCAGGAAGCGCGCACAATGTCCTGGCCTCGCTGCGCATACCATTTCACGTCGATTCCCATTTCGCAGTAGTTGCTGCAGTTGCCGCAACTGATGCACTGACCGCCGTTGGTAGTGATGCGAAACCTGGAGAAATACTTCTGCAGAATCCCAAGGTAAGCAGCCATAGGGCAGCCAAATCTACACCAGACGCGTGAACCGAGAAGTGGATAAAAGCCTACTCCAATGACTCCACTGAAGATAGCACCAATGTAGAATCCATACCATTCAGCGAGTCTCGAAGAAAGGTTTCCAAAGACGGCTCCGGAGGTTGCGGAGTTGATCCACAAAAGAACGGTTGTGATTGTGATGAAGGCAAGAATTCCGTGCACAATCCAGCGTTCGAATTTCCAGACTGCTGTGCTCTTGTTGGAAAGATCGCGAAATGGATCTCCCATGGTTTCCGCAAGTGCTCCACATCCGCAAACCCAGGAGCAATACCATCTCTTGCCAAAGAAATAAGTAAGAAGAGGTGTTGCTACAACAGTCATGAAGAGAGCGAAAAATAGAAACCAGAACGAAGGACTCGATGCGGCGAGGCCTGCCCACCGGTAGGGATAGAAGTATTCTGGTTTCAGAGGCCAGAAATAACTGAAGTAGAACTCTGGTTGCTTGAAAAGTTGCAGCCAACCAGGGATCAGATACGCAAAGAACAACTGAAAGAACATGACCGAACCGGTGCGAATCATCTGGTAACGCGAAGCCCTGTATTTGATGAGGCTGCGCACTCCAAAAACTAAAACCGCAGCTGTGTAAACCGTTCCATAGAAAAACCATTGATCCGAAGGCCTTCCGCGAACCAGGAAGGCAAGGCCGTCGAGCAGGGAATAGACAGCAGACTGCATGGTCGTTTGCAGAGGCCCGCCAGCAAAAGTGAGTTTATCTCCAAAATAAATTACTATGTAAAAAAGAGTAAATCCAACAGCCAGAGTGATCCGACCGATCCATGCCGGGATTCTCAAATGAAACCTGCCTTTTCTGCCTGCGTTCGTACCAGGGGTTCGTATTTTTTTGAAAATTCAGGATCGAAATTAGCTTCATGCAAGTTTGCAAGTACGTAGTCCAGACTCCGCTCTTCCTGAATCCACTTTTCGCACACCTCATGTCTGTAGCGGATTCCCATCAGAACAAATCCGCACACAGCCCGGGTTGCTCCGTGGCAGGCGATGCGAATGGATTTCTGATTCGCATGGTCTATCATGAGAACCGATTTGCTGTCTTTGGGCATAGTTCCGTACGCCTGATAGTCCAGAGTAAAGAAGCGCGCCGAATTGAACCACACACCGGGCTGATAGGGTGCCCCGGGCGTCTGACCGGACAACATTTTGCAGATCTGTAATCCTGCAAGCTCACCCTGAATCCTTCCAGTATACCAGAGTTGTTCTACTCGTCCGGGTCCGCCCGGTTCTTTGAACTGGGCGCAATCGCCTGCCGCGAAAACGCCAGGTGCGTTTGTTTGAAACAGGTCAGAGACAAGCACTCCTCGGGCGCAATCTATACTGCTTGCTTTCGCAAAGCCAGTGTTAGGCGACACGCCTGCGGTCAGTCCTACCAGATTGCATTTGATTTCGCGGCCACTTACGGTCGTGACACCGGATGCCCTTGTTGTCCCCGTGATTTCTTTGAGACTCTCCCCTAAATGAAGCGCGATGCGGTGCTTACGTATCTCGAAGTTCACGAGTTCAGATTCTTCTGGAGGCAGTATATGGGAGGCGTAGCTGTTTTCGCGCACGAGCATGGAGACCGGGATTTTCCTTGAATGAAGCATTTCTGCTAACTCCACTCCGATGAGGCCTCCGCCCACGATGACCGCGTGATGCGCAGACCTTGCGTTCTCTTCGAGTTTCTGTAGATCCTGGAGAGAGTAAAGTCCTTGAACTCCTTCCAGGTCTTGCCCGGGCCAATCGTAGAGAGAAGGGGTAGAGCCAGTGGCGATCAACAGTGCATCGTAGGGAAGGGTTCTGCCACTCTCGAGGTACACCGTGCAGGCTTTTGTATCCGCGCGTAGAGCCGTGTCCCGGATGAGTTCCAGAGAGTTATCTTTGTAGAACTTTCTTTCGTAGCACTCTGTCGCTCGCTCTTTCAGGTGTCCCATGAAAATGTACATGAGAGCAGTGCGAGCGTATGGATAGTCTGACTCGTTGGATACGATCTGAATCTTTGCGCGAGGTAGAACCTTTCGCACTGTGCGCGCGGCTGTCAAACCGGTGATGCCGTTGCCTGCAATGACCAGGTTCATGTAAACAGATGGCCGGATGCTTTCCCGGGGTCAAAGAAAAAAGACGGGACGACGTGTTTCATGGATTTGTTTATTGTCCATGGAAGAAACGTATTACAACCCGGCGGACCTTGCGAAATTTGGAAGTATCTCGGATTTACAGCCGGATCTGGGCAAAGCATTCTTTGCTTACTATGGTAAGGTCTTTGAAGCGGGCGCCCTTACGCAGCGCGAGAAGTCTCTCATTGCTCTTGCGGTGGCTCATGCAGTCCAGTGTCCCTATTGCATTGACGCATACACTACTGATTGTTTGGAAAAAGGCTCGGATGAAACTCAAATGATGGAAGCAATCCACGTAGCCGCGGCTATTCGCGGAGGAGCATCTCTCGTGCATGGAGTGCAAATGATGAATCACGCGAAGAAAATCGGAATGTGATGGCTGGAACTCTTCTTCGGGCCAATCATCCTCTTGCGCTACCGGAAGCGCAGCGCAAATTTCTAGAATCGGGAAGTGCTCCCGCGTTTGACTCCGTTCTGTTGAAACAGGGGGCGGGCGTTCTGACCTCATCCGGCATTGATATTCTCCAGATGAATGTTGGACGCGTCTGCAACCAGACTTGCGCGCATTGTCATGTGGACGCAGGGCCGGATAGACGCGAGAGTATGTCGCGCGGAACGTTTGAACACTGTTTGAGGGTGCTCGAAGAGGGAAACATCCCGGTGGTGGATATCACGGGTGGCGCTCCTGAGCTAAATGAAAATTTTCGCTGGTTTGTAGAATCCGCATCCGGCCTCGGAAAAAAGGTGATGGTTCGCTGCAACCTCACCATCATTCTTTCCAATGAACGTTTCATGGATTTGCCGGAATTCTTCGCCAGGCATCGAGTCCAGGTCATTTCCTCTTTGCCCCACTATTCTGAAACTCGCACGGACGCACAAAGGGGGGCAGGTGTTTTTGAGAGATCCATGAAAGCCCTGAAGCTGCTCAATGATGCGGGCTACGGTCGGGAGGATTCTGGCCTGGAGCTTCATCTGGTGTACAATCCGGTTGGCGCGTTTCTGCCCGGCTCCCAGAGTGAGCTCGAAGATCAGTTTAAATTCCAGCTTCTTTCCAGATACGCCATAACGTTTAACCATCTGTATTGTATAACCAATATGCCCATCAGCCGCTATCTCGAGTATCTGGTCCGGTCCGGCAATTACGAAGCTTATATGAATCGGCTGGTGAGTGCGTTTAATCCGGCAGCGCTGCCGGGTTTGATGTGCAGGAACACTCTGTCTGTTGGCTGGGATGGGCGTATATTTGACTGCGATTTCAATCAGATGCTGGACCTGGAGGCGAAGCCCTCTTCGCATATTTCTACTCTTGATCTGGCCGCTCTTCGCAGACGCGAGATCGTCACCGGCAGGCACTGCTACGGGTGCACGGCAGGCGCCGGGTCCAGCTGCGGCGGGCAGACCGCCTGACGTTCTCGTTTGGCGCGAGGTGTTCGCACACTGATCGCACGTCGTGCGCACTCTTCGCACAACACGTTAAAGACGCCGTTTGAACTAGTCCCTTCGCAGTAGAAAAAAATCTCTCCCCTCCGCGGCTTTGTTTCTGGACATTTTCTATGAATTCTAATCTATTGCGCCCAATGCGTTATTTGAAACTGTACCTGCTACCATTCTTCTCTTTCGCGCTCATCGCACAGTGCGTGGGCCGCTCTGGAGCGGAGGATTACGTCTTGTTTGGAGTGACCATCCGACAGGGCACTGACGTATCGCCTGCCGCGTCCTGCGCATCCGAAATTGCAGTGACCACAACGCAGATGGATTTAGTAGAAGACGGAGACGTTACACGATCTTATTCCACTACTTCTCCTTTTTACACAGACGTAGACTCAGATGGCGGCACTTCCTGGGGTTTCAAGAACATGGAAACGTGCGTCTATCTTGTGAATGCTTTCAATGGAACAGTTGAGATACCAATCACCACCAATTCAACTTATTCCGGCCGCCTCAATGTGAAGACTTCCTTTCCTGTGGCGGCTTCTGGCAACTGGCCCGGGTCCAATCAAAATCTTCCGGCGAAGCTAGTGTTCACAGGAAACGGCACTACTGGTCACGGAGCCACTTCTCGTCAGTGTTTCACAATGGCAGTCATCCAGAATGTTGCGCAGAATCCAAAAGAATCTCCCTTCACTGTGAGCCTGGGCGAAATCACAAGCGCGGATGACGCGGGCATTTACAAAGGGAAGAATCCATGCGATGTATCTGCGAGCGTGGAAGACGACGAAGGCCCGGGCGTTCGAGTATCCAGTATTTCTCGCGTAATGGAAGAGCCAGGTGGAGCCGGGTTTACGAATGCACAATTCCTCGTCCGTCTGCGCACCATGCCATCTTCGAGCGTAGTGATTCCGATCAACGACACGTACGATTCCACGAATTCCAGTCACAGGGAAGGGATTGCAAGTCCCACCTCTCTTACGTTCACAACAGGCAACTGGAACGTGGACCAGGCCGTCACTGTTACATCTCAGGATGATCTGGAAGTGGATGGCACCAAGACATATACCGTGCAAGTAGCAGCGGCCTCCAGCGGTGACTCCAGCTACAACGGATTCAAGCCGCGCGACGTGATCGTGATCAACAACGACAAGAGCGTTCCGGGCTACACATACACACTGTTTGATACGAGTACGGGCAACACGAACTCATCTACAGGGGCAACCGTAAACGGATTTGCAACTGATGAGATGAACAACATGAGCTGGACCTATTCTAACTTCAACATCAAGCTTCGCTCCAAGCCTTCATCAAATGTGACTTTGAATTTCTCAACCAGCAACTCTGCCATCAGCAACCTGATTACCACCAGCCTTACATTCACTCCCGCCAACTGGAATGTGGATCAGACGGTGTATGTGACCGGAAAATCAAACGGTACGGATGGACCGTCTGGAAACGGAAACCTGGACTACACGATTTCGTTCACCACAACTACAGCGGACAGCACTTACAGTTCGATTCCAAAGCCAACGTTTGTGATGAGATCGTGTGACAACGACAACACTCATTTGATCCAGCCCTGCAACTTCTCCGGGCAGCCATACGGTGATTCGCGTGGCAGGTTGAGTGGGGCGGAGCCTTCATCTACCACAAACATGTGGCTAATCACGAAGAGCAGCCCGGGTTCTACTGTAACGGTCGGTTTGACGAGCACGGACACCACGGAAGGTACAGTGCCGGCTAACGTTACGATTGATTCTACGAACTACAACGCGCTCGGCGGAGGTTCGAATAAGATCGTGCTTTCGCATGTGGATGACACGGCTCTGGACGGAACCATTACCTGGGACGTGACCACGGCTCTATCGACCGGCGGCCTCAGTTACAACACTGCGGACGTAAACGCGCAAACGACAGACAACGAACAGAGATACTACATCAACGTCACGGGAACTACAAAGGAAAACACTCCGGGCCAGACTGCGACCATCGATGTTTGTCTCGGGGCGACCAATGCGAACAGCGTGACCATCAACGCTGCCTGTGTCGGAACCGCTGAGTGCGGATCTGTGAGTCCTGCCAATGTAACGTTCACGCCGGGTCAGACGATCTCTGGTGCGAATCCTACGAATGCTAGCTGTTCCTCGGATGCAAACAAGAAGACATTCACGGTAACGGGTGCAGACGATTCTTACGCAGACGGAACGCAAAGCTACAATGTTAGCCTCACGGTGACCACTACGGATCCGATTTACACCGGAAATGATCCAGGAAACCAGGGAGTTTCCAATCAGGATGACGAGCTACCAGGACATGCCGTGTTTGTGTACTCAACTGCGGTCGTGGGAGAAATGACTCTCAGTGGCATTGGAGGCGCGGACAATTATTGTGCGAACAATAAGCCGGCGTACGCACCTGCCGGAACTTACAAGGCACTGATGGTAAGCGATGACGCAAGCAATCGAAGAATTGCAACCACGGACGGCTCCACGAGCGCGGGTCAGGTGGGCTGGGTGTTGACACCGAACAACTACTATTATCGTTGCAGTGGATCGGGCGCAGCGAATTGCAGCGATCAGTACACGAGGTTGTTCATTGCGAACTCCGCTGGACTCATTCCGTTCCCAATGTCCCTGGATTTTTCCACGACAGGCACAGATGTGTTCTGGAGTGGCATGAATGGGAATATGACTGCGGCCACTCAGTCTTCTACTCCTGCGCAGAATGCGGGAGATCCATCTTATAGAGACAACTGTGCTGGATGGACGTACCAGAACGCTCCGGTCAATCCGTTCCCAACGTACTACGCAAACACGTGGACGAAGAATTCGACAGGAACGATTACGGTGGCAACCAACGTTGCATGCACGAGCACGCAAAAAATCATCTGCGTGCAGCAGTAAGATTCGCGGCGAAAAGGCACAAACGCGGGCGTAGCAGCCCGCGTTCTCCATGCGAGCCGATCAACCGAATGGGTTGACTCTAGCGTTCCGTTATAGACAGTGCTTCATGACTGAGCCTCACAAATCGCTGACATTGTTTTATTCCTGGCAGTCAGACTTACCTGCAAACACGAATCGCGGTTTCATTGAAAAGGCTCTACAGACTGCGATCGAAGAGATTGCCCAGGATCATAAAATCAAGATCACCATTTACCAGGATTCTAGAGAATCTGCGAATCCAGAAGCGCTGAGCAAAGTGCTTGGTCAGATTGATCACTCTGCGGTGTTTGTCGCGGATGTAACGCCCGTGGACAAAAGCAGAGGACATTTACTCCCCAATCCAAACGTCATGTTTGAGCTGGGCTATGCGATGAAGTCGCTGGGCGCGGATCGCATCATCGCAGTCCACAATGACTTTTTTGGAGATACCCGGTTTCTTCCTTTTGATCTTGGGTTTCAAAGGCAGACAACCTACAATCTGTCGCCGGAGGCAGAGCTCAAGAGCGAAGAGAGAAAACCTCTGGCAAAGCAGATTGCATCGAGTCTTCGCACAATACTAAGTCTTACGTAAGACATTTGCAGCGAAAGTCCTGTGAGTTCAGGACTTTTCCGTTTCAGTGTCTACCACCGGTTTTCCGGCGCTTCCGCACATCAGGCAATGACCATTTGCCTTGAATCCTTTGTTTGAGCATTTTGGAGAAAGGCATCCCGTGGCTCCGCATCGGGGGCATTTCAATACAGTTTTCTTACATTCAGCGCATTTCAACCATGCTACGTATTTATGACGGCCTCATTTGTCGATCTTTTGCGGACCGCCGGGGGAATGAGATTGAATTTTGTCCGATTTTGGGATTGATTTTGCGGACCTGTGTGCGGTGATTCCCCGCAATGAAAGCCACTCCTGAAAATGCGGCGCTTCTTCATGTGCGAGGCCTGGCGGATAGAGACGCCTATAGCCGCGCGCTCGAAATCATGAGGCCTACCCCGGCAAACTGGCAGAGTTTCTTGCGTCGCGCATTGCTACTGATTGCAGTTGTCCTGTTCGTTGCGGGCGTGATTTTCTTTTTCGCCTTCAACTGGAAGGACCTTCCTCGCCTGGCCAGGCTTGGACTGGTGCAAGCGCTCTTCGCCATGTTCATCGCGGGATTTTTCTTCTCGCGTGGTGTGGTTCGAGGGGCAGCGGCCACAGGAGCTTCTCTTACGGTGGGCGCGATTTTCGCAGTGTTCGGGCAAATCTACCAGACCGGCGCGGATTCCTACCTGCTCTTCGAGATGTGGGCGATCTGTGCTTTCTTCATCGCAGTCTTTTCGCGGTTTTCTGGATCGTGGCTCATATGGTTGATCGTAACAAACCTTGCCGTGTATTTTTATTTTGAGCAGATGTTTGCCTTTGGACACGATCTACCCAGGTGGCTTTCGCACTCAGCCATCTGTGCCATTGCATGGATCTGGTTTGAGTTCCAACACATGCGCAAACTGGAGATTTCGCCTCATCCGTGGCTCGCGGATACGGCCATGTTAGGAATGATTGCGATTTCTTCTCTGGGAGCAACCATGAGAGTGTTTGATTCGGGTACGGATCCAGACGCAAGCCACACCATTCCTGTTTTTCTGTTTTTATCCGCGGTCGCATTTACCGCGAGTTTCTTCTATTTGAAGAGGCTCTTCGGGATTGCAGTGGTCCTGGGTGGATGGATCCTCTTTCTAACGAGTGCCATGGCAAAGAACCACAATACATCCGCGGATTTTCTTGCGCTTGCCTTCTTTCTCATCGTTCAAACAACCCTGGCCATCCTATTTCTACGTTATGCGGCGAGGAGGTTACAGTCATGAAACTCATCGACATTCTGCCATCTGTTTCCGAAGAACAGATCCGAGCTCTGGAAGGTGAGTTTGCTCCATGGTATGTTCGTTTGCTCAGCGGTGTTGTATCCTGGGTAGCGGCGGCCCTGATTCTCGGATTCTTGCTTGCGGCTCATATGCTCAAGACGGACTCATCTCTGGTGATCTACGGTTTCCTTCTCATGGGAGCCGCATGCGTTTTGTCTCGCATCGGACGAAATGTCGCAATGGAACAGGGTGCACTTGCCGCAAGCTTCTCCGGGCAGGTTTTGTTCTTGATGGGTGTCTATGAGCTGCTGGGCCATCCTCGAGAATCCGGAGTTGTGTTCTATGTTGGAAGTGCAATGGAAATCATTCTTGTATTCGCAAACGCAGACAGGCTGCATCGATTTCTTGTCACTGGTCTTGCCCTCACTTTCTTTTTCGTCGGCTGGGGGTTTGCGAACCATGGCCTATCCGGGATCGGCCTTTGCATTGTCTGGGCCGTGGGTGGAGTTTTGTTCTGGTTGATTTCCGGGGATGGAATTCCGGCTTTCTGGTTTTATTTCCTGAGGCCAGCAGGAGTCGCTTCGTTCATTGTTTTGCCGTTGCTTGCATTTTCAGAGTGGCAGGCCCCGTCAGGCGACTTTGCTTACACTCATCAGGTTTTGACTGGAATTGCCACCGTGCTTCTCATTGTGTTTTTATATGTGAGGCTTGCGAATCAAAGAGCGTTTCTCGTAGTCTCCTGCCTCTTTGTTCTTGCACTTGCCTGGATCACATCTTCTTCACCGGCGATCATGCTTGCGGCATTCATGATCGGCACTGCATTTCATGCGAGGTCGCTCCCACTTCTCGGATATTCAATGATCCTGCTCGGGCTGGGAGTCTTTCAGTTTTACTACGAGATGGGAGTGTCGCTGTTGATTAAGTCTTATATCCTGATGGGAAGCGGGCTAGTTCTCGCCGCGGCCTGGATGGTATTGCGATACCTCGTCGGGCCGGAATCATCCGAGGAAGAAAAAGATAAGTCAGGAGTGGAAGTATGAATCGCATCGACCTTGTCCTTCGCCTGCTTATGGTGGCTCTGGGTCTTTCGATTCTATTTCTCGTGAATCAATCGATTCTGAAGAAGGAAGACACGATTCGAAACGGGGCGGTGATCTTGCTTCCCCTTGCACCGGTGGATCCGCGTTCTCTCATGCAAGGCGATTATATGAGGCTCAACTACAAGCTCAGTATAGTTCGGTCTGTCGAGGAAAGCGCAGGACTGGTGCAGGACGGAATTCTTGCAGTATCCATGGAAAAGCAAATCGCGGTTTCGGACAGAAGAATACAAAGCCTGTCTGAATTGCGCAAGGGAGAGCTTCCTCTTCGCTTCAGGCAAAGAGGTCGCGTGCTGAAATTCGGTGCGGAGTCTTTTTTCTTTCAGGAAGGAACAGGCGAGGATTACGCGAAGGCAAGATTCGGAAAGTTGCGTGTGGATTCAGACGGCAATCCAATTCTAGTGGCTCTTTGTGATGCGTCTGGAAAAGAAATGGGGTTTGCACTGAAATAAGATGGCTGCGAAAAAGATCCAAACAACCCGAAAGAAAATAGAAACAGAGAAGGGATCTATCTCTGTTTGCATTCGTCGCCCATCTTCCTTCAACGTCTGTTTGATCATCGCCAACGGTGCTGGCGCTCCCATGGATAGTCCTTTCATCCGGCACTTTTGCGATTCGCTCGCAGAAGATGGAGTGATGACTGTATCTTTCAATTTTCCTTATCAGGAAAAGAAACGCAAAATACCGGATCGGCAGGCAGTACTGGAACAGACGTATCTATCCGTCATTGATTTGGTCGCCAGGGAGTCAAAGCTCGCGCTCTCGCACATTGTGATCGGCGGCAAGTCCATGGGAGGTAGAATCGCAACGCATATCGCGCCTCGCGCGAATGTGGGAGGCCTGGTGCTCCTTGGATATCCGCTCCACGCAGTCGGTAAGCCCGACGTGGTGAGGGACGAGCATCTCTATTCCATCCACGTTCCCTGTCTGTTTGTTTCCGGCGATCGAGATTCACTGTGTACTCTGGCGCTCATGAAGAAGGTAGTTTCAAAGATGAAGCGCGCCGCTATTTTTGTGGTAGAGGACGGAGATCATTCTTTTAAGATCCGGAAGAATCCGGCTCGAACGCAGGAACACGTTTTTGCTGACGTGCGAGAGCAAATCCTTTTATTTCTGAAGAAATTCAAATGAATGCACGTCTTTGTCGCTCAGGTCTGAAGGTTGGGATTGCACTCGTGATCATTTTCATTTGTTTTGCAGCCACTCCTCAGCCGGGGAGAGAAGAAGCGGCAGAATCGCAGCCGCTGGCTACGCAACTTAAAGTCAAAAAGGTGGAGTGGAATCTGGATACATTCTGCGCTCATGTGTGGATTGAAAACCAATCGAAATCCCCGGTTGACAGGCTCATCATTGAAATAGGGGCGGATTCGCTCCGCCCTGTGCGAACTACCTGGAATCGCAGCGGCTCTGAGGCAGTTCTTGCTCCGCATGCAGAGAGATCTTTTGAAATTTGCGATTCCTCTCTAGCATCCAGAAAGGAGCAACTGACGGCCAGAGTGATCATGGCGTCAGCTGTCATAGATCTTGCGAAGTATTCGGATCTCTGCGATTATATACGAAGATGCGAGGTGAACCCTGAGGCAAAAAGACTCCTGGCCAATCCCGAGGCGTGCGAGAAGATGTTCGCGGGTCTGGAGAGAAGTTCTCAGACAATGGCATTCATTCCAATCATCGAGGACTGCGCGAGAAAGACTGCATGCTCGGAGCTAGAAACGTTCAAATGCTTCGCATTGAGTGCGACCCGATCCATCCCGACAAAATCAGACTCTTCCGTTTCACCTTGATCGCCGCATGTCTCTGATTGTTATCACATCGTACTACAACCCAGAACACTATCGTTCGCGATTCGAAAACTTTGGGCGCTTTGTAGCGGGGCTTGAGTCTGCCGGCATTCGTTGGATGGTGGGGGAACTTGCTTTTGGAGAAGACGACTTTGAGCTCCCTGATCACCCCTCGATCGTGAGAATGCGCGGAGGGGATGTGATGTGGCAGAAGGAGAGAATCCTGAATTTGCTATTGGATCAATTGCCCTCCGACGCAAAGTACGTGGCCTGGATGGATTGCGATTTGCTTTTTGAGAATCCGGACTGGGCACGCGAGACCGAACGGAATCTGAAGTCGGATGCCGTAGTTCAGTTGTTTGACTACGTGGTTCGTCTCCCCAGAGGGCACGCGTCTTATCGGGGAGAAGGAGAGGGATGGGAGGGAATCGGGTCCATTCAGAGAAGATCGCCTAACGTTCTTTTGGGAGGGG